>Ga0302311_10005439_pt1 | contig 13453 bp, 11 predicted proteins | sample III_Palsa_N1_3_FD_200449 | JGI IMG/M metagenome (GOLD analysis project Ga0302311, IMG submission 200449) | Peat permafrost microbial communities from Stordalen Mire near Abisko, Sweden - III_Palsa_N1_3 | ecosystem: Environmental > Terrestrial > Soil > Palsa > Peat permafrost | place: Sweden... | reverse complement strand
GCAGCTCGGTGATACGGGTGTGGATCATGCGGGGTTCCTGCAGCGAGAGTTGCCATAAGCGACGCTGTGCGCGGCGGAAGTCAACGAGATGGTGCGCACCCCGCCCCCTCCGTCACTGGCCGCTACGCGACGAGCGCCACCTCCCCGCATCGTCCCGCGGGCTCGCATCAGAGGAGCAAAAGCGCATGCTCCTCCAGTGTGAGCGGAGCGAGACGTGGGAGGTGGCGCGGCGCGTCAGCGCCGTGACGGAGGTGGCGCGGCGGCGCGCAGACTGCCTTTGACAACCTCGCCAAAGGGACCGACTGTCAGGGTAATCAACGATAACGCCAAGGGAGGCGGCCGTGAGCGACGGTTCGATCGACTTCAAGCATGAGGCGCGCGCCAAGGCCTACGCCGAGCCGCTCGAGAGCCTGAACCCGGCGCAGCCGGAGCTGTTCAAGAACGACGCCTTCTGGCCGGTGTTCGAGCGGCTGCGCGCCGAGGCGCCGGTGCACTACACCGCCGAGAGCGAGTACGGGCCGTACTGGTCGATCACCCGCTACAACGACATCATGGCGGTGGACACCAACCATCAGGTGTTCTCGTCGGAAGACGGCATCACCCTGCAGACTCTGGAGTCCAAGGCCGAGATGGCCAAGCGGCCGACGCGCCAGAGTTTCATCTCGATGGACCCGCCCAAGCACGACCAGCAGCGCAAGACGGTCAGCCCGGTCGTCGCGCCGGCCAACCTGGAGCGGATGGCGCCGGTGATCCGCGAGCGGGCGGGGCTCATCCTCGACGGCCTGCCGATCGGCGAGGAATTCGACTGGGTCGACCTGGTCTCGAAAGAGCTGACGGCGATGACGCTGGCGACCCTGTTCGATTTCCCGTTCGAGGACCGCCGCAAGCTGACCCACTGGTCGGACATGATGACCAACCCGCCCGGCTTCGGCCCGGTCAAGAGCTGGGATCACAAACGCGAGGAACTTGACGTCTGCTTCGCGGAATTCCGCCAGCTATGGAACGAGCGGGTGAACGCGCCGCCGAAGTTCGACCTGATCTCGATGCTGGCCCATGGCGAGGCCACGCGCGACATGGACGTCAACACGTTCAACGGCAATCTCGGCCTGCTGATCATCGGCGGCAACGACACGACGCGAAACACCATCTCCGGATCGGTGTTCGCCCTCAACCGCTACCCGGCGCAGTACGACAAGCTACGGGCGGACCCGTCGCTGATCCCCTCGATGGTCTCCGAGACGATCCGCTGGCAGACGCCGTTGGCGCACATGCGGCGCACCGCGACCCAGGACTTCGAGTTCGGCGGCAAGACCATCCACGAGGGCGACCTGGTCTCGATGTGGTACGTCTCCGGCAACCGCGACGAGCGGGTGATCGAAGATCCGGACAACTACATCATCGATCGGCCCCGGCCGCGCACCCATTTGTCGTTCGGTTTCGGCATCCACCGCTGCGTCGGCAATCGCCTGGCCGAGCTGCAGTTGACCATCATCTGGGAAGAGATCCTCAAGCGCTTCCCCAGCGTGGAGCTGGCCGGTGAGCCGACCCGCACCCACTCGGTGTTCGTCAAGGGCTACGAGACTCTCCCCGTGGTGATCCCGCGCCGGAACTAGCCGGGTGGGCGACCGGCTGGACCTGAGGGACCGCGACCGGCTGTTCGAAGCGATCGACGGCGCGCACTTCGACGTGGCGGTGATCGGCGGCGGCATCACCGGAGCCGGCGTCGCGCGCGATGCTGCGATGCGCGGGCTCAAGGTCGCCCTGATCGAGGCGGAGGACTTCGCCTCAGGCGCCTCGAGCCGCTCCTCGAAGATGATCCACGGCGGCCTGCGTTACCTGCCGATGGGCGACATCGCCCTGGTGCGCGAGGCGGCCTCGGAGCGCAAGGCGGTGCAGGCGATCGCCCCGCACCTGGCGCGCGAGACTCCGTTCGTGATCCCGGCCCGAACCGCCGCGACCATCGCCAAGCTGCGCGCCGGGCTCTGGGCGTTCGAAAAGCTGGGCGGCGTGCCCAGGAGCCGCAAACACGAGGTCTGGTCGCAGGCGCAGCTGCAGGACCGCGAACCGGCCATCGCCGCCGGCGGCCTCGCCGGCGCGGTGGTCTATCCGGAATATCTCACCGACGATGCGCGGCTGACCCTCGCCAACGTGCGCAGCGCCGCCGGCCATGGTGCGACCTGTCTGAACCACGCGCGGGTCGCGGCGATCGTGACCGAAGGCCAGGCCGCGTCCGGCCTCGACATCGTCGATGGCGAAGGGCGGCGCGCGCGGCTGTTCGCCAAGGTCATCGTCAACGCGGCCGGCCCATGGGTTGATGCGGTGCGGGCGCTGGAAGAGCCGGGCGCGCCGACGCGGCTGCAGCTGAGCAAGGGCGTGCACATCGTGGTCGATCGCGAGCGGCTGCCGGTGAACCGCACGGTGATCATGCCGGCCGCCGACCGCCGCAGCGTCTTCGCCGTGCCCAAGGGCCGCGCCACCTACATCGGCACCACCGACGCCTTCTATCAGGGCGCCGACCTGTGGCCCCGGATCGACCGCGCCGATGTCGACTATCTGATCGAGGCCGCCGCCCGCTGCTTCGCCACACCCGCGCTTCGCGCGGCCGACATCAGCTCGGCCTGGTCTGGCGTGCGGCCGCTGGTGGCGGAGGCCGGCAAGTCGGCGTCCGAGGTGTCGCGCAAGGACGAGGTCTGGGTCGGACCGGCCGGGGTGATCTCGATCGGCGGCGGCAAACTCACCGCCTATCGCCGCATGGCCGAGCGGGTGATCGACCGGATCGAAGAGGCGCTGGGGCGCAAGGTTTCCGCCTGCCGCACCGCCGAGCAGCCGCTGCCGGGCGGTGACGTGGACGTGTCGGGCGTGCGCGCGGCGCTGGAGCACGGCGGCCTAGCCGCGATCGACGCCGATCGTCTCGTCGGCCTCTATGGCGCCGAGGCGCCCGCGATCGCCGCGGATGGCGGCGATATCACCGCCGAGGCGCGCCACGCCGTGCTGGCTGAAGGCGCGCTGGCGCTGGAAGACTACTGGGTGCGTCGGAGCGCCCGCGCCTGGTTCGCCAAGGATGGAGGCCTGGGCGATCTGGCGTCCGCGGGCGACGCGATGGGCCACCTGCTGGGCTGGGATGACGCCGAGCGCGCGCGCCAGATCGCCGCCTGCCGCACGATCCACGACCGAGACATGGCGGCGTTCGCGCCCGAAGGAGCGCTCGCTTGAGCATCGAAGGCCTGGACGTCCTGGCGGCCGCCATCGGCGCCGACCGGATCGAGCGTAGTGCGGCGAAGCTCGACGCACGCCGCCACGACTACTGGGCGCTGAGCCATGTGCGCGATTTTGTCGGCGCCCCGGCGCCGCGGCCAGGCGCGCTCGTCCGTCCACGGAGCGTCACCGAGGTGCAGGCGGTGCTGCGGTTCGCCAACGACCGTCGCGTGGCGGTGATCCCGTTCGGGCTCGGCAGCGGCGTGGTGGGCGGCGTGATCGCTTCGCCGGACGCCATCCTGCTCGACATGGGCGCGATGGACCAGGTGCGCTTCATCGATCCGATCAACCTACTGGCCAGCTTCGACGCCGGCCACAACGGCCTGGCGGCCGAGGAAGTGGTGGCGAAGCAGGGCCTGACCATCGGCCATTGGCCGCAGTCGGTCGCGGTCAGCAGCGTCGGCGGCTGGGTCGCGACCCGCGCCTCCGGCCAGCTCTCCACCGGCTACGGCAACATCGAGGACATGGTCCACCAGATCGAGGCGGTGCTGCCGACCGGCGAGATGGTGACGCTCGGTAAGGGACCGCGCGCCTCGGCCGGGCCGGACCTGCGCCATCTGATGCTGGGCTCGGAGGGCACGCTCGGCGTGATCACCGGTGTCACCTTCTCGCTGCGCCGTGCGGCGGAGGCCAAGGCGGTGAGCTGCTTCGAGGCGCCGACGATGCGCGCCGGCTTCGAGCTGCAGCGCGAGATCGTCCAGCGCGGCTGGCGCCCGCCGGTGATGCGCCAGTACGACGAGCGCGAGAGCCGGCGACAACACGCCGAGGCGACCGCCTGCCTCATCATGATCGCCCACGAAGGCCCAGCGACGCTGGTGGAGGCCGAGCGGGCGGCCGTCGCGGCGTTGGCGGCCGACGCGGGGATCGCGACCGCGCCCGGCGCGATCGTCGAGCGCTGGTTCGAGCACCGCAACACCGTGCCCAGTTGGGACGCGCTGCTGGCGCGCGGGCTGGTGGTCGACACGGTCGAGGTCTCGGCCAGCTGGACCGAGATCGGCGACGTCTATGACGATGCGGTGGCCTCGCTGAAAGGGATCGACGGCCTGATCGCCGGCTCGGCGCACTCCAGCCACGTCTACCGCAGCGGGCTGAACCTCTACTTCACCTTCGCTGTCCAGACCTCCGCGCCGGACCAGATGGAGCGCGCCTACCTCGAAGGCTGGCGGCGGATCATGGAGTCGACCGCGCGGCGCGGCGGCAGCGTCGCGCACCACCACGGCGTCGGCCGCGTGCGCCGCGACTGGCTGGCGACCGAACTCGGCGAGACCGGCGTCGCGCTGCTGCGGCGGCTGAAGGCGACGCTCGATCCTAACGGGATCATGAACCCCGGCGTGCTGCTGCCAGATGGGTGAGCTGCTGCTCGCCCTCGATGTTGGCACCACCTCGCTGGGCGCGGGCTTGTTCAGCTCAGACGGCAAGCTGCTGGCGTGGACGTCGCGACGGCTGAAGACCACCTCGCCCGCGCCGGGCCACCTGGAGCAGGAGCCCCGGGCGATCTGGCGCGCGACCCTGGCGGTGATGCGCGGCGCTTTGGCCGACGCCGGGCGCGATGCGGTCGATCTGGCCGCCATCGGTATCACCACCCAGCGCACCAGCGCCATGATCTGGGATCGGCGCGACGGGCGGGCGCTGACGCCGCTGGTGCTGTGGAGCGACCTGCGTGGCGTCGAGCGGGCGATGAGCCTGCGCGGCGAAGGCTATTTCGTCGCCCCGCAGCAGGCTGCGGCCAAGCTGGAGGCGATTGTGGCCGGCGTCGGCCAGGGCCGCGACCTCGCCTGGGGCAATATCGACAGCTATCTGATCTGGCGCCTCAGCGGCGGCGCGGCGCTCGTCACCGACCGCAGCCAGGCCTGGCCCACCGGTTACCTCGATCTCTCGACCATGGGCTGGAACGAGGCGCTGATCGGACATCAGCGCCTCGACGCGGCGATGTTTCCCCAGCTGGTCGACACCTGGGGTCCGATCGCCGAGACCACAGCCACCGTATTCGGCCGTCCCGTCCCGATCTGCGCCGACATCGCCGACCAGCAGTCCGCGCTCACCGCCCACGGTGAGGCCGCCAAGGTCACCTATGGCACCTCGGCCACGCTCGACCTCGGCACCGGTACGCAGCTGGTGCTGAAGGACTTCTCCGCCCCGCCGTTCGTCGTCTCGTCGGTCGGCGGCCAAGCGCGCTTCTGCATCGAGGGCATGGTCTACACCGCCGGCGCGGCCCTAGACTGGGTGCGCGGGGCGATGCGGCTGGGCGCCCCAGCCGCGTTCGACGCGCTGGCGGCCAGCGTGTCGGACGCCGGCGGGGTGTGGTTTCTGCCCGCGCTGCAAGGCCTCGGCGCGCCGCACGGCGATGCGGCCCGGCGCGGCGCGCTGGGCGGTCTTAGCCTGGGCGCCGGCCGCGCCCACATCGCCCGCGCGGCGCTGGAGGGCGTCGCGTTTCGCACCCGCGAGGTGTTCGAGCACGTCCACGCCCTGGCTGAACGCGCCCTACCAACGGCGCTCGGCGTCGACGGCGGCCTCGCCAGCAGCGACGTCTTCCTGCAGATCCAGGCCGACCTGCTCGGCCAGCCGGTGCGCCGCCACGCCCTGCGCGAGGCGACCGCCGGCGGGGCGGCGATCTGCGCGGCCCGCGGCGCCGGCCTGCTGGGACCGGAGGAGACCGCCGGCTTCGTCGCCTACGACCGCGCGTTCGAACCCCGGGTCAGCCGCACTGAAGCGGACGGCCGGTTCGGAGCTTGGAAGAAAGCCGTGTACGGAGGGAGCGAACCATGAACAGCCGTCTCGCAGTCCTGTTCGCTCTATCGCTATGGTTCGTGGCCGGGATCGGACGCGCCGAGCCCTCCAGCGCCGTCCGTCACCACCCGCTCGACGTGCCGGGCCTGGCAGCGCCGGCGACGATCCTGGTCGACCAGTGGGGCGTGCCGCACATCCAGGCGGCGTCGCAGCGGGACGCCTTCTTCCTGCAGGGTTGGAACGCCGCGCGCGATCGGCTCTGGCAGATCGACCTGTGGCGCAAGCGCGGGCTCGGCCTGCTCGCCGCCAGCTTCGGCCCCGCCTACGCCGAGCAGGATCGCGCCGCTCGGCTGTTCCTCTATCGCGGCGACATGACGGCGGAGTGGGCCGCCTATGGACCCAAGGCGCAGGGCCGGGCCGAGGCGTTCGTCGCCGGGGTCAACGCCTATGTCGGCGAGGTGCGCGCCGGGCGGCTGCCGCTGCCGGTCGAGTTCAAGCTCACCAGCAGCCAGCCGGACCTCTGGCAGCCGCAGGACGTGGTGCGCATCCGCAGCCATGGGTTGAGTCGCAATGCACCGTCTGAGGTCGCTCGCGCCCAGGTCGCCTGCGCCGCGGGGCTGGACGCCGACCTGCTGCGGCGCAAGCTGGAGCCGGCCTGGACCACCAAGGTCCCCGCCGGCCTCGACCCGTGCGTTGTTCCGGCCGACGTGCTGCACGACTACGAGCTGGCGACGCGAGATGTGGAGTTCGCCGGCCCCGGCCCGCTCGCGGTCAAAACCGACAGCCAGGCGTTGGCCGAGCTAGCCGATCGCGGCGCCGCGGAGGGGTCCAACAACTGGGTGATCTCGGCCGCGCGCACGGCGACCGGCCGGCCGATCCTGGCCAATGATCCACACCGGGCGCTGGGCGTGCCGTCGCTGCGCTACCTCGTGCACCTGAAGGCGCCTGGGCTTGACGTGATCGGCGCGGGCGAGCCGGCGCTGCCAGGCGTGTCGGTCGGCCACAACGAGGTCATCGCCTTCGGCCTGACCATCTTCGCGATCGACCAGGAGGACCTCTACGTCTACGACCTTAATCCGGCCAACCCACGCCAGTACCGCTACGGCGGGGTCTGGGAAGACATGCAGGTGGTCCACGAAACCATCCCGGTGAAGGGCGCCGCGCCGCGCGAGGCCGAGCTGCTGTTCACCCGGCACGGCCCGGTGGTGAAGACGGACGGCAAGCACGCCTTCGCGGTGCGCACGGTATGGGCGCAGCCGGGAACCTCGGCCTATTTCGGCTCCATCGAATATGACGACGCGAAGGACTGGCCCACCTTCTACGCCGACATGAGCCAGTGGGGCGCCCCGTCGGAGAACATGATCTTCGCCTCCACCGCCGGCGACATCGGCTGGATCGGCGCCGGCCGGGCCCCGATCCGGCCGAACTGGGACGGACTGCTGCCGGTCCCAGGCGACGGCCGCTATGAGTGGAAGGGCTTCCTCACCGCCGACCAACTGCCCAGTGTACACAACCCCGCGGAGGGCTGGTTCGCTTCGGCCAATGAAATGAACCTGCCGGCCGGCTATCCGGCGGCCGAGCGCAAGGTCGGCTTCGAGTGGAGCGATCCCAGCCGGATCACCCGGATCAAGCAGGTGCTGGGGGCCAACGGCCACGTGTCGCTCGCCGACTCGATGAACCTGCAGATGGACGCCACCAGTCCCGAGGCCTGCCGGCTGAAGGCGCTGCTGGCGCCGCTGAGTTCGACCGATCCGGACGCCGCGCTGGGGCTCTCGCTGATCAAGGCCTGGGACTGTCGCGAGGGCGTCGGCAGCGCGGCGACCGCGGTCTACGAGGAATGGGCGGTCAAGCATCTCTCCGACGCGGTGATCGACGCCTTCGCACCGAAGTCGCCCCACCTGGCCGGTGGCACGCTCGATGCCGTGGTGACATTCTTGGAGGCCGCAAAAGCCGCGACCGCCGCACAGCGGCAGGATGTCATGCTCGCCAGTCTGGCCAAGGCGGTGCAGGCGGTCCGCACCCGGCTGGGCGACGATCCCGCCGCATGGCGCTGGGGCGCGATGCACCATGCGTCGTTCGCGCCGGCGGTGGCGCCGCTGGCCGACGCCTCGCTCGCCGGTCAAATGACCGTCGGCCCGCTGGAGGTGCGCGGCTCGGCTTCGACGCCAGCCGCGGCGACCTGGAACCCGAAGCTCTACACCGCCATCTCCGGCGCCTCGGTGCGGCTGGATATGGACGTCGGCGACTGGGACAACAGCGTGGCGGTCAACACGCCGGGGCAGTCCGGCGACCCCTACAGCCCACACTACCGCGACCTGTTTCCACTCTGGGCCGGCGGCGACTACTTCCCGCTGGTGTTCTCCGACGCGGCGGTCGAAGCGGCGGCGCGCGACATCTACGATCTCACGCCAGCCCAGATCCCGGCAAAGGGAACGGCCCCATGAAGCTCTACCAGACCTACACCTCGCCCTTCCCGACGCGCGTGCGGCTGGTGCTCTACGCCAAGGGCCTGAGCCCCGAGATCATCGAGCCGCCGGGCTTCCACGCCACGGTGGAGTCAAAGGGCGACTACTACAGCGTCAATCCGATCGGCAGGGTGCCAGCCTTGGTGACCGACGACGGCCGCGCGCTACCGGAGTCGGAGGTAATCTGCGAATACCTCGAAGACGCCTACCCCGACCCGCCGACCCTGCCCAAGGACCCCTGGGGCCGGGCGCAGGTGCGGCTGATCTCGCGGCTGTGCGACTTCTACCTGGTGACGGCGATGGTGCCACTGTTCAGCGCGTCGGGGATGTCGCGCAAGCACTGGGACAGGGCCGCGATCGACAAGGCGTTGGCTGCGGTCGAGACCGCGCTGGGCTACATTGAGGCCTATATCGGCGAGGCGGGCTATGCGGTCGGCGACAAGCTGACCTGGGCCGACGGCGCCCTCGCGCCGCAGCTGATGCTGGCCTATGAGTGGGCGCCGGCCTTGTTTGGAACCGAGAACCCGCTCGGCAAGCACCGCAAGCTCGCCGCCTACTGGACCGCAATCGCCAAGGATCTGATCGCCGCGCGGCTGCTCAAGGAGACACGGGACGCGGTAGCCCACGAGCAGGCCAACGCCAGGGCGATCGCTAAGGCCAAATAAGCAGCGTCATCCCGGAGAGCCGCGATGCGGACTCATCCGCGATCTCCCGGCAGGAGATCCCGGCTCTACGCTACGCTTCGGCCGCGATGACACTGATGTAGCGGCCGCGCCTACATCCGGTGCAGGGCGCAGATCTTGTTGCCGTCGGGGTCGCGCAGGTAGGCGAGGTAGAGCTTGCCGGCGGCGCCTTCGCGGACGCCGGGCGGGTCCTCGATCGCGGTTCCGCCCGCGGCGACGCCGGCGGCGTGCCAGGCGTCGGCCTGGGCCGGTGAAGACGCCGCGAAGCCAATGGTGCCGCCGTTGGCGCTGGTGGCCGGCTTGCCGTCGATCGGCTGCGACACCGAGAAGATGCCGGCGGGCGTCATGTAGAAGATGCGGTGGCCGTCAACCCGCGCCGGCGGGACGCCGAGCGTGCCAAGCACCGTGTCATAAAACGACTTGGCCCTGTCCAGGTCGTTGGTCCCGATCATGATATGCGAAAACATCCGGCTTTCCTCCCAGGCGCCATGTCCAGAGCCGGTCACCTATCACGACCAACGCCGGGCCGTCAGCCGGATTGGCGCATCGCGGCGACGGACCTCAGCCCAGCGGCTTCGCCAGCAGGAGCGTGGTCAGGCCGCTGTTCCATTCGGTGTCCGGGTAACGGCCGGCCTCGACGTAGCCGCGCGCGGCGTAGAACGCTTGGCTCCGGGTGTTGAAGGTGTCGGTCTCGAGCCGCGCCGCCGCATGGCCCGCGCGGGCGATCTCGGCCTCGGCGTGGTCCATCAGCCACGCGCCGACGCCGCTGCGGGCCTGGCTGGCCAGCACGTGGAGCGCGTTCACGAAGTCGCCCTCCCAATGCACGAAACCGACCACCTCGCCTTCGCGCTCGGCTACCCAGAACTCCAGCCCCTTCTCCGCGACATAGACGGCGGGCCGACCCTCGCTGAGAACCGCGGCGGCGGCGGCGGCGGTTATGTTGGGCCGCCAGGTGCTTTCGAAGGTGTCGCGCAGGATCGCCTTCAGCGCGGCGGCGTCGGACGACCGAGCCTGGCGGATCTGGATGTCGGCGGCCGGTTGCATGGCCGCATCCTAGCCGAAGGTGAAGGCGAACGCCTGGGCGCCGGGATCGAGAAACTCGATCTCGCGCCGGCCGGCGGCCGGGTTACACCCGTTTGCCCGGGCCGCCCGTCGCTAGAGCGCGAACGTCTCCCCCAGTAGCCGTTCCGACAGCGCCCAGAGCCGTTCGGCGGCGTCGGGATCGATCGCCCAGGGGCGGACGCCGGCGAAGCTCGGGTCGTCGGCGGGCACGGCGGCGGCGATGTTGCAGTCCTCGCAGTAAACCCCGCCGCCGGCCGCCAGCATGGGCGAAGTCGCGCACCAGAGCGAGGTGGAGGCGCCGCCGGAGACGGTCTTGAAGCGGTCGTTGACCCGGCCCTCGTCGTCGACCCAGCCGAACGCCTTGATCTCCGCCGCGCTCATGTCTCGCTGCAGGCCGGTCATGATGCCGCCGGGGTGGACGGCATAGGCGTTGACGCCCTTCGGCTCCAGCCGCCGGTTGACGGCGACCGCGAACAGCGAGTTGGCGGTCTTGGCCTGGCCGTAGGCTTCCCACTTCTCATAGGGGTGATGCTGGAAGTTGGGGTCGTCGAAGTTGATCGGCGAACGGCGGTGGCCGATCGACGACAGCTCCACCACCCGGCCCGGCGCGCCCTTCAGCAGGACGGGCGCGAGGCGGCAGGTCAGCAGCATGTGGCCCAGGTGGTTGGTGCCGAACTGCGACTCGAACCCGTCCATGATCCGCCGCTCGGGCGTCGCCATAATGCCAGCGTTGTTGATCAGCAGGTCGAGCGGCGCGCCCGCGGCGACGAAGGCGTCGGCGAAGGCGCGGACGCTGGCGAAGTCGGCCAGGTCCATGTCGGCCACCTCGACGGCGACGTTTCCGGTTGAGCTCCGAATCTCCGACGCGACCGCCTCGGCCTTGTCACGAGAGCGTACCGGCATGACTACGCGCGCGCCGGCGGCGGCCAGAGCCCGGGCGGTCTCGACGCCGATGCCGGAGGCGGCGCCGGTGACGATCGCGGTCTTGCCGGCCAGATCGACCCCGGCGATCACCTCGCCGGCCTGGGACTTGCCGTCGAACGGCGAGGCGATCGGTTTCTGCGGCAGCGGCATTCAGCGTCCTTCGGTTCTGTGGCTTAGTCGAGCATCAGCGTCTTAGGCTCGAGGTAGGGCAGGAGGCCATCCCTGCCGCCTTCGCGTCCCACACCCGACTGCTTGAAGCCGCCGAAGGCGATCGAGAAGTCGATCCGCATCCGCCCTTGCGAGACATTACCGGCCTTGATCTGGCGGGCGACGTCGTAGGCGCGCTGGTTGTCATGGGTCAACACCGCGCCGTTGAGCCCATAGACGCTGTCGTTGGCGATGCGGATCGCGTCTTCCTCGCCGTCGCAGGGGATCAGGCTGATCACCGGGCCGAAGATCTCCTCCTGGGCGATGGTCATGCCGTTATCGACGTTGGCGAACAGGGTCGGCTCGAAATAGTAACCGCGGTTGAGACCGGCCGGACGGCCGCCGCCGTAGACCAGCCGGGCGCCCTCCTCCTTGCCCTTGGCGATGTAGCCCTGGACCCGTTCCAGCTGCCGCTCCATCGCCAGCGGACCATAGCTGGAGGCCGGATCGTAGGGGTCGCCGGGGTGGACGTTGGCCATTGCCGCCGAGAAGCTGTCGACGAAGTCGTCGTGGCGTTCGCGCGGCACGATCACCCGCGTCAGCGCCGCGCAGACCTGGCCGCTGAGCCGGCAGAGGCTGCCGGTGAGGCTGGCCACCGCCTCGTCGACCCCGTAGTCGTCGAGCACGATGGCGGCTGACTTGCCGCCCAGCTCCATCGTGTAGCGCGCCATGCGCTCGCCCAGGATCGAGGCGATGCGCTTGCCGGCGGCGGACGAGCCGGTGAACGCCACTTTGTCGATACCCGGGTTGCGGATCAGGTGCTCCGAGGCCGGGCGATGCGCGGCGACGACGTTCAGCACGCCCTTCGGCAAGCCGATCTGCTCGGCGCATTCGGCCAGGATGTAGGCGTCGAGCGGCGTCTCCGGCGAGGCCTTCAGCACGAAGGTGCAGCCGGCCAGGAAGCCGGGCGCGAGCTTGCCGCAGGCGAGGCCGAGCGGGCTGTTCCACGGCACCACCGCCGCGCAAACCCCGACCGGCTCGCGCACGATCATCGCCCGGCCATGCCCGTCGGCCGGCTTGTGCGGCTCCTCCCATTCGAACGTGTCGGCCATCGCCGCGTAGCGCTCGAAGCTCGCCGCCGAGTTGACGCCGGCGCTGCGGGTGATCGCGTGCAGCGCGCCGATCTGGTTGGTCCAGGCGTGGCCGAACTCGTCGTTGCGCGCCTTCAGCGCCTCGCCGAGCTTCAGCATCCAGCCGGCGCGTTCGGCGTGGCTGAGCCGCGGCCAGGGCCCTTTGTCGAACGCCTCGCGGGCGGCGGCGACCGCGCGGTCCATGTCGGCCTCGCGCGCCTCGGCGACGCTGAAGATCACCTCCTCGGTCACCGGCGAGACGACGTCGATCTTGCCGTCGGAGGACGGCGCGACCCAGGCGCCGCCGATGTAGAGCTTGTCCAACTGCTTGATGTTGATGAGCTTAAGGGCTTCGGCGACGTTCATCCCGCTTCTCCGCTACGAACAGCGACCTCGGCGCGGACAGCCGCTTGGCTCGTCCGCCGGGGGCTGACCTTCTCCTGGCAGATATGTTCGAGGGAATATAGCTGTTTCCGACACCCCCAAGGCGCCGGCGCCCTGTGGCAAGCGATGGCCCGAACCCATTTGCAGCGGCGAAGGATTGGGACAAAACACGGCGTCCTGGGAAAGGCGCTCGATGCCGCTGATTGGCTCGTTGAAGATCAAGGCGCAGGTGCTTTGCGGCGGGGATTTCGCAATCGGTCCCGGCAAAGCCGACCTGATGGAGGCGATCACCCGCGAGGGGTCGATCGCCGCGGCAGGGCGCGTCCTTGGGATGAGCTATCGTCGTGCGTGGATGCTGGTCGACACGATGAACCGCTGCTGGACCGAACCGCTGGTCGAGACCACGCCAGGCGGCGGCAGGGCCAAGGGCGCGCGGCTGACCGACTGCGGCCGCGAAGTCCTGAGCGCCTTTCGCGCTCTGGAGCGTTCGCTTGCCGAGGCCGCGGACGCCCATCCCATGAGGACGCTGGAACACCGCCTGCGGGCCGAACCGCGGGCGCCGCAGCCTCACGACAGCCAGAGTTGATCAAGTCGCTCACGATGACGGGTTTCGTGCCGGGTTGACCGCTATATACGGCCATATATTGCAGATGACCGAGAGGCGACGGCCTAGTGC
>Ga0302311_10005433_pt1 | contig 13466 bp, 13 predicted proteins | sample III_Palsa_N1_3_FD_200449 | JGI IMG/M metagenome (GOLD analysis project Ga0302311, IMG submission 200449) | Peat permafrost microbial communities from Stordalen Mire near Abisko, Sweden - III_Palsa_N1_3 | ecosystem: Environmental > Terrestrial > Soil > Palsa > Peat permafrost | place: Sweden... | reverse complement strand
AGAACGGCAGGCCACCATCGCGTGCGAAGGCGAACACCATGCGCGAGGTCGAGGTCACGCAGGCGAGCGCGCAGAGATAATTGGCGGCGCAGATCAAGACATAGAGCAGATACTTCAGCGCGGTTGGCACCGGCAGGGCCGCCATCAGATTCAGGATCACGTTGCCGCCATCCTTCGCCGCCACCGCCGGATCGCCCATCGCCAGCACGAACGAGCAAATCATGATGTAGCCGAACAGCACCGAATAGATGATCGAGTTGATGATCCCCTTCGGTACCGCTACGCGCGCGTTCATGGTTTCCTCGGCGGTGTGCGCCGAGGCATCGAAACCGGTCAGGGTGTAAAGCGGCAGCAGCAGGCCGAGCGCGAAGGCATAGAGTGGATTGCTGGTGTGGGGCACCACATCGCCGCCGGGATCACCGGTGTTGTTGGTGAAGTGGAACAGGCGCGACAGATCGAAATGCTGGATGCTGAAGATCATCGTCACGGTCAGCAACACCGCGACGAAGAAGATCAGATAGCCCGAAAAATCAGTCATCATGCTGGTGAGCTTGATGCCGAAATGGTTGAACAGCCCGAAGCTTACCGCCAGGATCACCACCGCAACGAGCTGCTGCCAGTAGCCCCAGTTCGAGGTGTTGACGTGGAAGATATTGGTCAGCACCAGACCTTCGAACAAGGTGTAGGCGCCCACCGTCACCGCGGCGGTGACGAAGATCAGCCCGAGCAAATTCATCCACGCGGTGGCCCAGCCCCAGCCGCGCCCGCCCAGGATCGACGACCAGTGATAGAGCCCGCCTGCGGTGGGATAGGCCGAACCGATCTGTGCCATCGAAAGCCCGACGATGAGCGAAAACGCGCCGCCGACCAGCCAACCTACGCCGATGCCGAAGCCGCCGGTGGTGGAAAAGCCGGTCTGAAAGCTCGTGATACCGCCTGCCAAAATGCAGATGATCGAGAAGGATATGGCGAAATTGGAGAAACCCTTCATGCCGCGGGCAAGTTCCTGCGCATACCCCATCTGGTGCAGGACGTGGGCGTCGGCCTCAAGCACAGCGGTATCGGTAGTTTCAAGTGGGGACATTGCCGGTCTCCTGTCTGCTGATCGCGTTGATCGCCCGAATCCGGTGGCAATTGAGATCAGGCGCCTTCAGTAGCGAGGCGATAGTCAAATTCGGGCGATAGGCGCCTGGTCGAAATATTTGCAGCATCGCGTTGCGTCTCCAACCGGACAGGGTGAAGCGATGCGTAACCGGGATTTCCCTCGGCGCGGACTGCCTCTCATGGGCAGTACCGCTCGCCGAGCCCATCCTAGACCAGGAAAAACGGAAAAGTCCCGACAATTTTGCAACGAGAATCGCGCAGCCCACGACTGCACCGTTCTCGCATCCAGCGGGCAGGGTTTCTGCCCGCCGATCAGCGGGTTAGTTCGGTTGCGGTGTGGTCCGCAGATACGGCTTCAGGATCGTAAAGCCCGGAAACAACCTGGCGGCGTCTTCGTTATTCACTGCGCCGGTAATGATAACGTCGTCGCCTTGCTGCCAATTCGCCGGGGTCGCAACCTTATGTTTGGCGGTGAGCTGCAGCGAATCGATCACGCGCAGAATCTCGTCGAAATTGCGCCCGGTGGTCATCGGGTAGGCGATCAGCAGCTTGATCAACTTGTCCGGTCCGATGATGAAGACGTTCCGCACGGTGGCATTGTTGGCAGGGGTGCGGCCCTCGGAGCTGCCCTGGGTATCCGCCGGCAGCATGCCGTAGAGCTTCGCGATTTTGAGATCGGTATCGCCGATCATCGGGTAGTTCGGGGCGACGCCCTGGGTCTCCTCAATGTCGGCGGCCCATTTTTCGTGATTTTCCACTGGATCGACTGACAGGCCGATCACTTTCACTCCACGCCGGTCGAATTCAGGCTTGAGTTTGGCGACCGCGCCGAGTTCGGTGGTGCAGACCGGGGTGAAATCCTTGGGGTGGGAAAACAGCAACACCCACTGGCCATCGGCCCAGTCGTAGAAATGGATCGGACCCTCGGTGGTTTCGGCGGTGAAATCGGGTGCGATATCGTTGATTTGCAGCGGCATTATCAATCTCCGTGGACTTGGACGGCGGTCTCGCCGCAGGCGTGCGCGGCAGAATAGACCAGGCGAGCGGCGCCCGAAAGCGAGGAATACTTATGAATCCGCGCTGCGCAGGAAGGAAGCCACTTCAAGCGATTGATCGCGCTTTGCCTTCGAACGCACCGGCGAGAAACTCCGCATCTTCCGCCCGGCGGCAGAAGAGGTGGGTCGGCTCATCGGTCGCGGTCACCGGATCGGTCATCGTCACCATCATTCCGCGCCAGCCGCGCTCGGCAAGTCCAAAACGGGTAACGATATCACGGCCATATTCCCAATGGCGGCGGTACGGGGGCTTCGGCGGGTCGAAGCGGCTGGTAGCCGCGGCCTGCATCGACGAGGTAAACGCGATGTTCAGCACCGCGTCCGCGCTGGCGATCCGGCATAGTTCGGCGAAGGCGGCCTGGTCGTCGGCTTCGAACTCCAGCATGTGGCTGAACGAGATGAAGTCGGCGCTGCGATCAGGTGAGGGCGTGTGGGCGATCGAGCTAACCAGCGGGCCGGGGACGATATACTCCTCGAATGAAGCGAACCAGGCGGGGTCGAGCGCACGATCCGGCGCCCGTTCAGGCGCGAATTGCAGCGCCCGGCGGTTGGCGAAGAACGCACCGGGCAGGGGGTCGAGCAGCGCGCGTAAGCCACGGTGCCGTTCGAGCGAGCCGCAGCCGGCGCAGCACGGCAGCTTTCCCGAGCGCGCCATCCGGCCGCCTGGGCCGGGCAGAAAAATTTCACTGCCGCAGATGTTGCAATTGGAGCCCTCGGTCATCCCTCGTTCCTTTTGTTATCCTGGCTCGGTCTTGCACCGATATTGCCGACCGGGGGCCAAGGGTGCAACCGGAAGCGTGCACTCTCAGTCGCGGTGTCGGCGGTAACGTGATGATTACCCCCGGGACCTGACAATTATCTGAAACCGCCCGCATATTGAACCTTGGTCGCCCCAATTCAGGGCGCCGCTTCCCGTGCAGTGCTACCGGAGTGCCTTCGAGAGTAATCGCTGCCCCAGCCGGGGGTATTAAGGCGTCTGGGGGTCGTGCGTACGGCCGCGGCGCAAACGATTGAGATGTAGGGAACCGACCGTTCAATGCGAAGCAACTACGACGTTCGTAAGGATGCGTCCGTTCTGGTTCAGGACGCTGCCGGAGCGGGCGTCACCGCCGAATATCGCGGCCTGATCCTGCGATCGGTGTTTCAGCCGATCGGCAGCGTGGTGCACGGTAATGTGCTGGGGTACGAGGCGCTGATCCGGGTCACCACTCCGGAGGGCGAGTTGATGGCCCCGCCGGTCGCCTTCAAGGAAGCCGAGGACGCCGGCGAACTATTGCTGTTAAATCAGATCGTCACCGACATCCATCTGGCGAATTTTTCCTGTCAGGACCCCGGCGACTGCTGGCTGTTCCTCAACATCAACACGCCGGTTTTGCTCCCGATGATCACCCAAAGCGGCAATCTGTCGCAGATCGCCGCCAGGCATCGCATCGCTCCGGCACGGATCGTGATCGAAGTGCTCGAGCAGGACGTCATCGACAACGAAAGCTTCGACCTGTGCCTGCGGCAATACAAAGAAGCCGGCTTCATGGTGGCGATGGACGACTTCGGCAAGGGCTGGTCCAACCTCGATCGCATCCTAAATTTTTTCCCGTCGATCGTGAAATTCGATCTCAGTCTGGTGGCTCAGGGCCGCGCGAATCAGAAAGTCCAGCGCGCCTACCGCCATCTCACCCTGCTGCTGCATGAGGTCGGCATCATGGTCCTGGCAGAAGGCATCGAAAGTGTTGGCGATGCGTCGTTCATGGTGGAGGCGGGGGTCGATTTTCTCCAAGGCTATTGGCTTGCGCGCCCGCATCCGTCGACCCGGGTGGCGCAGGTGGCCGATCGGATCCACGAACTCCGGACGGTCTACGGCGAGCGGGCGTTCCATTCCGACCAGGTCGAGTACGATATCTACACCAAAGTCGAACAGGCGTTGCGCCGGGCATCGGAGGTTTACGCCGCGACCGGCGACATCAGCCGTGCCGCCGCGGTTTTCCATGCGATGCCCTGCGCCCGCCGGCTCGTCGTGCTCGACCAGGACGGCTTTGACGTTGGCGCAGTATCGGCGGATGCGGCGGTACCGGACTCGGGACGACGCGCTCAACTCGGGCCACTTCTGCCCGGCCGCAACAGCAGGTTCACCCATCGAAAGTATTTTCGCGACGCGTTGCGCAGCCCCGATCAGGTTCATTTTGCCTCGCCGGTCTATTCGCTGATCGATGGCGCCAGTTCCGACGTGGCGGCGAAGGCGGTGAACCGAGAGGGCAGACTGTTTGTGTTGTGTGGGGTCTATCTCAGGTATTGACCCGGACAATCGAAGAAAAAAGCACTTCCTTTTTGAAAAAAAACAGCAAAACACTTTTGTACGAAAGAAGTGATAAAGTTTTTTTGCTTCTTTTTGTTCACAAAAAGAAGACTTCCCTTTACCTTGTCTAGTCGTCGCGGTGCACTCGCTCCATCCGTTCGTGGCGTTCCTGTGCCTCGATCGAAAGCGTCGCGATCGGGCGCGCCTCCAGCCGGCGCAGCCCGATCGGCTCACCGGTCTCCTCGCAATAGCCATAGGATCCGTTCTCGATCCGCGCCAGCGCCTGGTCGATCTTGCCGATCAGCTTGCGGGCGCGGTCCCGCGTGCGCAATTCCAGTGCCCGGTCGGTCTCCACGCTGGCGCGGTCGGTGATGTCGGCTTCGGCGATGCCGCCTTCGGAGAGGCTGGCGAGGGTTCCATCGGCCTCACGCAGCAGATCGGTCCGCCAGCGCAGCAGCTTGCGGCGGAAATACTCGACCTGGCGGGGATTCATGAACTCTTCATCTTCCGAAGGAAGATAGTCGGGAGGGAGAGTCTGCAGCATCTAAATCCGATCCTCGCCTTGGCTAGTGAAGGCCGGGCCAAGGCCCGGTACTCGAGGGTTCGCACCGGGCGAAGCCCGCGCGGCTTATAGCGAGCCAAATCCTCCACGCCAAGTGCGGATTGACGCGGGAAATTCAGGACCGCCAGCAGCTTCGCGGGCCCCAAGGGTCATCGCCCGCGTTTCGCCAGCTCGATCCGAACCCGCAGCAGCACCGATCCGATCAGGGCGCGGAGGCGCGGATCCGCGGTCTCGATCGGCGTGGCGGCGAGTAGGGCGAGCTCGGCCAGTGCCGCGTCGTCACCGTCACCTCCCAGAATCGCCTGCTGCAACCGCGACAATTCCCGAAGCAGCGCCTGCCCGTGGCGCAGTGCCTGACGCTGCTGGTCGCCGGCGGTAAACTCCTGCAGGGCGAGCAGGCCGGCGAGCGAAGCGGGCGTTGCCGCAGCAATCTGGTCGGCCGCTGGCTGGCCCGACACCTCGGAAGCGGCGGTTCCCGTAGCTAGCCGGAAATTCGCGCCGGCAGAATTCCCCGGTCGCGCGCGGCCCGCGGGCAACGGTCCGCTAGTAAAGCCGCTTCCCACCGAAAGGATCATCGTGCGCCATCGCTCCCGACCTCTGACCGCTTTTGCCGGTCGGCACGAATTGCCGCGCCAAACCGTAGCGAAAACATTGAAAAACCACCGAAATCCCATGGCACGCCGATTGCGGTGCCAGGGCTGAGACTAGGTCGCAATGATTGACGATGTGGAAATGGAACATGGCGCTCGGGCGACCAATCTTGGCACTACTGGCTCTGATCTGGGCCTTCGCCGCCCCTGCGGCGGCCCAGGTGCGCATCAAGGACATCACCGACGTCGAGGGCGTCCGCACCAACCAGCTGGTGGGGTACGGCCTGGTGGTCGGCCTTAACGGCACCGGCGACAAGCTCGACAACGCTGCCTTCACCCGCGAATCGCTCACCGCCATGCTGGAACGCCTGGGCGTCACCACGGCCGACTTGGAGACCAAGGTTGACACCAAAAACGTCGCCGCCGTGATGGTCACCGCGACGCTGCCCGCCTTCGCCCACGCCGGCGACCGCATGGATGTCACAGTGTCTTCGCTGGGCGACGCCAAGGACCTCGCCGGCGGCACGCTGCTGGTTACACCGCTGATGGGCGCCGACGGCAACGCCTACGCAGTGGCGCAGGGCGCGGTCTCGACCGGTGCGATCGCGGCGAGCGGGCAGGGGGCCTCGGTCACCCGCAATATCCCGACCCAAGGCAAGGTCCCGAACGGCGGCTCGGTCGAGCGCGAGATGGACTTCCAGTTCAATGACGAAAAGAAACTGCGATTTTCCCTGCGCAACCCCGATCTCACCACCGCCGTGCGGATGGCCGACGTGATCAACCTGGCGCTCGGTGCCAACCAGGCCGAGGCCACCGACCCACGCTCGGTCGAGGTCCAGCTGGGTGACAAAACCGCGGTGGAAACCCTGGCCGCGGTGGAGGATTTGCAAGTCGACCCCGACAGCCCGGCCACCGTGGTGATCGACGAAACCAGCGGCACCATCGTGATGGGCGCCAACGTGCGGATCAGCACGGTCGCGATCGCCCAAGGCAACATCACCATCAAGGTCACCGAAACCCCCGACGTGAGCCAGCCCGGCGCCTTTTCCGACGGCACCACGTCCACCACGCCGCGCACCAACATCTCGGTCAACGAACAGAGCGACCATAAACTGGGCGTTCTCACCACCGGTGCTACCCTGCGCGACCTGGTGGTCGGGCTGAACGCACTCGGCGTCGGCCCGCGCGACATGATCTCGATCCTGCAAGCGATCAAAGCCGCCGGCGCCCTGCAAGCCGACCTGGTAATCCGCTGATGGCCTCGTTCATCACGCCGGTCGCCGCCCCGCCCGCCAACATCGCCGCCCCGCTGGCGCCCCCCGCCGCCACCCAGGCGCAACTGCGCAAATCCGCCGAGGACTTCGAGGCCACCACTCTCAGCGAACTGCTCGAGCCGATGTTCGACACCGTCGACATGACCTCCTCCCCGTTCGGCGGGGGTGCCGCTGAAAACAGCTGGAAGCCACTGTTAGTACAAGAAATGAGCAAAGCGATCGCCGCCAAAGGGGGCCTCGGCCTCGCGGGCCCGGTCTACGACACCCTGCTGCGGATGCAGGAACAGGCCCAAGCCAAACTCGAAGGAGCCAAACGATGAACGACAACTGGAAACTGGCCGGCGAGGAACTCGCCGCGGTCCTCACCGCCGAAAACGCCGCTCTGGCCGCGCTCGACATGCCCAGCGCGGTGGCGCTGCTGGGCCGCAAATCCGCCAAAGTCGCCAACTTCGAGGCAATGAAACCCGCCGCCACCAATCGCGACGACGCCGTATCCCTGCTGGGACACCTGGCCAAGCTCGCCCAAGAAAACCGCCGCCTGCTCGATCGCGCCATCAAAGCCCAAGGCCGCGTCATCGGCGTTCTCGCCGGCCTGGTCCGCCAAACCCCGATCGCCCCCCGCTACGGCGCCCGCGGCTACCTCCGTCCCGAGCGGTCGCCCTTGACGCTCATGTTGTCGAGATCGGCATAAGGGAAGTAAGTAAAGCCGGGGCTAGCCCCGGACCCCGCCTTGCTTTCTCCCCTCATGCCGGTCTTGCGACTCGTGCGCGACTCGGGGCCGAGTCGCCGGCCGGCGGGGACCTGCTAGGCGTTGATAGCGCAGCGAATCGGGGGATCTGGTTGACCGTGCCGCTGGGCGAAGATAGTGGGGGACGGTGGCAGATCAGCAAAACTCCCGTCAGTTCGTTCGAGTCCGTGGACGCAGTTTCATGGCGCTCGCGCTGGTGCCGCAGCCGCCGCTCGATGCGTGGCTGGCGGAGTTGGATGGGCAGATTGCGCGGGCGCCGAACTTCTTCAACGGCCGGCCGGTGGTGCTGGACGTGACGTTTTTGCCGCGCAACGACCCCGATTTGGCGCGGCTGGTGGGTCTTTTCAGCGAGCGGCACATCCGGCTGCTCGGGATCGAGGGGACCGAGCCCAACTTCGTGCCGCCCGCGGCGTGGAACTGGCCGCCGTTGCTGTCCGGCGGGCGGCCGGTCGGGACCTCGGAAGTGCCGGAGGAGAAGCCGGCGCCGGAGCCGCCCAGCCTGATGCGCGACGAGAACGTGCGTTCGGGGCAATCGGTGAGTTTCCCCAAGGGCGACGTGACGGTGATCGGCTCGGTCGCGTCAGGCGCCGAGGTGATCGCCGGCGGGTCGATCCATATCTACGGCGCGCTGCGCGGGCGGGCGATCGCAGGGGTTGCGGGCGACGCCAAGGCGAGGATTTTCTGCCGGAAACTGGAAGCCGAGCTGATCGCGATCGATGGGCTCTACAAGACCGCTGACGACATTCCGCCGGCCTTGCGGGGCAAGCCGGCCAAGATTTCGCTTGATGGCGACAAGGTGTTGATCGCGGCGCTGGATTGATCCGGCGCACGCAGGGAAGGGAGTTTAATATGTCGAAAGTCTTGGTAGTGACGTCCGGTAAGGGTGGCGTGGGCAAGACGACTTCCACCGCCGCGATCGGTGCTGCGCTGGCGCAGACCGGGCAGACGGTGGTGGTGGTCGATTTCGACGTCGGCCTGCGCAACCTCGACCTGGTGATGGGGGCGGAGCGCCGGGTGGTCTACGATCTGATCAACGTCGTGAACGGCGACGCCAAGCTGGCGCAGGCGCTGATCCGCGACAAGCGGGTCGAAGGTCTGTCGCTGCTGGCGGCCTCGCAAACCCGCGACAAGGACGCGCTGACGCTCGAGGGCGTCACCAGGGTGATCGAGCAGCTGCGCGAAAAGTTCGATTGGGTGGTGTGCGACAGCCCGGCCGGGATCGAGAAGGGTGCCCTGCTCGCGATGTATCACGCCGATCTCGCGGTGGTGGTGACCAACCCCGAAGTTTCCTCGGTGCGCGACAGCGACCGGATCATCGGCATGCTCGACAGCAAGACCGCCAAGGCCGAGCGCGGCGAGAAGATGGAAAAAGTCCTGCTGCTGACCCGCTACGACCAGGCGCGGGCCGCCCGCGGCGAGATGCTGAAGGTCGAGGACGTGCTGGAAATCCTGTCGATCCCGCTGCTCGGCATCGTGCCGGAGAGCGAGGAGGTATTGCGCGCCTCCAATCTCGGCTCGCCGATCGTGATTTCGAATCCGCTGTCGGCACCGGCGCGGGCGTATCAGGACGCGGTAAAACGGCTACAGGGCGAGACCGTGACGATGCACATTCCGGTCGAGCGCAAAAGCATCTTCGCCAAATTCTTGAGCTGGAGAGTCGCATGAACATGAGCTTGTTCGGATTTTTCCGGGCTCGCAACACCGCCCCGGTGGCGCGCGAGCGTTTGCAGGTATTGCTCGCCCACGAGCGCGCGATGATCGGCGGTTCCGATCTTGCCGCTATCCTGCGCGAGGAGATCCTGGCCGTGATCGCCAAGCACGTCGCGATCGATCAGGAGAAGGTGCAGGTGAAGCTGGATCGCGGCGGCTCGGTTTCGACCCTCGAGATCGACATCGAGATGCCCGCACTGGTCGGCGCGAAGTAAAAAAAGTAAATTTACCAAAGTTTTTTGCTTCTTTTTTTCAAAAAAGAAGGCTTCTTAAGTTCTTCTTTTTGTGAACAAAAAGAAGCAAAAAAAGTTTGATAATTTGGGCTGGGGGGAACTTCGTTGCCGGCCCGGCGTTTTCCTCCGAGTGATATCCGGGATCTAGCCATGCCGCGCAATGTTCGGCCGCGCCGACCTGCTGCCCCTACCCGTAGTTCCGGACGTTCCACGGTGTGGACCGGACAAATCCGGCTGGTGCTGGTCACCGTCCCGGTGATCCTGGTATCCGCCACGCGGAGCGGCGCCCATATCGCGCTGCATCAGGTGCATCAACCCAGCGGCAAGCGAGTCCATTACGACAAGATCGTGCCAGGGATCGGCTCGGTGAAGCCGGACGACATCAAGCGCGGCTTCGAGGTCTCGAAGGGGCAGTACGTACTGCTCGAGGACAAGGAGCTCGATAATCTGAAGATCGAGGCCAAGCGCAACCTCGATCTGGTGCAGTTCGTCGATCACGACGACATCGACCCGTTGTGGTTCGATCGCCCCTATTACGTGCTGCCGGACGGGGAACTGGCCGAAGAGCCCTACGGCGTGATCCGCGACGCCCTGCGGGCGACGCACAAGATCGGGGTCGGGCAGTTCGTGATGCGTGGGCGCGATTATATCGCGGCGCTGAAGCCGTGCGGCAACGGGATCATGCTGGAAACGCTGCGCTTTGCCGACGAGGTTCAGGACGGCGCCAGCGTGTTTGCGAGCGTTCCCGAGACCAAGCCGGAGAAGGATTTGCTCGACCTGGCGTCGGAGTTGATCGGGCGCAAATCTTCGCGGTTCGATCCCGAGGCGTTCCACGATCGCTACAGCGAGGCGCTGAAGGCGCTGATCGACGCCCACGCGAAGCACCAGAAGCCAGTCGAGGTGACCGACGACGAGCCCACCGGCGGCGGCAAGGTGATCGACCTGGTCGAGGCGCTGCGGCGGAGCGTGCGGGCTTCGGAAACGGCCGCAAAGCCGGCTCCCGCTGAACCACCGGCTCCCGCCAAGCGGCGGAAGAAGGCTTGAGATGGCGCGCGCTCGGGCCGAAACCGGTTCGGATAGCCTCGCGACCTATCGGGCCAAGCGTAATTTCAAGCAGACCAGCGAGCCCGAGGGCAGTGCAGCCGACAGCGCGGGCGCGCGCTATCTGATCCAGAAGCACGACGCGACGCGGCTGCACTATGATTTCCGGCTCGAACTCGACGGGGTGTTGAAGAGCTGGGCGGTCACCCGCGGTCCCAGCCTCGACCCCGCGCAGAAGCGGCTGGCCGTCCGCACCGAGGACCATCCGATCTCCTACGGCGATTTCGAAGGCACCATCCCCGAAGGAAATTACGGCGCCGGCACGGTGATGCTGTGGGATCGCGGCACCTGGGAGCCGATTGGCGATCCGCACCAGGGGCTGGAGCAGGGGTCGCTCAAATTCATCCTGCACGGTGAGAAGCTGCATGGCAGTTGGGCGCTGGTGCGGATGCACGGCGATGGCAGCCGCAAGGATCAGAAACACGAAAACTGGCTGCTGATCAAGCACGACGACGAGGCCACCGATCGCGAGCATGACATCCTGCAAGACGGACCGCTTAGCGTGAAAACCGGCCGTGATCTTTCCGGCGTGGCGGAAGACGCGCCGCCGGTCAAGCGCCGGGTGACCAAGGCGCTGGTGCCCATGGTCGAAACCAGGCGGCAGACCAAGCGCGGCCTGCCAGGCTTTGTCGAACCCGCGCTGTGCACGCTGGTCGATGAACCGCCCGCGGGCCCGGACTGGCTGATCGAGATGAAATTCGACGGCTACCGCGCGCTGATCGCGGCGGATGGCGACGCGGTGCGGATCTACACCCGCAACGGCCTGGATTGGACCGACCGTTTCGGCCCGATCGCGCAGGCGGTGCGCAAGCGCGATTTCGCCGGTGTCTTGCTCGACGGCGAGATCGTGGTGATGGACCAGGACGGCCACAGCGACTTCGGCGCGCTGCAAGCGGCGCTCGACGGCAGCGGCGGCGAGCTCTGCGTTTTCGTGTTCGATCTGCTGGTGGATGGTGGCAGATCGATCGCGGATCAGCCGTTGCGCGAGCGCAAGGCTCGCTTGAAGGAACTCCTTGGTTCGGCGCCGCCCGGCCGGATCTATTACTCCGAGCACGTCGAGGGCGACCGCGGCGAAACGCTGAAAACCCTGTGCGCGCAAGGGTTCGAGGGCATCGTCGCCAAGCGCGCCGGCGCGCCTTACCGCTCGGGTCGCGGCCACGATTGGCTGAAGATCAAATGCGGCCGCCGGCAGGAGTTGGTGATCGCGGGATTTTCCCCCTCCGACAAGGGCCGGCCATTCTCGTCCCTCCTACTAGGCGTGCGGAAGGACGGCGAATTGCGCTACGCCGGCCGGGTCGGGAGCGGATTTTCGCAGGAATTGCTTGACGGGTTGGCGCGCCGTTTCAAGCCGCTGATCCGGCACTCGCAACCGTTCGACCAGCCAGTCCCGGGGCCGATCGGGCGGAGTGCGACCTGGCTCGAACCGAAACTGGTGGCAGAAATCGGCTTCGCCGGCTTCACCCGCGACAATCAGGTCCGGCAGGGGCATTTCATCGGGCTGCGCGAAGACAAACCCGCCGCCGACATTGCGATCGAGGAGGCCAAGCCGGTGGAAAAAGTGGTTGCTAGCGCGAGGGCGAAATCAGCCGCACCGGTGCGGGTGCGTCTGACCCATCCGCAAAAGTTGCTCTATCCGGCGGAGAGCCTAAGCAAGGAAGACGTCGCGCGCTATCTCGAAGCGGTCGCGCCCTTCATGTTTCCGTACATCGAACGGCGCCTGCTCAGCCTGGTGCGCTGCCCCGAGGGCCAGGAAAAAGAATGCTTCTTCCAGCGCCACCCGACCGCGCAAATGCCCACGCAATTCAACCCATTTCCGTTGCGCAAGAAAACCGGCGGCAGCGAAACCTACCTCTACGGTGAAAACGAGGAAGCGATCGCCGCCTGCGCCCAGATCGGCGTGCTCGAAATCCACGGCTGGGGCTCGCGCATCGACGCGATCGAAAAGCCCGATCGGCTGGTGTTCGACCTCGACCCCGCCGAGGACGTGCCGTTCACGCGGGTTCGAGATGCCGCAAAGAAGATGAGAGAAGCATTACAAGCAATTGAACTTGAAAGTTTTTCGCTACTCACCGGGGGCAAAGGCATCCACGTCGTGGTGCCGCTCGAGCCCGATCGCGAATGGCCCGAGGTGAAAGCCTTCGCCCGCGGCCTCGCCGAGCATTTTGTCACCCACGAGCCCGACAGTTTCATTGCGACCATGAGCAAGGCCAAGCGCGTCGGCAAAATTTTCATCGACCACTTCCGCAACGAACGCGGCGCCACCGCGATCATGCCGTTCTCGCCGCGCGCCAACCCCGGCGCCCCGGTCGCCTGGCCGATCAACTGGGAAGAATTGCGCGAGGTCACCTCGGCGTCGGCGGTGTCGATCGCGCATCTGGGCGAGCGCGACCCGGCGTTGCCTTGGCGGGGATATTTCAAGACGCGCCAAAGGATCTCAGACGCGGCGATGCGGGCGGTCGCAAAACAATAGAAAAGGCGCATCCTTGCTGCTTTATCCGATTTGATACTTTAAGAAGCCAAGACTGAACAAAAAGAAGCAAAAAAACTTTGGTGATTTGGGCTCGAGCTACGGCTCTAGCGACTGAGCGCGCCAAGTCTATTTCGCGCCAAGTCTATTTCGCGCCAAGTCTATTTAATAAAAGTTTTTTGCTTCTTTTTTTCAAAAAAGATGCGTCATACCAGCCGCCCAAAATTTTGACTCGTGACCAGCGATTGGGGCGGCTGGTATGAGTCTTTGTTTTGCGCGCGCCGCCCGCCAACCCGCGCGCGATACCAGCGGTCAAGAGATAGGGCCGCTGG
>Ga0302311_10005430_pt1 | contig 13469 bp, 13 predicted proteins | sample III_Palsa_N1_3_FD_200449 | JGI IMG/M metagenome (GOLD analysis project Ga0302311, IMG submission 200449) | Peat permafrost microbial communities from Stordalen Mire near Abisko, Sweden - III_Palsa_N1_3 | ecosystem: Environmental > Terrestrial > Soil > Palsa > Peat permafrost | place: Sweden... | reverse complement strand
GCTCGCGCAGGAGCTTGGTGACCTGCCGCTGGCAATCGCCCAGGCGGCCGCGTTCATGGCCGACACCGGCACGCCATTGCCTCAGTACCTGGACATGTTGCGAAACCAGGCGGGGCAGCTGCTCGCACAGGGGGCTCCCGGGTCTTACCCGCGGTCGCTAGCGGCCGCGACGGCGGTGATCGCAGTGCGGCTGTCCGACCAGGACCCGGCCGCGGCCGAGCTGGCCAACCTGTGCGCGTTTCTCGCGCCCGAGCCGATCCCGGACGACCTGTTCACCCGCGCCGCCACCCTCTTGCCGGGCGAGCTCGCAGCGCGCGCGGCCGATCCGCTGGCCTGGCGGCAGACCCTGGCCTCCATTGCCGGGCAGTCACTGGCGCGCCTCGACCAACGCGGGCTGCAGATGCACCGGCTCACCCAGGCCATCCTCCGCGACCGGCTCACCCCCGGGTGCGTCTCCGCAACCCGCGAGCACACGGAGGCAATCCTGGCGGCCAGCGATCCCGGCGAGCCGCCCGACCCAGCCACCTGGGCGCGCTGGGCGCAGCTGACACCGCACGTGCTAGCGGCCGACCTGGCTGCCACCGATAACCGCGCGCTGCGCAATCTGGTTCGCCGTGTGTGCTGGTACCTGATCGAGCGCGGCGACGCCCGAACCCCCCGGGCACTGATGAGCGAGCTCCACCGGCAATGGCGCGTCCGGCTCGGCCAGGATCATGCGGACACGCTCATGGCCGCGCACTACCTGGCCTGGTCGCTGCTGGAACTGGGGCGCTACGCCGAGGCCCACGCTCTGAACCGGGACACCTGGGAGCGCCGGCGTCGCGTCCTGGGGGAAGGCCACCCGGAAACCCTGAACTCGGCCCACAACCTGGCTCTTGTGCTGCGCCTACTGGGCGACCTGCGGGCCGCCCGCGACCTGAACCAGGACACCTGGCAACGCCACCGCGAGGCGCAAGGCCCCGACCATCGCAGCACGCTGCGCACCGCCCACATTCTCGCGGCCGATCTCCGCGAACTGGGCGATGCGGCAGCCGCCCACGATCTGGACCGCGACACCCTCGAACGCCGCCAGCGGGTCCTGGGCGAAGACCACCCCGACACCCTGAACTCCGCCTACAACTTGGCGGCCGACCTCCGCGACCTTGGTGACGTCCAAGCCGCGCGAGACCTAGACCGGGACACCCTGCAGCGCCGCCAGCGCCTGCTGGGCGAAGACCATCCGGACACCCTGGAATCCGCCTACAACCTGGCGGCCGACCTCCGCGAGCTCGGAGAGCTGACAGCCGCCCGAGACCTGGACCGCGACACCCTCGAGCGCCGCGAGCGCGTCCTTGGCCAAGACCACCCCGACACGCTGAACTCCGCCCGCAATCTCGACGCCGACCTGCGCGGAACTCGCGAAACCTGAAGAGCCGGAACCACGACGGGTGCGCGGCCAGAGGCCGTGCGAGCCGGGCCGCCCGCCGGAGAGCGGCGGCCCGGCTCGCGTGGCGGCTAGTTGAGGTTGGCGGAGGTGTCTACCTGTTCCTGGACGTCGCCCACAGGGGCAAACCTCGCGTCCAGCGCGACGCCGAGCTCGCGCGCATCGCGCATGTCCTGATCATGATTTACCCATGCGCAGGCGACGGGCCCCAAATGCGCCCGCCTGCCCTGCCGGAACTGCTGCCCGGCCAGGAAATGATCGACCTGCGCCAGCCAGCCCGGCACGCCACCGAGGCTGACCGGACCGGCAGCTGGCGTCAGCCCGTCTACATCGGCAACCGGGAGGACCGCCTCCCACCCGGCAAGTCCGTCCGCGCCAGACCCGCCGGGCTGCCCGGCCTAGGAAAACGACGATGACTCGCGAGAATCCAACCGCTCGACAATCGGCACCATACAAGAGCGCGGCAAGGGGCGAGCTCCGCGGTGTCCCGCCACCAAGCTGACTCAGGTGTTCCGACGTTGCCCGAACGAGAGGTGCGCAGCCTCGACGATTCTCCGAGCGCTAACTTCGGCCTTGCCCGGACCGATCAAATTGCCGGAGCCGGCGAGCTCCGGCGTCCACTCAGATGGGAACGGGATGGGAACACCTGTGCAGTGCACGGGCGATCCCGTCCCATCCCCGCTGATCCCGCTAGATCCCCGATGAACTGGGCGAAGGGCCGCGCTGAGCACCCAAACTGGACAGTCGTCTCGGCTGATACCGTTCTTCAAAACCAGAAGGCGGCGTGCTGCGACGCTGGCGGATCTGATTCCCGTCCGCCTCCGCCACCAGCGCTGACGTCAGATGAAGGCGACCGCACCAGCCGGGTAGGGTCGGCCATCAGTCATGCTCGACTTGGTCGTCTCGGTGCAGCACGCATGCCTGGTTGACGAACTTCAGCGCCCACCTGCCGTCACGCGGCGACCAGGTGCACAGTCCGCAGCCGGGTGCGTCGGCGACCACGCGCGAACTGAACGCTACTGCGGTGGACGCTGACCCGCTGCGAGCTCGTTGCGGCTTGACCGGTTCCTCAACCGGCATCAACTCGCCGTCGTCGGTGCTGGTGACCCGGACGTAGCGGCCGTCGGAGAGCTGCAGAAACTCCCGCGGCCGATCGTCGATCACAATGAGGTCACCTCGCCATTGCCCGGGAACCCGGGTACCTTCACCATCTGCCCCAGAGGCGGCTCTGGCGGCTCAGGCCAGAGGTCCAGCCCGCGGCCATCTCGCCCGCCGCGCTAGTAAATAGGACACCCTCTGTCACTAGGTTATTCCGATACGGCACGCTGACCAGGACAACCCGGCTCAGCACGTGGAACGCGGCGCCATCGAAAGCGCGTCCCCGGTACTGTCTCCGTGCATTCCGAACGCCGACGAAGCCGGCGGCAACGGGAGTCAAAGGGGAGCCGCCAGTCGTACCGGGAGCCAGACGGGTAGCCAACAGCAACCGGCTCAAGGCGACACCAGGCTCTAACGAGCGTCTATCACACCGCTTCAATGACCCATTAGACGACGTCAGGCACCGTGCGGTGACGCTTCGCCGGTGCCTTCTAATGAGCGGGTCGTGTGAGCCTGGCCCGCTTTGACGGACATCCTGATCGTCAAAGCGGGGCAAGCTCAGCAGCGCAGGCACGTAGGGGCAGTACGTTGACCGTTCAGGTGTGGCACCCAGCGACCAAGTCCAGGATCAGCTCACCAGTCTTATGCTCCGACGCTGTTCAGTTCGGTCAGCTCGTCTTCGGGGATGGTTAGCGCGGCGCCGGTGATGTTCTCGCGTAGATGCGAGACGGATGAGGTGCCGGGGATGAGCAGGATGTTCGGGGAGCGCTGCAGCAGCCATGCCAGCGCGACGGCCATCGGCGTGGTGCCGAGGCGGGTAGCAGCTGATTCGAGGGTGCTGGACTGCAGTGGGTTGAAGCCGCCGAGCGGGAAGTAGGGCACGTAGGCGATGCCCTGTGCGGCAAGGGAGTCGATGAGACCGTCATCTGCCCGGTTCACGATGTTGTAGTAGTTCTGCACGCACACGACTGGTGCGATGGATTGGGCTTCGGCGATCTGTTCGGCGTTGACGGTGCTGAGGCCGAGATACCTGATCAGCCCTTCCTGCTGCAGCTGCACGAGCGCGGTGAACGGCTCGGCGATCGAGCCCGGCTCGGGGCTGTCAAGCCCCCCGACGCGCAGGTTGACCACGTCAAGTGCGTCGAGGCCGAGGTTCTTCAGGTTGTCGTGTACAGCCTGGCGCAGCTCCTGGGGTGAGCGGGCGTGCGGCCAGCCGCCCTGGGCGTCGCGCTTGGCTCCGACCTTGGTCACGATGCGCAGCTCGTCCGGGTAGGGGTACAGAGCATCCTTGATGATCTGGTTGGTGAGGCGCGGGCCGTAGAAATCGGCCGTATCGATGTGGGTGATGCCGAGCTCCACCGCCTCGCGCAGCACGGTCACGGCGGCGTCGCGGTCCTTGGGCGGGCCGAAGACGCCGGGGCCGGCCAGCTGCATCGCGCCGTAGCCCACGCGCGTGACCGTCAGGTCCTCGGCCATGGTGAACGTTCCGCCGGGAAGTGTCCTGGCAACCATGAAATTATTTCTCCTCGTTGTCGTCGTAGTCCGCGCTAACGGCGGTCGGTCACCACAGCAGATCAGCGGCCTTCTCCGCAATCATCACCGTGGCCGCATTGGTGTTGGTCGACACGATCTCCGGCATGACGGATGCATCGGCCACTCGCAGACCCCCCAGCCCGCGTACGCGCAGCTGAGGATCGACCACCGACATCGAGTCGACTCCCATCCGGCACGATCCGGCGGCATGACCATAGGACTGGACGGCGTCGCGCACAAACGCGGCAATGATCGCGTCATCGGCACCAAGCAGCGGATGGGAACGACCTCGCCAGTCGTCGAACGCCGCCGCTTCGCTGATGTCCAGGGCCTGACGTACGCCCGAGACCAGCGCCCGCATGTCGTCATCCTCGTCGAGGTAGCGGAAATCAATCAGCGGAGCCGACCGGGCATCGGAACTGGCGAGCGTCAGCGTCCCCCGGCTCGCCGGCCGCATATGCCCGACGCCGAAGGTGTATCCGCGCTCGGGAGCTGTCTGCCACGGATTGGCGAACGGAACATGGATGAAGACGATCTGCAGGTCGATCGATGCCCGGCCCGGTTCGCTGTCCGCCATCAGGGTGACCTCGCCGAGATTGCCGGTCGGGGCGGGCAGCGGGCCGCTCGCCTCGACCGTCAGTCCGGCCAGGATGATGTGGTCCTGCAGGTTGCGGCCGACGCCCTGCAGGTCGTGCCTGACCTTCACGTCAACCCGCTCGAGCTCGACGGCGGGGCCGATCCCGGAGCGCAGCAGCAGGTGCGGGCTGCCGATGGCGCCCGCGCAGAGCACGATCTCGGCGGCGGCCTCGTAGTGACGCCGCTGGTCGTTGACGATCACATCGACGCCGGTGCAGCGTTCGCCCTCCACCGTCAGCCGTTCGACGAACGCGCCCTGCTCGAGCTGCAGGTTTCCGCGACTGAGGGCCGGACCGAGGTAAGCGGTCGCGGTGCTCTGCCGCCGACCGTCGACGATCAGGAGGTCATGGCTGCTCACGCCGCGCAGCCGCTCCCCGTTCAGGTCGGCCGTGAGCGGGTGCCCGGCCTGCTGGGCGGCGGCCAGGTACGCCCGCGACAGCGGGTGCAGCCGCGCGGCCGGGGCCGGCCGCAGCGGCCCGCTGCCGCCCCGGTAGCGCGGGCCACCGTGGGGTACCGATTCTGACCGCTTGAAGTAGGGCAGCACGGACTCGTAGTCCCAGCCGGTGCACCCCTGATACGCCCACGCGTCGAAGTCGCGACGGTCGCCCCGCAGGAACGCCATCGCGTTGATGCTGCCGGAACCGCCCACCGTTCGGCCGCGGGGAATGTCGTGCACGTGGCCGGTCCGGGCCTGCGTAACGGTCTCGAAGGCCCAGTCGACGTCGGTCTTGTAAAGCGCGGGCCAGGTATGCGGGGTGGAGATCCGCTCGCTGTGGTCGGCGACTCCGGCCTCGAGCAGCAGCACCCGCCGGCTCGGATCAGCGCTCAGCCGCGCCGCGAGCACGCATCCGGCGGTGCCCGCGCCGATGACGATGTAGTCGAAGACGCGATCGGAGCTCACAACGAGACGACCACGGTCTTGGTTTCCAGGTACTCCTCGAGGGTCTCCCGGCAGGTCTCGCGACCCCAGCCCGATTCCTTGGTCCCGCCGAACGGGAGCGCCGAGTCGGCCGCCTGGTAGCAGTTGACCGGGAGCGTGCGGCCGCTGATCGCGCCGACCCGCTCGCCGCCGATCAGCATCTTCTGGGCCAGGCGGAGGTCGTCAGAAACCTCGGGGGCGAACTGCACGTGACTCATGTCTATCCCGTCGTTTGAGGAGGTTACCGTCCTGCGATGCGCATGCTGATGCTTTTGACGTGGGAGTAGTGGTTCAGCGCCTCGATGCCCTTCTCCCGGCCGTAGCCGCTGTGCTTGTAACCGCCGAACGGCATCTGCACCGATTGGGTTGACCACGAGTTGATGTAGACCTGGCCGGCCTCGATGGCCTCGGCGACCCGGATCGCCCGGGACATGTCGGCGGTGAAGACGCCGCCGACCAGTCCGTAGTCAGAGTCGTTGGCCAGCTCCACCGCCTCCTCCTCGGTGTCGAACGGGATCACCACGAGCACCGGGCCGAAGATCTCCTCCCGGGCGATGCGCATGTCGTTGGTCACCGCGGTGTAGACCGTCGGCTCGACGTAGAAGCCGCCCGCGAGGGCAGGATCGTGGGCGATGGTGCCGCCGATCTCGGCCCGGGCGCCGTCGGCGGCCGCGATCTTGAAGTAGCGCTGCACCGTCTCCCACTGGTCGTTGGTGATCAGCGGGCCGACGTCGCGCCCCGGCCGCAGCCGACTGGTGGCGGCTACAACCGCTCGGACGAAGCTCTCCTGCACGTCTCGCTGCACCAGCAGGCGGGTGCCTGACGAGCAGACCTGGCCGGCGTTGGTCGCGTAGGCCCGTACCGCCTCGGTCGCGGCGAAGTCCAGGTCGGCGTCGGCGAAGACGATGTTGGCCGACTTTCCGCCGAGCTCGAGGGTCAGCGGGAGGATGCGATCGGCGGCGATCCGGCCGATTTCGCGACCGACCCGCACCGACCCGGTGAACGCGACCTTGCGCACCAGCGGGTGCTCGACGATCGCGGTTCCGACCTCCGGCCCGAGGCCGAGGACGACGTTGAGCACGCCGGGCGGCAGCCCTTCCCCGGTCGCCAGCCGGGCGAGCTCCACGGTCGTGCGGGAGGTGGCCTCGGCCGGCTTGGCCACCACTGTGTTGCCGGCCGCCAGGGCCGGGGCGCACGCCCGGGCGGCCTGGTTGAGCGGCAGGTTCCAGGGGGTGATGACGCCGACCACGCCGAGCGGCTCCCGCAGCGTGTAGACGTGCAGGTTGGGCTGGATGTCGAGCACCTGCCCGGCCGGCAGGTTGACCAGGGCGGCGTAGAACTCGAAGTACTCGGCGGCGCCGCGGATTTCGGCTTTGGCGAGAGCCAGCGGCTTCCCGGTGTCGGCGGACTCCATCGCGGCCAGCGCGTCGAGCTCGGCCAGCAGGCGCCGGCCGATGGCGGCGAGGATGCGGCCGCGGTCAAGCGAGCCCAGGTGCCGCCATGAGGTGCGGGCGCGGTGCGCGGCCTGAACCGCACGGTCGACGTCGGCCGCGGTGCCGAGGCTCACCCGCGCGCCCGGCCCGCCGGTCGACGGGTCGGTGCCGGTCCGGGTGGCTCCGTCCAACGATGCGACCGACACGCCGTCGATCCAGTGCAGTAGCGGTTCGCTCATCACGCCTCACCCGCCTCAGGGGGCGGCACCGTCGCGCCTAGCAGGGTGTACATCTGGGTATGGTCGGTGGCCGGGGTCACCTCGGCGGCGATGCGGCGCCACTGGTCGGCCACGTGATCGGCGACCTCAAGCGGACGGTCAAGGGCCCGGGCGAGCCCGATCGCGAGGCCGACGTCCTTGGCCATCAGCTGCAGCGCAAACCCAGAGTCGAAGCTCCCGCTGGTCATGAACTGGACTAGCTTGCTCTCACTGGTGTTGCTCCGTCCCGACGAGCTGTTCAGCACCTCCGTCATCACCCGAGCGGAGATTCCGAATGCCTCGGCGATCACGAGCGCCTCGACCGTGATCGACATGGTCGCGGCCGACACCAGGTTGTTCAGCGCCTTGGCGGCGTGACCCGACCCGATGTCGCCGACCCGGATGACTGTTTTGGCCATAGCTGTCAGCAGAGGCGTCGCCTCGGCCAGGTCGGCCTCAGAGCCTCCCACGAGGACGGACAACCGGGCCGCCCTGGCGCCGCGTACGCCGCCTGAGACCGGGGCGTCGAGCATCGGCAGTCCCTTGGCCTGCAGACGGGCGGCCAGGCTGCGGGTGCGGAGCGGCTCGGAGGAGCTCATGTCGATGACGAGGCAGCCCGATGGCAGCGCGTCGGCCACCTGCTCGCGCTCGAGCACGTCCTCGACGATCGCGGAGGTCGGCAGCATCAGGATCAGCGCCTGCACGGCGGCAAAGGACCGCGGGCCGGTCGCCGCGGTCGCCGTTGGGTGCTCGGCGACGAATCGCTCGGTCACGCCGGGGGCGGCGTCCGACACGGTCAGCGCGAAGCCCGCATCGGCCAGATGTCCCGCCATCGGGCGGCCCATGTTGCCGAGGCCGATGAAACCGACCTGGGTGATGGTCATTGCGCCGCGCCCGCGGCCGCCTGCGCCTCGGCGTCCATCGCCGTGAAGACCTCGGCGGCGTTGCGGAACGCCTCAAGCGCGGCCGGCCCGCCGCAGTAGAAGGCGCTCTGCATGAGCACCTCCTTGATCTGCTCGCGGGTGACGCCGTTGTTGACGGCGCCGCGCACGTGGGCCTTGAACTCCTGCGACCGGTTCAGCGCGATGATCATGGAGAGGTTGATCAGGCTGCGCTCCTGCAAGCTCAGCCCAGGACGGTTCCACAGGTCGCCCCAGCAGTACTGGGTGACGTAATCCTGCATGTCGCGCGAGAAGTCGGTGGCGGCGGCCAGCGAGGCGTCCACGTAGGCATCGCCGAGCACGCGGCGGCGGGTGGCGAGCCCGGCGTTATAGAGGTCCTGATTCACGGCAGCTCCTCAAGCGAGAGTGGTTGCGGTCAGATACGAGCTAGATCGGCCCAGTCGCGGATGACGAAGGCGCCGTCGCCGTCGCCATCGACGCGGCAGGCGGAGTGGCCGCCGAAATGCCCGGGGAACACGAGCAGGGACCGGTCGACGGCCTCGGCCAGCAGACGGCGTCGGGTGGCGCGGGCCAGCGCCGGATCTTCGCAGAAACAGCTGTTGACGTCGGGGTCGCCGATCTGCGCGGGCGAGTGGAGGATGTCGCCGACGAACAGGGCCCCGGTGCCGCCGGACTGCAGCCGCAGCACCGACGAGCCCGGCGTGTGGCCGGGCTCGGCCTGCAGCACCAGCTCGGAGTTGATGCGATGCTGGCCGGCCCACAGGTCAATGAGGCCAGCCTGCTGCACCGGGCGCACGCTGTCCTCGAAGACATTCTGGTTGCCGTCGGCGGGCGGCCGGGGCGTGCGGATCGGATCCCAGAACAGGAAATCCGGCTCGCAGATGAGGTAGCGGGCGTTGGGGAAGGTCGGCACCCAGTCACGCCCTTCCAGGCGGGTGTTCCAGCCCACGTGATCGACGTGCAGGTGGGTGTTGATCACGATGTCGACATCCTCCGGCGACACGCCGGCCGCCCGGAGGTTGTCCAGATAGGCGGTGTCGTGGTGGGCGTAGGCGGGCGCGTACGGGCGTTCCTTGCCGTTGCCGGCGCCGGTGTCGAGCAGGATGACCGTTCCCTGGCTGCGGATGAGCCAGCTGTGCAGCACCGTGCGCAGGGTGCCGGTGGCGGCGTCGTAGAAGTCAGGGTCCAGCCAGTCCGCGTTGTCCGACCAGTAGCCGGGGCTGCTGTCGGGGAACAGGAAGCCCGGCGTGGCCGGGCTCTTCCCGGCGTACTCGGGCACGCGCGTCACCTCCGCGTCGCCGAGGAGAATGCGCGCAGGCTCGATCACCATGACCGATTGGCCTCGGGCACCGGGTAGCGCTCCACCACCTCGGGCGGCACCGCGGCCGAGACGAAGTTCGCGGTCTCGAGCAGCCGGGGCGTCCAGTTGTTGCCCTTGGCCATGTTGCGGGTCTCGGCCATATAGGCGCTCCGCGCTTGCACGTCGTCGGTCATCTGCCGCTCGCGCGCTTCCCACGCGGCCAGCGCCTCCTCGATCGTGTCGTACTGGTCGAGGGCGTGGGCCAGGTCGACCGCGTTGACCATCCCGACGCCGGCCCCCTGGCCGAGGGCCGGGCACATCGCGTGGGCCGCGTCGCCTACCAGCACCGCCCGCCCGGTCGACCAGGGTGTCACCCGGTTGGTCTGGTAGTTGTCGTGCCGGCCGCCCTCGGCCTTGCCCGCGAGCTCGATGATCGGGACGAGATGGGGGAAGCGTTTCGACCAGACCTCAACGTCGACCGGGATCCTGGACGCGCGCTCGTTCTTGGTCTCGGCCATGAACGCGATGTAGAGCATGTCGGGGCTCATCGGGTGGTACAGCACGCGCATGGCGTCCGGCTCGAGCGTCCACCAGTCGAGGACGCGGTTCCAGCGCTCGCCCTTGAACTCCTCCGGGCGCGGGATCAGCACGCGGCATACGCCGTCGGAGTACTTCTTGCGCTCCTGGGTGAGGTCGCCGAGCGAGTTGCGGACCGCCGACCCGGCTCCATCGGTGCCGATCGCGAGGTCGGCCTCCAGCCGACTTCCGTCCGCCATCAGCAGCGCGCCCGCCGGGTCGGCGCCGACGGCGCGCGAGCTGGTGACGATCTCCACCCCGGCCGCGCGGGCGGCGTCGGCCAGCAGCGCGTGCAGCTTCGGCCGGGTGATCGCCCAGTAGGGGAAGCCGGGGACTTCGAGTGAGACCGACGTCCCGTTGAGGAACGTCTCGTAGTAGTCCGGCTTCACGCCATTGTCCTGGACCGACCGCGCGACGCCGATGACCTCGAGCGCGAGCATGGCGTTGCGCCACATGACGATGCCCGCCCCGAAGTCGCGGACGGTGTCGTTCTGCTCGTGCAGCCGGACCGACCAGCCGCGCTGGGCCAGTGCGGTGGCGAGCGTGAGCCCGGCGAAGCCGGCTCCCGCGACCTCTGCGTGCCGCGTCGGCGGTTGCGGTGTTGTCATCGCGGTACCTCTCAGTTATCGATGCGAAGCGGCGTCGCGCTGATCAGTCTTCGGCGTCTACCCAGACGGTGATGCGGCCGCGGGCCACGGTGTGAAAGTGCAGGTTGAAGCCGAGCACGACCGGGGTCAGGCCCGGGTCGATCTCGAGGGCGGGCACGTCCACCGCGTGCACGATGAAGACGTAGCGATGACGTCCGGATCCTGGTGGCGGGTTCGGTCCGATGTACTGAGGCATCCGCAGGTCGTTCGGGATGGTCAGCGCGCCCGCCGGCAGCGGGCCGCCGACGGCTCCGGCGTCGGCCGGGAGCGTGGTGACGTCGCCAGGGATGTTGGCGACCGCCCAGTGCATGAACCCGGTGCCGGTCGGCGCGTCGGGGTCGTAGCAGGTGAGCGCGAAGCTCTGGGTCTGCGCGGGAAAGTCGCTCCAGGCCAGGTGCGGTGAGGTGTTGGCCCCGCCGATCTGGGGGTCGCGGAAGATCAGCGGCATCTCCTCGCCATGCTTGAGGTGGTCGCTGCGCACCGTTAGCGCCGGGGCGGGGGTGACCGAGGCGTAAGGATCGTCTTCGCTCATGAGGGGGGCCTTGTCTTCGTGGTCGCTGTGTTCGTGGTCGCTGGGGGTGGAAAGCGGGTCAGGCCGGGGGCGCGGGGGTGCTGCGGACGCAGAACGCGCGGAGGGGACGGCGGATGTCCCAGGTGCCTGACCAGCCGCTTGGGAGCGCGAGGACGCCGCCGGGGCTGAGTTCGCGTCGGCTGCCGTCGCTGCCGACGAGGAGGCCGTCGCCGTCCAGGATGAAGGCGAAGAATCCGTGTCCGTCTGCCGCCCACGGGTACTGGCCGGGCGCACGCGACCTGATGTCGCAGCGGCCGTCTGGACCGTCGAAGATCACCGTGTCGGCGTCGGCCGGAGATCCGGGGGCGGCAGCCGGGCCCGGCGGCGCGTCGGCCAGCACCCGGTCGGCCGACAGGAACACGGACGCGACCGCTGCGGTCGGCAGCGGGGGTTCGGGGGTGGTGTGCAGGTAGACCTTGCGGATCGTCTCGCGAATATGCCAGCTTCCGACCCAGCCGAACGGGAGCACCAGCACGCTGTCTCCGGTCAGCTCGTGCGATGTCCCATCCTGGTCGACGATGGTCGCGTCGCCGGCGAGGATGTACATGAACGATCCGCGCTTGTCCTTGACGCGCGGGAACACCCCGGCGCCGCACGCCCAGATCGCGAAGAAGCCGTCGGCGCCGTTGAACACGGTCTTCTCGTGGGCGAAGGGCACGCCCTCGAGGATCGGCTCCATGGAGACCACCTCGGGCAGCGGCCCCTGCCGCACCTGCGCGGCGTTGAGGAACGCGGCCTGCGTCGTCTGGTCGTGCACGCTCACGGGACTCCTCCTGGCTGAGTGGAAGGGGCGACGGCGCTTCCTGCCACCGCCGGTATGCCGAGCAGCTCGAACGACGGCCGGTGCATGATGGCGTGCAACTCGTCATCGGTGATGGGGGTGAGGGCGAACTTCTGCATGTGGGCCACGACGCGAGCCAGCGCGGCCGCTTCGCTCTCGGCCGAGACCATCGGGGAATCGCTGCCGAACATCACCTTGTCGAGGACGCCGTATTCTTTGGCGGCCGACAGGGCGGTGGCCAGCACCGTCGGCCGGTTGGCGATCGCCGAGGTGTCTGCGTAAACGTTCTCATGCCGCCGCATTACCACGACCGTCTCGTGAACCCACGGATGACCCATGTGCGCGATCACGATGCGCAGCTCGGGGAAGGCGATCGCGACGTCGTCGAGCAGCAGCGGGTTGGCGTCGGCGAGGCGGCCCGCGTTGGCGAAGATCGCGCCCTGATGGATCATCACCGGCAACCCGAGGCGTTCGGCGGTCGAGAAGACCCGCATCGTCAACGGGTTCAGCGGTGACGTTCCCTGATAGATCGGGCCGAGCTTGATGCCGCGGAGTCCCAGATCGGCGTCGCATCGCTCGATTTCGGCGACAGCGTCGTGGCGAGTCGGATCCACCGACATAAAGCCGACGGTCTGACCTCCGACCTCCCGCACGAAGGCGGCTACCGCGTCGTTGGGCACCATGATCCCGGACGCCTGGGCCTGCAATCCGAACACGATCGTGCGGGCGGCGGGGAAGACCTGCCGCCGGTATGACTCGACGGTCACGCTGTCGATGGCCCCCGCGGCCAATCGGGTCGAGACCCGGCCCAGCCCATCGGTCCACGGCGGCTGCTGATGATCCGGGATCCAGAAGTGCGTGTGCACGTCGGTGATCATGAGTGACTACGCCTCGCTTCGCAGGTACAGAATCGCCAGTGCATTGGGGTGATTGAGGTGCGATTTGAGACACGTGAGACTGATAGGTCAGTGATTGGCAAATCACCGCTCCGTGGCCTAGTTGGTAACCAGAGAGTACGGCTACCATACTAGTTGGTCAAGGGGCTGGCGGGGAGAAATATGCCCGTAGCTCAGGGGAAACATCGATCACTTGACACACGAACGACCAGTGACAGTTGGCCGCTATCTGGGTTACCATGTCAGATTCGAATCCAGGGGCGGCATGGTCGGCCTCGCTCGCCTGGCATCACTAGTATGGTAGCCGGAGGCAAATGCAGCTCTCCGCGCTCGAGCGCACGCTCGCGCCGATGAAGGGATGGATCACGGTCTTGGGGAGCTCTGAGGCACGCGCCGAAGCCGGCCTGATGTCACTGCCGAGGTCAGATGCTGCCGCGGCCGGGCGGACGGCTCCCGTCGCGGCCGGCAAGGGGTCGATGAAGGATGCCATCGTCTCA
>Ga0302311_10005428_pt1 | contig 13476 bp, 14 predicted proteins | sample III_Palsa_N1_3_FD_200449 | JGI IMG/M metagenome (GOLD analysis project Ga0302311, IMG submission 200449) | Peat permafrost microbial communities from Stordalen Mire near Abisko, Sweden - III_Palsa_N1_3 | ecosystem: Environmental > Terrestrial > Soil > Palsa > Peat permafrost | place: Sweden... | reverse complement strand
AAAATCGATCCGAACCGATGCATCTTCGCCAGCACGGTCAGGATCGCCTGGTCGTGACGATGCTCGACGAAACCCTCGGAATTCGGAGCGACAGAGACCGTATCGTCGAGCAGGGAATAGCCCCGAGCCGCCATCAACTCCGCCCAGTGGCTCACGAAAAGCAGCGATTTCGCCGTTTTCCGGAAGAAAAGCAGCCCGGATTGCAGCTGATCTTCAAAGTAAATTTCGGAATTCGGCGCGATCGAGAAATACGCGAACACATCGCCTTTCGTCCATTTATGGATGGGATGAGTTATCTCAAAAGCTAAGAATTCAGCCCGCTGCACTTCGTCCAGATAGCCGCGAAATTTCGCCGCGCCGCCCTTGCTGATTTCGAAGCCGGCATCGGCGTAAAGCAGAATTTCGCCCTCGGGAAGCGTCTTCAAAACCTCCAGAATTATGAATGGCTTCCACATCCAATAGCCGAAGCCTCGCGCATTCGCGCGAATGAAGTCCCGATGTGTTTCGAACCATTTGGACGAAAGCTTCGGCAAATCCTCTTCATGGAAAGTTTGAACGGAGGCGAACCATCCCGTTTCCCTCGCTTGGACGGCAATCCGCTGGCCGGCTGCCCGATAAGTCTCGTTTCCGTCGCCGAAAGTAATGAAATGAACGCCCTGCGTCACACCAGTCATCGAGCCCCCAACAGCATTGGCCCGACAAGTCTAGCAGATACGCGCCGCTTTGCGACGCGATCCGCTAGACAGGCCTGCAACCTTGTCGAGCCCGATCGAATTGCCGGCAATTAAAAGGAACCGCGTCCCTTCGGGGATGGTTGAGGGGAGCGAGACCGCCAGCGCAGGAGCGTGCCCATGAAATCCATTCTCTCCATTCCGCATCAGCTCGACCGCGCGTCGATGTCCTGCCGGGCGATCATCGAGACGCCGAAGGGCTCGCGGACAAAGTTCGACTATGATCCGGAGACCGGCCTGTTTCTGCTGGACAGGATCCTGCCCGCGGGCATGAGCTTCCCGCTCGATTTCGGCTTCATCCCCTCGACCAGGGCGGAGGATGGCGATCCGGTGGACGTTCTCGTGCTGCATGACGAGCCTATCCCCGTCGGCGTGCTGCTGGAGGTGCGGCTGATCGGCGTGATCATCGGGGAACAGCGGGAAGACGACGGCGTCACGGTCCGCAACGACCGGCTGATCGGTGTCAGCAAGGCCTCCTATCTCCATCAGCACCTCACCGATGCGCAGCAGCTTACCGAGACGTTCCTCGATCAGCTCGCCCGCTTCTGGGTCAATTACAACGAGCTGAGGGGCCGGAAATTCGACAGCAAGGGCATCCACGGCCCCGGCGAAGCGGCAGCGCTGATAGAAGCCGCCAGCTCCCCTTGAGCCCGCTCTTTCCTCGGCGGTTCCCGGCAAGAAAGAGGGGAACCGGCGCCCTTGCGAGCAGGTTGGGGAAGAAGCCACCACATCGCGGGAGACCGTCACATGTCCCATTCGTCATCCCCCTCCGACTCGAAGCAGGAACAATCGGCGCGCACCTTGCGGCACGCCAATAAAGCCGGCAAGGACGCCGATCACAGCCGCTCCGCCGACGCGCAACACGACTTGTCTCGACCGGAAAACGCCAAAGGCCGGCCGGCGCCGGATGGCCAATCCAACGCCGCCAATGATGGCGGCGCTTAACCCCCCTATCCCCGCAATCAGACAGAGGTCCTGGAAATGAACCAGAATGCCATCGAGTTACTTAAGGCCGACCATCGCGAGGTCGACCATCTGTTCGAGCAATTCCAGTCGGCCCGCGGCCGCCAGCAACGCAAGAAGCTGGTCAAGCAGATCGCCACCGCGCTGAACGCTCACACCATCATCGAGGAAGAGATCTTCTATCCGGCCTGCAGCAAGCATGGCATCGAGGAGGACGATCTCGACGAGGCCCAGGTCGAGCACGACACCATCAAGCTGCTGGTGCGCGAATTGATGGAGGGCAGCCTGGACGATGATTATTACGACGCCAAGATGACGGTGCTGTCCGAATATGTAAAACACCATGTCGGGGAAGAGGAAGAGCCGCAGACGGGCATCTTCGCCCGTGTCGAAAAGACCGACCTCGATCTCGACGAACTGGGCCGTGAGCTCGAGGACCGCAAGGACCAGCTGATGGAGCACGCGGAACGACTCACCGAGCGCCCGCCGCGCATCCGCTCCCTCACCCTGGGCCGCACGCGCGGCCACGATTCCGGGCTAAGGGAACGTGATGACCGCGACCGCGGCTACGCCGCTGAGCGGGATCAGGGCCATGGCGGCTGGTACGGCGATCCGCGCGGCCATGCCGACGCGTCCCGCCGCGGCTGGCGCCACCGCGACCACTGAACCCGACAAAGCCGTGCTGGCGGGGAGCGCCTCGCTGATGGTCCTGAGCGCCCAAGCCCAGGTGCCCACGCCGGCAGCGGCGATTACACCAACCTCGGCAGCGGCGATTGCACCAACCCCGGCACCGGCGATCGCGCTACCCATGTCCTGTTGATCGACGGCAGTGGCGACCAGCCGATGGCCGAACCCTCTGATCACGGAACCGGGACAGCGCTAAGGCGTTGAATAGGTGGATCAATGGGTGGGAGCCGCCATGTCCCTTCGAAATCCGCTGCCGGCTCTGCTGCTGGTCTTCTCGGCCCCGGCCTGGGCCGCCGAGGAGGGAGTGCTCGATCCGCAAGGCCCGGTCGCCGCCGCCGAGCGCACCATCCTGGTCGACAGTCTCGGCATCATGCTGGCGATCGTGCTGCCGGTGATCGTCGCCATCCTCGCCTTCGCCTGGTGGTTCCGCGCCTCCAACCGCCGCGCCGTTCATCTGCCCGACTGGGAATATTCCGGCCGCATCGAAATGGTGGTGTGGTCGATCCCCGCCATGACGATATTCCTGCTGGGCGGCCTTGGCTGGGTCGGCGCGCACGATCTGGATCCGCCGAAGCCTCTGAACCAGGATAAGCCGCTGGTGATCGAGGCGGTCTCGCTCAATTGGAAATGGCTGTTCATCTATCCCGACCAGGGCGTGGCTAGCGCCGGACGTCTGGTGATTCCCGCCGGCAAGCCCATCGAGTTCCACGTCACCTCGTCGGGCGTCATGAACAGCTTTTTCATTCCCCAGCTCGGCAGCCAGATCTACGCCATGGCCGGCATGACGACGCGAGTCAATCTTCAGGCCGACACTCCCGGATCCTATGCCGGCCTGTCCGCCCAGTTCAGCGGCGACGGCTTTTCCGACATGCGATTCTCCGCCGACACCGTGCCGCCCGATCAGTTCAGCCAATGGGTCGACGAGGTGCATCGCAGCGCGCCCGCCCGCCTCGACCAGGCGGCCTATGCCGCTCTGGCCAAGCCCGGCGTGCTGGTCCAACCGGTCTCGTTCGGCGCCGTCGAGCCCGATCTGTTCGAGCATGTGCTGCGCGCCGCCGTGCACGGCCAGATGAGTCACCCCTCGCATCCGCCCCTGAACAAGGAGTCCGATTGATGCTCGGCAAGCTGAGCTGGAGCGCGATCCCCATCGACGAGCCGATCGACATGATCGCCTCGATCGTGATGATTCTGGCCGTCGCCGGGATCCTCGCCTGGGTCACCGTGAAGGGCCATTGGCGGTATCTGTGGACGGAATGGTTCACCTCGGTCGATCATAAGCGGGTCGGGATCATGTATTGCATCCTCGCCCTGGTGATGCTGCTGCGCGGCTTTGTCGACGCTTTGATGATGCGCTCGCAACAAGCCCTGGCGGCCGGCGGCGCGCAGGGCTATCTGCCGCCCGAGCATTACGACCAGATCTTCTCGGCGCACGGCACCATCATGATCTTCTTCATGGCCATGCCCTTCATGATCGGACTGATGAATTTCGTGCTGCCGCTGCAGCTCGGCGTGCGCGATGTGGCCTTCCCGACACTCAACTCGGTCAGTCTCTGGCTCAACGCGTCGGGCGTGCTGCTGACCAACATCTCGCTGGTGGTGGGTGAATTCGCCCGCACCGGCTGGCTGGCCTATCCACCGCTCTCCGAGATCGAATTCTCGCCCGGCGTCGGGGTCGATTATTATCTATGGGCGCTGCAGATCTCCGGGGCCGGCACCTTGCTGACCGGGATCAATTTCGTCACCACCATTCTGAAAATGCGAGCACCGGGCATGAGCTATATGCGCATGCCGGTCTTCTGCTGGACGGCGTTGGCCTCGAACCTGCTGATCGTCGCCGCCTTTCCGGTGCTGACCGCGACCTTCGCCATGCTGCTGCTCGACCGCTATATCGGCTTCCATTTCTTCTCCACCGACGCCGGCGGCAACGCGATGATGTATATCAACCTGATCTGGGTGTGGGGGCACCCGGAGGTCTACATACTGGTGCTGCCCGCCTTCGGCGTGTTCTCCGAGGTGATCTCGACCTTCTCCGGCAAGCCGCTGTTCGGTTATCGGTCGATGGTGGCGGCGACGCTGGCCATCTGCATCCTGTCCTTCGTCGTCTGGCTGCATCATTTCTTCACCATGGGGGCCGGCGCCGACGTCAACGGCTTCTTCGGCGTCATGACGATGATCATCGCCGTCCCCACCGGGGTGAAGATCTTCAACTGGCTGTTCACCCTCTATGGCGGACGGGTGCGCTTTTCCGTGCCGATGCTGTGGACGCTGGGCTTCATGGTCACCTTCCTGATCGGCGGCATGACCGGCGTGCTGCTGGCGGTGCCGCCGGCCGATTTCCAGCTGCATAACAGCGTGTTCCTGGTGGCGCATTTCCACAATGTGGTGATCGGCGCCGTGCTGTTCGGCGCGCTGGCCGGCTACACCTACTGGTTCCCCAAGGCGTTCGGCTTCCGCCTGCATGAGGGATGGGGCCGGGCCGCCTTCTGGTGCTGGCTGATCGGGTTCTATGTCGCCTTCATGCCGCTCTATTATCTCGGACTCGAGGGCATGACGCGGCGCATGCAGCACTACCAGGACGCCACCTGGCAGCCCTGGCTGCTGGTGGCGGGCCTGGGCTCGCTGATCATCCTCGCCGGCATCGGCTGCCTGGCCATCCAGCTCTACGTCTCGATCAAAAACCGCGAGAGTCTGCGCCAGGGCGCCGACGATCCGTGGGACGGCCGCACCCTCGAATGGTCGACGCCCTCGCCCCCACCGGCCTGGAACTTCTCGGTGCTGCCCGAGGTGGAAGGCGAGGACGCCTATTGGCGCATGAAGCGGACCGCGCGCGAGCAACGCGAAGGCATCGTGCCGGCGCCCGACTACCAACCGATCGAGATGCCGCTCAACAGTCCGACCGGCTTCATCACCGCCTTCTTCGCCGTGATCACCGGCTTCTCGCTGATCTGGCACATCTGGTGGCTGGTCTGGCTCGGCCTGCTGGGCGCCTTCGCCACCATTCTGGCCTTCGCCTGGCGCGACGAGGAGGAAATGGAGATCCCGGTCGCCGAGTTGATCAGCTTCGACCGCCGCCATCGGGAGGGTGCGCGATGACCGCCGCCGTCACCCATGGCGTTCCCGTCGGCGGCCACGAGTCCGGCCCCGCCTCGAAACGCGTCATCGTCGCCTATGGCTTCTGGATCTTCCTGCTCAGCGACATCGTGATGTTCTCGGCGATCTTCGCCACATATGCCGTGCTGAGCCGCGCCACCGCCGGCGGACCGTCGGGGACGGATCTGTTCAGCCAGGGTACGGTGGCGATCGAGACATCCTGCCTGCTGGCCTCGAGTTTCCTGTGCGGCATGATGTCGATGGCCGTGTCGCGCGGCGACTATCGCGGCACCTATATCGGCGGGGCCTCGACCTTCCTGCTCGGCGCCGCCTTCCTGGCCCTCGAGATCCGCGAATTCGCCGGCATGGTGGCGCAAGGCGCGACGCCCGAGCGCAGCGCCTTCCTGTCCGCTTTCTTTACCCTGGTCGGATGTCACGGGGCCCATGTGGCGGTCGGATTGGCATGGCTGATCGTGATGATGGCGCTGGTGCGGTCCAAGGGCTTCCGGCCCAACATCCGCCGCCGCCTCGCCTGCTTCAGCCTGTTCTGGCACGCGCTGGATATCATCTGGGTGGCGCTGTTCACCATCGTCTATCTGATGGGGATGCATAAATGAGCACAGATCCGATGGACCGGGCGCCCGGCGACGACACCACGGTCGGCGAGGACGAGGCCCATGCCTCCGACCTGCGCCCCTATCTGATCGGCCTTCTGCTGGCGGTGGTCCTGACCGCCACCTCCTTCTGGGCGGCCAATACGTCGGTGCTATGGCCGCCCGGCGTGCCGATCGGACTGGTGGTGCTGGCGATCGCCCAGATGGGGGTGCATCTGGTCTTCTTCCTGCACATCACCAGCGGCCCGGACAACACCAACAATGTGCTGGCATTGGCGTTCGGCGTGCTGATCGTCGCGCTGATCGTGATCGGCTCGCTGTGGATCATGTCAAATCTCAGCGGGATCAGTTTGTTGCCTTGAGGTGAGAATCCCGTTTTAGAGGGATGAGCGATTACTCGACCGACGCTGCCAAGCCATCCGCCCGTGGGCGCGCAAGCGCGCAGCCCTCCATGTGAACACGGGGAACCTGAAGGTCCCCCATGTCCACATTACGGGCCCTGGAAAAGAGAAAAATAAAAGCGCCGATCAGCGCCGCGCCGGCATTCCAGGCTGCTCCGCGGGAGAAGGTTAGAAGCTGTAGCGCAGCCCCACCGTCGGCGAGACGGTATCGTTGTGGAGATAGCCCGAAGCCAAACCGCCGAGCACCTGCGAGTAGGCGACGCCGGCATAGGCGTCGAACTTCTTGCTGAAGTGATAATCGGCAACCAGCGAGAGAACGTTCTCCTGGCCCGAGCAGGTGCCGGACTGGGTGCCGCTGCAGCCGGCGGTGGAGCCGGTGCCATAAGAGTTCTGGTTCACATAATACCAGGCGGCGTCGAACTCGATCTTGGGCGTGGCGAAATAGCGCCCGCCGACCCAGGCATATTGCAGCACGCGGGTGCGTGGGAAGGCGTCATTGTTCACCACGGCGCCCGTATAGCCCATATCGTCGAAACCGACCGCCAGCGGCGAGGCCGGATTGCTCGACGCGATATGCTCGTAGCCGGCGAACAGGCTGGCATTGGCCGCCAGATTGTAGCGCGCCGCCAGGGTGTAGACGGTGTCGTCATGCACCGTGAAGGCCAGGGAATCCGAGGTCGAATAGCCGAGGCCGGTAACCGTCAGCATCTGCGCGGCGGACAGGGCGCTGGCATTGACCTCGTCCTTCTTGTGGGTCAGCACCGCGTCGACCGACAGGCCGCTGACATCGACGCCGACATCGGCGCCATAGCCGGTGTCGTCGCGGCCGAGCGAGCCGGCGAAGCCGTAATTCAGCCCCGCGCGGAACGGACCGTAGGACACCAGATATTTGACCGAATTGTCCCAGCGGCTGTCCTCGGTGGAGCCCCCGCCCGCGGCCGTGCCCGAGAAGCCGATCAGCGAGAAGGCGTAGGAATTGTAAAGTGGGTCGTAGGTGCTGATGGCGTCGTTCTGCAGCGTGGTCTGGCGGCCGGCGGTCAGGGTGCCGTAAGTCGAATTGCTGATGCCGACATAGGCCGCCTGCGAGAAGACATTGTCGCCGCGACTCGAATCGATGCCGGAATTCTGGCTCTTCAGCGCCACGCCATTATTGGTGGTCAGCGATTTCAACGCGTCGGTGGTGTTGCCGCCCAGCGGATTGACCGGGCTTTCCAGCTTGAACAGGCCGGTCCAGCCGTCGCCGAGATCTTCCGCCCCCTTGAGGCCGATCTTGGACTGGCCCATGCCGCTTTGGGCCATATTGAAGGTCGAGCCGTTGCTCTGCTTCTGCACCACATAAAGGTCGCCGACATTGCCGTAGCCGCTGCTGGGCGCGCCGTGGCTCTGATAGGTCACCCCGACATCGATCGTGCCGTAGAAGGTCAAACCGTTGATCGTCGTGCTGTCATCGGCACGCGCCGCGCCGTTCGCTCCGGCGGCCAGCGCCGCCAAGGCACAAATATAAATTCTACGCGCCATCATCTATACTCCCTTTCAAAGAAAAGCTGCCGTGGCAGGACGCCGCGACAGCTTTTTCTCGAGAAAACGACAGGTTGACTATTGGATGGTCAATTCGGCGAGGAACCGATCGAGTCGACGATTTTGTGCCCCGGGGCCGCGGCCCTGACGGCTTCCTCGATATTGGCCTGCTCGAGATAGGTATCCACGGTGCCGTAGAGATAGACGACGCCGTCGATCGCCTGCACCCGGATGCCGAGGCCACCGCCGAAATGGCTGTGAAGAGCGGTTTTGACGCTGCTGACCAGAGCGTCGTCCGAAGTGCCCGAGGGTTGGGCCTGAATAGCCGAGACGCTCAGAGCCAGCGAAAAGGCAACCGCCGTCTTGGCCATGAGGATGCCGTGTTTGTCGAACATGATTGGTTCCTTCCGTCATTCGGACGTGTGCGGCACTTTCCGCCGACGCCCAGACAAAGGATTACCAAAACATTCTCCAATACTACAGATAACATTAGATTTATTTTAATTAACAAAATTTTTATAGCACAATGTGAATAAATAATTATTTATCGCGACCACTTGACTATGCGTATGGTAAATCACCCCATCAAGACTTGCACCGCAGAGCGGAATGCCGGAGCACGACGATGACGACCCTGGACGAGAGTGAAACCGATAACGCGACGATCCTGCTGATCGAGGACGATCCTGAGATCGCGGCGGAAATTCTCGGCAGCCTTCAGCGCGAGGGCTATCGGACGCGGCACGCCGCCACCGGCCCCGAGGGGCTCGAGTCCGTGCGCGAAGTGCCGCCGGATCTCGCCATCGTCGATCGCACATTGCCGGGCATCGATGGGCTGACGGTGATCGATACGCTCCATCGCGAGAGCATTTATCTGCCCTTCCTGGTGTTGAGCGCCCTGTCCTCCGCCGACGACCGTATCAAGGGCCTCAAAGCGGGCGGCGACGATTACTTGGGCAAGCCCTTCGTGATGGGCGAGCTGTTCGCCCGCATCGAAGCCCTGCTGCGTCGCCCCTCGCTGGCGCGGGAGACCTCGATCGCCGCCGGCCCGCTCCGGCTCGATCTGATCACCCGCAAGGGGGAGCGCGAGGGACGCGAAATCCATCTGCTGCCGCGCGAGTTCAAGCTGCTGGAATTCATGATGCGCCGGCCGAATCAGGTGCTGTCGCGCGACATGCTGCTCGAACAGGTCTGGAACTACAGTCCGATGCGCCAGAGCAATCTGGTCAATGTCCATATGGGCCGGCTGCGCCACAAGGTGGACGCGCCCGGCGAAGCCCCTCTGATCAAATCGGTGCACGGCGTCGGCTTCGTCCTCAATGACCACCCTTAACATCCTCCGCTCGGCGCCGGTCCGGCTGGCCTTCGTCTTCACGATCGCCATCGCCGTCCTCAGCGCCATCCTGTGCGGCTACATCTATGAAGAGACCGCGCGACTCGAGGTTTCGTCGCGCATGAAATATCTCGAGAGCGAGGCCAGACAGGCGGTTCTTTTGCCGGAACCGCAATTGCTGGAGATGGTGCAGAACCGCATCGCCACCGATCTCAGACGCAATAGCTTCGAGGAATTGCTCGATTCCGGCGGCAATCCGGTGGTCGGCAACCTGCAGGACCTCCCGCCCGATCTGCCGGTGGATGGCCTGGCTCACCGCATGACGATCTCCATTCCCGGAACCGGCCGCGAGGACCTGCTGCTGGTCGCCCGCCAGCGCCAGGACGGCGCGACGCTGATCCTCGGGCGCGACCTCGATTCGGTGGTGGCGCTGCAGGAAGTGATGGGGCGCGTTCTGGTGCAGGGCATCGTCCCCGCCCTCGCCCTCGCCTTGGCCACCGGCCTGTTTCTCGCCTTCAAGGCGCTGGAGCGCATCAAGAGTCTGCATCTGACCATCGGCCGCATCATGTCGGGCGATCTGCATGAGCGCCTGCCGCTGGTTGGGTCAGCCGACGATCTCGACCGATTGGCGGCGCGTATCAATGAAATGCTCGACGAGATCTTCGACCTGATCGAGGACATCAGGGGCGTCGGCGACAGTATCGCGCACGATCTGCGCAGCCCGCTCTCCCTCATGAGAATGCGCCTCGAACGCTCGATGATGGAGGCGGATGCCCTGGCGGCGCGCGGCATCGTCGCCCAGGCGCTCGATGATCTCGACCATATGCAAGGCACCATCAATTCCCTGCTGCGCATCGCCGAGATCGAAAACAGCCGGCGCGTCGGCTTCATCAAACCGACCGATCTCGCCGAAATCGCTCGCGAAGTGCACGATCTGTTCGAGCCGCTGGCCGACGAGAAACGGATTGCCCTGTTGCTGGAGGCCGACGAGGAAACCATCATCCAGGCCGACAATGACATGCTGGCCGAAGCCGTGGCCAATATCGTCGACAATGCCGTCAAATACACGCCGTCCGGCGGCAAGGTGCGCATCACGGTCACCCAGCGCGACGGCGTGCCGCTGGTGCAAGTGCATGACAACGGCCCCGGCATTCCCGCCGGCGAGCGCAGCAAGGTCACTCAGCGCTATTACCGCGCCGGCCGCACCGCCAAGGCGCGCGGCACCGGGCTGGGCCTCAGTCTGGTCGCGGCCATCGTCAAGCTGCACGGCTTCCAGTTGAACATCGCCGACGCGGCGGAAGGCGCCTGTATAGAAATCATCGCCGCGCCCGACCCCGCAAGAAACAAAACAAACAGCAATTAAGGCAATTACTGTAAATAAACATTTATTCAAAATAATGAATTTAATGTTATAGTGAAATCGCGAATACCTTCCTGAATAATACTTCTCGGAAGCGTCCATCGATCCTTGCGACCTAACCCCCGTACGATCGATGGGCCCTGCCCCGGTCCGCCGGGCGCCCCTCCGCAACCGGGCGCCCGGCGGACATGACGGTTCGACCGAGGAGAATGCCCCCTTGCAAACAAGCCCCGACTCATCCTCGCTCCTGGTGCGCCAGGATCCGCCGGACGCCACTATGGGCCGCCTCATCTCCGTCGCGGAAATCCTGGTGGGGCCTGGGGTTCTGGCGATGCTGGGCGAGAATGACGGGCCGTCGATGCTGTCCTATGCGACGAGTGGCGCCAGTTACGGCCTCGGCTTCTTCCTGCCCTTCATTCTGCTGACCTTCGCCGCCGCTTATGTGGTGCAGGAAATGGCGATGCGCCTGGGCGCCGTGACCGGGCGCGGCTATGGCGAACTGGTGTTCCAGCGCTTCGGCAGGACATGGGGCTGGATCTCGGTCGGCGATCTGGTGCTGACCAACCTGATTACCTTGGTGACAGAAGTCATCGCCATCCGCATCGGCATGGGCTTTTTCGGCATTCCCGCCTGGGGCGCGGTCTTGAGCGCCGTGGCGCTGGTCGCCGCCGGGTCCTGGGGCAGCCGCTATTCCCGCTGGGAACGCCTGTGCGCCGGTCTGGCGGTGTTCAACGCCACCTTCATCGGCGTCGCCTGGTTCGCCCATCCTTCGCCCGGTGCCGTGGCGGCTTCCATCGCCACCTGGAGCCCGCTGCCGGATGCGGCGCCGGCGATGTTCCTGATGCTGCTGGCGTCCAATATCGGCGCGACGGTCACGCCCTGGATGCTGTTCTTCCAGCAGAGCGCCTCGGTCGACAAGGGCATGACCGTGAAGGATATCCGCCGCGGCCGCCAGAACACCGCCGCCGGCGCGGTGCTGGCCGCCATCACCGGCTGCGCCGCCTTCGTCGCCGCGACGCCCTTGTTCAATAACCACATCGATATGAGCCAATATGGCGAGGGCACCGGCTTCGCCGAGGCGCTGCGGCCGCTGATCGGCCAGCATGGCGCGGGCCTGTTCGCCCTCGGCCTGATCGAGGCCGGCGCCATGGCCATGCTGACCATCTCGGCCAGTTCGGCTTACGCGGTCGGCGAAGTGGTGCGCGGCGCGGGCTGCAGCTTCGATCTGTCGCCCAAGAACGCGCCCTTGTTCCATGGCACCAATCTCGGTGTCGCCATCCTGGCCGGGGCTATCGTCTTAATCCCCGGCGCGCCGCTGATGGCCATCGCGCTCAACGCCAATCTGCTGGCCACCATCCTGATGCCGGCGGCCCTGGTGTTCCTGCTGATCATGGCCAACGACAAGCTGGTGATGGGCGCGCACATCAATAGCCGCTGGACCAACCGTCTCGGCATCGCCATCGCCGTGCTGATCGCCCTGGCCGGCGGCGCCTATGCCGTCGTCGGCTTCCTGGGCGCTATCGGCGTCAATTAAGAGGAGAAACGACCATGACCCACGATCGCGTAGGCGGTCAAACGACCCGCCACCGTTCCCGTCCCCCGCTGCCGCCGATGGCTCTCTCGGCCAGCGCGCAAACCGGCCTCGTCGCGCTGCGCCTCTTCCTCGGCGTGATCACCGTGATGGCTGTCTACACGTTCCTGCATCCCTTTTTTTCCTGATAAGCAAGTCTGGAGGTTTTGATTATGAATGATATGACTCGTCGCGGTTTGCTGGGCGTCACCGCCATGGGCGGCGCCATGGTGGCAGCCAGCGCGGCAGCCGGAACGCCCATCCTCGGCAATCCCGACCGCCCGGGCGAGGGCCGCACCAACATCACCAATCCGATCGCCGGCACCGAGCCCGGCCCGCAGAACAAGATCCTGCAGGGGCAGTTCCCCTCCTTCCAGGATCCGCCGGCCACCGATGTCGGCGGCATGGATCTGTTCTGGGCCTCCTTCAACAATGCCCATCGACGGATCCAGGACGGCGGTTGGGCCCGCGAGGTGACCGTCGATGATTTCGCCATTTCCGAAGCTGTGTCCGGCGTCAATATGCGCCTGGCCCCCGGCGGCGTGCGCGAGCTGCACTGGCATCAGCAGGCCGAATGGGCGGTGATGGTCGACGGTCAGTGCCGCGTTACCGTGCTCGATGCGGAGGGCCGTCCGCAGATCCGCGACGTCAAGAACGGCGATCTCTGGTACTTCCCGCCGGGCCTGCCGCACTCGCTGCAGGGTTTAGGCGCCAGCGGCGCGGAATTCGTGCTGGTGTTCGACAATGGCAAGGCCGGCGAGTTCAATACGCTTATGCTGACGGACTGGATGGCGCACACGCCGCCGGAAGTGCTGGCCGAGAATTTCAACCTGCCGGTCAGCGCCTTCCAGAACATTCCGCTCGAGCAGAAATGGATCTATCAGGGCAAGGTGCCCGGTCCGCTCTCCGAGGTGCAGAAATTCACCAAATCGCCGCTGGGCGAGCCGGAGTTCGAGTTCATCTATGAGATGGATAAGCTGAAGCCGGTCAAGAGCAACAAGAGCGGCTCGATCAAGATTGCCGATTCGACCAACTTCAAAGCCTCGAAGAACATCGCCGCCGCCCTCGTCACGGTGGCGCCGGGCGGCCTGCGCGAGCTGCATTGGCACCCCAATGCCGACGAGTGGCAGTACTACATCAAGGGCAGCGCCCGCATGACGGTGTTCAATGCCGGCCCGCGCGCGCAGACCGCCGATTTCCGTCCGGGCG
>Ga0302311_10005426_pt1 | contig 13483 bp, 14 predicted proteins | sample III_Palsa_N1_3_FD_200449 | JGI IMG/M metagenome (GOLD analysis project Ga0302311, IMG submission 200449) | Peat permafrost microbial communities from Stordalen Mire near Abisko, Sweden - III_Palsa_N1_3 | ecosystem: Environmental > Terrestrial > Soil > Palsa > Peat permafrost | place: Sweden... | reverse complement strand
CAGGCTGGCCTGATGCCGGGCACGGACGTCGAGTTCAAACTCGAGGCCGGCGGCGTGCGGCTGGTCAAGGCCAGGTCTGGGCCGGCGCGCAAAAGCCGTGGGCAGAAGCTGGTCGAAGGGCTGAAGGGCAAGGGCGAATTCAAGATGACCACCGACCAGATCCTGGCGCTGATGCGCGGGTCGGCGGCGGACGAGGACACGCCGCCTCGCGGATGATCCTGGTCGATTCCAACGTGGTCATCGACGTCCTGTCCCAGGATGAAATCTGGGCGCCCTGGTCCGAGGCCGCCTTGGCCGATGCCGCGGACCACGACGAGATCGCCATCAATCCGATCATCTATGCGGAGATCGCATCCGGATTCGCCACGATCGGCGCCTTGGACGCCGCACTTGGGAGTGAGGTGTTCCGTAGGCTGGCGCTGCCCTACGAGGCGGGGTTCATCGCCGGACGGGCATTCGTCGAATACCGCCGCCGCGGCGGAGCCAGAACCTCGCCACTGCCGGATTTCTATATCGGCGCCCATGCCGCGATCGCCGGTCTTCGGCTCCTGACACGCGATCCCAGGCGGTATGCCGGCTACTTTCCGGGTGTACAGCTGATCTCGCCAGTGGTGGCGGACCATTCGGGGTGAGAATTGCGCTGTTGTTGTCCCCTCAGCGTGACGCGGCCAAAACGGCGACGCCGACGAAAAGAGCGACATAGACGAGGGCGGCGTTGATCGTCCTGAGAGGCGTCGATCCCGCCGACACCACGCGCGTGTCGGCGCTCCGGTCCCACGAGGTCGATCCCGACCGGCGCAGGCCGAAGTACTCAAATACCAGGATAGGCAGCGCAATCAGCGGAATACCGAACGCAAGAACCAGGTAGATCCTGACGTTGCGACGAAGGCAGGCCCGGACACCGGGCGGCGTGTCCGAAAGCCCCAGCACCTTCACGCCGGCTATGAACTTCCCAATGGACGTCCCGAAGGTCCCGATGACGACCGCGTCGATCAGGAGGACCGGCGGAAAGGTCACGACAGCGAAAACGGCGGCGTTCGCGGACGCCATTCCCGGGATAAGCAGATCCGTCAGCACTGCGACCGGAACGGTGTAGAGTGAGAGGTCGATGTATCTCGCCCACAGCCTGGCCCAGGCCAGACGCGATTCCGCCGACCTAGGCTTCGGTTCATCCAAAGACATGCGCGGCCCCCGCCCTCAATGAGAACAAAAGGGAAACACGATTTCAGATGAAACGTAACGCCGGATCAGGCGGGACGCACCGCTACCGCCCTGCCCCCGCCAGCACCTCGCGCTTGATCTTCTTGGCCAGGCTCCATTTGTGGACCTCGGTCGGACCGTCGTAGATGCGGAAGGCGCGCACCTCGCGGAAGATCTGTTCGACGATGGTGTCGCCGCTGACGCCGGTCCCGCCCATCACCTGCACGCAGCGATCGGCGATGCGGAACAGGGCCTCGGACACCGCGACCTTGGCCATCGAGCTTTCGGCGACGCCCAGCGATCCGGAGTCCAGCACATCGGCGCACCAGTCGATCATCAACTCGGCCTGCTTGAGGTCGATCAGATTGTCGGCGAGCTGGAAGCCGACCCCCTCGTGATCGATCAGCGGCTTGCCGAAGGCGTGCCGCTTCACCGCATAGGCCGAGGCGATTTCGTGCGCCCGGATACAGCCGCCGAGCCAGCGCATGCAGTGCGACAGACGGGCGGGCGACAGGCGAATCTGCGCCAGCTTGAAACCGTCGTCGACCGCGCCCAGCCGCTGGTCGTCGCCAACCCTGAGGTTGTCGAGCAGGACGATGGAGTGGCCGCCGGGCATGGAGCTGTCGATGGTGTCGAGCACCCGCTCGATGCGGACCGCCTCGTCCGGCAGGTCAACCAGGAACATGGTGGCGGCATGCTCGGTCCGGGCCATGACGATGCCGACCGAGGCGCCGTCGGCGCCGGTGATGAAGGCCTTGCGGCCGTTGATCACCCAGCCGTTGCCGTCCGGTTTGGCGACGGTCCGCATCATCGACGGATCAGACCCCGCCCCGCCCTCCGCCGCCGGCTCGGTCATGAAGAAGGCCGAGCGGGCGCGCCCGCTCACCAGCGGCTCCAGAAATCGCTGCTTTTGCTCCGGCGTCGCGATCTTGCCGAGCAGGAACATGTTGCCCTCGTCCGGGGCCATGGTGTTGACCGCCAGCGGGCCCAGCGGCGACAGGCCGGAGGCCCTGAGCACCAGCGCGGTCTCGCGCTGGGTCAGGTGCGAGCCATCCGCCAGGATGTGCGGCGTCAGCACGCCCGCCGTCCGCGCCAGCTCACGGAGCTCCATCACCAGGTCGTCCGACGGGCCGTGGTGGCCGCGGCGCGGGTCCTTCTCGTAGGGGACGACCACGTCGCGGACGAAATTCTCCACGTCGGCGGCGATCTGCAGGGCGCGGTCGGTTGGGGCGTGAGACACGGTTTCCATCTCTCTGGTGGTCAGTGAGTCCTCAGGGTGTGGCCGGCCCGCCAGACCGACGCAAGGCTGAACGTCCGCTTCACGTCCCGAACCCAACGCAGAGAAGCGGACCCATAGCCGACGTTCGGAAAGTTCGCCTTCAGCGTGGGCCCCCCTTGCATGTTGCCCGTCTGCGCGCTAAACACTGAACTATATGGTTCAGTATATAACAGCTCGCCTCGATGCCTCGTTCGCGGCGCTCTCCGACGCCACCCGGCGCGGCGTGCTGGAGCGGCTCGGACGGTCGGACGCCTCGATCACCGAGCTCGCCGACAGGTTCCAAATGACCCTCACGGGCATGAAGAAGCACGTCAGCGTTTTGGAGCAGGCGGGGCTCGTCACGACGGAGAAGGTTGGGCGCGTGCGGACCTGCAGGCTCGGCCCATGCCGTCTCGAGGAAGAGGCGGCCTGGATCGAGGGGCGCCGCCAGCTTTGGAACGCACGCTTCGACGCCTTGGACGAGGTCGTCGAGGACTTGAAACGGAAGGAGAAGGTCGATGAATAGCCGCACAACGGTCGAACGGACGTCAGACCGGGAGCTCGTCATGACGCGAACCCTCAATGGGCCGCCGCGCATCGTGTTCGAGGCGTGGACGACGCCCGAACTGTTCATGCGGTGGTGGGCGCCGGAGTCGTTCGGAATGTCCTTCCTGTCCTGCGAGCTCGATGTTCGCACGGGGGGATCGTACCGCTTCGTGTTCGGTCACCCCGCCTCCGAACAGCCCGTGGCCTTCTTCGGCCGGTACATCGACGTCACGCCGCCCTCCCGCCTCGTCTGGACCAATGAGGAAGAGAGCGGGGCCGTGACCACGGTGACCTTCGAGGAGGAAGACGGCAAGACACGGGTCGTCGTGCACGACCTCTATCCCTCGAAGGAGGCGCTCGACGACGCCATCGCGTCCGAAAGCACGGGCGCGTGGCCCGAGCAGTTCGAGGCGCTGGACGACCTTCTCACCACTCTGGGCGCGAGCGTGTGACGGTCGCCAGCCCGGCCGCCATCCGATAGCTTCGATCAAGCCCTCAATACCGGCTGCCGGGCTTGTCTTCCACGGCATGCCCTTTGGCGGGGATCAGCATGCTGCGCTTGAAGGCGCAGATCACGACGTCGTCCTGGTTTTTGCCGGTGGTGCGGACGGTGACGATCCCCTGCCCGGGGCGCGACTGGCTGGGGCGGACCTCCAGCACTTCGCTCTCGGCATAGAGGGTATCGCCGGCGAACACCGGGGCGGTGAACTTCACCTCGTCCATGCCGAGGTTGGCGATGGTCTTTTGCGACAGGTCGCTGACGCTCATGCCGATCAAGAGCGACAGGGTGTAGGGGCTGACCACCAGGTTGCGGCCCCATTCGGTCAGCTTGCCGTATTCGGCGTCGAAGTGCAGCGGATGGGTGTTCAGCGTCAACAGGGTGAACAGGTGGTTGTCCGCTTCGGTGACGGTCTTGCCGGGCCGGTGCTCATAGACGTCGCCGACGGTGAAGTCCTCGAGATAGCGGCCGAAGCTCTCGCGATAGCGCTGCGGTCCAATCTGTTTCCAACCCTGGACCATGCCGCGTCCGCCTCCCGCGCCGTTTGTCCGGCGGCGGAATAGGCTTTGAACCGAAGCGTCCGTCTGGTCTAGGGCTCTGAGGAGGAGCGCGCCGCATGCAGGATTTCAGTCCGTCGTTTCCGGAGATCCGCGAGTCGGTCCGCAAACTCTGCGCCCAGTTCCCCGGCGAATACTGGCGGGCGCTGGACCGTGAGCGCGCCTATCCGACGGAGTTCGTCCAGACCCTGACGCGGGACGGCTTCCTGTCGGTGCTGATCCCGGAAGAATACGGCGGTTCGGGCCTTGGTCTCGGCGCGGCGACGGCCGTGCTGGAGGAGGTGCATCGCTCGGGCTGCAACGGCGGGGCCAGCCACGCCCAGATGTACACCATGGGCGTGATCCTGCGGCACGGCAGCGCCGCGCAGAAGCAAGAGTATCTGCCCAAGATCGCCACCGGCGAGCTGCGCCTGCAGGCGTTCGGCGTCACCGAACCCACCGCCGGCACCGACACCACCCGCATCTCCACCTTCGCCCGGCGCGAGGGGGATCGCTATTTCGTCTCCGGCCAGAAGATCTGGATCTCGCGGGCCGAACACTCCGACCTCATGATCCTCTTGTGCCGCACCACGGCGCGGGAGGACGCGGCCAGGCCCACTGACGGTATGAGCGTCCTGCTGGTCGACATGCGGACGGCGGTTGGAAACGGCCTGACCATCCGGCCGATCCGCACCATGCTGAACCATGCCACCACCGAGCTGTTCTTCGACAATCTCGAAGTGCCCGTCGCCAATCTGATCGGCGAGGAGGGCAAGGGCTTCCGCTACATCCTCGACGGCATGAACGCCGAACGGATCCTGATCGCCGCCGAGTGCATCGGCGACGGCAAGTTCTTCATCGACCGGGCCTCGACCTACGCCAGAGAACGGCAGGTGTTCGGCCGGCCGATCGGTGAGAACCAGGGCGTGCAGTTCCCGATCGCCCGCAACCACGTGCAGCTGTCGGCGGCTGCGCTGATGGTGGAGCGGGCGGCGGCGATGTTCGACTCCGGCCAGCCATGCGGGACCGAGGCCAACATGGCCAAGATGCTCGCCTCCGAAGCCTCATGGGCGGCCGCCGACACCTGCCTGCAGACCCACGGCGGCTTCGGCTTCGCCGAAGAGTTCGACATCGAGCGCAAGTTCCGCGAGACCCGCCTCTACCAGGTGGCCCCGATCTCCACCAACCTGATCCTCAGCCACGTGGCGACGCATGTGCTGGGGATGCCGAAGTCATTTTAGGAACAGATTGCGCCAACTGCCGGCGGATCGGGGAGATCCATCATGGTCGTTGATCTCGACCTCCCCGGTGATCCCGTCATAGACAAGCTTGTAATTGCGCAGAAACGATCGACCAAGGATCACACGATGCCATTGCTCGCCTTCGTGTAATTTTACCCCCGTAAAGGGTTGAAAGAGCAGCCTATTCAGCTTTGGAACATAGATGCGAGCTGTATAGATGTAGGCGCGATGGCGACCGCCGACGCCGCTGATCTCGCCTTCGTCGTGAATTGGCAGATTCAGCCGCCGAGCCAGAGCGTCGTCGATGCAATCTCCACCGGCGCCGGTGTCGATGAGGGCTTTGACTTTCTTTTCCGCCAAATCCGGCGTGTCACCCGCCGGGGCGCGCGACTTCAACCCGATATCGACCTGGATAGTAGGCCCAAAGCGGACCAACAGGTCAGCAGCGCTTTCGCCGGCAGCGCCGGACTTAAAGCCCGCTGGTGTCGAGCGCATGCGCCGGCCGAAACACCATGCCGCCGGGCAGTTGAACGGCCCCCGCCCCAACCTGCCGGATCAGATAAGGGCCCTGATCGAACCGCTCGACGGCGACCGTCGCAGCAGCTTCGAAGTCAGGAAAGGCGTCCACAAGGCGGCCGCCATGGAATAAGACCCAGGCATGCAGGTGCTCGGCTTCCAACTCGCGCCGCATGCGCTCAAACGCTGCAATATCGGCTTTGAGGTCTGCCATCGGACGATTTCCCAGCCTGCAGTGGACCACACCGGCCGTGTCCACGCCAATCACATCCTGCTTGTGGAGCTTGGATTGAGTCGGCCCCGCCTGTGTTAATCGCCGATGCAAAAGCGCATCTGCGAGCGGTCTTAGCGCCCCCTGCTGACGACCCTATCCCTTGATCAGCGCCATCAGCTCATCTTCACCCAGCGCGCCGGTCGACTCCGCGCCATCGAGGAAGTCGGCGGCGAGCGCGCGTTTGGACGCGTGCAGGGCCAGGATCTTCTCTTCGATGCTGTCTTTGACCACCAGCCGATAGACGGTCACCGGCCGGGTTTGGCCGATGCGGTGCGCCCGGTCGGTAGCCTGGTCCTCCACGGCCGGATTCCACCACGGGTCCAGGTGGATGACATAGTCCGCCCCGGTCAGGTTCAGGCCCACGCCCCCCGCTTTCAGGCTGATCAGGAACAGGTCGCCTTCGCCGGCCTGGAACGCCTCCACCCGCTGCGCCCGCGCCTTGGCGGGGGTCGAGCCGTCAAGTCGGTGCAGGGAGACGCCCTCCGCCCTCAGCGCGGCCTCGACCAGGTCGAGGTGGCTGGTGAATTGGCTGAACACCAGGGCGCGGTGACGATTGGCCCGCAGATCGGCGACCAGCTTCAGCAGCGCCGCCAGCTTGGCGCTCTCCACGCCGGTCGTGGGGTCGATCAGGGCGGGGTGGCAGGCCGCGCGGCGAAGACGGGTGATCTCGGCCAGGATGCGGATCCGCTTCTGGCCGGGCGCGCCCTCATCGCCGGTCAAGGTCTCCAGCGCCTGGCGGCGCAGCGCCTCATAGAGCGCCCTCTCCTCCGCTCCCGGTTCGACCTCCAGGGCGATCTCCGTGCGCGGCGGAAGCTCCTGCAGCACCGCCGCCTTGGTGCGCCGAAGCAGATAGGGACGCACGAGGGTCTTCAACGCCTGACGAGCCTGGGCGCCGTGGCCCGCCGCGACCGGGGCGGCGAAACGACGATGGAAGCTTTCGCTGGTTCCGAGCAGACCCGGAGTGACCGTATCGTACAGGCTCCAGAGCTCCTCCAGCCGATTCTCCACCGGCGTCCCGGACAGGGCCAGGCGGAAATCGGCCTGGATCAGCTTGCTGGCCTTGGCGCGGCGCGTCTCCGCGTTCTTGAGGTTCTGCGCCTCGTCGAACACCGCCACCGCGAACTGGCGGGAAGCCAGAAGCTCGGACTCCGTATGCAGCAGGCCGTAGCTCGCCACCAGCACATCGCCGGGGCCCAGCCCCTCGACCAGCGCCGCGCGGTCCGCCGCCGCCGACAGCATCCGCACCCGCAAGCCCGGTCCGAACTGGGCGGCCTCCAGCAGCCAGTTGTGGCAGACCGAGGTCGGCGCGATCACCAGGCTCGGCCCCTTCGCCGCATCGGTGAGCAGCAGGGCTATGGTCTGCACAGTCTTGCCCAGCCCCATGTCGTCGGCCAGGCAGGCGCCGAGGCCAAGGCGGCTTAGCCGCGCCAGCCATTTGAACCCCTGCAGTTGGTAGTCGCGCAGCTCCGCCTCCAGCCCGGCCGGAAGCTCGGGCTCGAAGCCTTGCGCCGCCGACATCCGCTCGACCAGCGCCGTCCACCGCGAGTCGGTCTCGACCGTTCCGGCCGAGTCCAGAAGGTCCTCGATCGCCGGCGCCCCCGCCGCGCCGATCCGTCGTCCGCCCTTGGCCGCTTCGGTCACCGCCGAAAAGCCGTCGAGCTTGCGCCGCAAATCCTCCGTCAGCGCCAGGTAACGGCCATCGTCCAGCGCTATGAAACGGCCGCGCGAGGTCCCGAGGCGGGCCAGCACGTCGGCCATGTCCAACACCAGATCCTCGTCGACCCGGATCTGTCCCTTCACCTCGAACCAGTCCCGCGCCGAGGAGACGCTGAGGGACATCGCCTTGGCCTCGACGTTGCGCGTCGGCTTGATCGCCGCGCCTTGCGGCCATTCGAGACCGAGCGGCCCTTCGAAGGCGTGCAGTTGCTGCAACGCCTCCAGGGCGTCGTCGAGCGCCTCGATACGCCAGTCGTGATCGGTCTCCCGCCAGGACGCCAGGGCCGGGCAGGCCGCGGCCACCGCCTCCAGCGCGGCGCTTTCGGCCCGGAGATCGCGGCTGACCCGCCGGTGCGTCCCGTCCGCCGGCGCCAGGACCGACGCCGAGCCGACCCCGGGCGCATAGGCCGGCCCCGCTTCGCCGAGCGGGCGCACGGCCGCGCGGATATGGAAGCCGCCGTCCTCAGGTGCGATCTGCAGGATCGGCCGGCTGTCGCCCTCGACCGCCGCCAGCGTCACGCCGGCAAGTTCGGACCGCACCGGCAGGCGCGAACCTTCCAGATTGATCAGGGCGATGACCCGCTCGCGGGCGGCCTTGGGCGCCGTCAGCCCCTTGGGGCCCAGGATAGCCCCCAGCTCGATCAGGGCCGGGGTCACCTCGACCACACGCCACCGGGTGAGCGTCTCGGGCTCGATGAACACCTCGGCCTTGTCGCTGCGGTGCGACAGGTCGATCCGAATCTGGTCGCCGTCCTCGCTGACCACCAGTTCGACGGGATAGCCGACCAGGTCGATCCTGCGTTCGGGGTGCTCGGCGTCGAACACCCGTGGGTGGCCGATCAGGGCCAGCGGCGCCCGCACGGGATGGAATTCGTATTCCGGGCCATAGTAATTGTTGTTGCTTCGGATCGCCCCCAGCGGAGCCTGATCCTCGGCGGTCAGGTAGTCGAGCTTGGGGTCCCGATCGCGCAGCCGCTTCAGCGCCACCGATCGGCCGGCGTTCCAGCCGTCGCGCTTGGCCGTCTGCTCGATCGGCGTGATCTCCAGACTCAACGTGTCGATGCGGAAGATGAGCCGGCGCGCCTGCGCGGGCGCCTCCCCCTTGGCCGGGGCGGGCGGAACGAGCACGCTCTGCAGCTTGTCCAGCGCCCGCTCCCATGACGGGCGGACGGGCACGATCTCCGGGAACTCGCGCGCGTATCCTCCGCCGAGATTGCCCAGAAGGCGCTGCCAGCGCTCAGGCGCCTTGGCGAAACGCGCGTGTGTCTGCGCCAGGATGCGGACCGCCAGCGGCGCGTGGCGGCCCCAGCGCTCCACCGCCCGCTGATCGTCCGCCTCGCACCGGCCGGTGAGGTCCCCATCCAACACACCGAGCGCCAAGGCGCGGATCGCCGTGGCCATCGGCGCATCTCGCGGCTGATAGGACGACCGGATGCCCGAGTGCATGGCGAGGAACCGTCCCAGCCGCGCCTTGGCCAGATCGTCGCGCCCCTGCACCAGCTCCAGCAGGCCGGACAATACGACCGTCGTGATCACGTCCGTCTCTTGCGCGATGTCGAGCAGGTTCGAGATTTCGCCATGCAGGCCCGGATCGGCGGCCGCGAACAGCGCCGCCAGGTGCAACAGGCCGAACTCGTGCGGCAGCATGACCTTGCGGCGGCCGGTGACCTTCCGTTGCTGCTTGAGCGCCTCGCGGAACCGGGGAAGGCTGTCGGCGGCCGGCTCCGTCAGGAAGATCAGGGCGGCATCGACGGCCAAGGCCATCACCGGATCGAAGACGCGCACACGCTCTAGCCGCACGCGCGCCCGCGCCGGCCGTTCGGCCAGCAGGTCGAGCCTGAGCAGCGCCCGATCGAGCCGGGGCGCGCCCGCCCAGTTCCAGTCGCGGCCCGCCATCGCCTCCACCAGGGCGTCGACGCCGGCGCCGGCCACCCCGCGATCCAGCAATAGCTCCACGTGCGACGCGGCCACCCGATCCCGCAGGCCCAGGCTCAAGGCGTCGACGAAATCGAGGTCGGCAGGGCAGCCGTGCAGCAACAGGGCCGCCAGGGACGGTTCATGAGCGGTGCGCCCGGCAGCCTCCTCGGCGAGGGCGATCAACCGCTCGACCTCGTGGCCGTCGTTGGTCAGCGCCGCCAACCGTACCGCGCGCGCCAGATCGGCGTCGGCAGCGGGCGCCGCCAGGTTCCAATGGCTGTAGCGCGCATGCTCACGCAGGCTCTTCGGCGCCGCCAGACGCACGGCGGCCAGTATGGCCGCGCCACCTTCCCGGCGGAGCAAGCTCAACGTGAGCAGCTCTCGCCACTCGGGCAGGATGACACCGTCGGCGGAAAGCACCCGTTTTCGGATCAACAGGTTGAGGGTGTCGTTCAGCTTCGCGTACGACCAGGATCTGCCGTCGGGCGCGAGCCCGCCGGCCGCGCGGACAATGTCGAAGAAAGGCCCCTTGTTCAGGCCGTCGCCGACGACCGCCTTCAGCTCCGCGATCGCGCGATCGGACGGTGAAAGCGCCGGCAGGGTGTCGGAGGATTGGGCGAGCGAGGTCACGCGAGGATTTTGGAGAGAGTCGGGGGCTTTGGACCATGCCTCCCTTGCCACCCCGCGCCGAGCGCCGCGAGCGTGTCGCCTTCAAGGCCTATCCGTCGGGCCAGAACGCCCAGGTCCTGAGGACCGTGGTGTGGGCCTCGGACCTCGGCGCGCCGAAAACCTGAACTCAGGCCGGACCCTTCCGCTTGTCGCGGAAGGGTTTCGCGCCGGGCTTCTTGCCTTTGGGGCCCGCGTGGGGCCCAGGTCCGGCCGGCCGCGGTGGCCTGGGGCCGTCGCGCCGGTCGTTGGCCTCATGTTTGCGTCCACCGCCGAATCCGCCCCGGTCGCGCTTCACCGGCATCTCGGGATCGACCAGCGGGGTGATGTGGACGCCGTCGTCCTCGCTCGCCGCCAGGGCGGCATCGAACCGCTCGACCACCTTGCGCACGACCTCAAAGCGGGTCTCGCGGTCGAAGATGCGGATCGCCCCGATCTCCAGCTTGGTGATGTGGCCGCGCCGGCAGATCAACGGCAGGATCCAGCGCGCCTCCGCATTGCGGTTGCGGCCCATGTCGATGGAGTACCAGGCGCTGTCCTCGAACCCCGGGCGGGCCTTGGCGGGGCCGCCGGAGGCGGGTTCCGAACCGGGGTCGTAGGTCGGTATAGGGCCGGTCATCGCCAGCTCCTCCGGGGCGGGCAGGCTGGCGCGCTGGGCGCGGATCAGGGTCGCGACCACCGCTTCCGGGTTCTCGCCCGACAGCAGGACACGCGCCACCGCCAGGTCGTCCTCGGCGATCTCGCCGCTGGGGCGAAGCTCGGCGATCAGCCGCTCCTGGTCCTTGGCGCGGATATCCTCGACGCTGGGCGCGGACTGCCACGTCGCGGTGATGCCGGCGGTGCGCAGCATGGCTTCGGCCCGGCGGCGGCGGGGATAGGGCACCAGGATGGCCGAGACCCCCTTGCGCCCTGCCCGGCCGGTGCGGCCCGACCTGTGTTGCAGCGCCTGGCCGTCGTGCGGCAGCTCGGCGTGGATCACCAGCTCCAGGTCGGGGATGTCGATCCCGCGCGCGGCCACATCGGTGGCGATACAGACCCGGGCCCGGCGGTCACGCAAGGCCTGCAGCGCATTGGTCCGCTCGTTCTGGGTCAGCTCGCCCGACAGGGCCACCGCCGAGAAGCCGCGCTCGGCCAGGTTGACGTGCAGACGCCGCACCGCCTCGCGCGTCGAGCAGAACACCAGGGCCGAGCCGGGCTCGAAGAAGCGCAGCAGGTTGACGACGGCGTGCTCCACGTCGCTCGGCGCGATGGCGATGGCGCGATAGTCGATATCGCCATGCCCCTGGTCCCGCTCGCCGATGGTGATGCTGCGGGCGTCGCGCTGATAGCGGCGGGCCAGGGCGACGATCGGCTTGGGCAGGGTGGCCGAGAACAACAGGGTGCGCCGATCGGTCGGCGCGGCGTCCAGGATCGCCTCCAGCTCCTCGCGGAAGCCGAGGTCGAGCATCTCGTCCGCCTCGTCCAGCACCACGACCTTGAGGGCGGAAAGGTCGAGCTGGCCGCGCTCGAGGTGATCGCGCAGGCGTCCCGGCGTACCGACCACGATGTGCGCGCCCGCCGCCAGGATGCGCTGCTCGCGGCGTGGGTCCATGCCGCCGACACAGGCGGCCACGCGGGCGCCGGCGCGGGCGTAGAGCCATTCGATCTCGCGCTGCACCTGCAGGGCCAATTCGCGCGTCGGGGCGATGATCAGCGCCAGCGGCGGGCCGGCCGGCTCCAGCCTGTGGTCTGAGCCCATAAGGTCGTCGGCCATGGCCAGGCCGTAGGCCACGGTCTTGCCCGATCCGGTCTTGGAGGAGACCAGCAGGTCGGACCGCCCTACCCCTGGTTCGGTGACGGCGATTTGGACCGCGGTCAGCACGCTATAGCCGCGCTCGGCGAGGGCTTGCGCCAGGGGAGATGGAAGTTCGGTGGGAAGCATCGGCTGCACGTAGGCGTCCCCGGCCCTAAAGACCAGCCGTCCGTCGGGCCGCGGCCGCATACATCGCAAGGTCTTTGCGTGCAAAACCGGGGCGGCTATGGAGAGCCTGGGGCGCACATCGGTCGAGACGGGCCGGAAACGCCAGACTATCCGTAGCCGAAACGCCTGGAGTCGAGCTTGCCTGTTTCGCTGATCGTCGTCGACGATTTCCTCGAGAACGCGCTGGAGCTGCGCGAGCTGGCGCTTGGCCTCGACTATCCCGTCCCGCCGCCTGCCGAGACCTATTATCCGGGGCGCAATTCCGCGAACCGGGTGGTCATCGACGAAGTGGACCAGGCGGTGGCCAAGATCCTCGGCGAGCGGATCAAGCCTTCACTGGGTAATGCGCACGGCCGGTTCCGCATCGCCATGGCCGGCGACCAGGGGCGCGGCGGCGTGCATGTGGACAAGTGCGACTGGTCCGGCGTGCTGTACATGAGCCGCCCGGAGGATTGTCGCGGGGGAACCAGCTTCTTCCGTCACAAGGCTACCGGTACGGAGCGGGCGCCGATCACCCAGGACGAGCTGGCGGCGGCGGGCCTGCGCTCCAACGAGGAGCTCTGGGACAAGCTGATCCGCCCCGACACCAACCGTCCCGACCGATGGGAAGCGGTGATGACCGTGCCCATGCGCTTCAATCGCCTGATCCTGTTCAAGCCCTGGCTCTGGCACAACGCGGGCGTCAGCTTCGGCGACACCGTGCAGAATTGCCGGCTGGTCTACCTGTTGTTCTATTCGTTCGATCGATAGGGTCAGAGCGGCCGAGCGGTGTCGGTTGGCCGGAAAGAGTCTAGCGGACCCGGGTGACGACCTTGCCGCCGTCGACCGACTGGACGCTCCAGTCCCGTTCGGGTTCGTGCTTGCGGGCCGTGCAGATCTGCCGGTCAGGCCGGCGGACGTTGACCACGCAGGACTGGCCCGGCCGCAGCGACAGGAGGCGGGCGGTCACGGCTTCGATGTCCTTCGGCATGCGAGCCTCAAAGAAAGACGCCGCACGGTCGCCAGGCTTCCGTGCGGCAGTTTCAGGCGCCATAGACGGGAGGCGGCGCCTGGATCACTTCATGGTCGGGATGACGAAGCTGGAATCGGCGTGGCCTTCGAGGGCGGTGTCGGGCCAGCGGGCGGTGACGGTCTTGAGCTTGGTCCAGAACTTG
>Ga0302311_10005420_pt1 | contig 13489 bp, 8 predicted proteins | sample III_Palsa_N1_3_FD_200449 | JGI IMG/M metagenome (GOLD analysis project Ga0302311, IMG submission 200449) | Peat permafrost microbial communities from Stordalen Mire near Abisko, Sweden - III_Palsa_N1_3 | ecosystem: Environmental > Terrestrial > Soil > Palsa > Peat permafrost | place: Sweden... | reverse complement strand
AGAAAATCGCCAATGAGAACGGCCAGGACAAATCCGAGGTGCTGTATCGCGGCATCGCGGCGCGCACCTTCGAACGCGCCTTCCAGCTTGCCGATTTCGTGCAGGTGAAGAACGCCTCGCTCGAGCACGGCCTGCTCCATGTCGATCTCGTCCGCGAGATTCCCGAGGCCAAGAAGCCCCGCAGCATTCCGATCAGCTCCGGCGCCCAGGCCCCGCAGGTGGTCGACGGCACCACCGGCAAGGTTGCCGCTTAAGGATTGTCGGATTCCGGTGGATATTCGCTGGGAATAACGGAAACGCCCCGGGAAACCGGGGCGTTTTTTGCCGTGGCTTGGCCTTGAACGTTCGTCGTCCCCGCGAAAGCGGGGGACCCATAACCCCTGGCGCTTGCATCTTGGAGCGCGGAGGCCGGGACGACGAGAGGTTTACTCCAGCCCCTGCACCTTCGGCATCTCCTGCGTCGGCTGGATCTGTTGCCCGGCGGGTTTGGTGTCGATCGGCGCCGGAGCGGTATTTTGTGGGGATTTTGACAGCTCGACCGGCTTGGTCTGCATCGCCATCGCCTGCGGCGGCGGCGGGGCAGCGCCACGATCGGACTTGGCGCCGGAATTGGCGGCGGAATTGGTATCGGATTTGGCGGCGACCGGCGGCTCGCCGGCGCGTGGCGGCATCGCCTTGGGCAACGGCACCGACGGCGTGCGGCTCGCCACATGTGGCACCGACGCCGGCGGCCGCGGCACGCCGCGAGCCTGATTGATCGGAGGCAACGGTCCTGCCCCTGCCGGATAGGCGGGCGGCACCGCCTCATCGTAATTGCTGCCGACCCGATACGCCGGCACGAAGCGGACGATCCGGCCGTCGCGGGCATCGATCACCAGCCGCCCGTCTGCACCACCGCGATCGATCACCGCGATGGTGTAGAAATAGCCGTGCTGCTGCGGAATTCCGAGCGGCGAAAACCCGTTCTCGCGAACCACCGTGTAAACCTCGGTTCCGGGCAGCAAGCTCGGCCCCTCGCCTGGCAGCATGGCTTCGGCATAGGTCCCACCGATATCCGAGACGGTGGTAACCACCGAGCCCGCTACTTCAATGGGCCATTCAATTGGCGCCAGCATCTGAGCATTTGCTGATGTGGCGGCCAAAACCAGCCCCGCCGACATCGCCCATCCCGTGAACCGCTTCATCGCCCATCGCTCCTGTGACTGTCTGATACCTGACCCAACGCCCCGGAGCGTTTTCGCTCCCTTGTTCCCCAAGCAATTTCACCGCCGATTCCGGCGGACCTTGGGCCGGATCGCGGCGCGTTTGCTTCAAATCCGGGGCGTCAAATCCCAAGAAAATCCCAAGAATCGGGTCCACCTAGCGTGACGGAGACGCATGCGGCCAGCGACTTTGGCGCGCTTGTATGATAGAAAAAAATTTGGCATGGTCGAGCTTAGGACAGCATGGCTGTCTCATTTGCGGTGCAGGCCCGGCACAGGGATTGCAACGAAAGTCAGGCGCCATGCGCCAGAACGTAAAAGGCAAGGTCGTTCCTCCGGGACGTTGAACGCCCAGGGAACGCCCAGGCCTTAATTCTGAAATTGTGGCTCGCGGAGGACGAGCGGTGGCCCGGTGGGTGCCGTAGACGCCCAAGGTGTGCCGCTGACAACGGTGAGGCCCTGGCCTTATTGAGAGGACGCCAGATGAGTGGGTCGCAGTTCGAGCGCGAAAACATCATCACGGATGCGCTGTCGGCCGGCCCGGCCTCAAAACCGGCCGACGACAACATCCAGCGCGAACACACCTGGCGGCCGCCGGCCGAAGGTCTTTATGACCTCAGCCTCGAAAAGGATTCCTGCGGTGTCGGCTTCATCGCCAACATCAAGGGCAAGAAATCGCACGGGATCGTATCCGACGCGATCAGCATTCTCTGCAACCTCGAACATCGCGGCGCGGTCGGCGCCGACCCGCGCGCCGGCGACGGCGCCGGCATCCTGGTGCAGATTCCGCACGCCTTCTTCGCGCGCAAGGCCGCCGAGATCGGCTTCCAATTGCCGACGCCGGGCGAATACGCCATCGGCGCGCTGTTCATGCCAAGGGAGACGGCGTGGCGTAACGTCATCAAGAGCATCGTCGCCGACCAGATCAAGGCCGAAGGATTGACGCTGCTCGGCTGGCGCGAGGTACCGACCGACAATTCCTCGCTGGGCGAAACCGTGAAGCCGACCGAGCCTGCCAACATGCAAGTGTTCATCGGCCGCAACGGCGCCGCCAAGACCGACGATGAATTCGAACGCCGGCTCTATATCCTGCGCAAGTCGATCTCGCAGGCGATCTACCAGCGCCGCGACCGCGGCCTCGCCGGCTATTACCCGGTCTCGATGTCGTGCCGCACCGTGATCTACAAGGGCATGTTCCTCGCCGACCAGCTCGGCAAATATTATCCCGACCTGCACGAGCCGGATTTCGAGAGCGCGCTGGCGCTGGTGCATCAGCGCTTTTCCACCAACACCTTCCCGACCTGGTCGCTGGCGCATCCCTATCGGATGATTGCGCACAACGGCGAGATCAACACGCTGCGCGGCAACGTCAACTGGATGGCGGCGCGGCAGGCCTCGGTCAGTTCGGAGCTGTACGGCAAGGACATCAGCCGGCTGTGGCCGATCTCCTATGAGGGACAAAGCGACACCGCCTGCTTCGACAACGCGCTCGAATTCCTGGTGCAGGGCGGCTATTCGCTGCCGCACGCGGTGATGATGATGATTCCGGAAGCCTGGGCCGGCAATCCACTGATGGATGAGCAGCGCCGCGCGTTCTACGAATATCATGCCGCGATGATGGAGCCGTGGGACGGCCCCGCCGCGATCGCCTTCACCGACGGCCGCCAGATCGGTGCCACGCTCGATCGCAACGGCCTGCGTCCGGCTCGCTACCTCGTGACCCGCGATGACCGCATCATCATGGCGTCCGAAATGGGCGTGCTGAAAATCCCCGAGGACCAGATCGTCACCAAGTGGCGGCTGCAGCCCGGCAAGATGCTGCTGGTCGACCTCGAAGAAGGCCGTCTTATCCCCGACGACGAGATCAAGGCGCAGCTTGCCGCAAGCCATCCCTATCGCGAGTGGCTCGGCCGCACCCAGATCGTGCTGGAAGAACTGCGGGATGCGCCGACCAAGGGCATGCGCTCCAACCTGCCGCTGCTCGACCGGCAGCAGGCGTTCGGCTATTCGCAGGAAGACATCACAATCCTGATGACGCCGATGGCGGCCACCGGCGAGGAAGCCGCGGGCTCGATGGGCAACGACACGCCGATCTCGGCGTTGTCGGACAAATCGAAAGCGTTGTTCACTTATTTCAAGCAGAATTTCGCACAGGTCACCAACCCGCCGATCGATCCGATCCGCGAGGAGCTGGTGATGAGCCTGGTCTCGATCATTGGGCCGCGGCCGAACCTGTTCGACCTCAAGGGCCTGGCCTCGACCAAGCGCCTCGAAGTGCGCCAGCCGATCCTGACCGACGCCGATCTGGAAAAGATCCGCTCGATCTCGGACGTCGCCGAAAGCCATTTCAAGTCGCGCACGCTCGACACCACCTTCCATGCCGGCTTCGGCGCCGCCGGCCTCGAGCAGGTGCTCGACGAATTGTGTGCGCGCGCGGAGGCTGCCGTCCGCGAGGGCGTCAACATCATCATCCTGTCCGACCGTATGGCGGGCTCGGACCGGATTCCGATCCCGTCCTTGCTGGCCTGCGCCGCCGTGCATCATCATCTGATCCGCACCGGATTGCGCACCTCGGTCGGCCTCGTGGTCGAATCCGGCGAACCGCGCGAGGTGCATCACTTCGCCTGTTTGGCCGGTTACGGCGCCGAGGCGATCAATCCCTATCTCGCGTTCGAGACCATCATCGCGATGAAGGATCGCCTGCCCGGCTCGCTCGACGATTATGAGATCGTCAAGCGCTACATCAAGTCGATCGGCAAGGGCCTGCTCAAGGTGATGTCGAAGATGGGCATCTCGACCTATCAGTCCTATTGCGGCGCGCAGATCTTCGACGCGGTCGGACTGAAGGCCGAATTCGTCGCGAAATATTTCGTCGGCACCCACACCCGCATCGAGGGCGTCGGGCTTGCCGAAATCGCCGAGGAAACCGCGCGCCGCCATGCCGATGCGTTCGGCGAGGCGCCGGTGTACAAGACCGCGCTCGACGTCGGCGGCGAATATGCCTACCGCGCCCGCGGCGAGGATCACGCCTGGACTGCCGAATCGGTCTCCACGTTGCAGCACGCGGTGCGCGGCAACTCGCTGGAGCGATATCGCGCGTTCGCGAAAATCCTCAACGAGCAGTCCGAGCGGTTGTTGACGCTGCGCGGCCTGTTCAAGATCAAGACCGCCGAGGACGAGAAGCGCAAGCCTGTTCCGCTGGACCAGGTCGAATCCGCCAAGGAGATCGTCAAGCGTTTCGCCACCGGTGCCATGTCGTACGGCTCGATCTCGCGCGAAGCGCACACCACGCTGGCGATCGCGATGAACCGGATCGGCGGCAAGTCGAACACCGGCGAAGGCGGCGAGGAATCCGATCGCTACAAGCCGATGCCGAACGGCGATTCGATGCGCTCGGCGATCAAGCAGGTCGCTTCGGGCCGTTTCGGGGTGACGACGGAATATCTCGTCAACTCCGACATGATGCAGATCAAGATGGCGCAGGGTGCCAAGCCCGGCGAAGGCGGCCAATTGCCCGGCCACAAGGTCGACGCAACCATCGCCAAGGTACGGCATTCGACACCCGGCGTCGGCCTGATCTCGCCGCCGCCGCATCACGACATCTATTCGATCGAGGATCTGGCGCAGCTCATTTACGATCTCAAGAACGTCAATCAGGAAGGCCAGGTCTCGGTCAAGCTGGTCTCCGAAATAGGTGTTGGTACCGTTGCGGCCGGCGTCGCCAAGGCGCGCGCCGACCACGTCACGATTTCCGGCTACGAGGGCGGCACCGGTGCTGCTCCGCTGACCTCGCTCAAGCACGCCGGCTCGCCGTGGGAAATCGGCCTCGCCGAAACCCACCAGACGCTGGTGCGCGAACGGCTGCGCAGCCGCATCGTGGTCCAGGTCGACGGCGGGTTCCGCACCGGGCGCGACGTGGTGATCGGCGCGCTGCTCGGCGCCGACGAATTCGGCTTTGCCACCGCGCCGCTGATCGCGGCCGGCTGCATCATGATGCGCAAGTGCCATCTCAACACCTGCCCGGTCGGCGTCGCGACGCAGGATCCGGTGCTGCGTAAGCGCTTCACCGGCCAGCCGGAGCACGTCATCAACTACTTCTTCTTTGTCGCCGAGGAAGTGCGCGAGATCATGGCGGCGCTCGGCTACCGCAGCTTCGACGAGATGGTCGGCCAGACCCAGATGCTCGACCAGTCGAAGCTGGTGGCGCACTGGAAGGCCAAGGGGCTCGACTTCTCGAAGCTGTTCGTGCGCCAGAAGGAACTGCCCGGCCAGAAGATCTATCACTCCGAGAGCCAGAACCATCATCTGGAGGCGGTGCTCGACCGCAAGCTGATCGAAAACTCGCGGCCAGCCCTCGACCGTGGCGCACCGGTCAAGTTCGAGGTCGAGATCAACAACACCGACCGCAGCGCCGGCGCGATGCTGTCCGGCGCGGTGGCGAAAATATATGGCCATGCCGGCCTGCCGCATGACACCATTCAGGTCAGCCTGAAGGGCACGTCAGGTCAGGCGTTCGGCGCGTGGCTGGCGCGCGGCATCACCTTCGAACTCGAAGGCGAAGGCAACGACTATGTCGGCAAGGGACTTTCCGGCGGCCGTATCATCGTCAAGCCGCCGGCCAATTCCGGCATCGTGCCGGAGGAATCGATCATCGTCGGCAATACCGTGATGTACGGCGCGATCGAGGGCGAATGCTACTTCCGTGGCATCGCCGGCGAGCGCTTCGCAGTGCGCAACTCCGGCGCGATCGCCGTGGTCGAAGGTGCCGGCGATCATTGCTGCGAATACATGACCGGAGGCATCGTCGTGGTGCTCGGCAAGACCGGGCGCAACTTCGCGGCCGGCATGTCGGGCGGCATCGCCTACGTGCTGGATGAAGCCGGCGACTTCGAAAAGCTCTGCAACATGGCGATGATCGATCTTGAACCCGTGGTCTCGGAAGAGATGATCAACGAGGATACCTATCACCACACCGGTGACCTCGAAGCTCATGGCCGGGTCGACGTGTTCAAGGACCTGCTCGAGTCCGACGTCGAGCGGCTGCACATCCTGATCACACGTCACGCCAAGCTGGCGGGATCGAAGCGCGCCGCCGAGATTCTGGCGGACTGGAAGACATGGCTGCCGAAATTCCGCAAGGTGATGCCGGTGGAGTACCGCCGCGCGCTGAAGGAGTTGAAGGCAAAGAACGCCGACGCCGAACCGAAGATCGCGATCGGGGCGTGATACAACGAGGAACTCTCAGCCGTCATTGCGAGCGCAGCGAAGCAATCCATTGGACCTCAAGGCATGGATTGCTTCGTCGCTTCGCTCCTCGCAATGACGGGACAAGCAACGAATACGAAGCACGTTTGCAGGGGCGTCGGGTGTAATGGGCAAGATCACAGGTTTTCTCGAGATCGAGCGTCACGATCGCAAGTATGCGCCGGTGGCCGAGCGCGTCAAAAGTTACAACGAATTCGTCGTTCCCCTGAGCGAGAAAGAGACGCGCGACCAGGCCGCGCGCTGCATGAATTGCGGCATACCCTATTGCCACGGCACCGGCGCGGTGGCGCCGGGCACGCCGGGCTGCCCGGTCAACAACCAGATTCCTGACTTCAACGATCTGGTCTACCAGGGCAATTGGGAAGAAGCCTCGCGCAATCTGCACTCGACCAATAATTTTCCGGAATTCACCGGCCGGATCTGCCCGGCGCCGTGCGAAGCCTCCTGCACGCTCAACATCGACGACAATCCGGTCACCATCAAAACCATCGAGTGCGCTATTGTCGACCGCGCCTGGGACAGCGGCTGGCTCAAGCCGGAAGTCGCCACGCAAAAGACCGGCAAGAAGGTCGCCGTGATCGGCTCGGGCCCGGCGGGCATGGCCTGCGCGCAGCAACTGGCGCGCGCCGGCCACGAAGTGCATCTGTTCGAGAAATACGCCAAGGCCGGCGGCCTGCTGCGCTATGGCATTCCCGACTTCAAGATGGAGAAGCATGTCATCGACCGCCGCGTGACCCAGATGGAAGCCGAGGGCGTCACCTTCCATTACGGCAACGCGGTCGGCGGCACCTCGCAAGGCGCGATCGATCCGCGCGAGATGCTGAACCATTATGACGTACTGGCGCTGACCGGCGGCTCGGAGGCCCCGCGCGACCTGTTGATTCCCGGCCGCGACCTCGGCGGCATTCACTTCGCGATGGATTTCCTGCCGCAGCAGAATCGCCGGGTCTCCAGCGAGCCGCTCGGCAAGGACGCGGAGATTCTCGCCGGCGGCAAGCATGTGGTGGTGATCGGCGGCGGCGATACCGGCTCGGACTGCATCGGCACTTCGTTCCGGCAGGGCGCGCTATCGGTGACGCAGCTCGAAATCATGGCAGCCCCCCCGGAGCATGAGGACAAGGGCCTGACCTGGCCGAACTGGCCGTTGAAGATGCGGACCTCGTCGAGCCAGGCCGAAGGCGCGCGCCGCGAATACGCGGTGCTGACGCAGAAATTCTCCGGCGGCGACGGCCAGGTCGGCAAGCTGCATTGCGTGCAGGTTGACGACAAGTTCAAGCCGATCGCCGGCAGCGAGTTCGAGCTCGAGGCGCAACTGGTGCTGCTGGCGATGGGCTTCGTGCACCCCGTGCATGAGGGCCTGTTGAAGACGCTCGGCGTCGACCTCGACCAGCGCGGCAATGTGCGCGCCAACATGACCGACTACCAGACCTCGCGGCCGAACGTATTCTCCGCCGGCGACATGCGCCGGGGCCAGTCGCTGGTGGTGTGGGCGATCCGCGAGGGCCGTCTGTGCGCGCGCGCGATCGACCAGCATTTGATGGGGACGACGAATTTGCCGCGGTGAGGCTTGCCGGCGAGTAACGAAAGCACCCGCAGCAATGCGGTCGTCATACGCGGGCTTGACCCGCGTATCCATCGATCTTCGTAAGAGCATTTTTTAAAGGGAGGGATGGCCGGATCAAGTCCGGCCATGACAGCCAACGGCGTGGCGACCGCGCGAACCCGCGGCCCTCAATTCTGCACCCTCACACCCAGCATCATTACCGTCGATGCCGAGCTGGCACCGGCGACGTTGGAGTTGAGGATGTCGCGGCGTACCGAGCCCTTGATCCAAAGCTCGCGGGTCAACTTGTAGATCAGATCACCCTCGACGCTGTAGGTCTTGTCGGATCGGCCGTCGCCTTGATAGTCGTAGGTGCCGAAGGTGAATTTGCCGATCGCGGTCAGCCAGCGGCGAAAATCATGATCGGCCTCGACGGTGTAGGTGTGCACCAGCACGCCTGAGGTGCCGGGCAGCGTGGTCTCGCCGATCTGGGTGTCGGAATAGAATTTTGCCGTGGTCAGCGGCGTCGCGGTCCAAGTCAGCGACGCCGTGGTGAGCAGGCCCTCCAGCCGGCCAAGGCGGGAATCGGCATAATCGCGCGCCTCGTAGCCGACCGCGATTTCACCGGTCAACAGCCGCGAGAATTCGAACGACGTGCCGCCCTTGGCATAGCCGCCGGTGGAATCGCGGGCATAACCGTTGCGGTCGAGCGCGAGGTCGTGGACGCGGCTGTCGCCCTCGACCTCGACGAACGGCTTGACGGCCGGCGTCAGTTCATAGCTGGCGCGGGTGATGCCGCCATACTGGTTGAAGTTGCGGTCGTCATTGGTGGCTGTGGTGCCGTCGGTGAGCGTCGAGTTCTGATACACCGTGCGATCGACGGTGCCACCGGCGTAGATGTTGAGGCGGTTGAAATTCTGGTCGACGCCGAAGGTGCCGCCGAGCGTGGTGTAGATCGGATAGCGGGCGAGCCCGGTCTGGATGTTCGGGCTGCCCGGATTGTCGGTGGACAACAGAAGGCGCACTTCCGACAGGATGTGGGTGTCCTGGGTGACATCGAGACGGCCGTCGACATGACCGTTGAAGTTCGGCCTGGAGACATCGGTCGGCGACGGCGAGATCGCGCCATCGACGATCGGCGGCAGGCTGTTGCCATAGCCGGTGAACGACCCCCTGAGGTCGGCGACCAGCGCGTGACGCTCCCAGTCGGATTGCGCCAAAAACTCCGGCGCCACCACCCAGAACGGCGCGCCTTTCGGCTCCGGGAGCCGGCCGGGATTGGTCTCATAGCCGCCGCTGACCTCGACCGCGGACTTGATCAGGAAGCCGCCGGCATAATCGCCGACCGGGCCGAAGGGATCGTCGTCCACCTTCAGCCGCCTGCGCGACGGCTGACCATCCACCGTGCCGGCCATCGCGGGCGGCAGCGGCGTCTTGTTGGCGGATTCCGACGGCGCGATCGACAGCCGCAATTGCCCGGCGGCGTTGAGCTTCGGTGGCGGTGGCGGCGGCGTGCCCGGACCGGGCGACGATTTCGGCTTGGCCTGCCCCGGATAAAGTTTCGGCTTCTTCAGCGTGCGATTGAGCGAGTCAAAACCGGAATCGGAGGCCCCGCTGGCGGGCGGCAGGCCATATTGCGGAATCTGCCCGATCCGCGATGGCGCGGGATTGTTGTCGGGGTCACGCAGCTGGTCGTCGTCGGTGGTGGCGTTGGGATCACCGCCGGCTGCGGTCTTGCGCAACGGCAGATCCTGCGGCGACACGAAGCCGCCTTGCACCGGACGAAACAAATCGGGGGTGATGCTCTGGGCCTGCGCCAGGGTCTGATCGAGAGCGATCAGCGCAAGACAACTTAATGTCAGACGGGTCAGCGTCGGGCATGGCAAAGACGCGCGTAAACTCGATGCGCGCTTGCGGCGGCCCGTGGCTGGACCCGACATCACGATAAAGATACTCCAACGAATTCAATCGCTTGACGATCAAGCCCGACGGCCGCGCGAATACGGCTGTGGAAAATGTCGTTAATGGAGTTAAAACAATTATGGTTAATGAGGCGTTGAGAACCGGCGGCCCCCGCGTCGCATCGCCGAGCCGGCCGTGCTAGGAAGGCCGTCAAGCTCAAGCATGGGCCGGCGAGCGGCCCCACTTCCCTGGAATCACAGATGGCCAAGACGAAACCGCTGATGGCAAAATCATCCGGCTCCGACCGCGCGAACGCCGCGGTTCAATCGGCGTTGCGAACGCTCGATGCCGAGGGCAGCGGCGTCACCGCGATCGCCGCCGCCTTGCAGGGCCCGCTCGGGTCGGCTTTCGCCGCCGCCGTCAGCCTGATCCTCGAAGCCAAGGGCCGGGTGATCGTCACGGGTCTGGGCAAGTCCGGCCACGTCGCGCGCAAGATCGCCGCGACCTTTGCCTCGACCGGCACGCCCGCCTTCTTCGTGCATTCCGCCGAAGCCAGCCACGGCGATCTCGGCATGATCACCGCCGACGACGTCATCGTGGCGTTGTCATGGTCCGGTGAGCAGCCGGAAATGAAGAACCTGATCACCTACGCCAAACGCTTCCGGATCGCGCTGATCGCGATGACCGCGGAATCCGAATCGCCCCTCAGCAAGGCCGCCGATGTCGCGCTGACCTTGCCCAAGGCGCGCGAGGCCTGCCCGCATAACCTCGCGCCCACCACCTCGTCGCTGATGCTGCTGGCGCTGGGCGACGCGCTGGCGATCGCGCTGCTGGAAGGCCGCGGCTTTACCTCGGTGGATTTCAGCGTGCTGCATCCGGGCGGCAAGCTCGGCGCCATGCTGAAATATGTCCGCGACCTGATGCATGCCGGCGACGCGGTGCCGCTGCGGCCGCTCGGCACCCGGATGTCCGACGCGCTGGTCGAGATGACGTCGAAAGGTTTCGGCTGTGTCGGCATCATCGATGGACGCGGCCACATCGTCGGCATCGTCACCGACGGCGATTTGCGCCGCCACATCACGCGGCCCGATCTGATGACCGCTTTGGTCGACGACGTCATGACCCGGAACCCGAAGACCATCGGCCGCGACCTGCTCGCCAGCGAAGCGCTGGAAATGCTCAATTCGGCGAAGATCACCACGCTGATCGTGACCGAGGCCAGAAAGCCGGTCGGCATCGTGCACTTGCACGACTTCCTGCGCGCCGGCGTGGCGTAGAACGCCCTTCATTCGTCGTCCCGGCGAATGCCGGGACCCATACGCCGTGTCGTCTCGTTTCGGCACCCCGGCAACGGCCTTCTGCAACAATCGGCGCCGGGGGTATGGGTCCCGGCGTTCGCCGGGACGACGGTGCTAGTTGCCCGCCTCCGGAAACCTTGCCGCCTTCTCCTCCAGCGGCAGATCCAGCCCGTTAGCCAGATACGACACGGTGCGATAGAAGCCGCACAGCAGCATGATCTCGAAGATTTTCGCGTCGTCATAATGCGCTGACAGCGCCTTGTATTCGTCGTCGCTCAAGCTGGCGCGTTCATGCAGTGCATCGACGGTCGCGATCAGCGCCTGCTCGGCCGCGGTCCAGCACGGCGCGTCGGCTTCGCCCCGCACCGTGGCGCGGACCTGTTGATCGGTCAGGCCCGCCGCATCGGCAAATATCGCGACATGCACGCCCCATTCATATTCGCATCCGGTCCGCGCGCAGGTCCGGTCGATCACGATCTCGCGCTCCCGTAACGACAGCGGCCCCTTGTCCAGCAGGCCACCGGCGCGGAATTTCTCCCAGGCGCGCGAATGGCCGGCGACGACGCGGAACAGCATCAGCGGCGGCGCGCCGCGCATGATGCGGTCGAACTGCGCCTGGATATCTTGATCATAGGGCGGCTGCAGCGCAATACGTGACATCGCGGACTCCTGTGCTACAATAAACGTAGCATAACGCTACATTATTTGTAGCGCGGCGCAAGGAGGCCTGCTTTGCCGAAACAGATGGCTGCCACGAAAAAACGCCGGGTGCGCGGCTCGAGCTCAGGCCGACCGATCATGGCGCTGCTCGATCTGCTGGGACGGCGATGGACCTTGCGGATCGTCTGGGAGCTTCGCGAACAGCCGCTGACCTCGCGCGCGCTGCGCACCGCCTGCGATGACGCCTCGCCGACTGTGCTTCAGGCGCGGTTGACCGATTTGCGCGAGGCGGGTCTGCTCGAGCTTGTGCCGGAAAGCGGCTATCGCCTGACGGTGCTGGGCCGGGAATTATTCGACCAGTTCATGCCGCTCAATCGCTTCGCCGAGCGCTGGAGCAAACGCCCGGCGAATTGATTCAGGCCGCAGCCACCGTCAGGCTGGCGCCATCGGCCTGCACGATCCTGACCCGGCTGCCGGCGGGGGCATCGGGACCCGCGACGCGCCAGATCGTATCGTCGATCCGCACCGTGCCGGCGCCGTCGATGATCGGCTTTTCCAGGGTAAAGACCCGGCCTACCAGCGCATCGGCGCGCTTGTTGAGGAACGGATTGCTTTTGCTGGCGCCATGATGGCTGCGCGCCACGCGCCGCCACAACGGCACCGCGGCAGCGGCGAACACCGCGAACATCAGGATCTGCAACTGCCACGACGGATGCACGACGAACGACAATAGGCCGACCAACAGCGCCGCGAGCCCGAGCCAGAACAGAAACACGCCCGGCGCCACCAGCTCCAGCGCCATCAGCATGATGCCGAAGATCAGCCAGTTCCAGGTGCCCAGCGTCGAAAACATCTCGGTCATCTCGCGAGCCTCAATGTTGGTGATGCTGGCGACGCAATGGCAGCGAGCCCCCTCTCCCATGGGGAGAGGGTTGGGGTGAGGGGGTACGGTCTCTCGTTAGTCCGGAACCCCTCACCCGGATCGCAAGCGCGATCCGGCCTCTCCCGATGGGAGAGGTGAATTGAACTCGCTCGCTGCCATTCAATCTTCATCTCGCAATTCTCTAGCGCGGCGGCGTTATCGGCGGTGGCGCTGACCCGGCACTCGGCACCGAGCCGCGGCGCGCTGCCGCCTGTGCCGAGGCGGCACTTTCACCGAAGGTGGCCTTTGCGATTTCGCCGATGCCGGCGAGCGAGCCGAGAATGCTCACGGCCTCGATCGGCAGCATGATGATCTTCTGGTTCGGCGAGTCCGCCAGTTGCCCGAACGCCTTGATGTATTTGTCGGCGATAAAATAATTCAGCGCGGCGACGTCGCCTTTTGCAATCGCTTCAGAGACCATCTGCGTCGCCCTGGCTTCCGCTTCGGCGGAACGCTCGCGCGCCTCGGCGTCCCGGAACGCGGCTTCCTTGCGGCCTTCGGCCTGCAGGATCTGGCCCTGTTTTGCGCCTTCCGCCCGCAAGATTTCCGATTGGCGCTGGCCTTCGGCCTGCAGAATATCCGCGCGCTTGACGCGCTCGGCCTTCATCTGGCGTCCCATCGCCTCGACGAGGTCGGCGGGCGGCACGATGTCCTTGATCTCGATGCGGTTGACCTTCAATCCCCACGGCGACACCGC
>Ga0302311_10005419_pt1 | contig 13489 bp, 13 predicted proteins | sample III_Palsa_N1_3_FD_200449 | JGI IMG/M metagenome (GOLD analysis project Ga0302311, IMG submission 200449) | Peat permafrost microbial communities from Stordalen Mire near Abisko, Sweden - III_Palsa_N1_3 | ecosystem: Environmental > Terrestrial > Soil > Palsa > Peat permafrost | place: Sweden... | reverse complement strand
CGTCAAAGGGATAATTCCCGAGTCGCTTTGCCGTTTCGGTATGGTGACGCACTTCGATTCGATGGCGGCCCCCATGATCCTCTGCATCTACTGCGGCACCAGCTTCGGCGACGACCCGGCCTATCTGGCGGCGGCGCAGGCGACCGCGCGGCTGCTGGCCGAGCAGGGCATCGGTATCGTCTACGGCGGCGCGACGGTCGGGCTGATGGGCGCGGTGGCGGACGCCGCGCTGGGCGCCGGCGGCAAGGTGATCGGCGTCATGCCGCAGGCGCTGGTCGACCGCGAGATCGCCCACCTGGGCCTGAGCGAAAATGTACGTCACCCAGGGCATGCACGAGCGCAAGGCGTTGATGGAACAGCTATCCGACGGTTTCATCGCCCTCTCCGGCGGCCCCGGCACGCTGGACGAGATGATCGAGCAGTGGACCTGGGGCCTGTTGGGAATTCACGCCAAGCCGTGCGGATTCCTCAATGTGAAGGGCTACTTCGATCCGATCGAGGCGATGACTCGGCGGATGGTGGCCGAAGGGTTCCTGCTGAAGCAGTATGCCGACATGCTGGTGTTCACCGATGATCCAGCCGAGCTGCTCGCGCGCTTCCGCGGCTACGTCCCGCCACCGCCGAAATGGGCCACGCCGGCGATGGCCTGAGGCGGCGAGAACTCAGCGCGCCTTCGCCGCCGCGATCCGTTCCCTGGCCATCTGCACCGCGATCTGATCGGCCGGCCGGCGCTCCGCCACCGAACGATCCAGCACCTCGCCGAGCGTGCCAATCATCGCCGCCACCTTGGCCTCGACCCAGGCCGGATCGAACGCCTCGCCGCGATCCAGCGCACGGATCTCGCCGGCGACGTTGATGATGCCACCGCCGTTGATGACGAAGTCCGGCGCGTAGGTGAGGCCGCAGTCGAGCAGGGCGTGGCCGGTGGCGACGTCCGCCAGCTGGTTGTTGGCCCCACCGGCGATGATCTTCGCCTTCAGCCGCGGCAGGATTTGCGCTGAAATCGCGCCCCCCAGCGCGCAGGGGGCGAAGACGTCGGCGTCGACGTCGAAAATAGCCTCAGGCACGACGATCTTGGCGCCGGTGCGGGCCGCGACGGTGGCCACGGCGTCAGCCCCCACATCGCAGATCACCAGCCGCGCGCCGGCCGCCGCCAGCTTGTCCGCTAGCAGCGCGCCGACGTGGCCGACCCCCTGGATCGCCACCGTCACCTCGGAGAGCGATTTGCCGAGCGCGCGGCGCACGCACAGCTCGATGCCGCGCTTCACCCCCTCGGCCGTCACCGGGCTGGGATCGCCGGACGCGGCCGGATGGCCTTCCAGGCCGGCGATGAACCGGGTCTCCTTGCGCGCGTAGGCCAGATCCGCCGGGCTGATGCCGACGTCCTCCGCCGCCCAGTAGCGGCCGCCGAGGCTCTCTACCGCCCGGCCCAGCGCCTCGAACATCGCCGGCGTCTTGGCGGTTCGCGAGTCGCCGATGATCACGGTCTTGCCGCCGCCGAGCGCAATGCCGGCCATGGCGTTCTTGTAGGACATCGCCCGCGAGAGCCGCAGCGCATCGTCGATCGCCGCCTGATCGTCCGGATAGGGCCACATCCGCGTGCCGCCGCCAGCCGGGCCGAGCGCGGTGGAATGGATCGCGATCAGGCAGTTCAGCCCGGCGGCCGCGTCGTGGAAGGCGTGCAGGCCTTCGTGGTCCTCGAAGGCGGGCGAAGAGAAGATGGTCATGCGGGACAAGGCCTGAACGGGAAGGCGCGCGCTCTACCTTGCGGCGCTCGCGCTAACAAGTCCGCCTGTCCCCGCTATCGGCGGCGCGCCGGATGGCAACGGCGCGGCCGGGTCGCGGACGAAGGCGGCGACGTCGGCCCAGACCCTGGGGCCCTGCTTGTCGCGCATCAGCAGGTGCCAGCCCTGGGCGTAGTAGGCGGTGCGGTCGCCCGCCCGCAGGCGGTGCGCGGCCTGCAGCGCCGGCTCGCGCGGGATGATCTGGTCCTTGGCCCCCAGCAGATAGAGCGTCGGCGTTTTCACCGCCCCGATCTCGCGCCAGCCGTGCTCCATGGTGTCGACCAGCCCGTAGAGGGCGTCGGGCCGCGCGCCCCAGAGCATCAACGGATCGCGCCCCATGGCGATCAGTTCCTCAGTGTTGTCGCTGGGCGAGATGTGGTCGGTGACGAAGCTCGGCGGGTCCAGCGTCTTGGCGGGCGACAGGCGGGCGGCGATGTTGAGTGCGATCCTGTAAGCGAGCGGCTGGCTCGACCAGCCCCACACCGCCGGCGCCAGCAGCACCAGCCTGTCGGCGGCGGGCGGTCGGCCGGACGCGAACGCCTCGATCGCCACCGCCCCGCCCAGGCTTTCGCCAGCGACGGCGATGACCGCGTGCGGATACCGGGCGCGCACCAAGGCGACGATCGTGCGCAGGTCCTCGGTCATCAGCGCATCGCCGGCCCAGATCCCCCGCTGCGGCGAGCGGCCGAAGCCGCGTTGGTCGTAGGCGTAGGTGGCGATGCCCTGGCTGGCCCAATAGGGCGCGGCGAGATGGAAGGCGTTGGCGTAGTCGTCCATGCCGTGCACGCCGACGATCACCGCCCATGGCTCGCCGGCCGGCTTCCAGCTGCTGAGGCCCAGCCGGGCGCCGTCGAAGCTGACGAAGCGGTCAGCCTCCAGCCGCGGCCCGGCGAAGTCCGGCGCCGGCGTCAACGGCTTTTGCACCGCCATCTGGGCGCAGGCCGACAGCAACACAGCGAAGGCGAGGACGATGACGCGTTTCATGAAGCGATGATCTCAGCAACGCGCCGGCGCACATAAGGTGCGAGTTCCTCGTCGAACCAGGGATTTCGCCGCAGCCAGGCGGTGTTGCGCCACGACGGATGCGGCATGGGCAGCACGTCTGGCGGATAGTCGCGCCACGCCCGCACCGTCTCTGTGACCGAGCGCTTGGCGGCCTTGCCCAGCGTCCAGGCCTGCGCATAGCTGCCGACCAACAGGGTCAGTTCGACGTTCGGCAGCTCCCCCTGCAGACGTGGCCGCCAGAGCGGCGCGCATCGGGGCAGCGGCGGGTAGTCGGCGCCATTGCGATCGGTGCCGGGATAGCAGAAGGACATCCCGGCGACGCCGATCTTCGGATCGCCATAGAAGGTGGCGCGATCAACGCCCATCCAGTCCCGCAGCCGGTCGCCGGACGGATCGTCGAACGGCAGCCCGCTCTCGTGCACGCGCCGTCCGGGCGCCTGGCTGGAGATCAGGATCCGGGTCTGAGTGCTGACCCACACCACCGGCCGCGGCTCGAACGGCAACTCCGCGGCGCAGGCTCGGCAGGCGCGGATCTCGGCAAGCAGGGGATCGAGGGACATCCCGCCCAAGATAGGGCTCAAAAACTCTTCGTCACCCCCGCGAAGAATCCGCGCCTCGGCCCCCACTGCGGCGCGCCGACGCCGACGCCGGTGCCGTCGCGGATCTCGTACTTTTCGTCGCCGACGTTGATGATGTCGAAGCGCAGCTCGAGCGGGCCGGCCTTACCGAGCGCCAGGTGATAGTTGGCCGCCAGGTTCACCTGCACATAGCCCGGCACATGGTCGCCATTGGGGATGTCGCCGCCGCCGGCCAGCGGCTCGTCGCGGCGCAGGCCGCTGCCGTAGAGCACGTCGGTCGAGAGCTTCAGCTCGCCGAGCTTGTACGAGGCGCCGCCGGAGGCGGTGTAGGTCTGGTCGTGGTCCAGGTAGATGAAGTGATCCGAGATATACGCCAGCTCCTGCTGGCTGAAGTTGAACTGGCTGGAGACGATGTCCCTGCCCTGGGCCTTGGAGAGCGAGAGGTTGGCCCAGCCCGAGAATGGGCCCTGGGCGTAGGTGCCACTGAACTCCACCCCGCGGATGCGGCCCTGCGCATAGTTGAACGGGGTCAGGATGATGGGGGCGCCAAACTGGCCCTCGTCGATCAGGTTGGTCGCGTCGCGCCAGTAGCCGTCGACGCCGACGGTCAAGCGGCCAAACTTCTGCTGCGCGCCGACGTCATAGTAGTTGTCACGCTCCGAGCGCGGCAGGTCGTCCTGGGTGACCGCCGATGCGCCGGTCGTGCCGGCGAACTTCGCCAGCGTCTCGCCGGCCACCAGCTCGAACGGCGGCGGGGTGAAGTAGCGGGCGTAGCCGGCGTGCAGGGTGGTCGTATCGGTCGGCGTCCAGACCAGGTTCACCCGCGGGCTGAACTGGTTTTCGTTGCGGAAGGCGTCAACCTGATCGAAGCGCAGGCCGTAGTTAAGGGTCACGCCGTTGAATGGCTTCCACTCGTCCTCGGCGTAGACGCTTGCCTGGTAGGCGATCTTTGAGCTGTCGTCGACGATGGTCAGCGGAATGTCGGTGGTCTGCACGCCGCCGGCGTCGACCGGCAACACCTGCGATGACGTATTGCTGGTCGCGCGGTCGGCCTGCAGGATCACACCGCCGCGCAGCGTATGCGCCGGCGTCAGGTCATAGACCCCCTCGGCCTGCACGCCGGTGGCGAGATCGGTCTTGGCCGCGTTCTGAGAGACGCCGTCGAACAGCAGGTCGCCGAGGCCCGAGGGCGTGAAGGTAAGGGTCGAATAGCGCGAGTAGACCGACAACTGCACAGTGGTGCGGTCGGTGGTGTGCAGATAGCTGACGGTGCCGAACTGGGTGTTCTCCCGCTGGCGCTGGTTCAGGTCCTCGCTCGGGAAACTCGAGACGCCCTGCACGGTCAGGCCGAGGCCCGCCGGATCGACCGCGTTGAGGCCGCGGCGGTTGGGGATCTGGAAGCTCTCGTCCGAGGTGCCGAACATGAACGAGACGCTGCTCTGGTCGTTGATGATGTGATCCAGAAAGGCGAAGCCCTGGAGCTGGTCGGTGTGGTCGTGCAGTGGATCGCTGCTGGCGTCCGGCGACTCGATCCCGAGGTCGTCACGCAGATAGCTGCCCGAGACGAAGTAGTTGGTGCCGCCGCTGGAGCCGCCGTATTCGAAGCTCGGCTCGAACTCGCCATGGCTGCCACCGTACAGGCTGACTTCGCCGCCTGGCGTGTAGATGCCGCTCTTGGTGGTGATGTTGACGATGCCAGCTGTGGTGATGCCGTACTGCGCTGGCACGGCCCCGGTGATCAGTTCGGTCTTGTCGGCCAACCGCGGGCTCAGCACCTGGCCGAACGCCGAGAGGCCCTCGGGCAGGATGACGTTGTTGATGCGGTACTGGATATTGCCGTGGTCGCCGCGGATGTGCAGCTGGCCGAAGCTGTCCTGCACCACGCCCGGCGCCTGCAGCAGCACCTGGCTCAGCGCGGTGTTCTCGCCGCCGGGCAGGGTCAGCACGGTCTGGCTGGACATGCTGTAGGTCGAGGCTCCGAGGCTCGGCTCGACGGCCGAGCGGGCCACGTCCAGCTTCTGCGCGGTGACGACGATCTCGGAGACCGACGCAGCGCCCGGGTCGGCGGCCATCGCCAGCGTCGGCGCGAGCGCCAAGGCTGCGCCGGATGACAACCATGCACGCCGGCGGCTGCGGCCCATTACGCGTTCCAATGCTGCGGTGCGGCATGGAATGCAGAAGCCGGCGGGAAAAGCCCAGGTGCGGGCTTCCCGTTGGCGTCGGGAAAAATTCCCGATCTGCGTTTTTTCTTGGCCGCGTAGCCCGGCCGGTACACCACTAGCGTGCTGAATTTGAAGTTCGCCCGATCACGGGGTCGGACATTGAGCGAACTACAAATCCAAGAAGCACGCTAGAAACGAGTGTTTGCTAGTGTCCTTATCGATTTCGAAGTTCAACTGAGCCCGCCACATGCCATTGCGAACTTCGAAATCGGGACACTAGGCCCATGTCTCTGCGCCTGCGGATCGTGGCGGCCGTCGTGCTGGTGCTGGTGTTCGGCTCCGGCTTCGGCTTGGCGCTGGCCGGCCAGCACGCCCGCCACTGGCTGCGAGATGAGATGAGCAGCGCCGAGGACAGCGGCCGGCTGGAGACCGTGCGCGCGGTGGCCGAGCTACCGCTCAGCGATCATCCCGACCGGCAACTGGCGCCGCTGATCGCCGACTTCGACGGCAACCGCCATCTTCAGGCCTGGCTCATCACAGCGCAGGGCGAGGTGCTCGCCACCTCGCGGCCCGCGCCAGCCGACCCGCCGCCCGACTGGTTCTACTATCTGCTGCGCCAGGACGTGCCGCCGGTGAAACTGGCGGTTCCAGCCGGCGGGACGATCGAACTCTGGCCGGTATACTCGAACGACATGCAGGCTGTGTGGGCGGAGTTCGTCGACCTGGTGCTGGTGCTGACCCTAGCCTCGATCGGCGGTGGGGCGCTGGTGTTCGTGGTGGTGGGCCGGGCGTTGCGGCCGCTGCGGGCGGTGGGCGAGGTGCTGCCGCGCATCGGCCGCGGCGACTACTCGGCGCGCGCGCCGCTGGAGGGGCCGCCGGAGCTGGTCGGGCTCGGCCGCGGGGTCAACGAGATGGCCACCCGCCTGGCCGCCATGCGAGATCGCAACCGCACGCTGGAAGAGCAGATGCTCACCCTGCAGGACGAGGAGCGCGCCGACATCGCCCGCGACCTGCACGACGAGATCGGCCCGCACCTGTTCGCCGCCAACATCGACGCGGCCACCGCCGCCACCCTGATCGGCGCCGGCCGCCCGGAGGCGGCGCTCGAGCAGGTGCGCTCGATCGCCGGCGCCATCGGCCACATCCAGCGCCTGGTGCGCGACATCCTGCAGCGGCTGCGGCCGACGCATCTGGCCGAGCTCGGCCTCTCCAGCGCCATCCTCGACCTGATCGCGTTCTGGAAGGCGCGGCGGCCGGAGATCGAGTTCCAGACCAGGCTGGCCGACGACAGGGCGCTGCCGGAAGAACTGCAGGAGACGCTCTACCGCATCGTGCAGGAGAGCCTCAGCAACGCCGTGCGTCACGGCGCCCCCAAGTCGATCCACATCGCCATCGAGTGGTCTGCCAACGCCGCGCGGGTGCAGGTGGTGAACGACGGCGCCGCCGACGCGGGAGCCACGCCTGGCTACGGCCTGACCGGCATGGCCGAACGCGTCGCCGCGGCCGGCGGGACCCTGTCGGCCGGTTCGACCGACAGCGGCCAGTGGCGCGTCGAGGCGGTGCTGCCGCTCGCCGCCGCGGCGCACGAGGAAGCGGCATGAAGATCCTGATCGTCGACGATCACGCCATCGTCCGCGACGGCCTATCGCGGCTGCTGGCGACGGACGGCGATCACGAGGTGAAGCTCGCCGCTACCGGGCGCGAGGCGCTGATCCTCGCCCGCAGCTTCCGCCCCGACCTGGTGATCCTCGATCTCAACCTGCCGGGTCTCGGTGGGCTGGAGCTGCTGCGACGGCTAGTGGCGATCGAAGCGGGCAAGATCCTGGTGCTCTCGATGCACGCCGAGCCGCTCTACGCCCGCCGCTCGCTGGAAGCCGGCGCCCATGGCTATGTCAGCAAGAACGCCGCGCCGGACGAACTGTTGGCCGCGGTGCGCCGCGTCGCCGCGGGCGGCCGCTACATCGAGGCCGAGATCGCCCAGGCCCTGGCCCTGGGCGCCGGCGCGGAGACGCTGAATGCGCTCAGTCCGCGCGAGCTGGAGATCATGCGCCTGCTGGCCGCCGGCTCCAGCCTGGCCGAGATCGCCGAGGCGCTTGGCGCCTCCTACAAGACCATCGCCAACACCTGCACCCTAATCAAATCCAAACTCGGCGTGGCCCGCACCGCCGACCTGGTGCGCCTGGCGATCGAGACCGGCGTTTCCTGAGCCGAACGGCTTGCAAACCTCCAGCGTCTCTGAGCGTTAGGCCCTCTGACGGCGCGGCGCGCTGCTGGGGGATCGGATGTCGAAGCGCGTCGCAAGGTCGTGGATCATCGCGCTGGTCCTGATGGCGGCGCGCGGCGCGCTAGCGGACCCGACGCCGGCCGACCCGGACGGCGATGCGGCCAAGCCTGGCGACCGCAACTGGGCGATCCACGTCCAGGCGACCGACGTGCTGCAATACCACCCGTCGTTCAACTCGCCCTACCAGGGGACCAACAGCCTCAAGGGAACCCAGGAGACCGCCAACACCGTCGATGCCTCGATCATCGCCGGCTTCCGACCGTGGAAAGGCGCCCAGATCTGGTTCGACGAGGACGTGAACCAGGGGTTCGCGCCCAGCAACACCCTGGGCGCCGCCGGCTTCGTCAACGGTGAGGGCGCCAAGGTCGGGCATCACTCGCCCTACTACCGGCCGCAGCGCTACTTCCTGCGCCAGACTTTCGACCTCGGCGGCGGCGAACAGGCCGTCGACGCGGACCTGATGGAGCTGGGCGGCAGGACCACCAAGGACCGCCTGGTGGTCACGGTCGGCAAGTTCAGCCTGACCGACGTGATGGACGACAACCAGTACGCCCACGATCCCAAGAACGACTTCCTCAACTGGGCGCTGATCGACACCGGCTCGTGGGACTACGCCGCCGACGCCTGGGGCTTCTCCGAGGGCGCGGCGGCGGAGCTCTACGAAGGCGCCTGGACGTTCCGCGGCGCCTTCATGGATCTCTCCGACATCCCCAACAGCCCGGTGCTGACCCACGGCTTCAAGCAGTTCCAGCTCGATCAGGAGATCGAACGGCGGCAGAGCTGGTTCGGCCGCGAAGGCAAGATCAAGCTGCTCGGCTTCGCCACCCGCGGCGAGATGGGCCGGTTTGACGACGCGATCGCGCTGGCCGAGCAGACCGGCGGCGTGCCCGACACCGCACTGGTGCGCCACTACCGCACGCGGCTGGGCGCCTCCCTGAACATTGAGCAGCCGGTCAGCGACGACGGCGGCCTGTTCCTGCGCGCCGGCTGGGACCAGGGGCAGTACGAGACCTACGAGTACACCGACATCGATCGCACCGTCGCGGCCGGCGGCCAGATCAACGGCGCGCGTTGGGGGCGCAAGGACGACGCCGTCTCGGTGGCGCTGGTGGTCGACGGCATCTCGAAGGCGCACGAGGCCTACCTAGCCGCCGGCGGTCTGGGCGTCCTGGTCGGCGACGGACGCCTGCCCCACCCTGGCGCCGAGACCATCGTCGAGGCCTACTACAGCCTGGCGGTGATCAAGGGCGTGCACCTGACGCTGGACAGCCAGACCCTGGTCAACCCCGCCTACAACACCGACCGCGGCCCGGCCGAGGTGATCGGGCTCCGGCTGCACGGGCAGTACTGAGGCGCGTCCTCATCGGCTCGGCCAGGCTCCGCTCTCCAGCGACGAGCCAATGACTGCAGTCGTCCCCCTTATCGGACGTTCAACTCTGGCATCATAAGACGTTGAGCCAAACACCTGCAGATTGGGGGGACGATGCTGACAGCGCATACGGACGGAGCCTTCCTCATGAACATGCGCATCTGGACCCTCATCGCCAGCGTCGAAGGCGTCGCCGCGCTGATCGCGGAGTTCCTGGGCCGCAACACGTCTCTTGGACTTGGCAATCTCGGCTTCGCGTTTGCGGCGCTGTTCGTACCGCTCAGCATCTGGGCGGTGGTTCGTGTGGGCCGTGGCGCATGGCCGCTCGCCGTGATCGCCGTCCCGTTCGTCCTCGTGAATGGGCTTGGTCTACTGCTGATCGTAGCGGTGGCTGATAGCTGCGCGCATGGGCGGTGCCCGTAGGTTATGAGACTGATTTTGACACTCAGCCTGACACGGCGCTCGGTCGATCGCCCGGCCGCGACCCCTGCCTTCAGCCTTGCGAGGACACGACCTGCGTTGGCGCCTAACCCCCGCGCTTCAGCGTCTCCCGGGCGATCACCACCTGCTGGATCTGGCTGGTGCCCTCGTAGATGCGGAAGATGCGTACGTCGCGGTAGAGCCGCTCGATGCCGTGGTCGGCGACGTAGCCGGCGCCGCCGAAGATCTGCACCGCCCGGTCCGCGACCCGGCCGACCATCTCGGAGGCGAAGTACTTGGCGGCGGCGGCCTCCAGGGTGACGTTCTCGCCGGCGTCGCGCTTGCGGGCGGTCTCCATGGTCAGCGCCTTGGCCGCCATGCTTTCGGTCTTGCTGTCCGCGATCATGCCCTGGATCAGCTGGAAGCCGGCGATCGGCTGGCCGAACTGCTTGCGCTCGCTGGCGTACTCGACGCAGTCCTTGATCAGCCGCTCGGCGACGCCGACGCAGACGGCGGAGATGTGCAGGCGGCCGCGGTCCAGCACCTGCATCGCCACCTTGAAGCCCTCGCCTTCCGAGCCCAGACGATTTTCGATCGGCACACGGACGTTATCGAAGATCACGTCGCAGATGTGGGCGCCCTGCTGGCCCATCTTCTTCTCCGGCTTGCCCACCGAGAGCCCCGGGAGCTCCCGTGGCACCAGGAAGGCGGTAACCCCGGCCGCGCCCTTCTTGTCCGGGTCGCTGCGGGTCATGACAGTGAACAGGCTGGCCTTGTTGGCGTTGGTGATGAACCGCTTCATCCCGTTCAGCACATAGACGTCGCCGTCGCGCGTGGCCTTGGTCTGCACGGCCGCGGAGTCGGAGCCGGCTTCCGGCTCGGTGAGGGCGAACGAGGTGACGATCTCGCCGGATGCGATGCCGGGCAAATAGCGTCGCTTCTGGTCGTTCGTGCCGAACATCACCAGGCCCTGGCTGCCGATGCCGACATTGGTGCCGAACGCCGAGCGGAACGCCGGGCTGGTGCGGCCCAGCTCGACCGCGACCAGGCACTCGTCCTCCATCGACAGATTGAGCCCGCCGTACTCCTCCGGGATCGAGAGCCCGTAGAGGCCGAGCTCGCGCATCTCTGCGATGATCTCGTCCGGCACGGCGTCGTTCTCGGCCACCTGGGCCTCCAGCGGCCGCAACCGCTCGGTGACGAACCGGCGCACCGTGTCGATCAGCTGGCCGCGGGTTTCGAGATCGAGCGCCATGATTACCCCTGTATCCGCTCTTCCCCGCGAACGCGGGCTGAGGCGGTAACAAGCCAGATGCCGGCGGCGAGACCAAGTCCCTTCCGCAAGCCGCCGCCAATGTGCTTATGAGCCATCAAATTTCCCCACATGATTGGATTCATTCCGAATGGACGGCGGCGACGCGCAGAACCCCTGGACCCCACATCCGGTTTTGGAGGGCGAGTGGGCCGGGTGGGGGCGCTACGACTCCGATCCGTACGAGGCGCTGACCGGGCCGTTCTATGCGCGGCGCGGCGAAGACGGGGTCATGGTCTGCGCCTTCCGCGCCGAAAAGAAGCACATGAACGGCGGCGGCTTTATGCATGGCGGCTGCATGGCCACCTTCGCCGACTACGCCCTGTTCATGATCGCCGACGAGGCGCTGAAGGACGTCGGCTCGGTGACCGCGTCGCTTAACTGCGAGTTCGTCGACAGCGCCGAGGAGGGCGAGCTGATCGAGGCCCGCGGCGACGTAGTGCGGGCGGGCGGCTCGATGGTGTTCGTGCGCGGCCTGATCACCGCCAGCGGACGGCCGATCACCACCTTCTCGGCCATCGTGAAGAAGATTCGGCGGAAAGGCTGACTGATGACCGATCACCCCGCCTGGCTCGCCCCCGCCCTCGCCTACATCGACTCCTGGCTCGGCTACCAGATGCGCGCCACCGAGCAGCCGGGCTGTGCGTTGGCAGTCGCCTACCAGGGCGAGGTGGCGCTGGACATCGCCTTCGGCTGGGCTGACCAGACAGCCGGCGAGGCGCTGACGCCGCGCCATCGCTTCCGCGTCGCCTCGCACTCGAAGTCGTTCACCGCCGCCGCGATCATGAAGCTGCGCGAGCAGCGCCGGCTGAAGCTGGACGACACCGCCGGGCAATACGTCAGCGGCCTGCATCCCGACATCGCCGCCGCGACCCTGGCCCAGTTGCTGTCGCACACCGCCGGCATCCTGCGGGACGGCCCAGACGCAGCCTATTGGGCCGACCGCAAGCCGTTCCTGGACGAGAGCGCCCTGCGCGCCGAGTTGGCGCTGCCGCCGGCGATCGCGGCGGCAACGCGGCTGAAGTACTCCAATCACGGCTTCGGCCTACTCGGCCTGGTGATCGAGGCCGTCACCGGCGAGCCCTACGCTGCCTGGCTGAAGCGTGAGGTGGTGGACCCAAGCGGCCTCACCGAGACCACGCCGGACGTGCCGGCGAGCGGGCCGCTGGCGCGCGGCCACTCCGGCAAGGCGCTGCTGGGCCGCCGGCTGATCTTCCCGGGCGACCAGTCCACCCACGCCCTGGCCGCCGCGACGGGCTTCGTCAGCACCGCCGCCGATTTGGCGCGGTTCTTCGGCCAGTTGTCGCCGAACGCCGAGACCAGCGTGCTGTCGGTCGCCAGCCGCCGCGAGATGGCCCGCGCGCAGTGGGAGGACAGCTGGTCGGTCGCCCCGCAGAAATACGGCCTCGGCACGATCAGCGGGACGTTCGACGGCTGGGACTGGTTCGGCCACAGCGGCGGCTTCCAGGGCTACATCACCCGCTCCGCCGTGGTCCCCGAGCACGACCTCTCGCTCTCCTGCCTGACCAACGCGGTCGACGGCATGTCCGGCCTGTGGCTCGACGGCGCGCTGGCGATCCTGAAGCGGTTCAAGACAGACGGCGCGCCCGGCGCGGAACTCGCCGACTGGTCCGGCCGCTGGTGGAGCGCCTGGGGCCCAACCGATCTGGTGCCGGTGGGCGACAAGGTAGTGCTGGGCCTGCCGGGCCTGGCCAACCCGGTCGCCAAGGCCGCTGAGCTGACGGTGACAGGCCCTGACGAAGCCAGGATCAGCCAGTCCGGCGGCTTCGGCAACTACAGCGAGTCGGCGCGCCTGATCCGCGGCGCGGACGGCGCGGTCGTCGCCCTGCGCCTCGCCGGCGGCCGGATGGTCGCCGAGGCAGAACTGGCGAAGGAGCTGGTCGGCCGCTACGAACGATAGCGCCACCCTGAATGCCAGCTGGGCCCGTTCAGCCGCCTGAGTATCGCGCCTTCAGTTCGCCGGTGTAGTCCTGGATCAGCAGCTGGACGTCTTCGCCGCGCGCTTCGGCCTCATAGGCGAACGCTTCGGCCAGTTTCACCGCCTCGGACCGCGACATGCCGTGCGCGACCGACTTGGCGTCGCGAAACACGGTCCACTCTCCATCTTTGGTGGTGACGGCGAACTGAATCATCCGTGGTCGGCCTTCCGTGTCAGATTACCTCGTTAGATTCCAAACTTGGCATTCGGGGACATGGTTGCAAGGTCGCGCTCAATGAACGAGGGCGTTGGCGGCGGCGGCTCTAGCCGCCATATCGCCGGTCATGGTCCCGCTCTCGGTTCTCGATCTCTCTCCCGTCTCCATCGGCGGAACCCAGGCGCAGGGGGTGCGCGATACCATCGACATCGCCAAGGCGGCCGAGAGGCTGGGCTACCGGCGCATCTGGATGGCCGAGCACCACTCGATCGCGCACCTCTCGAGCGCCGCGCCAGAGGTGCTGATCGCCGCGATCAGCCAGGTAACCTCGACCATCCGACTGGGCTCCGGCGGCGTCATGCTGCCGAACTATTCACCGCTGAAGGTGGCCGAGACCTTCATGGAGCTGGAGGCGCTGG
>Ga0302311_10005415_pt1 | contig 13494 bp, 9 predicted proteins | sample III_Palsa_N1_3_FD_200449 | JGI IMG/M metagenome (GOLD analysis project Ga0302311, IMG submission 200449) | Peat permafrost microbial communities from Stordalen Mire near Abisko, Sweden - III_Palsa_N1_3 | ecosystem: Environmental > Terrestrial > Soil > Palsa > Peat permafrost | place: Sweden... | reverse complement strand
CACCGCGGTGCGAAAGCTGTTTGCCGCTGTCTTCGCGCACGGGGCAAGCGACATGGAGGCCCTGGGCAGCGTCGCCCAGGTGCCGGCCCGGGTGCGGGAGCACCTGCGCGCCAACGGCGTCCTTCACTCCTTGCAGGTGCTGGAGCGGCGCCGCGCGGGCGACGGCTTCGTGAAGTACCTCTTCGCCTCGCCGGCCGGCGGGCGCTTCGAGGCGGTGCGCATCCCGCTCTTCGAGGAGAAGTACGTGGTGTGCGTCTCGAGCCAGGTGGGCTGCGCGCTGGCCTGTGACTTCTGCGCCACGGGGCGGATGGGCTTTCTGCGCAACCTCGAGACCTGGGAAATGGTGGACCAGGTGCTACGCATCCGTGCCGAGGCGGACCGCCCGGTGCGGGGCGTCGTCTTCATGGGCATGGGCGAGCCGTTGCTGAATCCCACCGAGGTGCTGCGCGCGGCGCGCATCCTCTCCCATCCGGCGGGCCTGGCCATCTCGGCGCGGGCCATCAGCCTCTCCACCGCTGGCGTGGTGCCGGCCATCCACCGCTACGTGCGCGAGGGGCACCCTTACCGGCTGGTGTTTTCCCTGACGTCGGCCATCCCCGAGAAGCGGCGAAGGGTGATGCCCATCGAGGACACCCATTCGCTGGACGAGCTGGTGGCGGCCATCCGCGTCTACGCCGAGACGCGGCGCGAGCGCGCCATGCTGGCCTACGTCCTCATCTCCGGCTTCAACACCGGCCAGGAGGATGCGCAGGCGCTGGCCGACGTCTTTTCTGGCATCCCCATCAAGCTCGACCTCATCGACGTCACGGACGCCACGGGGCGCTACCGTCCCCCCGGGCCGGAGGAGCTGGCCCGCTTCCGGGACTGGCTTCAAGTCCTCAAGGCCCCCGTCGCGCGTCGTTATTCGGGGGGCAAGGACATCAACGCCGCCTGCGGGACGCTGTCGGCGACGTCGGAGGGGGGATGTCTGATCCAACCCTCCCGTCCCTTCCCCGCCCAGCCGTCGGCCTAGGCCCCCCCGGGCCGGCAGGGGCCGTTCCAGGCCTGTTGCCAAGGGATGCCCCAGGGAAGTCGAATTTTTCACGTTGATTGTCCCTGAGGCTTCGGGGACTATCCCCGCCCGCGGATGGGTCGCTTTGGCCCTCGCGGCGGAGATACATGGCTAAGCCCTTGCGTTTGCGGCCCGTGACCAACGCGATGCGGCTTGGCCAGTCACTTTCCAGCGAGCCCACCCGAAACGTGGGACTTGCCTCGGCCTCTGAGACGTCTCCCTCTGCGCGCGCTGCGCCCTGGCTTTCCTTCAATGCCGCAGCATTGCCTGCGCCGGTGGCGGACGCGTCCCCGGACTTCGGGCCCAACCGGTTTTTACTCGGCGCCAACCTTCCCTGGGTGCGCTACGGGCTCGACTTCGGGTGCTCGGCTGTGACGCCCGAGGGTGGGCTGCACGCCGACGCGGACGCCCAGGCCCTCCTCGACGAGGCGCTGGCGCGGCTGCGCAAGGAGGGCGTGGAGCAGGCGCGCGTCTTTCTCTTCTGCGATGGCCGGGCGGGACTGGGCTTCGAGGAGGATGGGACGCCCCTCGGGCTGGACGGCTCCGTCTTCGCTGACGTCGACGTCCTTCTGGCCGCGGCGGAGCGCCACCGGATGGGACTCTTCCTCGTCCTCTTCGACGCGGGACTGGTGGCGCCTGCGTCCTTCTCGGACGGCGCGCGCGTGGGAGGCCACGCCGATGTCCTGGCCGAGCCCGCCAAGCGCGACGCGCTCCTCGAGCGGGTGGTGGAGCCGTTGTTGCGTCGCTACGGGACGCATCCCGCCATCGACGCCTGGGACCTCTTCGACGAGCCGGAGTGCGCGACGCTGGGGATGCACTGTCCCCACCCGCAGCGCTCCTCGGGCGCGCAGCGCTGGCGATGGCTTCTGGGCCCGCTCTCCAGGGCGGCACGCGCTCTCGGCGTTGCACGCTCCTGCGCCCCGGGGCCGTCGCTGGTGACGCCGGAGGAGATGCGCACCTTCCTCGGCGCGGCCGCGCAGCTGGTGCACCAGCACACGAGGGCGCTGGCCACCGTGGGGCTGGCCAGCACCGCCAACCTCCCCCTGGTGGAGGGCCTGGGCCTGGACTTCTACCAGGCGCACTGGTGGGAGGCGTACGGCGATGGGCCGCTGCGCCGGGCGGCGGCTGACTTCCGGCTGGACCGTCCGCTGGTGCTGGGGGCCTTTCCCGCCACCACGAAGAGCAAGAGCGTGAAGACGGTGCTCGACACCGCACGGAGCGCCGGCTACGGCGGCGCGCTCCTGTGGAGCGTCCGGGCCGTGGACAGCCGGGGCGGCCTCGATGCGCAGCTCGGTCAGCTCGGCCACTGGGCCCGCAACCACCTCACCCACCTCTACCGCCGGCCCCCGCGCGTCGAGGCGGCGCCCGAGCCTCTGCCTCAGGCACCCGTCGTGGAGGCTGTCGTGGAGCGGCCCGCGCCGCCGAGCGTCGTCGCGGCCCCGAGCGTCGTCGAGGTGCCGGAGGACGAGGAGCTCTCTGTGGTGCGCGAGGACGTCGAGCGTCCCGAGGCCACCCTGACCGAGCCCGGGCTGGCGGCCGCTCCGGCCTGACGCTTCTTTCAGCTTTCGGACGCTTTGCGGTGTCGCGTCTGTCCGCCTCTGCCCTAGCGTCAGCGGTGGCCCTGGGTTGGGGAGAGCTCCCCCAGGAGGGCCCGAGGAGGGGCGAATGTGGAAGGAATGGAAGGCGTTTGCGCTCAAGGGCAACGTCCTGGACTTGGCGGTGGCCGTCGTCCTCGGCGCGGCCTTCACGAAGATTGTGAATTCGCTGGTGGAGCAGCTCTTCATGCCGCTCATCAACGCCGCGACGCCCGGCGGCGACTGGCGCGGCCTGACGGTGACGCCGCTCAAGCTGGGCCTCGGACCACTCCTCGGTGCGGTGGTCGACTTTCTCCTCGTCTCCTTCGTCATCTTCGTCCTGGTGGTGAAGCTGCGGGAGAAGCTTCTGAAGAAGGAGGACGAGAAGCCGACGACGAGGACGTGCCCGGAGTGCCTGGAGAAAATTCCGCTGCAGGCCAGGCGCTGCAAGTTCTGCACGTCGGTGCTCGTCCCGGCCGCCTAGGGGCGAAACCGGTGAGGGTGCCGTCTCAGGTGTCGGCCGAGTCGAGCCACAGCTGGTCGAAGCGGACGGTGGGCGGCGTCTGGTGCAGGCGCAGTCCCTGCACCCTGGGGCTGGCCGCCGCGTAGCTCTTGTCGTGGTAGAGCGGGATGAGCGGGCAGTCCTCGCCGAGGAGGCGCTCGGCGCTGCGGTACAGCTCCTGGCGGCGGGCCGGGTCGATGGAGACGCGGGCCTCGTTGGTGAGCCGGTCGAGGTCCTCGTTCTGGTAGCCGAGGCCGTACACCGTCTGCGCCCGCGAGTTGAGGAGGAAGTGCAGGAAGTTGTCCGCGTCCGGGTAGTCCGCAATCCATCCGGCGCGGAAGACGGCCAGGCGCCCGTCGTGGGCCCGTGACCAGAAGTCGTTGGACATGAGCTCGACGTGGCTCAGCTCCACCAGCCCGGCCTGCACCAGGGGGCCAAACAGCACCTGGTCCTCGGCCTCGGTGCTCCGGCCCGGTGGGTTGTAGAGGGTGAGGCGCAGCACCGAGACGCCGGCGTCGCGAAGCAGCGCGCGGGAGCGGGAGACGTCGGGCCGGGGCGGCACCGGGAATTCGCCCTCCAGGAGTCCGGGCGGGGTGAGGGTGCTGGCCACCGTCGCCCCGGGGTGGAACTGCTCCACGAGACCATTCAAGTCCAGGCCGGCGCGGATGGCCTGGCGGACGCGCAAGTCGTCGAAGGGCGGCATGCGCAGGTGGAAGGCGAGGAAGAAGGAGGAGGGCTGGGTGCCGGCGATGACGGTTTGCCCCTCCAGCTGCGGGTCGCGGACGTGCTCGGCGTACAGGCCGCTCACCAAATCCACCTCGCCCTTGGCCAGCGCGCCGATGGCCTCTTGGCGGTTTCTGAAGAAGCGGAAGGCCAGCTGGTCGAGCATCGGGCGCTCGGGCCGGAAGTAGACCGGGTTTCGCTCCAGCACCACGCCGCCGGCGTCCAGCCGCACCGGGCGGTAGGGGCCGGCGCCCACCAGCTTGCCATTCGCATCGCTGCGCGCCACCAGCGTGGCGGGCAGGGTGACGAGGTGGAGGAAGAAGGCCTTCGGCTCCTCGAGGCGGATTTCCAAGGTGAGCTCGTCGAGCACCTCGAAGCCGGTCACGTCGGCGGCCTGTCCGGCGAGGTAGGCGCGCGCTCCTTCCACCTCCTTGAAAATCCACTGGTCCGGCGAGTCCACCACCGGGTCGAGCAGCCGCTCGAAGTGCCGCTTCACCTCCATCGCCCGCAGCGGCGTCCCGTCGGAGAAGACGAGCCTCGGCCGGAGGAAGAAGCGGTAGCGCTGGGCGCCGGGGGCCGCCTCCCACCGCTCGGCGAGGTCGGGCAGCACCATGCCGTCCTCCTGGCGCCCGAGGCCAGCGTAGAGGCCGGCGGCTATCTCGATGAGCTGGTTGTCCAGGGTGAAGAGCGGGTCGAGGGAGCGCGTGGACTCGAACATCTCCGACTGGTGGATGCCCACCGACAGCGTCCCCCCGCGGCGCGGCTCGGGCAGCCGGAAGCGAAACACCTCCGCCTCCAGCCCGGAGGCCTCGCGGCTCAGCTGGTCCACGGTGCGCGACAGCCCGTCTCCAATCCGGATGACGGTGCGCGCGTCCTCGCGCACCTGGGCGACGTCCTCGCCGATGGCCGCGTCCCCGCGGGTCAGCACGTCGTGGGCGTGACGAATCTCGTCGATGGCCGCGGTGAGCCGCTGGACGGCTCCCGAGAGGTCTCTGCCCGTCCGGGCCTGCCCCTGGGCCTTGGCCGAGGCGCCCTGGGCCAGACGCGCCATCTCCTGCGTCTGGCGCACGAGCTCTCGCCCGGTGAGGGCCTGCTCGGCCGCGGCGCGCGTCACGTCCACCACCCGCTGCGCGACGCGCTCGCTGGCCTGGACAACGTGCGAGCCCTGCTTCTCCAGCTGGGCCGTCTCGGCCACCGTGGACTCCACCGCGGAGAACGTCCGCTTGGTGATGGTGCGGATTTCCTTGAGCGCGCTCGCGGCCCGGTCGCCGAGCGCCACGCCGGCGGTGGCCTGGGCGCGGACGTCCTTCACGTAGGCCACGGCGGCGTCCACCTGGCCCCGAATCTGCTGCACCATGGAGGCGATTTCCCGGGTGCTGCGCGCGGTGCGCTCGGAGAGGCCCCGGACTTCCTCCGCCACCACGCCGAAGGCCCGTCCATTCTCGCCGGCCTGGGCAGCGATGATGCCGGCGTTGAGGGCCAGGAGGTTGGTCTGGTCGGCGACGTCCTGGATGACGTCGACAATCCGCCGAATCTCCATGGAGCGCGTGCCGAGGCTGTCGACAATCTCCGCCGCCTTGCGCACCGTCTCCTCCACCCGGTACATGCCCTTCACCGAATCATTCACCAGGGCCTCGCCGCGCTCGGCGGTGGCCGTCACCTCCCGCGCCAGGTCGCCCGTCTCGTTGGCGCGACGGCGCACGGAGTCGATGCCGCCCTCCACCGCCGAGACGAAGGCCGCCGCCTCGCCGGCGAAGCGCGCCAGCACATCGCCGCTGGCGGCAACCGCCGAGAGGCCCTCGCTCATCACCTGGACGCGCTCCGTGGTGCGGTGGGCGAAGCCGTCCAGCGTCCCCAAGGCGGTGGCCACCTGCTCGATGCGCTCCGTCATCTCCGCCAGCGAGCGGGTGGTTTCCTCGGCGAAGGTTTCCAGCTGTCCGACGCGCCGGCCGGCCGCGTCCAGGCTGCCGCTCATGCTTTCCACGGACCCCAGGCTGCGCTCCACCGCCGCGCCCTGCCGGCGGGCCGCCTCGAGCAGCGTCCGGGCCTGGCTTCCGACGTCCCGGCACGTCCGGTAGACGTTGCCCGTCACCCGCTGCACCTGAAAGAGGGCGCGGCGCAGCGAGAGGATGAGGCGTCGCAAGTCCTCCTGCGCCTCGCGGCCGGTGACATGCGGGGTGAGGTCTCCCTGGGCCAGCTGGGCGATGACCGCGCCACGCCTGGCGGTGCTCCTGGAGAGCCAGCGGTACCAGGTGAACCAGGCCGCTCCGGTGAAGGTGGCCACCCCGAGGAGGAGTTGCAGGAGCCAGACGTCGAAGGAGAAGCGACGGCCGGCGATGAGGCTCAGCGCGAAGGCGTTGACGGCGCCGGAGCACAGGCCGCCGAGGACTCCGAAAACGAAGAGGAAGCGCTTGCCGAACAAGAGAGAGGCCCGACTCTACTCCGAGTGCGCGCTCGGGCCGCGGGTGTGCTCCACTGCGGCCCGTGCTCGGCCCCCTCGTCCTTGCGACAGCCCTGCTGCTCGTACCCCCGGAGCGAACATCCTACCTCTTCACACTCGAGGGACTGCCCGCCGGCCAGGTGACGCTGGAGCGGAGCGCGGACGGGAAGTCCTTCACCTACAGAAGCGAGCACGTCTTCGGACGAGGGCCGCTCTTGCGCAGCGTGGAGAGCCATACCCTCCTCCTCGACGAGACGGGAAGGGTGGCCGGCACCACTGCCACGCCCGTCTCGCTCTGGCTGTGGACGCAGCGCGAGCCAAGCTGTCTCGAGGTGGTGGACGAGCGCACCGGGCGCACCGGGCAGGCCTGCTCCAACGCCGTCAGCCGTGAGGAGCAGGAGGGCATCGCCCTCGACGAGTCCTTCCACGCCGTCTACCGCGACGGCGTCCTCGAGTCCCTGGACTTGGGCCCGGCGCGCTTCACGAGGCTTTCGGAAGCCCCCCAGCTGGACGGGGCGGCCGGCCTCTGGGCGCGCGGAATTCCCCTGCCCGGGGGACGGGGGCCGCTCGCCTTTGACCCGGGCCTCTCGCTTCCCAAGCAACCCTCGGCCCCGTCCTCGCGCGCCCGCGGGTGGGGGGTGAAGCTGCTCAAGGACTTCGGCGCGGCCGGGAAGGAGGAGCTCTGCCTGGAGGCCTCGCAACGGCTTCTGGCCTGGATGGAGGAGCGCGGGGTGCGCGGCGTCCTCGTCCTCGGGCTTCTCCTCGACGGCGGCCGGGCCTGGCCGCACGCCTGGGTGCGGGCTGACGGGCCGTACGAGGAGCCGGTGGACTTGGACGCCGCCTGGGGACGGCTGGCGGAGCCCCCGGGCTACATCGCGCTGCAGATGGTGGCGCCTGGCGCCCACGGCCTCGAGGCCGGACAGGTGTACCTGGACCTCGTCTCGGGGAAGCGGCGGCTGGTGCGCCCGTGAAGCGCCCGGGGCCCCAAGCCACGGCGGGCTGACTACTCCGGCCGGCGGAAGGCGGTGGCCAGGGCCGCCGCCGGAGGCGGAAGCGCCCGCTCGGTGCCGTAGGCGCCCTTGGTGGACGAGGTGAAGCTGAGGGTGTAGCTGGCCGATTCGAGGCCGCAGGAGATGGTTCCCGAGATGGACCCGCTGAGCGTCCCGTTGCTGAGCGTTCCACTGCCGCTACTCACCGAGAGGTCGATGTCGCCGGACGCGCAGTCACTCGGGTCGCTGTAGCTGCAGGACGTCGCGACGACGGTGAAGCCGCTGGCCGTGGTGTCCGCCGTCACCGCCTGCCCTCCGTAGGTGGAGGTGCTGCAGACGCCCTGGAAGGCGATGACGTTGGTGCTGCTTTCCTGGATGGGGAGGTCGTCGGTGCCCGTCGTCGAGCTGCCGTTGACGGTGATGGTGACGGAGGCCGTCCAGGCCCCGACATAGGGAGGCGCGTAGTCCGTCCCCGTACCGCCATCGCTGCTCGTGGTGGTGCTGGTGCCACAGCCAGAAAGCACCAGCGCTGCGAAAAAGGCCTTCCTCATATGCTCCCCAAGGCAAGTCGATACGAAGCAGTCACCATCGACGCAAGAATCGAAGGGGCCGTCAAGACGAGATGGGCCTGCGTCCCCGGCGTCAGCCCGCGCTTGGCGTCGCTGCGTGCTTTCGCCGGGCCTGACGGACTGCAAATGCACCGAAGAGGGCCGCCGCCACGGCGCACACCACGCCCTGGGAGAGCGAGCGTCCGGCTCCGAGGTGCGGGTCCCGGAGCGTGCCGATGAGTCCCTTCGGCAGCTCTACCAGGGCGAGCAACGAGAATTGCACCACCGCGGCGAGCCCCATGGCGAGCTCGAGGAGGTTGCGCTCGACACCCACCGGCTCGAACCGGAAGCGCCAGGCGCGCACGGCCCCCAGTAAGACCACCCCGAGCACCATGGCCAAGAGGCCGTTGTCGATGTACTCGCCGAAATGGTGCTCCACGAGCGCCCCGTTGCAAGTGGCCTGCGCCGGCTGGAGCCGCTGCAGCTGTGCGCACCGCTGCGGGCTCACTGCGACGGTGCGCTCGTCCCCGAAGAAGAAGTCCATGCCGACGAACCACGAGAGTGGCTCCCCGAGCAACCCATTGAGCCCCAGGACGACGAGCAACACTGCCCCCAGGCGGAGGGCCTGGGCCATGACTCGAAGCGAGAGGGCAGGGACATGGCAATTGGCCTCCGCCGCGGCAGCCGTCGTCGCTGCCGCTCCGACCCGGGCCACTGCGACCTCCGCCGCATCCAGGGCGACCAGGCCCTGGGCCACCGCGGTGGCTTGTGCGTCGCGCAGGTGGGCCTCGAGCTCGAGGAGAAGACGGCCGTTGTCGCGTGGGCTGCCCCGGAGCAATCCGCGGAGCTCGGCCAGGTAGGCGGTGATGGGGTCCGCACTCATCCGAGCCCCTCGAGGACTCCCCGGACACCCGCGGCGAAAGTCCGCCAGCCTCGGGCTTCGCGGTTCAACGACGCCCGTCCAGACCGGGTGAGCGCGTAGACCCGGCGCCGACGCCCACCGACGGTTGCCCACCGACTCCTCAGCGCGCCTTCCTCCTCGAGCCTGTGCAGCGCCGGGTAGAGCGTGCCTTCGGCGAGGGCGAAAGCGCCTCTGGAGCGCTCCTTCAGGGTCTCTGCCACGGCGTAGCCGTGGGCGGGCCTTCGGGAAAGAATCGACAGAAGCAAGACATCAAGGTGGCCCTTGAGCTGTTCCGCCCACATACCTCGCAACGCTATGGGTTGGTCAGGACGCCGTCAAGCCTCTGCGCTTAGAACCAGTCCTCGGCCATGGCCGAGTAGCTGCTCTCGGCGGAGCGGCACAGCGCCGCCAGCGCGGTGACGCGCGGCAGCTCCGTCACCACCCAGTACTCGGCGGCGGACAGCTTCCCCTTGTAGAAGCCCGCGTCGTCCGCCGTCGGCCCATGGCCGAGCGCCTCCTGGGCCACGGCGGCCATGGACAGCCACTGCCAGCCGACGGCAACGATGCCGAAGAGGGTGAGGTAGTCGTTGCTGTGGGCCAGCATGCCCTCCACGTCGCCCGCGGCTCCGCGGCCGGCCAGCGCGGTGGTCGTCTCGACGAGCTCGGCCAGGGCCTCGGCCAGCTGTTCCGCCCAGGTGGGCTTGAGGCCGGAGGCGCGGGCCCGGGTCAGCGTCCGCCCCACCTCGTCGGCGAAGACGTGCAGGGCGGCTCCTCCGCTGGCCACCACCTTTCGGCCGAGCAAGTCCAGGCCCTGGATGCCGGTGGTGCCCTCGTGGAGGCTGTTGAGCTTCTGGTCCCGCAGCCACGCTTCCGGAAGAAACTCGCTCGAGTAGCCGTAGCCTCCGTGCACCTGCAGGGCGAGCGCGGTGGCCTCGAAGCCGGCCTCGGCCGGGAAGCTCTTCGCCACCGGGGTGAGCAGGTCGAGCAGAAGCCGCGAGCGCCGGCGCTCCTCGGTGTCGGTGGCGTGGGCAGCGAGGTCCGCGGTGCGTGCGGTGCTGGCCAGGAGCGCGAGCCCGCCCTCGACGATGGCCTTCTGCCGAAGCAGCATCCGCCGGACGTCGGCGTGGGCCAACAGCGGCACCTGCGGGCTTTCCGGGTCACGGACGCCGGCCTGCCGGCCCTGCGTCCGCTCGCGCGCGTAGGCCAGCGCCTCCTGGTAGGCCACCGAGGCGGTGGCCACGGCGTTGAGGCCAACCATGATGCGGGCCTCGTTCATCATCTGAAACATCTGCGACAGGCCGCGGTTGGGCTCTCCCACCAGCCAGCCATGGCAGTCGGAGCTCTCCCCGAAGGCCAGCACGCAGCTCGGAAGCCCGCGCCAGCCGATTTTGTGCACCACGGCCACGTCGTTGTCGACGAGTGCAGAGTCCTCCTCGCGGAGGTTGGGGACACAGAAGAGGGAGACGCCGGCACTTCCCGGCGGTGCCCCGTCGATGCGGGCCAGCACCATCTGCACCACGTTGGGGGCGAGGTCATGGGCCGCGGCGGAGATGAAGACTTTGTCCCCGCGGATGAGGAAGTGCTCGCCGTCCGTGGAGGGGGTGGCCCGCGTCCGGATGTCGGCCAGGCTACTTCCCGCCTGCGGCTCGGTGAGGGCCATGGCCCCCGTCCACTCGCCCGCATACAGCGGCGCCATGAAGCGGGCCTTGAGCTCGCTCGAGCCGAAGGCCTCGAGGAGGTGCGCCGCGCCGCTCGTCAGCCCGAGGAAGCCGTAGGCGCTGAGGTTTCCGGCCATGAGGTAGGCCGAGGCCAGGCTGGCCACGGTGAGGGGAAGCGCCGAGCCGCCCACGTCCGGGCCTCGCGTGGCGGCGATGAGGCCGAGGTCCACCAGCTGCGGCCAGGCGGCCTTCAGTAAGGGGTGGATGAAGACGCGTCCGTCGCGCAGCACGGGCGGCGCGGCGTCGATGGTGCGGTAGTCCGGAAACAGCACCCGGCGGGCGAGGGTCCGAGCGCTCGTGAGGAGGAGGTCGAAGGTGTGGCGGTTGTGCTCTCCGAAGTCGGGCAGGTTGCACAGCGCCTCGACGTCCAGGAACTCGTAGAGGATGAACTCGACCGTGCGGTCGTCCAGCAAGGGGTTTCCTCGGGACGTGGCCATGCGCGCTAGGACGTTCCGAGGTTGGTGAGGAAGCTCGACAGCTGCTCGGTGACGAAGCCCGGGTTGTCGATGGGCGAGAGGTGCCCGGCCAAAGGGACGCGGACGAGTGTCGCCCCGGCGATGCCGGCGGCGATGGCCTCCGCCTTGGCCGGCACGGTGGCCGTGTCCTCCTCGCCCACCAGGACGAGCGTCGGGACGCGGATGTTCTTGAGCTCGTCCTTGATGCCGCGGCGCGAGAGGACGCCGTTGATGGCCCGGACGGCCCCGATGCGATTCATGGCGATGAAGCGGTCCCGGACGGCCAAGAGCTCCGCGGCGCGCGAGGGGTCTGCCCGCACCGTCGCGCCGTGCATGATTTTCATCACCGCTCCCATCACCAGCCTCGGTCCGAGCCAGCGCTCGATGAAGGTGAGCATCCGGTAGCGGGGCAGGTTTTTCGGCGGCTCGGGGTCGGCCGAGGTGTCCAGGAGCACCAGCGAGCGGACGAGCTCCGGATGGCGGGCGGCGACGCGCATCCCCACCATCCCGCCCATGGAGAGGCCGACGAAGTGCACCGGCGGGACGCCCAGCACGCGGATGAGCGCCGCGGCGTCCTCGGCCAGGTTCTCCAAGTCATAGCCCCCTTTGGGAATCTCGCTCTGGCCCTGGCCTCGGTGGTCATAGCTGATGCACCGGAAGCGCCCGCGCAGGGACGGCACCTGCGCGTCCCACATCCGGCAGCTGTAGAGCAGCCCGTGGGAGAAGAGCACCACCGGCCCCTTGCCGCCGGTGTCCTCGACGTACAGCCGGGTGTCGCTGACGTTGACTTGTGGCATTCAGGCGAGCTCGAAGGGGATGGCGCCCAGCCGGGCACCGGTGGAGACGCCGAGCAGCTCCCGTGCGGCTGGCGGGAGGTACAGAAGCTGGTCATCGAGGCGGGCGGTGGTGCGCACCGCGCGGAAGCGGTTTCGGGCCGCCTCGCGGTCCACGCCCACCAGCATCTCCTCGGTGCCGTCCGGACCGAGGGGCTCGGCGGCCAGCCGTGCGGTGCGGAAGCGCCGTACGAGGAGGACGTCCTGCGTCCGGGCCTCGAAGTGAGGGCCTCCGTCGAAGGGGTCGATGCGCTCCACGTACTTGAAGCCCACGCGCTCCAGCATGCGCTGGACGCCCCGCGTCTGTGAGCCAACCTCTCCCACCACCTTCTGGGTGCGCTCCGGGAAGAGGGAGACGTAGATGTCGCTGGCCGGGAAGAGCTCCTTGATGAACTCGCGATTCTTCCGGCTGAGCCGGTCCGCCTCGGTGTACGTCAGCCCGGTGAATTTCTTCCCCACTGCCTCCCAGAGGAGGCTGCGTCCGTCGGGCATGAGGGGGGGCATGAGCTCGGCCAGGACGCGGTCCCGAAACAGGGCCCGGTGCATGGCCAGGAAGAGGAAGCGGACGTAGGAGAGCTGCTTGCCGGGCTTCTCCGGCCCGGAGCGGTGCGGCGGGTCGACCACCAGCCCGCCAATCTCGGTGGGCCCGGCGTAGTTGTAGGCGATGGACAGCACCTTGTGCCGGAAGTGGCGGTCGAGACTGGCCGAGTAGTGCTCTCGCTCACTCACCTCGTAATAGGTGTGGGGCGCCTCCTTGGTGCCGTGCTGGGCGATGACCATGCTCGTGCCCACCACCTCCTCGCTCTTGGCGTTCTCCAGGACGAAGAGGTACTCGCGCTCGAAGGGGTCCCGGATTTTCCCGGCGAAGCTGCGCACCGAGATGTCGATGAGCTGCTCCAGCGTCGCCTCGTCGTTGGGGAGGTTGACGGTGTTGAGCACCGCCGCGAGACGCTTGAGGCTGGGCAAGTCTGCCCTCTGGACGTCGCGCAAGAGGTACATGGAGTCAGGGGGGGCGGAGCGCCGGGCAACCTACCCCACGCCAAGCAAGCCCCCAACCTTCGAATGGGCGTCCGTCCTCACCGTCGACAGGGGGGGACACCTCTCTTGAGGTGGCCCGGGCAGGGTTCGGCCGGCCAAGCCACGCGCGCCTGCAACCGGTTATAGGGAGAGGCTCCTCGTCCATCCTCAAGGAGGCCAACATGGCCACCTACCTCGTCGCTGGAGTCTCGGGCCGCACCGGTTCCGTCGTTGCTCAATCGTTGCTCGACCAGAAGCAGAAGGTCCGCGTGCTGGTGCACGAGGCGTCCAAGGGGGAACGCTGGAAGAAGCGCGGCGCCGAGGTGGCGGCGGGTAGCGTCGAGGATGCCCACGCCCTGGCCAATGCCTTCCGTGGCGTGGATGCCGCCTACCTCCTCGTGCCACCGCCCCCGCACTCGGCCTCTGGGGTGCTGGCGCGCTCACGGCGCATCGTCGATGCCTTCGTCCAGACGGTGGGCGGCAGTCACCTGAAGCACGTCGTCCTGCTCTCCTCCTTGGGCGCGCAGCACGACAAGGGCACGGGCGTCATCCAGGGGCTGCACGTCGCCGAGACGCTGCTCTCGGCCCTCAAGGTCCCCTTCACCTTCCTGCGCGCGGGCGGCTTCGTCGAAAACGTGTCCCCCTCGCTGGAAGCGGTCCGCGCCGGGCAGCTGCCCAGCTTCTTGCCAGCGGACTTCGCCTACTCGCAGGTGGGTACCCACGACATCGGCCTTCTGGCCAGT
>Ga0302311_10005409_pt1 | contig 13497 bp, 17 predicted proteins | sample III_Palsa_N1_3_FD_200449 | JGI IMG/M metagenome (GOLD analysis project Ga0302311, IMG submission 200449) | Peat permafrost microbial communities from Stordalen Mire near Abisko, Sweden - III_Palsa_N1_3 | ecosystem: Environmental > Terrestrial > Soil > Palsa > Peat permafrost | place: Sweden... | reverse complement strand
CCACCGCATAGTGCCCACCGAACGCCCGCTTCCACCTCGCATATCCGACGCTGTTCAGTGGAGGCGCTGGCGGCACCCCGTATGCGAGGGCCTCTGCTCGTGGCACTGTGGTGCCATTGAACCTTCGTGGCACCTGAATGATCGAAGCGACTTGGCCGTCAGGCTGGCGGTAGTTGTAGGACCTGCCTCCTCCGGGCAAGTTGGTGACGCTGCTCAATCGAATCTCGGTGAAGCCGCAGGCGTGAAGGTGAGAGAGCGAGGCTGTGGACGAGTTGATGATCCCACCGCATCGTGGCGGCCCGGACGGCAAACGAATACTCACTGGTCTGACGAAACCACGGATACCGGGCTTCGCCGATCCAGCGCCCCCGCCACCGCCCAGCACCACGGCGAAGACGGCAGCAGCCGCCAGGAGCGCGAGCGGAAGCAACCATCGTCGGCGACGACGCTCGCGCCCCCACGCGTCCTCAAAAAGACCCGCCAATGCACGCCAGCTAAAGCTTCGGAGTGAGCCTCCGGCAGTTGTCATCGCCGGAAACCTGCGCGCAGCCCAGTGAAACCCAAGCGTCTCGTCGACACCGTTCTGCCCGACGCGTTCTGGAACGTAACGGTCACAGCAGCGGATGTCGGCATAGTTGCCAGGAACACGTTGCTGAGCACCGGAATTTCTTGTTGGCGGCCGGTTGCTGAGGTGAGCGTGACGTGTGTAGTGCCGTTAGGTACTAGACCGAAGATTCGGCTCGCGCCGGAACCGTCTCCACCGCCAACGACCATTCCGCCACTCAAAATGCCCGCAGCGAGGCCGCAGCCAGTGGAGTTCTCGCCCAACACGGGCGCTGCCGTCGCAGTCATCTGCCCAGCCAGGATGCACGCGCCTTTGGCTCCGGGCACGACCCAAACCGGACCTGCACTGGTGTGTACGAGCTGGGTGTCTGACACGTTCAACTGCAATCGCGCGACGACACGTGGATTGGCGATCTGCAGTGTTGCTGGCACAGCAGCATCTGCGGCCCGTTGGAGCACGGCAAAGCTCCCTCTGAATCCGGGCGTTGCCAATCCGTTGCCACCACCTCCACCGACCTGTGTTGCGGCGAAGACCACAACTGCTGCCAAGGGACCAAGGAGTAACCCTCGCCGTCTCCGACGTTCCCGCGCCCACGCATCCTGAAAAAGACCGGCTAGCGCACGCCATCCGAAGCTTTGGGGTGGTGTTCCGGCAGTTCCGTCGTTCAGAGCCATTGAAACCACTATAGTTAGCCTCATGGTCGAGGTCAAGAACGACACCCAAGCATCCGTCGATGCCGACCTCGCGGGGTTGCGGCTTGATCGCAGCGACCCCACTCTCTTGCACGAGCAGGTAGCCGCAGCGATCCGCCGAGCGATCGCTGACGGCGAGGCCGGACCGGGACAGCGGATACCACAGGCACGCGATCTGGCGGCGGTGCTTGGTGTCAACCGCAACACCGTTCTGCGCGCGCTACGACTCCTACGCGACGAGGGTCTTGTGGAGATGGGCCGCGGCCGTGCGGTCACCGTCACCGGAACCCCCGAAGCGGGGTCCGTCACCGCAAAAGCGAAGGAACTAATCGACTTCGCACGCTCACGCGGCTACCGACGCGACGAACTCGTCGCCCTCATCACACGCCTTCCCTAGCCCGCCCGACTCGGCCACGACGAACAGGTCGTGTGCGGCCGATCACTTCGTGGCTGGTTCGCCGCTGCACGAGTTGCGTGGGCTGATGGCCGCTTTGTCGGTCAGCCAGGCCGAAGCGGCCATCTCAAACGAGCACTCGATCAGCGGCGAAGCGGTCGCCGCGAATCTGGTCGGGGGCCTTGCCTTGAACCTAACGAGCGATTAGCACTGCGGCTATTCGACGTCGTTATTTGTGATGTTGGCGTGCGTCGTGTCGCCTGCGGCGGCGCTAACCGAAACGGTTCCTATGACGTATCCGTCGGCCTTGGCTGAGACGGTGTATCGCCCAGGCGCGAGCGCGAATGAGAACCGGCCGTCTAAGGGGTGTGAGCGAGCTACCTCGCGATGATTCGCATCGAGCACCGTGATGCGGGCGGGCTCGGTAAAGCACTTGTTGCTCAGACCACCGCACAACTTCACGATGCCGGTGATACGAGCTGTCGGGACTACGGCCTGACTTCCGCAGCCTCCTGCCACGACCGCGAGAGCGCACGCAGGAGCGATGAAGATTCGGGGTCTCATGCACTCACACTACGCCCGTTCGCGCCATGCGTCACGCCGAACCTGACTTGAGCAGATGCCTGTACCGGCGGCGCGTAGTATTCGTCGAGCCATGCGCAGCGAAGCGTCCTTGAAAGCACTGCAATCACAGATATCGGCCGAGGCGGCAGGCGCTGCGGGGGTTGACGCCGTGAAGTGGGGTGTCAATGTCAAGGCGAATACCGTGAAGGTTGCGGTGCGGTCTGATCCTGCTGCGGCTCAGGCGTATTTTGATGAGCAGTTTGGGATCGACGCGGTGAGTGTGAGCTGGACGGTCGAGCGGCCGATCTTGTTGCGCTCAAGGCGCCCCGATAGCGTCTCGTAGGCCAGGCCGAGCGTTCTGCCTTCATCGTTGGTGTAGCCCTGCTCGATTGCGGTGATCTCACCGAGATCCACTACGCAAGAGATACCAGGGTTGATGCTGGCACCCAGCTCGTGGCTGGTTTGCCGCTTCTGCGGTCGAACCTCGCGGTGATCGCTTTAGGACCCGGAGACGGTCAGGCCCGTCTGCGGCACCGCCCACAATACCTTCGACGAGGCAGCGCTTTCAGCGTGACTGCTTCTTCGTGGTCAGACCGACCATCGTGGCGTTTTGGTAGTTCTCGTTGCATACGATCCAGCCGGTGCGGATCGTGTCTCCGTTCGGCGCGCGTGTCAAAAGACCGCCCTGCAACTCCTCCACGAAACCTAGGTGGTGCTGAAGGAGGACGTGCTCCGCATGCAGTAGCGACATTCCGACCACATCAGGGCCTGGAATCCTGGGTGAGGAGCCGCCGCAGCCGCCAACCGCCAGGGCGCTGACGAGGACTAGGACGGATATGCGGTGCGCGCGGAAGCCGGAACGACTCAGATCCATGAGCGGGTTCTACCAGCGTGCCAACCTTGTGACAACAGAGCGCGGCGCGCCCCCGCAGGACCGAGGATCACGCACGAGCACCTGTGGCGCATTGCCGCTATCGGGGTGGCGACTGCCGGTGCCCGCTTTGGCGCCGGCGTCGATCGAAGCGGTCGCGAGCGCGTGGGACCCCAGCAGCGGCTAAGCGGTCACGTCGATCCGGTAGCGGTCGGGCCGCTGTGGCGGCGGGAGCTGACTACCCGTCGAGGTTGGTGTTGTAGTTCCACGTGCGCCCACCGTTGTCAGAGACGTATTGCGAGGTGACCGCAGCATTACCCTGCCCAGCCTGGTCTTGGACGTAGGCGATGAGGTCGTCGGGGCCGCCCCCGGCGACGACCGCCTGAACGGATTCGCCCAGTAGGCATGCCCACCAGGTCCGGCCACCATCTGTGGTCACATCGACGGCTGAGCTGCCGTAGGCGAAGAAGCTGCGTGGACCTGCCACTCCGACGTACCCGACTCCCCATGCGCCGTCCGCGATTTCTGCGGAGAACCACGGACCGTCGATCCGCCGGGTCTTCCCGCCGTCTGTGGTCTCAACGGGGTAATCAGCCGCGCCGTAGTTCGCAAGCGCGAATCCGATACGCCTGCTGGCAAACACTCGGTCCGTCCACACTCCCTGATCGCCGGGTAAAACGTTGCCCGACGGCACCACGGTGCCGCGCGGGGCTATCCCGTATCCGGCTTTGCGGTAGGACGCGTCCGACCCCAAAGGCCCAGCGGTAATCAGCCGCTTCTGTGGTGTCGGCACAGCGCCAGTCGCGGATGGGCGTTGCGCGTGATGCGGCTTTGCCCGGGGTCGCGTCTGTGCCCCGCACCCGACCATGAGGGTGACCGTCAACGCGACCGCAACAAGTACTTGGACGCGTCGCATAAGCGCAAGTACTAGCACCATGTGGCCCCAGGTCCTAGTGGCTTAGACGGCTCGCGCTCGCTGGCCCGAAACCGGCTGCGAGCGCTACGAGGTTTCTCGCGACGTTGCGCTGCTTGGCGGCTTGCCGGCCCCGTCCGAAGACGTGACTGCTTGGATCGGCACCCGCCACTAAGCAACCACAACCCGGTCAGCACTCCGTAAGCGGCATAGCAGGGACCTGCGATTTGGGCCGGACGCCAGCGTTTGACTACTTGACGTAGTCCTCGAGCGCTTCGCGGGCAAGTTCACTGACGGTCTTGCCTTCGCGCCCTGCTCGCTCCAGCGCCCGTTGGTGCAGGCTATCGGTGATCCGGAAGTTGACTCGCGGTGATGATCCAGCGCTACCACCCAGTGACGGGCGTCCAACGCGCCGGCCTTGGGAAAGGTCGTAGCCCCGCTCAGCTTCGTCAGCGAGTTGCTCCGCAAGCTCCTCAGTTAGGGGCGTCCCGTCCTTGAGGTTCCCGAGCGCTGCTGTGCGTCTAGGCATCTCCATCTCCTTGATCTTCAGTCCGCGGCGGTTGCAGATGGTGGCGGTAGCGGTCCCGGATTGCCATGGCGTGAATGATCACGATCGAATCGTCGGTCTTGACTGCCATTACCTCGAGCACAACACCGTTCTTGTCCGGCCCGAGGAACACGATCCGTTCGTCCTGCTTGCCGCTGCCAGCTGGCGCTGGCTGTCTGATCACGGCGGCAGGGTGCTCCGCGACGTAGCCGCTTGCTTTCCGTGTGATCCGATGTCTGGTGGCCGAACGTGCCCATTTGATCCTCACCAACGCATTATGTCAGACGCAACGGCACGTGATCGCGCCCCGCTCAGAGCACCGCTTCGCCGCTGCACGGGTCAAACGGCGTGGTGCCTGCTCTGAGGTTGAAGGCGGCCGAAGCGGGCGCGATCGGCGGCAACCCGATCCGCGGCGAAGCAGCGACCGCTTGAGGCGGACCGATACCGCCGAAGCTCAAGGCATCCGGGCGGTCGTCCGATAACTACTAAGGTGGACCATCGATGGCTGGTACTAAAGCGCGTGCCCGATCGGAAGTTATGACAGGGTCGCGCGCCAGCAGACAAGAGTCCCGGGGTCGCTTTGGGCCGCGCCGTGTGGTCGAGGTCATCATTGTGCTGCTGCCGTTCATGGTGCCGTTTTGGGGTGTCGCTCCCGCAGCATTGGTGTTGGTGTCGTCCAGTCGCGCTCGCGATCCCAAGGCAGCGGCGGTGTATGCATTCATGCTGCTGCTGAACCTTGAAACGAGTTTCTCGATCGTGCGCATCGCGGGCTTCGATCGGGTTTCAGGACTGATCCTGGTCGCTGGATTTGTTGGAGTGATGGCAGTCAGCGACGCGATCATCAAGGCGATTCGGGCGGCTAGGCCGTCGATCGTCGGCTGAACCAGTAGGTCATGCGGTGCTGCGGTCTCGGCGTGAGGCAGCCTGCATAGGCGCGAAGATCCTCGGCCTTTCGGTGAGCGCCTCCGTCGCTCTCGCGGCATGTGGAAGCCACATGTCGGGGCTTGGCTCCGGGCAGTATGGAAACAGCAACCCCCAGTCCAATCTGCTCAACGGACGAACTGTGGTGGAAGCTGAGGCTCGCGGTAACCCCGACTCTCTCCCTAACGGTGTTCGCTACCCAGCCAGTGGGGGTGCGCCATTGTCATCAGCGCTCTCTGCCGATACTGATGCCAGCAGTCTCAGCCTCATCTATTACGCGGACACGGCAAGAAGCAGGACGACAGACACCTACGACCTTTGGGCGTGGGAGCTGGCGGACCGGACGGTCTATGAGGTGCGCGTTGTAAACGGCCGGACCAGATACGGAACGGTGCGAAACGTGAACCAGAACCCGGCCGACGCGGACCCGGCTGCCCACACCACCAACTGGTCTACGCAGCCCGACCAAAACGGATGGTGATGACTGCTGGCCCGGCTCAACCAGCGAGCGCTCCGCGACGAAGTGAACGTGGCCGCATCGCCGCTACTCCGGCGACCTGGACTGCTAGGCCGCGGTAGCCGCAATCGGCCGAAAGCAGAGTTGATGGACGCTCTGTCGCCGACGCGGGGGAGCGCTTACCGGCGACTGGCAGACCTCGCAGCTAAGCAGCCACCAGTGCGGCTTCCAGCGCGGACGGCTGGACGTGAATCTGCTCCGGCAACGTCACGACAATCTCGCCGTCACGCTCGAGCAGCCACTTTGCGTTGATGATCGTCAGGCCGATGATCCGTTCTGACGCATCGAAGCGGAGCACGTGACCTTCGGGCGTCTCGTCACTTTCGGCCGCCGCCTGGGGCTCGCCGACGCTGAGGTAGAGCACGTCACCGACCGAGTCATAGCTCGCGTTGTCGAAGCTGAGATGTCCGATCTTGATGGTCATGCTGTCCATCCTGGTGGGTCCGCCCGGTTGCCGAACGCGGTAACCACCCGGGCCGGCTGCGGGTCGAAGTCTACGACCACAAGCAGCCAGCGACTCGGGCCTTCGCCACTTCGCCAGAACCGCTCGCGCCCTGGGCGCCGATCAGGCTCACGATGCTGCGGCTCACTCACGGCTCGCATCACGTCGCTCTGTCTGCCAGCCATCTCCGGGTGCCGGCGGACAATGTGGTCCCAGCCAGCTCGAATGAGAACCACCGGACGCCCGTCGGGATCGACCGTTTCGCAAAGCACGGTCAACTCCGTCCTCCAATCAAGTTGCCGCCTTCAAGGCCGCACCAAATCGAGGCATACACTCCACGCACTGGGTGCTGGGGGCCCAAGACGTCCCAAGTCGTCCCTCATCACGGCACCAAGATGTCCGAAGACGTCCCAGCAGCGGACACCGCAAAAGCCTCGGCGACCAGGCGGGCGTCCTCCGGGTGGGGCGCGTAGTGGAGGTACTTCATCGTCGTCTGAATGTCGGCGTGGCCCATCCACTCCTGTACGCGGCGGATGTCGGCCTTGGCGATCATCCGCGTGCCGAACGTGTGCCGAAGGTCGTGGAAGCGCAGCACACGCAAGCCGGCCCGCCGTAGCGCTGACTTGTAGCGCGGGCGCAACGCGGCATCGGACATGAACGAGCCGACCGCGCTGGCGAACACAAGGTCGTCGTCGCCCGTCCACGCCCCGCGATCGCCGAGCCGAGCCAGCGCCGAAGCCACATCCGGCGCCAGCGGCACGGACCTCACCTTGCCGGACTTCGGAGTCGTCAACTGGCCGCCGGCGTAGTTCGTCCGCACCCTGATCGTCGAGCCGACGAAGTCGACCTCACGCCAGCGCAACGCCAGCAGCTCGCCCATCCGTAGCCCGGTGAAGGCGGCTGTCAAGTAGATCGCCGCATCGGTCTCGTTCGCGGCTGCACGGACCAGGGCCCACACCTCCTCTGGCGCGAACACCTGGATGTCGCCGCTCGCACGGATTGGATGCTTCTCGATCAGCGCCACTGGGTTGGTCGGCAGCTTGTAGACGCTCCGAGCCCGGCGGAAGATCCCGTGCAACTGGATGATCAGCTTGTTCTTCATCCGGTTGGACATACCCGACAGCCCGCGACGCCACTCTTCGATGTCGTCATCGGTGATCGACTCGAGCGGCCGATCGCCAAACACCGGGAGCAGGTGCACCTTCAGCGCGGAGCGATAGTCACGCAACGTCGAGGGCTTACGGGCGCGGTCCTCCTCGATGAAGCGCAGCCATTCGGCCGCGGCGTCAGCGAAAGTCGCGCCAGTGCGGACCATGCCGGGCAGCGTTCCGCGGCGGGCCTCGGCCAACGTGTCCTGCAGCCACACCTCTGCCTGGCGCTTTGTGAAGTAGCCGGCGGCAGGACGGCCTCGGTCGCTCCACGCAGGCCCCAGCTTCTTCTGGATCTGACGGCCATCCGGTAGGCGGTACTTGGCGTACCACACCGGTCCGCTCGCGCGTTCAACTCGAAAGACGTGCCCCGTCGGGGGCCGCAATTCGCCCGCCATGTCGCAGATCATACGCCTATCTTGGGACATACTGGGGACAGATTGCGAATCACGCGCGTCACCCAAAATGACGAAAGCCCAGATTTCCTGGGCTTTCCTAGTGCCGCCAGCAGGGCTCGAACCTGCGCGCTTCGGATTAAAAGTCCGCTGCTCTACCAACTGAGCTATGGCGGCGTGCGGTCCCATGATGCCGCAATCCGGCAACATGCCTCACCCCACCACCGACGGAGGCCGAGACGACCATGAGCTTTGAGCAGATCACCACCGCGCTTGAGGATCGCGTCTTCACGATCACGCTCAATCGGCCGGATCGAATGAACGCCTGGACACTGCAGATGGGCGAGGAACTGCGTGCAGCCTTTGATCAGGTCGATCAAGACGACGAGGTGCGCGTGGTGATCATGACCGGAGCCGGCCGCGCGTACTGCGCCGGGATGGACCTCGGCGGTGGCGGTGGCACGTTCGCCGAGTTGCCCTCCGATGGTCCGATCCCACGTGACAGCGGTGGTGAGACGGTGCTGCGGATGTTCGCCTCCACCAAGCCGATCATTGGTGCGATCAACGGCGCCGCGGTCGGCGTCGGCTCGACGATGACATTGCCGATGGACATGCGGCTCGCTGCCGACAGCGCGCGCTTTGGCTTCGTCTTCACCCGTCGCGGGATCGTGCCTGAAGCGTGCTCGAGTTGGTTTCTCCCCCGCTTGGTGGGGATCAGCCAGGCGATGGAGTGGGTCGCCACCGGCCGCGTGTTCGACGCCCAGGAGGCGCTCGCCGGCGGTCTCGTGCGCAGCATCCACGCACCAGACGATCTACTTGACGCAGCCAACGCGCTGGCGAAGGAGATCGCCGACAACACGGCCCCCGTCTCCGTCGCGCTCGCCCGCCGAATGATGTGGAACGGCTTGACCTATACACACCCGATGTACGCGCACCGTGCCGACTCACGCGGGATGTTGCTGCGCGGCAAGTCGGCCGACGCCACTGAGGGGATCACCTCGTTCCTGGAGAAGCGCGATGCGAACTACCCGGACAGGGTCAGCGCTGGTCTGCCGGACCTTTTCCCATTCATGACCGAGCCGACCTGGGAATAGCAGCGCCGCTACCCGCGGTAGGCGACCAGCTCGATCTCCACCTGCATCCGCGGGTCGATCAACGCCGATACCTCGACCATCGTGAATAGCGGCTTGAGGCGCCATCGACCGAGGTAGTACCGCCGACCAGCACGAACTGCCCAACCGCAACGGTCCGGCTGAACCCATACTGCGTCTCATACGGCGAAGGCGGTTCGCCGCCGAGACGCGTGATCTCGTCCACGACGACTTAATGCCGGAAGTGGCGGTGTCCGGTGAAGACCATCGCTACGTCCAGCGAGTTGACGAGCTCAATCGTCAGGTCATCACGCATCGAACCGCCGGGCTGAATCACGGCTGAAATCCCACGGTCAAGTGCGATCTGGGGCGCGTCCGGAAACGGGAAGAACGCGTCCGAGGCCATCACGCACCCCGCCAGGTCCAACTGAGCCTTGTCAACCGCGATCTGCACTGCATCGACCCGGCTCATCTGCCCGGCCCCGATCCCGATCGTCGCGTTGTCCGAAGCCAGCACAATCGCGTTCGAGCGCACGTGCTTACAGACCGTCCAGGCAAATACCAAGGCCTCCCACTCGGCATCACTAGGCTGACGCGCGGAAGCGACCGACATCGCCTCGCGGCCTTCCAGCAGATCGGCGTCCTGCACCAGCAGCCCGCCTCGAACCTGGCGGAACGCAACCCCGGGACCAACAGCGCCAGCCGGGGTTTTGTCATCCAAGATCCGCAAATTGACCTTCGTTCCGAGAACCTCCAAAGCCTCCTCGGTGTAGCCGGGCGCAAACAGCACCTCGATGAACTGCTCTACCAGCGCCCGTGCCAGGTCACCGTCAACGCCACGGTTGAGACAGATCACGCCACCGAACGCCGACATCGGATCACAGGCAAACGCGCGCTGGTAGGCCTCAAGCCCGGTGGCGCCCAAGCCAACCCCACATGGGTTGTTGTGCTTGACGATCACGCAGGCCGGCACCGAGAACTCGTCCAGAAGATTCCGGGCGGAGTCGAAATCCAACAGGTTGTTGTAGGACAGCTGCTTGCCGCCGAGCTGCACGACATCGGAGAGCAGGTGTCCCGCCGCCCGGACATCCCGGTAGAAGGCGGCGCCCTGATGCGGATTCTCGCCGTAGGACAGCTGCGCGATCCGCTCGTAGGCGCCGGTCATCGAGACCGGGAATTCAGTGTTGCGCTGGAACCAGCCAGAGATCGCACTGTCGTAGCGCGCGGTGTAGGCGAACGCCTCGGCGGCCAGCCCCTCGCGGGTAGCCAGCGAAAGACGGCCGCCGCTCGCACGAAGCTCCTCCAACACATCGGCGTAGCGCGCGGGCGAGACGACCGGCGCGGCATACGCCACGTTCTTCGCCGCCGCCCGGATCATCGTCGGCCCGCCGATGTCGATGTTCTCGATCACCTCAGAATCGGCCACACCCTCCCGGGCGACGGTCTCCTCAAACGGATACAGGTTGACGCAGATCAGATCGACCGGCTCCACGTCCTGCTCCTGAGCAGCCGCGACGTGTGCCGGATCGGACCGCACCGCCAACAGCCCGGCGTATAGCTTGGGGTGAAGCGTCTTCACCCGACCATCCATGATCTCCGGGAAACCAGTCAGCTCCGTGATCGTGCGCACCGTCAACCCCGCCTCGCTCAAAGCCGCCGCGGTGCCGCCGGTTGAGACGATCTCCACACCAAGCTCTACCAGCCCGCGCGCAAACTCGACGATCCCCGTCTTGTCCGACACCGACAGCAGCGCCCGCGTGACGACCACCTCGTTAGGAGCGCTCGCCTGAAGCGAGCCGTCGGAGTGCACTGGCGCAGACATCGGACTGCGAATGTAGCGAGCAAGCGGGACACGCCGCGGACCCAAGACCCCGGAGAAAAACAACGAGCGCCGCCGATCACTCGGAGGCGCTCGTCGAAACCAGGAAGGCACTACAACTGGTGCCCGGTCCGGTCAGACCGGGCACCAGCCAAACCCGTCGATCTAGGGTTCCTGCGTGTTCATGATCGTCGGGATGTGCGTGATGTAGTGGACCGTCTCGCAACCGTGCGAGCCGCCGTACTCCGTCGGGAAGCCCTTCCGCGCCCACAGCACGTTTCCGCTCTTGGAAGAGCCGCACTGGACGTAGTTGAAGCCACCCGGCGTGTGAATCTGGTTCGGCCTTGGACCGCCGAAGATGTGATCCGGGCCGAGTCCGGCATAGATCACGTTCGACTGCGTGCCGCCGACAATCCAGTTGTAACCGTTACCGGTGTAGATGAAGTCGCGACCGTGGCCGCCATACACACCGTTCTTGCCGTCACCGACGACAACATGGTTAGTTCCGTAATGGACGTAGATGAAGTCATCTCCGTTGCCATCGTTGATCTTGGCGGTCGTCCCGTGAGCGTCAATGCAGTCATTGCCGCTCAAGCCGTTGACCGACTCATACGGGCCGATCAACAGGATCCGGTCAGCGCCGAACGTACCTGTCGCGTGACGGTTTGGAGCTGTCACAACCAACACGTAGTCCGGTTCACCACGATTGCCGTAGAGGCACGGACTCTTCCAATGCAGCCGCGCTTCCCAGATCGTGTAGACGGTTCCGCCTGTCGGACCTGAGAACGGACGTGAGACCTTGACCAGGCAGTACTGCACGCCATCGATCGTCACGGTCTTATCGCCGCTGTTGCTGGCTGGGCAGGCACCCGCGACCTTGATCACGCAGTACTCAAGCGCGGAGTCGTAGGTTGAGCCCTTCGGGCAGACGCCTGGCAGCGAACCGATGCCGCTGGTACCGCCGCCGTTACCGCCGCCGTTACCGCCGCCGCCATTGGTCGGAGCCGTGTTGTCGCACACGTCAGCAGCGGTGTAACCGCTCTGCAGTGTGACCTCGGCCTGACCAACGATCACGTTGACGCCAGCGCCCAGCAGGTGGATGACGATGTCGTCCTCGGTCAGCGTCGTCGCTGTCTTGTACTGCTGGTTGATGGAGATCGAGCCAAGTGCACCCAGACTGATCGTGTCTGGAGCTCCCGGTGTCTGCGGGATGTACTTCACCCCGTTGACGTAGATCACATCGACGGTCGATTGGCCGTACGACGAGAGCTTGTTGTTCACGCACTGATACGCAGCGTCAGCCTGTATCGGACCGACGATCGTGACCGTGTCAACGCCGTCCTTGAAGTTGAGCGCCGACACGTTGGAGACCGCAGCGGCGGCCGGCGTCGTATCGCTCCCGGCCTGACCGGCCACGAACGTGTACGCAGAAGCCGGGCCTACGGTCCCGAGGCTCAGCGCACCGCCCGCGAGGTTGGTCGCGCCAAGCGTTGAACCACTGTCGATACACGGCGTCACGGCCTTGTTGACCTGACCGATGTCGACCAACGGTGTCACTGTCTTGCCGATCGAGATCGGCGCAACGCCTGCGGTACAGCCGAACAGAGCCCCACCACTTCCCGGCGTTGGGTACGTGGACGCGGCCGCGGGCTTCAATTCGGCTCGCGTGAGCTTCGTGGTGGTGCGGGACAGCGCGGCCTGCGATGCGCTAACTGCAATCAGCAGTGTTGCGACGGTGGCCAACGCGACCCAAATTCTTTGGTGCCTCCCCACTGAGACGCCTCCTGGTTTTAGTGAGCGGACAAGTTATGTACGGCTTTTCCTACGTCCTACTACTGCAAGATACGCCCATTCACGGTCGATTCTTGCATTTCGACCATTCATGAACCGTTATACACCCTACAAAAGTGTCGGTACTCTGACAAGAGTCGTCGCTTTGGTAGTGCTCCGGATGGCCAGCTCGTGCGAACACTATGGCCCAACGAGCACCCGTCTGGCGTGGCCGGAGGCTACCCGGATCTCTCCGCGCGCAAACCGACGCACCGCCTCAGGCAGCAACTCATGCTCAATTCGGTGCAGAACCGTCAGAACCTCCTCACGTTCACGCGCCTGCGGCAACTCAACCGCCCGCTGCGCAATCACCGCGCCGCTGTCAACGCCGGAGTCGACGAAGTGCACGGTCACGCCGAACACCTTGACCCCATAGTCGAGCGCCTGGCCAACCGCGTCAAGCCCCGGAAACGCTGGTAATAGCGCCGGGTGGACGTTGATCACCCGGTCCGGAAAGGCCGACAGAAACTCTGCGCCCAGCAGTTGCATGTAGCCCGCGCTGACGACCAACCCGACCCCGCGCGACAACAGCCACTCAGCCATCACGGCATCCCGCTCACTCCGGCCCCCATTGGGGAACTCCGCCGCCGGAAACGCCCGCGCCTCAACACCCGCGGCCCGCGCCCGCTCCAAGGCGGCAGCGGCCGGCTTGTCAGAGGCCACGGCAACGATCTCGATCCCATCGACACCGTGCACGGTGTCCAGCAGCGCCTGCAAGTTGCTACCCACGCCCGAGGCGAGCACGGCGACCTTCAGCCCGCCGGTCACGGATTCAGAGGGTTCCGCTG
>Ga0302311_10005408_pt1 | contig 13499 bp, 14 predicted proteins | sample III_Palsa_N1_3_FD_200449 | JGI IMG/M metagenome (GOLD analysis project Ga0302311, IMG submission 200449) | Peat permafrost microbial communities from Stordalen Mire near Abisko, Sweden - III_Palsa_N1_3 | ecosystem: Environmental > Terrestrial > Soil > Palsa > Peat permafrost | place: Sweden... | reverse complement strand
ACAGAAAAATCTGAGTCTTGCCCGCGCCAACGCCGCCATACATCAAGATGTGTTTCGTGAATTGACGGCGACTCAGATCCAACAGTGGGTGCAGCTTCATCCATCCTGTCTTCTTCCCATCCCGTTCAACGCTTGCCACGCGCAGCGCCGCTCTTTTCGCTTCCCCATCCTCAAGCAGCTGAGGTCCCGACACGTGGCCAGTCAAACCGTGGGGTTTCAATCCCACCCACATCCCGCCACCGCCGGCAAACAGCCCCGCGATCCAAGCCGGCAACAACCGCACATGGAGCGAAGCGATCGACACCCCCACTTGTTCAGAGGCCGGGTTGTCTGCCCAAGCGTTGATGTCGGCGTGACCGAACGACATCAGCAGGTGCGGGTAAGCGATCAGCTGAGAGAGCAGGCCACCGTCAGGACACACCGGTGAGCCGGGCAACGGCCGCCACAGCACCCACCCGACCCCCAGCAGCGCGGCGGTGAAACCGAACGCGCCAGCAAACAGTGCCGTGTCCCATCTCCGCACCTTCGTGGAAGGGGGCAGCGTGGGAGGGGGCGGACCGAAGGAGTCGAAGACCTCGGCCATGGTCAGTGCCGTGTCGCGGTGGCGGGTTCACCCAGGGTGTCGGGAGCCAGTGGATCGCCGTGCCGAAACAGTAAGTCGATGGGTGTGAACCCGAAGCGATCACGGATGTCACACGACGCCCCGTGATCCACCAGAATCGCACCCAGAGCGAATTCGTAGCAGAGACTGCAGTGATGCAAAGCGGTGCGCCCGTGCTCATCCTGCGCATCCACGTCCACGTCCTCCAGCAGCAACGCTCGCAGCCGTGGCAGCGAGCGCGCGTGCACGGCATCGTGCAGAGGAAGGGACGCGCGTGCGTTCACCGCTTCGTTCTCGGCTTGTCCGCGCGCGGAGCCATCGGCTCGGGGTTGTCGAGGGCGGCGTAAAGCTCATCGAGCGACGGCACCTTCGGTTCGGGTGCTACGGTCACCGCTTCACTCGGCGCTGACTTCGGACCCTCTTGTTCGGTCTGAGCTACCTTGGGTTCCTCGTGCTCCGGTTCGTAGTCCTGTTCCGGCTCATCGTTATTGTCATTCCAGCCAGCGGCATCACGCCGATCTTCCTCATATTGACGGCTCAACTCGGCGTCCATGGTGCCTGCCATAAGTGTGTCGTTGACTCCCTTGAAGAAGCCGATCGTTTGCGTGAATGCCCCAGCTTTGCCTTCAGTGACGCGGTGACCAAAGTTGTCCTTCGCCTCGATGTCCGCACCGGCACCGATGAGCAACACGGCTGCATCCGCATCTTGGGCCAGATGCAGCGGCGTCCGGCCCTCGTTGTCACGAGCATTCGGGTCGGCGCCGGCTTTCAACAAAGCATCCGCCAGCGGCAAGTCGGCCTTGTCTTCACTGCCCTCGAAACGGACCGAGGAGACGGCGTCATGCAAGGCCGTGCGGCCCTGGACGTCGCGACGATTGGTGTCTTCATCCGCAGCGGCGACCGGTGACTTTTGTTTGAAGAAGTCGAGAAGGCTCATGGGTGTGTCCTCGTAAATGGGTCGTTGAGGGAGAGGTATTCAGGGTCGTTGGCGAGCAACAGCTCAGCCACGTCCGGGCTGGCGGCCATCAAGGCCAGGTCGCCGCGCACGTCGGTGAGGTCGGGATCCGCACCTGCGGAGAGCAGCACCCGGACAAGCTCGACGTCGGTGTGCATGTGGAAGAGGGGCGTGCGTCGCCAGTCGTCACGGGCGTTCGGATCGGCGCCGGCCGCGATCAACGCTTCCGCAATCGCAGGCACGCGGCAGTGATGTAGCGCGGTCATGCCGATGCTGTCAGTGGCGTGGGGATCGGCACCGAGCAACAGCAACGCTTTCACCGTCGGCAGGTCGTGGCAGTGGTGCAACGGCAGATCGTCGTTGAAGTCGTCGAGGTCCATGTTCAAGCCCACGTTGGGCGCGGCGGGGTCAACCGCGGACGCGTGTTGAACATCGTCTCGAACAGCGACGGCCGGCGGGGTGCCGTGCGCACCGGGACCGGCACCAAACGGGGCTGCATCACAACACTGCGCAGCACCTTTTTCGGCACCTGCATCGTCACCCAGATTCCCGGGGTTTCACCTGGCGCGAAGGGCTGTGGGTTGCTGCGATAAGCCATCACCGCATCCCGGATCTGCTGCGGTTGCACTTGGGGGCGCAACGCATCAGCGATTTCTGCGCAATGAGAGGTCAGCTCAATCACCTGGTGCAGCAAGTCAAACGACATGTGGCCGATCGCTGCCGTGGCGAACAAGCCCAAGAGGTCGTTGTCGTCATCCACCGGCCCTTGCATGGGGTCGCAGGCGATGAAGACACGCACCGTGACGTATTCGGTGTCGTAGACGGGCTTGGGGCGCAGGGTGGGCATGGCGGCGGTTCCTTGGATTTCTTTCTCCACTTCAGTGAGACAGAAATTCCAATGTCCGCAAGATCAAAACCCTTAAATAATTTCCTCAGTTGAATGCCAGGCAACGAATGTGGCTGCGCAGCACAGGAACAAGGCTACCTGGGCTCGTTTGTGGCGCCTCAATGCGCCTTGAACCCAATTCCATCAACGGTTTCGGGCTAGATGCACCAAAGATTTGATAAATGAGGCGGTTTTGCTACCGTCAGCGTCATGAAGAGCCCCCGCCCGGTTTGCCCTAACAAGGACTGCGCAAACCACACGGATCCACCCCGTGGCTTCTACCGGAAGAAGGGTTCCCGACCGGCAAAGCACAACCATCAGCCTGTGCCGCGGTATCAATGCAAAGCGTGTGGCGCGTGGTTCTCCGCCACCCAGAGCAAACCCATTCGCCAGCAGCACCGACCTGACTTCAATGAGCAGGTGTTCAAGTGGGCCGTGTCCGGCGCGTCCATGAGGCGCATGGGGTTGGTGCTGGGCTGTTCCAAGAGCACCATCGCCCGGAAGGTCAATCACCTGGCCCGTGAGGCCAAGCGGCACCATGCGGCCTTCCTGGCGGATCCAGCGAACCGCACGGCCTACGTGATGATGGACGAGTTGGAAACCTTCATCCACGCCCGCCACCAGCAGGTCAGCGTCCCGGTGCTCATCCGGGTGAAGACCGATCAGATCTTGGGGTTCACGGTCTGCCGGATCACCTCAACCATGCCCCTCGGCGGTGCCGGTGTGAAGCCCTTACCTCCTGGCGGCACCCAGTGGGTTCATCACGATCGGGAGAAGATGGTGCCCGCCTTGCTGAAAGCGGTGAAGCCGCTGTTGAAGTCACCCGCCACGATCGCCACCGATGGCGACACGTCCTATCCCAAGTGGATCAAGGACGCTCTGCCAGGCGTGACGCACCTGATCCACCACTCGCCGAAAGAGACCAGCCTGGGCCGCGCAAAGAAACGGGCGGACGGCGTGCCACGGGAACGGGATCCGCTGTTTGCCATCAATGTGACCCACGCCAAGATGCGCAACGATCTGGCGCGGTTGGGCCGGAAAACTTGGACCACGACCAAGTCAATTAAGGGCTTGGAGAACCATTTGTGGTTGTGGGTGGCGTGGACGAACCGCTACCCGCTGAGGTAGGAGCCACTGTAAAGGCGACGGGTCGAGCAGGTAGACGCTCTTTGATAGTGTTTTCGAGAAGTAGGACATGCCCGTTCTGCTGGTGAATTTCCTCACGCAATCCATTGAAGGAATTGTTGATGAAAAGACACCCCGTCAGGATAGCCCCTCCAATCACAACGGCGGCGCCGATAATGGTGGCTATACTCTTGTTACTGTAAGACATTTTCTCAAACGAGAACTTGTGGTTGCAGAGTTGCTCCGCGACAATTTTCGCGATGTCCAGTTTGTCTTGGCTGTTCAGTGGCATGTCGCTCTCCTCAATTGATTGTGGCTTGTCCCGTGCAAAGTGCAAGAACCTCGGATCTGTCTTAGCAAACTCCGCAAGCATCTCGTCCAACAGAGCCCCTTGCTCCTTGTCGGACTGACCGATGGTTTTGCTTTTTTCCATCCATGGCCCCACCAACTCGTCCACGGCGGCCATCATCTTTTTGCGAAACCAGTGTCGGCAGTAGGCGTCCCACGCCTCGATCGAAATTAAGTAGACGTCCACCACAAATGCGACAACGACGATCGGCGGCTTCCACCCGTGGTCTATCCACACCCGTCTGATCGCGGCGGCCAAAGTTCGATGAACAAGCCTCATGAGCTCGGTCACATCGGGCAGTTCCGGAAATAGCTCCGCATTCATTTGCTGGACGGCTAGGTTTGCCATTTGACCCACCACAAGCGCTCACCACACCGGCGAGTTGGACAGTCTTTCTAGCAGAGGTCGAAACAATGGCAAGGCTCATGGGGTTCTCATAAATCTGGTTGGGACTAGGGAGGTGTGAGGGAGATGCCAGGCGCCACAAACGAGCCCAGGCAGGGAACAAGGCCACCCGCGAGGTTTAAGTTGTGCAGGCCCGCGGTGCGGACCACCAGCCCGATTTCACAGCGGGCCACGGTTGTAGGCTTGCGCACGTGGGCGCATGGACCCCCGGACCGTCAACCCACATCAGCGCACCGGTGAGCGTGCCGAAGTGACGCGTGAGGGCCACGAGCGTGGCAGCTGCCACGGCGGTGCAGCCGGCGGAGTGGCTGATCGAAGTGGGGGTCACGAATTGTGATGGGTGCAGGTCGATGTCCCGATCCCATGCATGTGCATTCGTGGCACTCAGCCCCTGCAGTCGATAGCTCGCGCCGTTCTTCCCGGTGTAGGCATCGGCCACACGATAAAGCCCCAGGCTGGTCATCCCACTGTTTTCAACGTCACTGAAACGCGTGGCCATCTCGGGATTCTTCGGATCGCTGCTGCCGTAGCCGTGCTCCACCTTCGCTTGCAAGACCACCTGTGGATGCTTCGGATCCGAGAGGTCGAAGGCCCACAGCCGCGGTTCGCGATCCGGCCGCGACATGTCCGCCACCAGCACCGCCCGGGGTGCGTGTCCGTCGGCCTGACACGCCACTGCGGCGGCGGCGTGTTCGGCGACGGTGGGCGGAAGGTAGGGCAGCGGAATCACGGCCGCATCCTGCGAGCGCGCGAAATCTCAGGCCGCTGGACCGGCTCGTTCGCGTCCGGTGCATCGAGCGCGCGGTGAAGGGCGTCCAAGGGATCCTCGCTCGGAGCAGATGCCGGAGCCATGAGCGCGGCGGCTTCCCCCAACGAACGCGGCAGGTTCGCGGACTGCGATGGTGCAGCCGGCCGTTCTGGCTCAGGGACATCGAGCGCACGGCGAAGCGCGTCCAGCGGATCTTCGTCCGGAGTCGGTGCCGGCGCCACATTCGGGGAGGGGCGACGATCGGGAGACTCATCAGCTTGTCCGCCAGCCAGCCCCATCACACCGGACACGCCTGTAATCGCGTTGCTGTCACTGTATGAAGTGGCGGCGGGTTGCACCTGGCTGCGTCCGCCGACGCCTTCACTGCGCCCGGTGTCCTGATCGTCTTCTTCCTCCTTGTTCGCCAAGCCGGCCGCGCGCGCGGCAGCGGCCAGTGTGCTTTCGGAACGCGTGGGGAAGCGGAATGCTTTCCACTCTTCCATCGTTTGCGGCGTCGGCTGGCGTTCGGGCCATTGAACCTCAGCTTGTGCTTTCGGCTCATAGCCATCAGACGCCACATAACCCGGCGGCACCGGTTCCTTGCCATTGGGGTCACGGAACGGGAAGCGAAAATCCTTCATTTCCTGAGCCGTCATGTCCTCAACCTTCTTGTCCTGGGGCACAGGAACCTTTGCAGCCACAGTGGGGGAAGCGGGCGCCTCGACACGCTGTTCCGCGACGGGTGCTTCTTGCACCGCACGCGCGGTCACGGCGGGGGCATCCGCAAATGCGGAGTGCGCTTGTTCCATCGCCTGCTTTTCAACAGGTTCGATTTCGGGACGCGTCATGTCCACCGCCTCCACTGCAGCCCCAAGGCTTCGGGGGAGACGGCGGACGTCAAGGTTCTGAGAAACCGTTTCGGTCTGGGGCCGGCCAACATCAAGCGTTTTGAATTTATCGAAGATGGTGTTCTCGAAAATGTTCATGGCTTCACCGCGGTCTGTTCAGGGGTGGGAAGGGTGGGTGCCGCAATGACCAAGTCATCCGCATCCAGCGACACGATCGGTGCGCGCACCGGCTTCGCGTGCGTGTCGGTCAGGTCCATCGGCTGAGCCGTGGACTCACCGAGAGCCTGATCGAAGTTCGTCGGGGCGGCCTGATGCACGAGGAGGTCGGCGGGGAAGGCCTGGAGACTCTCGAAGCGAACAACGTCACGGCGTCGAACGCCACCACGCATCACTTGCATCACTGCGACACCACGCTCCGCGAGCTTGGCGTCAAAGTCCGACAATTCCATCAGCGGGGCCTCAGACCAAGAGACCTGTTGAAGGATGGACGTTTTGGTCACGCCGTCGACCTTGGAGTGGTCATGTGCGTAGTGCTTGTGGCCCATGAAGCCTTGGCCACCGGCGCCTTCGCGGAACATGCCCGCGCCTCGTTGCATCAAGACCGCCAGGCGACCCGCACCCGGATGCTTTGGATCCATGAGGATCGATTCGCCGAGCCGTTTCAATTCGGCGGCGAAGTTGACACCGACATTGGAGCCCGACCACTGAGGTTTGCGGGTGGTGCCCAAGGTCTGGCTCATGATCTTATAGCTGTAATCAGTGGATTCCATGGTCGTTTTGGAGCGGAAGTTGTTCAAGAACGCTTGGGTTGCCGGCTCCGAGCCCAGCGACGTGACATACATGTCCGCACTTTGCACCGCAAAAATGCAGCAAGCACCGTAGCCGCGTGCCACGCTGAGGAAGTGAGCGTCCGCGCTCCCCACGAGACTGCTGGCTTCATCCACAACCAGCAACACGTGTTTCTCACCCAGTGCTCGCCAATCGCGCGACGCACGTTCGTTCATCAATTTGTAAAAGCGTTGCTTGGCCAGGTTGGAAATCACGGCACCGCCGGCACCGTAGGAGTTATAGGGCAGGTTCACGCCAAACTTGCCACCCTTGAGAATGTCGCACAGGTCGAAACCATCCGAGTGCTCGATGTGCGCGAATGCCACCAGCGATTTGTGGGAGACGATGGGGTCGATCCATGTGACGAGCGTGGCGAACACGTTCGAGCGAGTCTCACTGTCCATCGCGGGCACCGTGACTTTGAAGTAGTCCACGGCCGCTTCCAGCATGTGTTGCTCGCCTTCGGACGGGCTTTTGAATCCCGTCAAATAACTGAGCATTTTTTCCATCGCTTTGTCGTCACGGATGCCATGGGCGACCACGGTCCGGATGCACGACACCGTCCACTTGAACCGTCGGCTTGACTCGACATCGGAGGCGACCAATTCGCCATTCGTGACCATCTGATTGAGGTTCACGCGTTCCTGTGCGATCAGTGCTTCGACCACCACAGAGGCGTTCAGCCACAGCGTCTTCGCGGAAGTTTCAAAGAATTTTGCGCTCGAGCTGTTGCTCTTGGAGTCGCCATGACCCGCACCGAAAATCGCTTCGGTGGTTTCTGTTGGATTGAGGCCTTCGAGGCAAGCAAAACGCACACCGGGTTCAATCAAAGTGTAGGAAATTAATCCTCGCAATTCTCCGGGAAGGTCTTTGATGTCGAGCACCAACATGCCACCACATTGCAACCGAACCCACTGGGCGATGATGGCGCGGATGAAGCTGGTTTTGCGGGTGCCAGTCGTGCCGATGATGCTGTGGTGCATCGTCATGTCTTCGACCGACATGCAAAGCGGCTTGCCGCGGTCCGGCGAAAATCCGTCTTTCCGCTGGGTCAAGGTCCCAGTGGCAATGGCCATGGTCAGCACGGGTGACTTGTCTGCGGCCACGGCTTTGGCCTGATCGAGTCGGGCGCCCATGTGGCCTTCGCCGGAACTCTGCGTCGACTCTGCCGGCGCAGCCTGGTCCAGCGCGTTCTGACGATCGATGTGATGATTCCAATCGTGCCTCGCCCAGATCCACGGCATCAGGGCGGCGCCGAGGAACCATGGGATCGGCTGCATCCAGTGCGCCAGGATTCGCATCGAGAGACACAAGACCGCAGAGAACGTGACGATGTAAAGGAGCGCAACGCGGGCCTTGTCGATGGACTTGGTGACCGATGCGACGAAAGCCAAGATCAAGAGCAGTGCAATGGGCGCCGCGAAGGGGAACGCCTGCAGCTTGGCCATCACCTCAGGGAGGAGACTGGATTGACTCACACAAGCGCCGGCGATCGGCACGACGGCTCCAAAGAGCACGCATTCGGTGGCCACTTCTCGACCTTCCCCGATCATCAACGCGTAGGCGACCGGCGCCAGGAGGGCGCCGCCGATGAAGAACCCAAGAGGTCCTAGAAGGAGAAATAGCAGCATCGTGCCGATGCCAATCAGCGGGATCAAACCAATGACCGCAGGAGTGGCGACGGAAGGGACACCGAGTGAAACGATTTCGTTGGGCGACGTGAGGCCCGTGAGGCGATGGCCGTCACGTGTGCGCCACCAGCGCGGAGTCCGATCATCGATGTCGTCCGCCACGGACTTGCCGTCGATTTCGTGAGGAACGTCCCAACGTTCCAGAATGCGGGTGGCGAATCCGTTGGAATCCTCCACGAGTTTTGGCATGTCGAGAAGGTGAACGAGCTTGGTAAAGAAGGCAGCCATGGGGATCACTCGTGATTGGTGTATTGGGGGATGGTTGAAGCAGGCGTTGCACCGGCAGCGCCACAAAAAGCGGGGAGCGGCGGCGCCGTGTTGGGGTAGTCCCGAATCGCCTTCCGCGTCTGCTCGCAGAGCAGCGCCTGTCTGCGCGCCGTGTCTGAAGCCTGGGCGGTCTGTTGGTCCTGTTGCTGGGCGACCGCATCGGCCTGCTGTGCCTTGACGTCTGACAGATTGCGTGACGCCGCGAGCTTGGCCGCGGTCGGTGCGAGGAGCATGATCAGGGCAATGCCGAGCACCATGATCCCCATCAGGTAAAACGACACCAACTGGCCAATGCGCCTGGTCATCTGCCGCATGAGGTAAGGCGACTCGAGGCGTTCCTGCAGCCATTCCGTGCTGTCTTCGTGCAACGGACCGTTCGCACGCACCCGTTCCGCAGGAAGCAAATACATGTGTTCCAGACGTGGGTCGGCGGGCGGGAAACCGATGACGGCATTGCCGACGAAGGAGTAGAGACGAGAAGCAAACGAGAGGCGAGGCATGAAGAGTGATCCTTGCTGGAGTCACTCTTCAGTCAGACAGAAAATCCCGTGTCCGCAACCCTAAAATCAAGAAATATTTTCGGGCTCGAACCGCGCACCCACCCCGGGGCGTATCCTGCTGCTGCCACTGGCGGTGGGCCAGGTTCGATCTGGAAAGGGAAATGATCAGGAACATCACGATTCAGGGCTACAAGAGTTTTTCCCGTGACCAAGCGACTCGGGTGGCCTTTGATGGCACGAAGCAAGCGGCTCTTTTCTATGGGTTGAACGGCGCCGGGAAGAGCGCGATCGGCCAGGTCGTTCAACGCCACGGCACCGCCGATCCCATTGCCAACTGTTCAGTGGCATTCACTGCCGGAACGGCATACGAATGCTTCGTTTACAACGAAGCCTTTGTGGAAGCCAACTTCCGAAACACGGCAGGTTTTCCGGGCATTTTCAGCATCGGCCAACAGGACGCCGATGCGTTGACGCGAATGGAGACCCTAGAGAAAGAGAGCCTGGATATGGACAGTCGCAGAGGGCAGCTGTCCGGTGAGCTGGAGGTTCTTGGACAAGAGGCCGAGAAGGCACAGGAAGTCGCCGCTGAGGCGACCTGGCGTGTCTACCGAGACCACAGTGAAGGGATCTTGGGCCCGTGGCTGGGCGGTTATGGGAAGAACAAGAAAGGCCTTTTCCAGAAAGTCCGTGATGTCGCCCTGGCCGTGGGTGAAACGCCACCCTCCGTCGATGACCTGCATTCGCGGATGGAAGACCTGGCCGCAGAGCAGGCCACCGAGAAAGGTCAGGTCTCACTCGATTTCACTGACCTGATGGCCATTGAAATGGATTCCATCTGGGGCAAGGCGGTGGTGGGATCTCAGGACAGTCGGTTGGCTGCCGCCATTCAGCAAATCGGGAACATCGATTGGGTGCACGCGGGAAAGAAATACGTCACGGAGCACAGCACCGACTGTCCCTTTTGCCAACAGCTCTTGCCTCCCGACTTCAAGGAACAGCTGGCGTTGCTCATTGAAGGCGACTACCAGAAAGACCTCGAGAAGATCCAGGCTCTCGGCGTCCGGTATGAGGCACGCATCGCCGATCTGACCGCTGCCGCCCGAACGATCCTCGCTGATGGATCCTTCGCGCGAGAGAATGCGGAACTAGAGAAGGCGTGGTCGAACTTGCATCTCCTCCTGACCCGCAATCTGTATGCCATGCAACAAAAGTATCGTCAGGCGGGCCACGCCGCCGAGATTGAGTTGAGCGCTGACTCCGTTTTTCTCGTGAACAAGGCGCTCACTCAGATCAAAGAGCGAATTGACACCTACAACCAAAGAATTCGAAATCGGCAGGCGGAGCGGGTGAAGGTCGGAGCCGATTTCTGGAAGCGCATGCGCTTCGACCACGCAGGGGTCTTGGAGGTTTACAACTCAGCCAAGGAAACGGCGGATGCAAAGATCAGGGAGAAAAACAGCTTTCTGGCCAATGTCATCGATCGCAGACGCGAGATACAGGCCGAACTGATCGTGCTTCGGGCGAACAGCGCAGGAACAGCAAAAGCGGTAGAGGGAATCAATGCGCGTTTAAAGGGCCTAGGCATTGAAGGCTTCACGATCAAGCGCAAAGAAGGGGAGGGGAATCTCTATTGCCTGACGCGACCAGGCGTCGACGTCGACGACTACCTGTCCCTGAGCGAAGGCGAGAAGACGATGATCTCGTTTTTCTACTTCGTCGAGCTGGTGAACGGTTCGGCGTTCGCCGACCGCAACCTCCCGCAAAATCGAAAAATCGTCTTCATCGACGATCCGATTTCGAGCCTGTCGCACACTTACGTCTACGACATCGTGTCCATCATCGTTGAAGAAATGATTCGCGGAGCGAAAAAGGCCAAACAAGTCTGCGTCCTGACTCACAGCCTCTTTTTCTACCACGAGATGGTGAAGCAGTTGGGGGGCAAAAGCGCTCACAAGCAATGCGAATTCTTCCGCGTCTCCAAATCTCAGCACAGCTCTGTGAGAGCAATGGCGTGGGACGAAATCAAAAGCGAATACCAGGCTTTTTGGCAAGTGATCAAGGATGCCCGTAACGGCACGGCGTCCATTGCCGCGGTGCCGAACGCGATGCGGTGCATCTGCGAACACTTTTTTTCGTTCACCGATCAGCAAGACGATTTCAAGCAGGCATTGTTGAAGCTCTCGAACGAGGATCAATCGTTCAAGTCCCTGGCCCGGTATTTAGATCGGAATTCACATGCGGATCTCGTCAACCTCACCGATTTCGGCGACCACGACATGGCCTACTTCCTGGACAAGTTTGAGGCGGTGTTCCGCGTCACGAAATACCCGGGCCACTACAACCAGATGATGGGGCCGCCCGTTGTTGAGCAGCCCGTCCCTGTTGAGGCGGCTTAGGGCGAATTGAACCTGGGCCAGATGGCTTTGCGACACCCCGACCTCGGGGTCGAAGTCGAGGGACGGGGTGACGCAAAGACCGGTGAAACAAGGAAGCACAACAAGAGCATTGCACCGGAGGAGCGTTTCAAGGGGTCGGCGCAGGTGGAACCAATCCGGTCGGGGTGTAAACGATGTAGATGGACGACTCCATGCCTCCGCTTGCATTCGCCGCGCAGAAATTCATGACGTCGTTTTGATTGTGCAGAACCTGCGTCGGTGGGGAGGTTGCGTAGGCGCCGGCCGCTCCCATGAGGGGCGTGCCGCCCGCGAGCAAAGCATTGCACTGGCCCTGAGTTAGATCGTCGAAAGCGAGGGCAACACCCACCCCAACGATGTTGCCGCCTGATGTGTTACTCAGCTCAATGAAGCGCAGCGGCTCGCCGGTGAGTGTGACGTAACAGCCCGGAATGAAGGTGTTCGGATCCACAGCGCAGAAGCCAGGCCCGAACTGTGCCGGTGCGGCGTAGAATTCAGTCTGCACGGGCGAGCCCGCGCCGTTCCAGTTGGCTCCATACATTTGCAGCGCCGTTGACCCGACCACATTTACCATGGTGCGGTCGTGATCCACGGAAGCCGCTGTCGTCGCGTTCTGGCTTGCGATGAAGGCGACGGCGGCTGCACCGATCACGATGGCAAACACCAGGATGACTTCGAGCAAGCCAAACCCACGCCGCTTGCGCGGCAGCGTTCGGTGCAGGGGGAAGCAAGGGGAAATGGCGAGTGTGTTCATGAGGATCACCGCTTGGAGGGGAGGAAGTGGGCGCGCCAGGGATGCGCAGGATTTGGCGTGGTGTAGAAGGCGACGCGTCCGTCCACCGGCTGGCCGTCGATGGACCAACGGACATCGCAGGCTGTGATGGCGTGCTCGCTGGAAGCGGTGCACTGACCGATGGCGACAGCCGTGACGGCGCCGCCCATGCTTTGCTGTTCGTGGGCGTCTTGATCCAACGCAGCCTGCATGGCGACCTGTGCTTCGGTGGGTGTCGGTGCGCTGGGTGCTTCTCGGCTTCCGGAGCAGGCGGCCAGCAGCACGACCAGCAGCACGACCAGCGCACCGACGAAAACGAATTGTGTGTTGTGGCGGTTCATGGGTGGGCTCCGGAATTGCGGCGTGTTGGATTGCGAATGAGGGAAGGGTGTGAGCCCGTTACAAAGCAGGCTCACACCTAGATCAGTTACTGACCGAACCAGCCGTCGGAATGGAACCCGTAGTCAATGGCTGGCACCGACTTGTTTTCACACATGAAGTCCGACCAGGTGTTCGCTGGCAACACTTCGATGGCATTGCTGGGGTCTCGGTCAGTCGAAGCAATTTGACGATTAGCTGTTGCTGGGCCGAACGTGATGCTTTTCACCGACTTCTCGTTGCAGGGCAGGGGGATGTCTACCTGAAAGAAACCTGCGATCGGCTCGGGTCGCACGTTGAATGTGGCGGTGTATCCACTGCCCATGACCAAGGTGATTGACATGGCATGTCTGAGTTTCCAGCCAGTCGACTCAGGCGCCTCAGCGGTGATGTCCAAACTCTTTTCTTGGCTACCGCCGCCGTCTCGGTCGGCGAGGGTGCAAATCGGGAAGTCACTTGGTTTGAAGAATTGCTGTCCCTTGGGCCAAGCGTGGCAGGGAGCGAGCGCAGAGGCGTTCGGGTTCGCGGCATTGGCGGCGGGCGCAACCGAAACAGAGATCGGCAGGGGCACGTATTGGGCGGATGCGATCGCGGGCGCGGCAACTAGTGCAACGGAGAGGGCGAAGGAAAGACGGTTCATGGGAATGCTCTGGGAAGTGGGTAAATCAGAAAAGGGAGGTTGTGTCTGCGCTGGCGACATCAGCGACAGGAGGTGGCGCTTGGCAGATCGCC
>Ga0302311_10005403_pt1 | contig 13510 bp, 14 predicted proteins | sample III_Palsa_N1_3_FD_200449 | JGI IMG/M metagenome (GOLD analysis project Ga0302311, IMG submission 200449) | Peat permafrost microbial communities from Stordalen Mire near Abisko, Sweden - III_Palsa_N1_3 | ecosystem: Environmental > Terrestrial > Soil > Palsa > Peat permafrost | place: Sweden... | reverse complement strand
CGCAGCTGCGAAAGCCCCCTCAGTCGCTTCGCGCCAGCTCCCCCAACGGGGGAGCAGCTTCGCCTGCACGACCACCAACGAATGAGTGAACCCCCAAATCCTCGCGAAAAGGAACAGGCGGAATTGGCTTAGTACACCATCAACCGGAGCGGCGGTCCGAGGGTTCGTGCGCCCACGCCCGCAAGGCCGCGCCCTGCGCGTCGTCCGGTCCCACCTCTCCGTCAGCCGGCGCCGCGGCCCCACCCGACTCCGGCCCGCCCGACGCATAGGGCGAGCCCGGGGCGTCGGTTTGCGCCTCCTCGATCGCCCAGTCCTCGTTCTCCCAAAGGCTCCAGTCCGGCGTCAGGCCCAGCATGGCGCAGAGGCGGGCGACCGAGGCGCCGATCGGCAGGGTCCCGAAGCTTATGATCTCGTCCTCGTCCGCCAGCCGCTCGCCCAGATGGTCCAGCCGCCGCTCGGTGTCGCTACCGTCGCCCTGGGGGTCTTCCGCCGCCTCGATGGCCTGCTCGACCACCGGAACGATGGTGGCGCTGAGCACGCCGCCCCGAATCCCGATCTCCGTGCGCCGCTGCTCTTGCGCGGATGGCTCCGGCTTGCGCGCAGGCGCCGTGGACGCCGTCTGCTCGGCCTCAAGCTCGTCATAGAGCCGGCCCTCCATCGCCAGGGTCAGCCGCACCGCCCGGCTGATCCGCGCAATGGGTGCGCCGGCCTCGCCGCCTCGGGGCTGGGGCGGCGCCGGCCGGCCCGCCTCCGCCGCGTTCATGGCCTGGGCCGCCCGCGCCAGCACGATCTGCTCCTCCGCCCGGGCGATCGACATGGTGATCGCCGCCAGCTCCCGCAGCATCCGCGCCTGCCGCTCGACGCGCTCGGCCTTCGTCTCGGCCCGGGCCTCGGAAGGCGCGGCGGCGGCCGTTGCGGCGGATGGAGGGGTTATGGACATTGGAACAAAACAAGAACATATATCGCGCAAGCTGTCAAGTTTGATCGCGGAGGTCGCGACGCGGCAAACTGGAGGAGGCTACTGAGAGAGCCTGTGGCGCGGCGAACGGTGAGTTTCCGGCGCGGCGCCGGGGACGGGAGTCGACCTATTGCCGACATTCGCCGCACAATAAAGAATAGCGAGATGAACGACGTCCCTGACCGCCGTGGATGGCTTAGCGAGCCCTTGGCAAGTTACCCTGCTGTGCCGCCTTTTCCTCAACTCACCACCTTTGAGCGGCGCGCGCTGGATGTGATTGCAGAAGGGTTCGGCTCCGACGCGAGTGAGTTCATGCGTCAGATTGACGCCTGCCGTGTCGTTGATCGGGTCAACACGATTGTCGGATTTTACACCCGAACTGTCGTGGACAAGGCGGCGGCGCGGCCCCTGACGATTACGTACAAAGGAGCACACTTCGAAGTGCCCGGAACCCGCTACGGCATGATGGTTTTGTTGTGGGGCGACGACGGTTACTTATCCACCATCGAAGCGACGACATATGGCGAGGACGACCTGGGTGGTCAGGATTTGGTCAATCTCGATTTTATCAGCTTCCAGCTAACCTAAGGGCAGCTGTCCACTCCTCCCACCCGCTGGGAACGTCCGCTATCGGCATGGTCGGTCGAACTGGGCGATCCAGGGCGAGAACCCTTCGACTCTTGCTAAACGTCACCACTCGCGGAACCGCTCGCGTGGACGGCTGGCAGCCCACTTTCCGACGCTGCGAACGCGATACGTGAACGCCGTGGGCTCAAGACCGGGGCGAGGGCTTCCGAAAATCCGGCGCACGTTTCTCGCGAAACGCCCGGCCGCCCTCCTTGGACTCCTCGGTGCCGTAATAGAGCGCCACGGCCTCGAAGCCGAGGGCGCTGATGCCGCGCTGGTGTTCGGTGTCGGCGTTGAACGAGCGCTTGGCGATGGCCAGGGCCGTCGGGCTGCGCGCGACCAGTTCGGCGCACCAGGACGCGACTTCCTCGTCCAGCCGCTCCAGCGGAACCACGGTGTTGACCAGGCCCATTTCCAGCGCTTGGGCGGCGGTGTAGCGGCGGCACAGGTACCACATCTCCCGCGCCCGTTTTTCGCCCACCACCCGCGCTAGATAGGCGGTGCCGAACCCCGGATCGACCGAACCGACCTTGGGGCCCACCTGGCCGAACTGGGCGGTGTCGGCGGCGATGGTCAGATCGCAGATCGTGGCCAGCACGTTGCCGCCGCCGATGGCGAAGCCCTGGACCCGCGCGATGACGGGCTTGGGAATATCGCGGATCAGGCTCTGCACCTCGTCGATCGGCATGCCGATCACCCCGCGCCCGCCGTAACCGCCCTCGTGATCCGACTGGTCGCCGCCGGTGCAAAAGGCCTTGTCCCCGGCCCCGGTCAGGACGACGACCGCGACGTTGCGATCAGAGCCCGCCCGCTTGAACGCGTCGATCAGCTCCTCGCAGGTCTCCGGGCGAAAGGCGTTGTACTTTTCCGGCCGGTTGATGGTGATCGTGGCGACCTGGTCTCGCACCGCGTAGAGAATGTCCTGATAGGTCATGGCGTTGTCCCATAGGTGTCGACCGCCGCCAGCATGGCCGCGACCAGGTCGCGCTCGTCAAGGCTGAGCTCGGGACGCCAGATGTCGAACAGCAGCACCACCCGCAGTTGGTCGCTGGTGTTCCACGCCTCGTGCTCGATGGTGTCGTCGAAGATCAGCGTCTGACCCTCCATCCACGGCCGCGTCTCGTTGCCGACCCGAAGCGCGCAGCCGTCCGGAACGATCAGGGGCAGATGGCAGATCAGCCGCGTATTCATCTGGCCCGTGTGCGGCGGGATCCGGGCGCCGGGCCGCAGCAGCGAAAACAGCACCGACGGCGTGCGCCCGGGCGCCCGGGACAGCGGGACCGCCCGCAGCGCCTCCATGGTCCTGGGGCACCGCGCGGCGTTTTCCGTGACCTCGGCGCCGGCCTCGATCAGGTAGAAGGCGCTCCAGTCCAGGCTGTCCAGCAGGTCGCCATAGTCGGCCGGCGGCCGGTTGGCGTTGGTTTGGATGTAAGGGCGGAAGGCCTGATCGTCGCGGACCACGCTCAACAGCTCGTCCCGGATAAGCCCGGTTTTGGATTCCAGCTCGGCCAGCCAGGGAAATTCGGCGCGCTCGTAGAACTGCCGCTGGGGGAGTTCGGGAAAGTAGAAGGCGGTGGGGGATTGAAAATAGATCTGCTTCTTGCCCAGCAGCAGATCCAGCGACTGAGTAAACCTTTGGCTGGACCCGGCTGGATCGAACCCCGCCTTTGAGAGCGCGCCGCGCAGGTGGGCCTCGTAGTCCTGCGCATAGCGCGCGCTTTCGCGCTCGGCGCGCCGGACGGCGGCCTGCAGGTCCGAGGACAGGGTCTCGAACGCGGGCGCGCGGGCCACCACGGCGCGGTAGAAGGCCGCCGCCGCCCGCCCATCCCCGCGCGCCGCGAAATGGTCCGCCTTCATTAGCAGCGCCGGCAGGTGCCCCGGATGGGCGCTCAGCACCTGGTCCAGCGCCGAAAGCTGGCCGGCTTCGTCGACAAGGCCCCGGCGGGCCAGGGCCAGGCCGTACCAGGCGCTGGCGTCCTGGGGTCTGGCCGCGACAATCTGCTCGAACAGGACGCCCGCCGCGCCGTAGTCCTGCCGCCCTAGGGCCTCGGCGCCGGCCCGGCCCAGCTGATTCAAGTCTGCCTGAAACGTCACGCCCGCCCGGCTCCTGCCTGTCGCTCGCCGATCGATGGAGCTGGATACACCGGCCCCGAGGGCGTGTCCAAAGGCGCCGGCGATCCCCGCCCGCCTTCGTTTGGCCCGACATTTGGCCGCTTATGCGCACAGTATCCTTGGCTTTCTCAGCCAGACAGGTCATTGGCGCGCAGCGGCGGCCAATGCTCGCGTTTTTGGCGCAGGGTTGACGCCCGCCGGCCGGACAGGAATTCCATGACCTTTCCCTCCACTCATCCCGCGCTTGAGCGGGCGCTCACCGAGCAGGGCTACCGCGAGCCGACGCCGGTGCAATCGGCGGTTTTGGCCGCGAACGCCCAGGATCAGGACCTGCTGGTCTCGGCCCAGACCGGCTCCGGCAAGACCGTGGCCTACGGCCTGGCCATGGCCACCCAGCTGCTGGGCGATTCCGAGCGCATGGGCCCGCCCGGCGCGCCCCTGGCCTTGATCATCGCCCCGACCCGCGAGCTGGCCATGCAGGTGGCCCGCGAACTGACCTGGCTCTACGCCCGCACCGGCGCGGTGGTCACAACCTGCGTCGGCGGGATGGACGCGCGGCGCGAACAGCGGGCGCTGGCCGCCGGCTGCCATATCGTGGTGGGCACGCCCGGCCGGCTGCGCGACCACCTGGAGCGCGGCCATCTCGACCTGGCGGTGCTCGCCGTCGTGGTGCTGGACGAGGCCGACGAGATGTTGGACCTGGGCTTTCGCGAGGACCTGGAGGTGATCCTCGACGCCACGCCGGCCGAGCGGCGCACCCTTCTGTTCTCCGCCACCATCGCCCGCGAGATCGCCACCCTGGCGAAACAGTATCAGCGCGGGGCGGTCCGCATCGACACCGCCTCCCACAACGAACCGCATGGCGACATCGAGTACCGCGCCATCCGCATCGCGCCGGGCGAGATCGAGCATGCGGTGGTCAATGTGCTGCGCTTCTACGAGTCCGGCCGGGCCCTGGTGTTCTGCGCCACCCGCGAGGCGGTGCGGCATCTGTACGGCGCGCTGCGAGAGCGCGGTTTCGAGGCGGTGGCGCTGTCGGGCGAGTTGGCCCAGCGCGAGCGCACCGACGCCCTACAGGCCCTGCGCGATGGCCACGCCCGGGTCTGCGTCGCCACCGACGTCGCCGCGCGGGGGCTGGACCTGCCGGACCTTGGCCTGGTCATCCATGCCGAACTGCCGGCCAACCGCGCCGGCCTGCTACACCGCAGCGGCCGCACCGGCCGGGCGGGGCGCAAGGGGATTTCGGTCCTGCTGGTCCCCTATAACCGCCGCCGACGCGTCGAGCAGCTTCTGACCTCCGCCAATATCGAGGCGATCTGGGGTGGGCCGCCCAGCGCCGAGGCGATCCGCGCCAGCGACCAGACCCGCCTGCTGGACGATCCGATGCTGAACGAGGCGCCAGCGGACGAAGACCTGGCCCTGGCCCGCATCGTCATGGACAAGAAGTCGCCGGAACAGATCGCCGCGGCCCTGATCCGGCTGCACCGCTCGCGCCTGCCCGAGCCGGAGGAGCTGTTCGACACCGGCCCCGCGCCGGAGCGGCGCGAGGCGCGCGGGCCGAAGGAGCCCCGCGAACCGCGTCCGCGCTACGGCGCCGATCAGGGCGGCGCCGCGGGCGCCAGCTGGTTCCGCCTGGCCATCGGGCGCAGCAACAACGCCGACCCCAAATGGCTGATTCCGCTGATCTGCCGGACGGGCCATGTCACCAAGAAGGACATCGGCCAGATCCGCATCTTCGATCGCGAGACCAAGTTCGAGATCCTGGGCGAGGCCGAGGCCCGCTTCTTGGCCGCCATCGCCGCCGCGCCCAAGGACAAGATGCGCATCGAGCCGGCGGTCGCGCCCGGCCGCAAGCCGGAAGGGCCGCCGCGGCGGGACGGTCCGCCGCCAAAATCCGCCCATCATGGAAAGGCCAAGCTCCGGAAATAAAAAGACTAATGTTTCAACGGCGACTCACAATCAACGTACCGACGTCATCTTGTGGACATCCAATCCGCTTACTAAATCGTACCTCAAGCAGGCAACGGGAGGATGCAATGGTCCGCAAGATTTTCGTCGCGCCCGCTGAAACCGGCTGGAGCGTCAGGTCTGACGGCTTTGAGAACGACATGCTGTTTCTAAGCGGGGCCAAGGCGGAATCCACCGCGCGGGGTTTGGCTGAAAAGATCGCCATCTCCGGTGAATATGCGGAAGTCCAGGTGCGCCTGCGCGACGGCAGCCTCGCCGGGCGCTTCGTATGCGCCCCAGCCAGCGCCGGCGCATTGGACCTCGGCGCCAACTGATCGCCCCTTTGGCGACATCCGTCAGCTGTCCATTGGCGCGCTCGCGCCGACAAGGCTGAACCACGCCGTCAGGCTCTCGGTCACGAAGTCGATCAGCCGGCCTTCAGGGGCTATGCCCCACTGATTGAGCGCGCCCTGCCACTGAGCCTCGATCAGCCGCGCGGCGTCTGCCGGCGCGATGGCCAGCGGGGGCAGACGCTGCGCGATGGCCTCGCGCAGCAATCGGAACCGCTCGCGGGCCAGGCGGTTGAGGTCGGGATCGCGCATATCCTGGCGCAGCCAGAGCAGCTGGTCGGCGAAAGCGCCGACATCGTCGATCCCTGGCGTCAGCAGCCGGAATACCGCGATGACGGCGGCCGCGCTCGAGCCGGAGGGCAGGTCGGCCAGCGCGCCCGCGAAGGCGCCATTGTCCTGGGCGAAAGCGGCGATGACCAGGCGGCGTTTGTCTCCGAAACGCTGGACCAGGGTGGCGGGGGCGATGCCGGCCGCGGCGGCGATGTCGGCGAGGGTGAATTCCGGACCCTTGGTCGTCATCACCCGCAGCGCGACGCCCAGTACGGTTTCGTCGCTAATGGTTTTTCGGCGGGCCATGTTGATTATAAACGATCATTCATTTATGAAAACCCCACTATAGACCAACGCGCATGATGGAGAAGGCGTCCATGGAACATCCGGCCATAGACCATCCTTTGGCGGGGCGGGTGGCGTTGGTGGCCGGCGCCACGCGCGGCGCGGGTCGCGGCATCGCGCGGGAGCTGGCCGCCGTCGGGGCCAAGGTCTATTGCACCGGCCGCAGCACGCGCGGCCACGCCGCGACGCCGGGCCGGTCCGAGACCATCGACGAAACCGCGCAGCTGATTATCGATGCAGGCGGGCTGGCCGTCGCGGTGCGCGTCGATCATACGCAAGAAGCCGAAGTCGTCGCCCTGGCCGCGCGCCTGCGCGCCGACGAGGGGCGGCTGGATGTGCTGGTCAACGACATCTGGGGCGGCGACGAATTGATCGACTGGCAGGCCAAATTCTGGTCGCTGGACATGGCGACCGCGCGCGCCCTGGTCGACCAGGCCGTCTTCAGCCATCTGATCACCTCGCGCCACCTGGCGCCGCTGATGGTCGAGGCCAAACGCGGGCTGATCGTCGAGGTCACCGACGGCGAGTTGTCCGGCTATCGCGGCCAACTCGTGTACGACTTCGTCAAGGCGTCGGTGAACCGGCTAGCCTACGCCATGGCCTGGGACCTGGCGGGAACCGGAGTGAGCGCCCTCGCCGTCTCGCCGGGCTTCCTGCGCTCCGAGGCGATGCTCGACCGGTTCGGCGTCACCGAGGCGAACTGGCGCGACGCCGTCAAAGCCGATTTCGCTTTCGCCTATTCCGAAACGCCTCGATATGTCGGTCGCGCCGTCGCCGCCTTGGCCGCCGATCCCGATGTGGGACGTAAGTCCGGACAGGCCTTCTTCGTGGGCGCCCTTGCGGACGAATACAGCTTCACCGATGTCGACGGCGAAAGTCCGCGCTTTTGGCGGAACATCGAGGCTTGGCTGGACCCGCAGATCGCCGGCGGTGGCAAGCTTGGCCCGGAGGCCAGGCGGATCGCCGCCGCGCGCTATGGCATGATCCATCTGACCCCTGCCCATGCCGAGCAGGCGCGAACCTACGCCGCGGCGCTTGGTCTCGGCGGACTGGGCGGCGGGCTCGAGGTTGTCGGCGGCTAGGCGAAGACTTCGGCCTGGGCCGCGCTCGACGGCTCGCTGGGCTGGGCCCAAAGGTAAAGCAGATAGAAGGCGCCGAACGGCACGAGGGCGATCAGGAACCACCAGCCGCTCTTACCCACGTCATGCAACCGGCGAACCTTGATGCCAAGGTCGGGGAGGAAAATCGCCAGAGCGTACAGTTGGACCGGCAGCATGGATCGAAAGGACACCGAGGCGACAATCGATACGATCAGAAATATGAAATAGTATAGCATATACATCCAAAAGGATTTTCGATCGGTCCCATCCGAAAAGTTAACGTAATTCGCGGTGATGGCGTCGATGAAGTAAGCGAAGCCGAACGATCTGCTCCTCGATTCATTTCGGCCGACGGGTTGATCAACCGACGCTGTCGGTCTGGGTTGCGATTCCTGACGATAACCCAGCGAAGGACTGGCCGAGCCCGGCGAAACACCCCTCCGACCAAATGGTGTTGTTGGCTGCATGAACCACATCCCAGGGTTTCTCTGGCGAAAGCATGCACTCCTCAGATTTCATAAAAGTGAATACTGCGACAATTTGACCAACGCCGGTTCTGATGATGGACCGTCCTTCGGGCGCGGCGGAGTGGCCGGTCGCCTACGCCATTCCTTCTGATGTCCGCGAGCGATAGTCTGGACCCGACGAGACCCGCGATGAGGAACGCCAATGTCCGCCAATGCCGATTCCGTCGCCGCGGCGATGGCCTGTCTCGACGCCTTCATGGCCGCCTTCAACGCCCGCGACCTGAAGGCTTTCGAGGCGACCTTCAACTTTCCAAGCGTCCGCCTGGCCTCCAATACGCTGGCGATTATCGAGCCTGGCTATCACCAACCCCAGATGTTCGAACAGGGCGCGCTGAAGGATTGGGACCACTCGGCCTGGGAGCGGCGCGAGGTGATCCACGCCGGCGAGGACAAGGTGCATATCGACACCCGCTTCACCCGTTACCGCGCGGACGGGAGCGTGATCGGCGGCTTCGACTCGATCTACGTGGTCACTCGCGAGAACGGCCATTGGGGCGTGAAGGCGCGCTCCAGCTTCGCGCCCTGATCCCCTTGCGCCCCGACCTCCTTGCGCTTTGGGCCACCGTTTCGCGTTAGCTTTGGCGCGCGCCACGCGCTATGGGGCCACCATGCGCAACCATGAAAGCCGGTCCGCTTGAGCCCGCAGCCGTCACCCGAGACCCTCGAACGCCTGCGCCAGGCGAGCGCGCTGCTCTATCAGCGGCGTTTCGCGGAGGCCGCCGGCCTGCTGGGCGCCTTGAAGGCCCAGCAGCCGAATCTGGTCGAGGCGCGGCGGTTGCTGGGCTTGGCGCTGCGCGGGCAGGGGGATCTGGGCGGCGCGGAGTACGAATTTCGCGACGCCTTGACGCTCGAGCGCCGGGCGGACCTATTCGAAGCCCTCGCGGCGACGCTGGAGATGGGCGGGTTTCGGAGCCACGCCGAGGACGCCTATCGACAGGCGCTGGCCATCGACCCGATCTTCGGCCGCGCTGCCGTCGGCCTGTCGGAACTACTGCTCAATGAGAACCGGCCCGTCGAAGCCCTGGCGGCGGTCTCCTCCGCCGCGGCGCGACCGGACGCCGATATCCACGTCTTGAGCGCCTATGCGCTGACCTTGAAAGCGCTGGGGCGTTTCGACGAAGCCATCGAGATCTATCGGCGCGCGGTTCAAATTACGCCCCGCAGCGCCGTCGCCGAGCACAACCTGGCCGCCGCTCTTGGCGACGCCGAGCACTTCGCTGAGGCCGAAGCCGCCGCTCGCCGCGCTTTCGCGAAGGGTCTGGACGCGCCGCAGACCTGGCTGGCGCTGGCCCGTGCGCTGCAAGGCCAGGACCGCTTCGCCGAGGCCGATCAGGCCTTCCGGCAAACGATCCGCCGTTTGCCGGACGATCCGGGCGCCCATGCCGACCTGGCCCAGCTGATCTGGATGCGCACCGAGGACGCCGCCGCCGCCTGCGAGGCCGTCAGCGCGGCCATCGCGGCTCACCCGGCCAATACGCGGCTGAAGGCCGCCAAGGCCAAGGTCCTGGAATACGCCGGCGAGTTCGAGGCCGCCTACGGCGTGCTGAGCGAGGCGATCGCGGGGCAAGGGGGGGATCCCGCGCTGCATGTTCAGGCGTCGCACCTGATCGCCCGGTCCGATCCGGATCGGGCCCTGGCGCACGCCGAGCGGGCCATGGCCCTGGCGCCGGACGTCTTGGAGTCGCTGAACGCGTTGTGCCTGGCCAATCTGGCGGCGGGACGCGCCCAGGCCGCGGCGGACCAGGCGGGGGTGCTGCGCGCGCGCGCGCCGCTCGACCAGCAGGCCGTGGCGCTTCAGGCGACGGCCTGGCGGCTGCTCGGCGACCCGCGCTACGAAGAACTCTACGATTACCAGGCCATGGTGCGGGACTGGACCATCGACACCCCGCCCGGCTGGTCCAGCCTGGAGGCCTTTCTGGCGGACCTCGCGCTCAGCCTGGAGCGCCGGCACCCTTTGCGCACGCATCCTGTCGGCCAGTCGCTGCGCCAGGGAACGCAGACCCAGCAGCGCCTGGACCGGTCCGGCGATCCGGTGATCCGCGCCTTCTTCCAGGCGATCGACGGTCCGATCCGGCGTCACATGGACGCCCTGGGCGCCGGCGCCGACCCCTTGCGGGCGCGCAATACCGGCGCCTACCGCATGGAAGGTGTTTGGTCGGCGCGGCTTCGGCCGCACGGCTACCACACCAACCACCTGCACTCGCGCGGCTGGCTGTCTTCGGCCTGCTACATCGCCTTACCCCAAGCCGTGGAACGGGGCCACGAGGGCTGGCTGAAGTTCGGTCAGCCGGGGGTCCCCACCCGACCAGCGCTGGCCGCCGAGCGCTTCGTCAAGCCGGCGCCGGGCAAGCTGGTGCTGTTTCCATCGTACATGTGGCACGGAACCGTCCCGTTCGACGGCGACGAGCCGCGCCTGACCGTCGCCTTCGATCTGCTTCCCGGCTGAAGCTTTGACCCGCACGGTTCCTATCGGTAGCCGAAGCGGCGCACCCAGGGTTCGAGGCCGCGATAGAACGGCGTGAGCTCGGCCGCATAGCGTCGCCATTGCTGCAGGCCCTCGCGGGACAGGCCGTTCAGCAGCTGCGGGGCGCTGGGCGAGGCGACCAGGCCCTGACGCGAGCGCTGGCCGATGTCCCGCATGGCCTCGCTCCAGCCTATGCCCAGAAAATCGCACAGCGCTTTGACCTGACCGTCAAAATCCGCGACCAGATCCTCGTGGCGATAGAGATGCATCCGCAGCGGAAGCCTTGAGCGGAAGGTATCCACGCTGCGCATATAGATGTGGTAGAAACGCACCGCGCTTGGCAGCGTCAGCAACTCGTAGGTGTAGGGAGTCACCGCGAAGCGATGCTTGAAACAACTGAAGATCACGTCCCTCGGATCGCGAACCGTAAACACGATCCTGGCGTCCGGGAACAGGCGGTGGATCAAGGGAAGTCTCAACCCGTTCCCAGTAGTCGGCCCTGTGGGCTGAAAGCGTTTGTTCATCCGCCGCGGCCAGCCGGGCGATCCCGTCCGGCCGGCTTAGGAACTCGGTGATCCCCGAGACCAGGACCTCTTTTTCCTCAAGGCCGACCGCGTCCGGCTGGGAGGCCAGCACCTGCTCCATCAAGGTGGTGCCCGAACGCATGAAACCGATCAGGAAGACGTGTCGCCGCGCGGGAGAAGGATCGGTCGGCGGCTTCGGTTCGACGCCCCGCGGCCAGGTCGCCGCGAACGCCTGGTGCAGACCCTCGATCTGTCCGACCAGATTTGACTGGCCGAACTGGGCCGAGTTGGCGTCTCGCTGGCCAAGGTTCGCCATCCGATAGGCCTCGAACGCCTCGGAAAAGCGGCCTTGGCGGTCCAGGGCGTCGCCAAGCAGCCCGCGGGACAGATAGCGGCCATTGGGTCCGAGTTGGGGATCGGCGAGCAGGTCGCGCAGTCGGGCCTCCGCGTCGGTAGGTCGGTTTTCCGCCAGATCGGCCATGGCCAGCGCGCGCACCGCCTCGGACAAGCGCGGTCTGATCGCCAGCGCCGCCTCGGCCGCCGTGCGCGCCACCGCCCGGTCGCCCCGGCGCACCGCCATCAGGGCGAGGTGTCCGCGCGGTTCGGCGAAGCCGGGCTCCAGCGCGCTGGCCGTCTCGAAGCTGCGACGGGCGCCTGCCAGATCGCCGTGGGCCAGCTGGGCCATGCCGAGATTGTTCCAGGCCTGAGGAAAGTCGGGGGCCAGCTCGGTCGCCCGCAACAGGCTCTCGACGGCCTCGGCATGCAGACCCAGCCGTGACTGGCAAAGGCCCATCGCGTTCAGCACGGGGACGTCATCGGGCGCAAGGGCGTGCGCGCGGCGCAGGTCGGCGAGGGAGTCGGCTATCCGACCCTGGGCTTCGGCCTTGAAGGCGCGCAGGTTGAGCAGCAGCGGGTGCGCCAGGCCGCCGGCCAGGGCCTGTTCGGCCAGGGCCCCCGCCCGTCCCACATCCCCCGCTCTGATGAGAGCTTCGATCTCGATCAGCCGGGGGTCGGGCGCGCCCGAAGCTTGCAAAAACGGCTCTGTCATGAATTCCTCGGCGCGGCGACGTCCGCCGGCGATCTTCCCATCGCGGCGGCGGCGGGGCAAAGCCCAATTCGCCGCCGCCGCGTCAACGATCGTCCGTCGAGCCCGGACCGTCCGCGCGGCGCGCGCCACGCCGGCGCCGTGGAATTCGACTCGACCAGGTCCGGTGGGCGCGGGCGTGTCACTGTTGGGGACGTACCGGCGTCTCCGTAAATGTGACAGAGACGCCGGTTTCGCCTCGCGAGAAAAGTTGCGGCTCTGGGTCGAAAAAATGGTGAACACCGCCATTGTCCGGCTTGTCAACTTTTCTGATATCGTCAAAAAAACAATATCTTACTTTAAATTACCCGCCTGTCAGGCAGCGGTTTGAAGAGGCTGGACAGTGACGGTGGTGTGTCTGGAAAGTGACAGTCCCGCGCGATCCATTGACCGAGGCGTCACCGTCCCTTGACCTGGAGGTCCCGCGACCATTTCCTGTCGGCAGGGAGCTGACATGACAGCTCGTTAATTTTTACGGGGTTCGTCGTCGACTGCGGACGCGGTTGATGGCCTTCAAGGGGTTTCACGAATGAAGAAGCTAAGTCAGCGCCAGACGCTGTTCGCCTCGACGATTCTGTGCGGCGCCGCGCTGATGGGCGCGACGCAGGCCAACGCCCAGGCGGCCGCGGCGCCGGCGGGCACGTCGCAGGTGCAGGAGGTGGTGGTCACCGGCTCGCGCATCCCGCGGGCCAATCTGGAAAGCGCCAGCCCGCTGACCGTCGTCACCGCCGGCGAAATCAAGGCCGAGGGTGTCGTCAACGTTGAAAACCTGCTGAACAACCTGCCCGCCGTGATGGCCGGGCAGAATTCGACTGTCTCCAACGGCTCGACCGGTACGGCCACCGTCGACCTGCGCGGTCTCGGTCCCGTCCGCACCCTGGTGCTGATCGATGGCCGCCGGCTGCAGCCGGGCGATCCCAGCGGCGGCGTCCCGGGTCCGGTGCCGGACCTGAACTTCATCCCTGCCCCGCTGGTCGAACGGGTCGACGTGCTGACGGGCGGCGCCTCCTCGGAATACGGCGCCGACGCCGTGGCCGGCGTGGTCAACTTCGTGATGAAGCACGACTTCGAAGGCGTCCAGATCGACGCCCAGTACGGCTTCGATCAGCACGAGAACGGCAACAGCGACGCCTCGCAGTTTCTCGCCGGCAACCCCTTCGGCACCGGCCTGACGCCGCTGAGCAAGCCGGGCGATGTGACCG
>Ga0302311_10005391_pt1 | contig 13528 bp, 8 predicted proteins | sample III_Palsa_N1_3_FD_200449 | JGI IMG/M metagenome (GOLD analysis project Ga0302311, IMG submission 200449) | Peat permafrost microbial communities from Stordalen Mire near Abisko, Sweden - III_Palsa_N1_3 | ecosystem: Environmental > Terrestrial > Soil > Palsa > Peat permafrost | place: Sweden... | reverse complement strand
GGGATGTACCGCGACATCGACGATCGCGTTGGGGCCGTTGTTTGCCAGACGTCGCCGGGCCTCGTCGCTGGTCAATCCCGCCGGCGCGACCGCCTGGTCGTCGCTCATGGCGACACGATCAGGGCCCGTACATGACGTGCGATCTGCTCGTCCTCCTGCGAGGGCAGAACGGACACGCGGACGTCGACCCACGACAGGCCGTCGCAGATTTCGGCGCGCGCCTCCGCATCGTGTTCGCCGATGCCGCCGGTGAACACGATCCTGTCGGCGCCGCCCAGCGCCGCGATCATGGCCGCCACCTGCTTGCGCACGGAGTAGCAGAACATCTCGATGGCCAGCCGCGCATCGGGGTTCGACGGTGCGGCCTGGCGCAGGAGACGCATGTCGCTCGAGAGGCCGGAGATTCCCTGCAGGCCCGACTTGCGGTTGACCATTTCCTCGAGCCTGGCGGCGTCGAAGCCCTTCTCGCGCGCCAGGTACACCAGGATGCCGGGATCGAGGTCGCCGCTGCGCGTGCCCATGATCACGCCGCCGGTCGGCGTCAGTCCCATGCTGGTGTCGATCGACCGGCCCGCCTTGACCGCGGTGATGCTGGCGCCGTTGCCGAGATGGGCGATGACCACGCGCGCCGGCACGTCGGGCTCCAGCTGCCGCAAGATCGATTCGCAGGACAGGCCGTGGAAGCCGTAACGTTCGATGCCCTGCGCGCGCAGCTCGCGGGCGATCGGCAGCGTGCGGGCGACCTCGGGCAAAGTCGTGTGGAAGGCGGTGTCGAAGCACGCCACTTGCGGCAGGCCGGGAAAGTGCTCGCTTGCGTAGCGGATGATCGAGAGGGCTGGCGGGATATGGAGCGGCGCGAAAGGTGTCGCGGCCTCCAGTTGTCCGAGCACCGTGTCGTCGATCAGGCAGTGGCGGCGCAGGCCCGGGCCGCCATGCACGACGCGATGGCCGACGGCGGCCGGCACTGGCATTCCTGCGTCCGTCAGCCGTTTGGCGATCTCGACGACGGCATGTCGGGTGTCGCCGGCCGATTTTGTCTCGACGTCGCCGGACAGCAGAGCCGTCACATCGGAGGCGCCGACGGCGTAGAGGCCGAACTTCAGCGAGGACGAGCCGCTGTTCAGCGCCAGCACCGTCAGGCGGTCTCCCCTTAGGCAGTCCAATGCCAGCCCTCCACCTCCGGCATGTCCTCGCCGTGCTCGCTGATATAGAGCTTGTGATGCTCCATCGTGGTCCAGTAGCGTTGCGTCGCGGTCTCGACCTGCTCCTTGAAGCGCGGGATCCGCCGGATCGCGTCGAGAGCGAGCTGATAGCGATCGAGGTTGTTGAGCACGACCATGTCGAACGGCGTGGTCGTGGTGCCTTCCTCGCGATAGCCGCGCACGTGGATGTTGCCATGGTTGCGCCGGCGGTAGGTCAGCTTGTGGATCATCGACGGATAGCCGTGGAAGGCGAAGATGACCGGCTTGTCCGTCGTGAAGAGATCGTCGAACTCCCGCTCTTCAAGTCCGTGCGGATGCTCGTCCTGCGGCTGCAGCACCATCAGATCGACGACGTTGACGACGCGGATACGGATGTCCGGAACATATTCGCGCAGCAGCGTGACGGCCGCGAGGGTCTCGAGGGTCGGCACGTCGCCCGCGCAGGCCATGACGACGTCGGGATCCTCCGCGCCGTTGCTGGCCCAGTGCCAGATCCCCGCTCCGGCGGTGCAGTGGCGGACGGCGGACGGCATGTCGAGCCACTGCCATTCTGGCTGCTTTCCCGCGACGATCACGTTGATGTAGTTGCGGCTGCGCAGGCAGTGGGCGGCGACCGACAGCAGGCAGTTGGCGTCGGGCGGCAGATAGATGCGGACCACGTCGGATTTCTTGTTGGCGACGTGATCGATGAAACCGGGATCCTGGTGGGAGAAGCCGTTGTGGTCCTGGCGCCAGACGTGCGACGTCAGCAGATAGTTGAGCGACGCGATCGGCTTGCGCCACGGGATGTCGCGGCTGACCTTGAGCCACTTCGCATGCTGGTTGAACATCGAGTCGATGATGTGGATGAAGGCCTCGTAGCAGGAGAACAGGCCGTGGCGTCCGGTCAGCAGATAGCCTTCGAGCCAGCCCTGGCAGAGATGCTCGCTCAGCACCTCCATGACCCGGCCGTCGGTCCTGAGATCGATGTCGACATCCTCGACCGCCGCCATCCATTCCTTGCCGGCGACTGCGATGACGGCTTCGAGCCGGTTCGACGCGGTCTCGTCGGGGCCGACCAGCCGGAAGTTCTGCTTGTCGAGGTTGAGCTTCATGACCTCGGCCAGGTAGGTGCCGAGGACGCGCGTCGACTCTGCACGAACGGCACCGGGCTGGGGAACCGCCACGGCGTAGTCGTAGAAGTCGGGTATCGACAGCGGCTTCAGCAGCAGGCCGCCGTTGGCATGAGGATTCGATCCCATGCGGCGCCGGCCGGTCGGGGCAATGGCCGCGATCTCCTCGCGCAGCTTGCCATCCTCGTCGAACAGTTCGCGCGGACGGTAGCTCAGCATCCAGTCCTCGAGCTGCTTCAGGTGCTCGGGGTTCTTGAAATCGGCGATCGGCACCTGATGCGCACGCCAGGTACCTTCGACCGGCTGGCCGTCGACGAACTTCGGCCCGGTCCAGCCCTTGGGCGTGCGGAACACGATCATCGGCCAGTGCGGCCGCTTGAGTTCCTCCCCCGGAGCACGGCCACGTGCTGCCTTCTGGATCTCTCGGATGTCGGCCAGGATTCCATCGAGCGTGCCGGCCAGCGCCTGGTGCACGAGGGCAGGGTCGTTGCCCTCGACGAAGTGCGGCTCGTAGCCGTAACCCTTCAGCAGGTCGGTCAACTCCTCGCGGCTGATGCGCGCGAGGATCGTGGGATTGGCGATCTTGAAGCCGTTGAGATGCAGGATCGGCAGGACGGCGCCGTCGCGCACGGGATTGAGGAACTTGTTGGAGTGCCAGCTGGCCGCCAGGGCGCCGGTCTCGGCCTCGCCGTCGCCGATCACGCAGGCGACGATCAGGTCCGGATTGTCGAAGGCCGCGCCATAGGCGTGCGTCAGCGAATAGCCCAGCTCGCCGCCTTCGTGGATCGAGCCCGGCGTCTCGGGCGCGACGTGGCTGGGAATGCCGTAGGGCCAGGAGAACTGGCGGAACAGACGGTGCAGACCGCTGCGGCTGCGTTCGATCGCCGGATAGTGCTCGGTGTACGACCCCTCGAGGTAGCTGTGCGCCACGATCCCCGGTCCGCCATGGCCGGGGCCGATGACGTACATCATGTCGAGGTCGTTCTCTTTGATCAGCCGGTTGAGATGGACATAGAGGAAGTTCAGTCCCGGCGTGGTGCCCCAGTGGCCGAGCAACCGCGGCTTGATGTGCTCGAGCGTCAGAGGGACGTCGAGGAGCGGGTTGTCCCGCAGATAGACCTGGCCGACGGAAAGATAGTTCGCGGCACGCCAGTAGGCGTCCATTTTGCGGACGGTGTCGGCCGAAAGGGTGTCGGGCATGAAGGCCTCCGGGTTAAGGGGCGGGGCGTCACCCGGGACGGGCGGCTCCGGAGAATCCTAGCCGAGGGAACGCCTCGCGCAGAAGGCGGTTCCGGCCGAAGGTGAAATGCCGCTCTGTAACCTATCTGAACAAAAAGAAGTGCGTGGCCGAGGTCAGCACCGGCAGCATCGCCTTGGAGATCATGGCATGCAGGCCGAGCGGCTTGAGCAGCATCTTGGCGGTCATCTCCTCGGGCAGGTGGTCCTTCATGAGCTGCAGCACGCTCGCGCGATACTCTTCGTAGTCGCCCTTGGTCGGATCGGCGCCGGGGTGGCGCGCGAGGAAGAGGGCCTTGTAGGCGCAGAAGGCGTCCTCGGCCTCGACATCGACCACGCGGTTCCACAGCGCGCGCGCCACGGCGGTGCGGCTGGTCTTGTCGACATCGCGATAGCGCAGGAAGTAGGCGTAGAAGTGCTTGTAGTGGCGCACCTCGTCGGCGCTGATCGAGGCGGCGAGGCGGCGCAGTACCGGCTCGTCGGCGCTGAGACTTGAGAGCGTGCGATAGAAGGAGGCGGTGCCGGTCTCGACCACGCAGCGTGCGGCCATCTCGAGCGTCTTGGTCTCGGCCAGGCGCTCGGGCTTGCAGAGCGGCGTGTAGAGCTTGAGGAAGGTCTTGTAGGCGGAGTCCCAGTCGAAGCCAGGCCAGGCGGTCTGGACGTAGCGCTTCAGCGCCGCGCCATGCTGCATCTCCTCGGGCTCCCACTCGCGCTCCAGCCAGCCCGTGACCTCCGCGTCGCCGCGGAAATAGTCGATCAGGTTGTGCGAGTAGAGGTGCGAGGTGATCTCGATGAACGAGGCCGAGGCCACGAGGTAGAACAGGAGGTCATCGCGCTTGGCATCCCCGCCCGCCTGCTGCCCCTGCGGGGCGAGCGTGCCGTAGGGGATGTCCTCGATCGACCAGGAAGCTCCACCTGCCTTTACGGCGTCCTGCACTGACATGGGCGTATGGTCGCTGTCTGGCCGTCAAAGTCAATTGGGACAGGTTTCGGGCCTTTCCGGCTCGGTCACTTGCCGTACCTGCCTGTTCCCTATTGCACATTCGGTCCGGGCCGCCTGCGATACCGTTGGCGCATGAAGCGTACCCCCTTTCACCTCGTGCTGATCAAGCCGACGCACTACGACGACGACGGCTATCCGATCACCTGGTTTCGCTCGATCATTCCGTCCAACACCCTGGCCGCGCTTTACGGGCTGGGCGAGGACTGCAACAGGCGTCAGGTGCTGGGGCCCGGCGTCGACATCGTCATCAAGCCGGTCGACGAGTCGAACTGCCGGGTGCGGCCCGACCGCCTCATTGCCGAGATCAAGCGCGCGGGCGGCAAGGCGCTGATCTGCCTGGTCGGCGTGCAGACCAACCAGTTCCCCCATGCCGTCGATCTCGCCCAGCCGTTCCTGAAGGCGGGCATCCCGGTGGCGCTGGGTGGCTTCCATGTCTCGGGTTGCCTGTCGATGCTGTCGGTCCTGCCCGACGAGATCTCGCAGGCGATGGACATGGGCATCGCGATGTTCGCGGGCGAAGCGGAGGAGGGCCGGCTCGACGGCGTGCTGCGCGATGCGTGGAACAACAGGCTCGAGCGGCTCTACAACTACATGGACGATCTGCCGGGCCTCGAAGGCGCACCGCTGCCGCGCCTGCCCGCGGCGTCGCTGGCGCGCAACGAGGGCCTGCGCTCGAGCTTCGACCTCGGCCGCGGCTGTCCGTTCCAATGCTCGTTCTGCACCATCATCAACGTGCAGGGCCGCAAGAGCCGCTTTCGCACCGCCGACGACCTCGAGGCGATCGTGCGGGAGAACCTCGAGCAGGGCATCACCTCGTTCTTCATCACCGACGACAACATGGCGCGCAACAAGCACTGGGAGGCATTCTTCGACCGGCTGATCGAGCTCAAGGAGAACGAGGGCATCGAAGTGTCGCTGATCATCCAGGTCGACACGCAGTGCGATCGCATCCCGCACTTCATCCACAAGGCGCGCTGGGCCGGCGTCTATCGCGTGTTCATCGGGCTGGAGAACATCAACCCCGACAACCTGCTGGCGGCCAAGAAGCGCCAGAACAAGATCACCGACTATCGCCGCATGCTGCAGGCCTGGCATACGTCGGGCGCCTCGACCTGGGCGGGCTATATCCTGGGGTTCCCGGGCGACACGCGCGCCTCGATCCTGCGCGACATGGAGATCATCAAGCAGGAGTTGCCGCTCGACGTGCTCGAGCTGTTCATTTTGACGCCGTTGCCGGGCTCGGAGGATCACCGCGAACTGTGGAAGCAGGGCGCTTGGATGGATCCCGACCTCAACAAGTTCGACGTCCATCACCGGGTCACGCATCATCCGAAGATCGGCGACGCGGAATTCGACCAGACCTATCGCGATGCCTGGAACGCCTACTACACGCCCGAGCACATCGAGACCGTGGCCCGCCGCCACGGCGCGCTGCGCGGGGGCGATCCGACCCAGCCCGCCATTCACATGACGATGTTCAAGATCATGTTCCTGGCCGAGGGGATGCATCCGCTGGAGGGCGGTGGATTGCGGCTGAAGTACCGGCGCGACCGGCGGCCAGGCCTGAAGATCGATCCGATCGGTGTGTTCCACTTCAAGCTGGTGCTCGAGACATGGCGCAAGCTCCAGTTCTATGTGCCGCTCGTCTGGGCATGCTGGCGCATCGGCCGCCGGGTGAAGAACGATCCCAAGCGGTATGACTACACCGATCTGGCCATCGCGCCGCAGTCGGACGACGACGGCGACCATCTGGCGCTGTTCTCGGCGACAGCCGGAGGCGAGGCGGCCGTCAGCAAGAAGCGCGGTGAGGATATCGCCCGCGCACGCGTCGCCGCCGCCCACCGCATCGCGGCGGAGTAGGAAGAGGTCTCTACTTCAGCTTGAGCCCGATCACCCGCACGAGGCCGTCGGGCATCTGTTTATAGCCTTCCAGACGGTCGGTGTGGGCGATCAGCACCTGCGGGTGCCAGAGATAGAGGAAGTCGCCCTCGGGCAGGACCTTGGCGGCGATCTTCTCGTAGGCCGCCTTGCGTTGGGCGAAGTCGCTGGTGCGACGCGCCTCGGCATGCAGCGCATCGACCTCCGGATCGCAGTAGCCGCCGTAGTTCAGCGAGCCCTTGCAGGCCTGGATGATGAAGGCGTTGCCGTCGGGATCGCTGCGGCCGCTCCAGCCGAACAGATAGAGCTGGTAGTTGCCGGACTCCGCTTCCTTGATCGAGGTCGCGAACTCGGTGACGCGGATCTTCACGTCGAAACCCGCCTCGGCCGCCATCGACTGCACGATCTCCGCCGCCGCACGGTTCTCGGGCCCGTTCGGCACCATGAAGTCGAGCGATAGAGGGGTGGTGACGCCGGCTTCCTTGAGCAATGCCTTCGCTTTGGCGACATCGCGTTTGGGGATCGGGAATCTCTCCTGATAGTAGGCGTTCTGCGGGCTGACCCACTGGTTGCCCGGCACGAACTCGCCGTTGAACACGACCTGGTTGATGGCGTCGCGATCGATCGAGAACTCGAACGCCTGGCGCACCCGCTTGTCCTTGGCGAACGGGCCCTCGGCCTTGGGGCCGTTGCCGATATTCTCCATGATGCCGAAGTAGCCCAGCGACACGGCCTTGCTGAGTCTGAGCTTCGGATTGTCGCGCACCGTCTTTATATCGGTGGCGAGCACCCTCTCGATCAGGTCGAGCCCGCCCGAGCGCAGGTTGGCCAGCCGCACCGTGCCGTCGACGATCGGCAGGTAGGTGATCTTGTCGATGAAGACCTGGTCCTTGTTCCAGTAGTCGGCGAACTTCTCGACGACGATGCGGTCCTGTTGCACGCGCTCGACGAATTTGTAGGGACCGGCGCAGACCGGATGGAGGCCGAACTTGTCGCCCTCGGCTTCGGCGGCCTTGGGCGAGACCATCATGCCGGCGCGGTCGGTGAGCTGGGCCAGCAGCGGCGAGAACGGCTCCTTGAGGTTGAGCCTGATGGTGAGCGGGTCGACGACGTCGACGCTGTCGATCGACGACATCTCGGCCTTGCGCACCGAGGTCTTCAAGGTGAGGTGACGGTCGAGGCTGTATTTCGCGGCCGTGGCGTCGAACGGCTCGCCGTCGTGGAACTTCACGCCGGGCCTGAGCTTGATCGTGACCGTCTTGCCGTCCGCCGATGTCTCGTGGCTCAAGGCAAGCTGCGGCACGATGTTCAGTTTCTCGTCGATGTCGAAAAGCTTGTCGCAGATCGAAGCGAAGACGATGCGGCCGACATAGGTGCGCGCCAGCGATGGATCGAGCACGTCGGGGTCTTCGGCCAGGCCGACCCGGAGGTTGGTCTGGGCACTGGCGGAGATACTGGCGGAGGCAATCGCGGCCGACGACAGCAGCAGGGCGAGCGCCAATTGGCGAAACATCGGGATCATTGGGCGTCTCTCCGTCGTGAAATGCCGCGAGCCCTAGTCTACGCTAGCTTCGTGCCAATTGAACCCGGGAGAGAAAAATGCCGTCACCGTTGTCCGGCCTGATCGGCGCCGATCGCGATCCGTCCAAGCCGACGCCGTTCGGACGCATCTTTCCGCCCGATCCGGTGTGGCTCGCCAAGGCCGCACCCGAGCCGGTGATCGAGCCGGAGCTGGCGATCGTCGACACCCACCATCATCTTTGGGACCTGCCGGGCAATCGCTATCTGCTGCCCGAGCTGCTCGACGACCTGCGCTCCGGCCACAACATTGTGGCGACCGTGTTCAACGAATGCCACGCGATGTACCGCGCCCAGGGACCGGTCGAGATGCGGCCGGTGGGCGAGGTCGAGTTCGTGGGCGGGATCGCCGCCATGAGCGCCAGCGGCGGCTACGGCCCGACGAAGATCGCGGCCGGCATCGTGGGCTTTGCCGACCTGACGCTCGGCGATCGTGCGGGAGCAGTCCTCGACGCCGAGATCGCGGCCGGCTCGGGACGCTTCAAGGGCGTGCGCTACGGCGCGGCATGGGACGCCGATCCGGTGATCGGCAACAGCCCCGTCGTGTCGGGACCGGGCCTCTACGGCAGCGACGCCTTCCGCGCGGGCTTCAGGCAACTGGTGAAGCGCGGCCTGTCGTTCGACGCCTGGATCTTCTACACGCAGGTCGCGGAGGTGACGGCGCTCGCCCGCGCCTTCCCCGACGCGAACATCATCCTCTGCCACATGGGCGGGCTGCTGGGGTACGGGCCGCACGCCGGCCGGAAGGACGAGATCTTCGCGATCTGGAAAGCCGCGATGATCGATCTGGCCAAGTGCCCGAACGTGTCGGTGAAGATCGGCGGCCTCATGATGCGGCTGGCGGCCTTCGACTATTTCAAGACGCCGGCGCCGCCCACGTCGGAGCAGCTCGCGGGATACTGGCGGCCCTATGCCTCGACCTGTCTCGAGCTGTTCGGTGCGAAGCGCTGCATGGTCGAGAGCAACTTCCCGGTCGAGAAGATGGGCATCGGCTACGCCGCGCTGTGGAACGCACTGAAGCGCATCGCTTCGGGCGCGTCGGCCGACGAGAATCGCGCGATCTTCAGCGGCACGGCGGCGCGGGCCTACAGGCTCGAGCTGTAGGCTAGAGTCCCCCGCGCTGTCCTGTCGTGTAGGACAGGAGCTTGCCGCCCGAGAAATCGATCTCGGTGCCGGTGAACACGTAGGAGCGCGGGCCGTCCCATTCGACGGTCGAGAACTCGCCCGACTGCGGGAGATTTGCGGTCGTGACCTTGCCGGGGCAGCCCATGACCTGGACGGTTTCCTCGTAGCTCATGCCGCGGCGCAGGGCGGCGAGCTTGTCGTCCGTGGCGCGGCAGGTGCCGGCACAGCCGCCCAGCAGCATCGCTGCCATCATGACGAGGATCGTTCTCATGCTCCGTTTCCTTGCGTGATCATGGTTTGGTGGGCGCCTTGCAGGCCGCGCGCTTGGCGGGCGTCGCATTGCCTTCGCCGTCGCGGTTCCACCAGCCGCCGCCCAGCGCCTGGTAGAGCGCGGCAGTGTCGGCATAGCGGCTCGCCTGGGCCTGCACCAACGCCAGCACCGCCTGCTGATAGGTGATCTCGGCATTGAGGATGTCGAGGATGCCGGCGTCGCCTGCCGCCAGCCGCCGCCGCGTGATGTCCAGGCTGAGCTTGGCCGCGCGCTCGGCGTCCGCCGTGGCCTTGAGCGTCATCGCATCGAACTCCAGCGCGCGCAGCGTGTCGGCCACGTTGCGGAAGGCCGTCAGCACCGTCGAACGATACTGCGCGGCGGCCTGTTCGAGGGCGGCCTGCGCTGCCTTCTTCTTTGCCGCCAGCGCGCCGCCGTCGATCAGCGGCACGAGGAAGCTGCCGCCCGCCGTGATCGCCGTCTGGTCCGCCACGAACAGCGACTGGAATATCTGGTCGGTCGCCGGCACCTGGATCCCGTACGCGATGTTGAGATTGAACTGCGGCAGCTGGTTGGCAACGGCCACGCCGACCGCGGCGGCGGCGGCGTGGATGTTGGCTTCCGCAGCGCGCACGTCGGGCCGCTGCTCGACCATGCTCGAGGGCAGGCTGACCGGCAGCTCGACCGGCAGGGCGAGGTTGGCCAGCTCGAAGGTCGCGGCCGGCTCGTGGCTCGTCGTCTGGCCGACCAGTTGCGACAACAGGTGGCGCTGCTGGCTGAGCTGGTTGCGCAGCGGCGGCAGCTGGGCCTCGGCCTGCGCCAGGGCTGCCTGCTGGACGGCGACGTCGGCCACCGCCGACTGGCCGAGCGCCAGGCGGCGCTGCAGCAGGCCCAGGGTCTGGCGCTGGATCTCGATGGTCCGCTCCGCCGCGGCGAGCTGGCCGCGCAGCGAGGCTTCGGTGAGAGCTGCCACCACCACGTTGGATGACAGCGTGAGATAGGCCGCCTCGAGCAGGAAGCACTGCTGCTCGGCCTGGGCATCGAGCGACTCGGCGGCCCGGTGTACTCCGCCGAACACGTCGAGCACGTAGGAGACGTTCAGGAACGCCGTGAACAGGCCGAAGATCGAGTTGCCGTTGGCCAGGGTCGGCGCGATCGATGCCGGCTGTGCGTTCTGCGTCGCCGAGCCCGACAGGCCGATCTGCGGGAACAGCGCCGCGCGCTGCGCCTTGGCGTTCTGCTGGGCAATCTTCAGCGCCGCGATCGCGGCCTGGATGTCGGGATTGGCCGCCAGCGCCTTCTGGATCATGTCGTCGAGCGGCCTGGACTGGAACACCGTCCACCACTGGCCGGGGATGTCGAGGCCCTGCACGTAGCGCTGCGCCTCGCCGCCCAGCACGTTGGCCGAAGCGGTCTCGGCGATCGCCGTCTCGGGCGTCAGGTAGCTTTCGTCCTTGGGCGGATCGGGCCGCTTGAAGTCCGGCCCGACCATGCAGCCGGAGAGGGAGGCAGCCAGGCTCGCGACGAGGGCGAGGCAGGCGCCCGGGAAACGGGAGGAGATCATTCGTTTTCCTCCTCCTCGGGACTCGGTCGTTCGGAGCTGCGCGTGTAGGCCTTGAGGAAGACCTTGCGGATCGCCGGCGCCACGACCAGCAGCATGATCGGGCCGAGCAGCATGCCGCCCACCACGACGGTCGCGAGCGGCTTCTGCACCTGGCTGCCGATGCCTTCCGAGATGGCGGCCGGGAACAGGCCGACGCCGGCCGACAGAGCGGTCATCAGCATGGGGCGCATGCGCTGCTCGGCGCCGTTGAAGATCGCCTCCTCGAACGCCATGCCGCGGCTCAGCAGTTCGCGGAAGTAGGTGATGTTGAGGATGCCGTCCATCACCGCCACACCCGCCAGGGAGATGAATCCGATCGCCGCGGAGACGCTGAAGTCCTGGCCGGTGACGTAGAGCGCCACGACGCCGCCGCCGACGGCGAAGGGAATGCCGGCCACCGCGATCAGGCTGTCGCGCAAGGTGTTGAACAGGCCGTAGAGCAGCACGACGATCAGCAGGAAGGTGATCGGCACGATGATCATCAGCCGCTGCGTGGCCTGCTGCAGGTTGTCGAACTCGCCCGCCCACAGGATGCGGTAGCCGCTCGGCAGCGTGATGTTGTGGGCAATGCGCTGCTGCGCCTCGGCCACGGTGCTGCCGAGGTCGCGGCCGCGCACACTGAACTTGATGGGGATGAAGCGCGCGCTGCTCTCGCGGTAGATGTAGGAGGCGCCGGTATCGAGCGAGATCGTCGCCAGCTCCTTCAAGGGCACGTAGGCGTTGTTGCCGGCGGGGGTCTGGTAGCCGACCTTGATGTTGCCGATCTCCTGGATGGTGGCGCGATAGGGCGACGACAGCCGGACGGCGACGCCGAACTGGCGGTCGCCCTCCAGCACCGTGGTCGCCGTCGTGCCGCCCATGGCGGCCTGGACGACGGTGTTGACGTCGCCGGTGTTGAGCCCGTAGCGCGCCGCTTTCTCGCGATCGACCTTGATGTTGAGGTTGGGCTGGCCCAGCACGTGGAAGATGCCGAGGTCGGCCACGCCATCGACCTGGCTCATGTTGGCCATCACCTGGTCGGCGAGCTTCTCGAGGACTGCGAGGTCGGGCCCGACGATCTTGACCGAGTTCGCGCCCTTCACGCCGGACAGGGCTTCCTCGACGTTGTCCTGGATGTACTGCGAGAAGTTGAAGCCGATGCCGGGCAGGGTCTGCTCGAACTCCTTCTGCAGGATGTCGGTCAGCTTTTCCTTGTCGAGGCCGGGCGTCCACTGGTCGGGCGGCTTGAGCGGCGCGAACAGCTCGACGTTGGAGAAGGGCGAGGCGTCGCTGCCGTTGTCGGGGCGGCCGTGCTGGGAGACGACCGTCAGCACCTCGGGATGGCGCAGCAGGATCTCGCGCATCTTGCGCGTGGCATCCTCGCCGGCATCGAGGCTGATGGTCGGCGGCATGGAGGCGCGGATCCAGAAGTTGCCTTCCTCCAGCGCCGGCAGGAACTCGCTGCCCAGCCGCGAGGCGAGGAAACCGGAGCCCACCAGGAACACCGCGCCGATCGCGAGCGGGATGGCCGTGCGCCGCAGCGCCCAGCGCAGCACCGGCGTATAGGCATGCCGCACGGCGCGCACGATCACGGTCTCGACTTCCTCGACATGCTTGGGCAGCACGAGCGAGGCCAGCACCGGCGTCACGGTGAAAGTGGCGAGCAGCGCGCCGGTCAGGGCATAGGCGTAGGTCCGCGCCATCGGGCCGAAGATCTGTCCCTCGACGCCGGTCATGGTGAACAGCGGCAGGAACGCCGTGATCGTGATCGCGGCGGTGAAGAAGATCGACTTGTCGACCTGCAAAGCGCTGATGAAGATCAGGCGCAGCCGGTTGTTCCACAGCTTGGCGCTGCCGTGCCCGCTGGTCGATGCCGTCGAATCGGTGCCCCACAGCCCCTCGCTGAGATGCTGCAGCAGCCGGTTGCGGTTGGCCTGGTTGCTCTGGAAGTTGCGGAAGACGTTCTCGACCAGGATCACCGCCGAATCGATGATGATGCCGAAGTCGACCGCACCCACCGACAGCAGGTTGGCGTCCTCGCCACGCGCCACCATGATCATGACGGCGAAGAACAGGGCGAAGGGAATGTTCACGCCGACGATGATCGCGCTGCGCAGGTCGCCCAGGAAGATCCACTGGATCAGGAAGACCAGCAGGCAGCCGAACACCAGGTTGTGCAGCACCGTGTGGGTGGTCACGTTCACCAGCGTGCTGCGGTCGTAGTAGGTGACGACCTTCACGCCGGGCGGCAGGCTGCCGTCGCTGTTGATCTTCTCGATCTCGGCCTCGACCTTGGGCAGCACCTCGTTGGTATGCTGCGAGCGGCCCATGACCACGATCGCCGCGGCGATGTCGGGCTGGCTGTCCCTTCCGGCGATGCCGAGCCGGGGCACGTAGCCCACCTCGACCTTGGCCACGTCCTTGATCTGGACCGGCACGCCGTTGGTCTGCGACAGCACGACGTTCTCGATGTCGCTCACCTGGCGGCCCTGCGTCAGGTCGATGTTGCCGCCGGTGTCGATCAGGCCGACGCCGCGGATGTTG
>Ga0302311_10005382_pt1 | contig 13540 bp, 12 predicted proteins | sample III_Palsa_N1_3_FD_200449 | JGI IMG/M metagenome (GOLD analysis project Ga0302311, IMG submission 200449) | Peat permafrost microbial communities from Stordalen Mire near Abisko, Sweden - III_Palsa_N1_3 | ecosystem: Environmental > Terrestrial > Soil > Palsa > Peat permafrost | place: Sweden... | reverse complement strand
TCCTCCTCGTACGCGAGCGCGGCCTCATTCATCTGCCAGCCGGCCGCGCCATGCACGGTCGGGGAAGCATCGAACACCTCGCGGAAGCGCTCGACCGCGAGCAGCATCTGCCTGCGCGTCCAGGCCTGATTGCGGCGGCTGACGAAATCCTGCCAGCTGGTGTGATCGAAGCAATGCACGCCGACTTCGAAGCCGGCATCGCGCACCCGGCGCATGACGGCGCCGGCGCGGCGGCCGATGTCCGGTCCGGGCAGCAGCGTGCCGTACAGCAGGGTTCGCAGCCCGTAGTGCTCGAGCACCGAGGTGCGCGATACCTTGCTGAAGAAGCCGGGCCGGAACACGCGTCGCAGGGCGCGCCCGGTATGGTCGGGTCCCAGGCTGAACAGAAAGGTTGCGTCGGCGCCCGCGGACTCGAGTGCATCGAGCAGCGCCGGCACCCCCTCGCGCGTGCCGCGCAGGGTGTCGACGTCGATTTTCAGCGCCAGCTGCACGAGTGCTGCGTGGGCGCGCTCAGGTACGCGGCTCCTGCTCCAGCAACTGTCCGGCCTGTGAGATTTCGCCACGATAGGCGTCGAAGATCTGGCGCAGGGCGTCCTGCATGCTCACGCGCGGCGACCATTCCAGATCGGCACAGGTGTTGTCGATCTTGGGCACGCGGTTCTCCACGTCCTGATAACCCTTGCCGTAGTACTCGGTTGCGGTGGTGTCGACCAGGCGCACCTTGGCGGCATTGTCCCGGTATTCGGGATAGGTGGCTGCGATCCTGAGCATTTCGGTGGCCAGCTCGCGCACCGACAGGCTGTTGTCGGGATTGCCGACATTGTAGATGCGGCGGCTGGCGCGGCCGTCGCGGTTCTCGATCATCTTCATGAGCGCATCGATGCCGTCGCTGATGCCGGTGAAGCAGCGCCGCTGCCGGCCGCCATCGACCAGCCGCACGTTCTCGGCACGGACGATATGGCCCAGAAACTGCGTGATCACACGCGAACTGCCCTCTTTGGCCGCGTGCATGTTGTCGAGGCCCGACCCGATCCAGTTGAACGGCCGGAACAGCGTGTAGTCGAGCTCATCGCGCATGCCGTAGGCATGAATCACGCGATCGAGCAGCTGCTTGGAACAGGCATAGATCCAGCGCGGCTTCTCGATCGGGCCGTAGACCAGTTCGGAGGCATGCGGATCGAACTCGCTGTCGTGGCACATGCCATAGACCTCGGAGGTCGAGGGGAACAGCACGCGCTTGCGATGCTTGACGCACAGCCGGACGATCACCAGATTGGCCTCGAAATCCAGTTCGAACACCCGCAGCGGTTCGCGCACGTAAGTGGCCGGGGTTGCGATCGCCACCAGCGGCAGCACCACATCGCATTTCTTGATGTGGTACTCGATCCATTCGCGATTGATCGTGATGTCGCCTTCGAAGAACTGAAACCGGGGATTGGCCATCAGCGGCGCGATGCGCTCGCTGTACATGTCCATGCCATAGACGCGCCAGTCCGTGCTGGCCAGGATGCGCGTGGACAGGTGATGGCCGATGAAGCCATTTACGCCGAGTATCAGTACATTCTTCATCGTCGACTCACTCCATGACCGGCCTGAGCGGCACAGCGCGCTCGCCGAAGCGGCGGTGAAAGGCCTCGGCGCTGCACAGATCCGCGCCGAAGTCGAATTCCAGGATCTTAAGTACGCCGTCGTGACACAGCGCGTACAGCGCGCCCTGGTGCCAGCGCAACGCCGGCGCAACTGCCGGCGCAGCCATGAGTTCGCTGCTCGCGCTCACCGGCAGCGAACGCAGTATGCGCACCCGCACCCCCTGCGCCTCGCTGTAGGCCCCCGGATACGGTGGTGCCACCGCGCGGATCAGATTATGCGCTGCGCGGGCGCCGGCTCGCCAATCGATGGCGCCATCGCGCGCGCTGCGGGCGCCGAAGTAGCTGCCGGCGGACAGATCCTGCGGCGTATGCGGCGCGCTGCCGGCCAGCAGCGCCGGCAGCGCGCGATGCAGCGTCATCTCTGCGGCCACGGTGACCTTGCGGAACACCTCGATGGCGGTGTCGTCCGGCAGTATGGGCACCGATTGGCTGGCGATCAGGTCGCCGGCGTCGGGCTTGATCGCCATGGCATGCAGCGTCGCGCCGGTCTCGGTCTCCCCGTGCAGCACCGCCCAATTGACCGGCGCACGGCCACGATACTTGGGCAGCAGTGAGCCGTGCATGTTGTAGGCGCCGCGTGCCGGCAGCGACAGCAGCTCGGCCCCGAGCATCGAACGGTAGTAGAACGAAAACAGAAAATCGGCTCGCGCCTCGCGGATCCGGCCGATGATCCCGGGCGCATTGGGATCGTGCGGCGTGAGCACCTCGATGCCGTGCCAGGCGGCGTGCCGCGCCACGCTCTCGAACCAGATGTTCTCGCCGGGCGCATCCTCATGCGTCAACACCAATGGCACCTCGACGCCGCGCGCGAGCAGTGTGCGCAGACAGCGCACGCCGACATCGTGATAGGCGAACACCACGGCGCGCGGTGCGCGCGCGCCGGACTTCAAGCCTCGTCCTCGCGGCGCTCGAGCACGTTGCCGACGATGTAGCGCGGCCGGTGCCGCACCTCGTCGTAGATACGGCTCACGTATTCACCGATCAAACCGACTCCGAACAGCGCCACGCCGATCAGGAAAAAGGCGATCGCGAACAGCGTGAATACGCCTTCGGCTTCCGGGCCGACGATCAGGCGGCGCACCGCCAGGAACACCACGAACAGTACCGACAGTATGGCGATGCCGATGCCGAAACCCGAGAACCACTGCATGGGCGCGGTTGAAAAGCCGGTCATGAGATCGAAATTGAGCCGCATGAGCTGGAACAGCGAATACTTGGAGACCCCGGCGCCGCGGCTCTCGTGGGCGACATGGATTTCGGTCGGAGTCATGGCGAACGTATAGGCCAGCGCCGGCACGAAGGTGTTGTATTCCGAGCATTGGTTGACGGCCTCGACCACGCTGCGCGCGTAGCCGCGGAACATGCTGCCCTGGTCGGTGATGCGCACGCGCGTGGTGCGCTCGCGGATGGCATTGATCAGCCGCGAGGCATAGCGGCGCCAGGCCACGTCCTTGCGTTGGATGCGGATCGTGCCGACGTAGTCGTGACCGGCATCGAGCTCGGCCAGCACCCGCCCGATCTCCTCGGGCGGATTCTGCAGATCGGCATCGAGCGTGATGACACTGCGCCCGCGGCTTTCGGCAAAGCCGGCCAGGATTGCGCGGTGCTGGCCGAAATTGGCCGCGAACAGCAGCACGCGCGTGACATCGGGGCGACGCTCGAACGCCTCCTTGAGCAGCGATGCGGAGCGATCGCGGCTGCCGTCGTTGACGAACAGGATCTCGTAGCTGCGGCCGAGCGCATCGAGCGCCGGATACAGGCGGGCGAACAGGCCCGGCAGCACCTGCTCCTCGTTGTACACCGGAATGACCACCGACAGTTCCGGCACGGCGCGGGTCATGGTTGCTGCAGAATGCGCGCGCTCTGTGCACACACCCGATCCACGTCCCGCTCGGTCATGGCCGGGAACAACGGCAACGTGGCTATGCCGCGGCCGATGCGTTCGGCGTGCGGGAACTCCCCGGGCCTGAAGCCCATGCCGCGGTAGAACGACAACAGATGTATCGCCGGATAGTGCACGCCGACGCCGATGCCGGCGGCATGCATGGCGCGGATGAAATCGGCGCGTTCAATGTGTGCGGGCAGCACGATCTGAAACATGTGCCAATTGCTGTGCTCGAAATCCTCGAGCGGCAGCTGGCAGCCGAGCGAGCGATCGAAGCGCTCGAAGTATCGGCGCACCAGAGCGCGCCGGCGCAACGTGAACTCCTCGAGCCGGCGCAGCTGGCCCACGCCGATGCAGGCCGCGATGTCGGTCAGGTTGTGCTTGCCGCCGGCCAGCGTCGCATCCAAACCGCCATCGGCCAGACGCTCCACGCCCTGCAGCCGCCAGAGCTCGCAGCGCTTGGCCTCTTCGGCATCGTTCAGCACCAGGCAGCCGCCCTCGCCGGTGGTGATGTTCTTATTGGCATGAAAACTGATCGAGATCAGATCGCCGGTGGCGCCGATGCGCTGGCCGCCCCAGCTCGAACCGATGGACTGCGCCGCATCCTCCAGCACCCGCAAATTGTGCTCGCGGGCGATGGCGTACAGGCGATCGCGATCCACCGGCAGCCCGGCCAGATCCACCGGCAGCAGCATGCGCGTGCGCGGACTGAGCGCCCCTTCGATCAACGCCGGATCCATATTGCGCGTGAGTGGATCGACGTCGACGAACACCGGGCGCGCGCCGGCGCGCACGATCACATTGGCAGTGGCCACCCACGACAGCGGCGAGGTGATGACCTCATCGCCGGGGCCGACATCGGCCAGCGCCAGTCCGATCTCCATGGCGCCCGTGGCCGAGCTCATGGCGCGCACCGGCCGGCCGCCGCAGTAGGCGGACAGCTGCGCTTCGAACTCGCGCACCTGCGGACCGCTGGTGATCCAGCCCGAGCGCAGTACCTCGCCCACCGCGCCGATGGTCTGTTCGTCGATCGACGGGCGTGTAAACGGCAAAAAATCCTGGCTCATGCCTTAGCCCCAGCCTCAGTTGCGCGCGACCAGCCAGACCCCGACGATGATCACGCCGATGCCGGCCATGCGCGCGGTGTTCAAATCCTCGCCAAACAGCAGCCACGCTGCGATCGCATTGACCACATAGCCGATCGAGAGCATCGGGTATGCGACGCTGACTTCCACGCGCGACAGCGCCAGAATCCACACGACGACGCTGATCGCGTAGCAGGCCAGTCCGCCGATGATGGGCGGATTGATCGCGATGCGTTCGACCAGCGTCCAGGCATTGCCGAAGTTGAAGGCAACGCCGGCAATGGCGCGAGATCCCGCCTTCAGCAGCAGCTGGGCCACGGCATTGAGCAGCACCCCCGTCAGGATCAGCGCCAGATCCGCGCTTCTCATCGTCTGACCACCGCGACCAAAGACTGCGCAGTGTATATCACGTGCATCGGCAGACCCAGTGCCTGCAGCTGCCGGTAGTCCTCGGGACGCAGAATGGCCAGCGCATCGCTCTGTGCCTGCCAGTCGCTCGCGAATTGCTGCAGCGTGGGAATCCAGCGCCAGGGTTCCTGCCGCAGACCAAAATCCAACTCGCCGCGGTAACCCACCAGCGTGCATGGCCGGCGCCAGTAGAACGGGATGGGCTGCAGATAGTCATTGACACAATAGATGCGAGTGGAGTTCCCGAGGAACGGCTGCACCTGGGTTTCGAGCAGCACCAGATTCTGCATGCGCGGCAGCTGCTCGGCGGCCAGCAGCGCGCACTGCACCAGCATCCAGCCGCCCAGAGCGGCCGCCGCGGCCGCCGCAACCGGTTGCGCGTGCCGGGCCAGACACGCTCCTGCGCCCGCGCCCAGCGCCAGCAGCGCGAAGGCCGCGGCGAAGCCCAGGATGCTGGCCGTCGAGGCGCGCATTACCAGGCTCGCGGCGGCCGGCAGCCGCCAGAGCAGCAGGATCAGAATTGCGAGCGCGGCAGCGAATAGCGCGACCGCGGTCAGATGCCGTGCAAAACCTCCAGCGCTCGCGGCCGCGAGGCTGCGGCCCATGAGCAGCGCCAACGCGGGAAGCAGCGGCAGGATGTAGGGAATGAGTTTGGATTGCGAGAGGCTGAAGAAGGCGAACACGAATGCGGCCCAGACGATCAGCATGGCGGTGCCACCCTCGCCCGCGCGCGCCGCACGCCAGCCCTGGCGCAGCGCGCCGGGCAGCAAGGTGGTCCACGGCAGTAACCCCAGCAGCAACACCGGAACGAAAAACCATACCGGCTGGTAGCGGTCGAAGCCGGCGCTGCTCAGGTAGCGTTGGAAATGCTGGACGATGAAAAAGAAATGCGCGAACTCCGGATTGCGCCGCGACACCAGCAGGAACCACGGTGCGCTCAGCGCGATCAATACCGCCAGGCCCCACCAGGGCTGCGCGCGCAGCGGCAGCGTCCAGTCGCGCCGCCACAGCACATACAGTACCGCGGCCGCGCCTGGAATCAGTATGCCCACCAATCCCTTGGACAACACCGCCAGCGCCAGTCCTAACCCAAGCAACACCGGTAGCTGCCAGCGGCCAGACGCGGCGCCGGTCTGCGCGCTGCGCTGCTGCGCCAGCAGCGCCAGAGCACACAGTGCGATCTGCAGGCCAAAGCTCAGACTCATATCGAGCGTCGCGATGCGCGCCATCGCCAGATACAGCAGCGAGCTCGCTTGGATGATCACGGCCAGCCCCGCGCTGCGTTGATCGTACAGCGACCGAGCCAGCACCCAGGTCAGCAGCAGCCCCAGAAATCCACACAGCGCGGGCCACAGGCGTGCGGTCCAGGCGTGCTCGCCAAACAGCTGGAATGCGGCCGCCGTGGCCCAGTACTGCAGCGCCGGCTTCTCGAAGTACTTGATGGCATCCAGCCGCGGCGTCACCCAATCCCCGCTGGCAACCATCTCGCGCGGGATCTCGGCATAGCGGCCTTCGTCGGGATCGAACAGATGCGGCGCATTCAGCGGCCCGAACCACAGCACGGCCGCGGCCAGCCACAGCCACAGCGTGCGGCGGCTCTGCGCGCCAAGGCGGCTCATGGCGCAGCGCCCGCAGTTCGCAGCCGCCATAGCATCAGGCTGCGATGGGCGCCAAAGGCGCGCGCGGCGATCAGCGTGTAGTCCGGATCCAGACTGCTGGGGCGGCCGTCGTGATTGTCCTGCACCAGTACCCACTGCGGACGCACCAGGCCGGGCGCACGCAATTGCCGGATATCCAGCGGCACCACGGCGCGGCCGGTGTAGAACGGCACCTCCGCCGCCAGCGTTTCATCGACGCTGGTGGCATACACGGCCTGGCCCGCGGGCAATTGCTGCCCCACCCAGCGCACGAAGGGTCCCATATCCTTGGTCTCGTTGAGCAGCATCGGGGCCAGAGCCAGCAGCAGGGCGCTGCCCGCGTAGGCGCATACCAACGCCGCCAGCCCCGCGCGCACGCGCTGCGCTTTGGCACTGGCGATCAGCAGCGCCGCGGCGCTCAGTGCCGCCAGCAGCAGCGCCGCGAACACCCAGATATTGAACGATCTGAGCCAGATCCAGGCGGCCAGCGGCGGCGCCAGCGCATACAGGCACAGCAGCGACACCTGCAGCCACCAGCGGGCACCCAGACCTGCGCCGGCACGCAGCTGCCAGTCCTGCCACCAGTCGTAGCTGCGGATGCCGAGCCACAGGAACAGCAACGGCAGCAAGGGCAGCAGGTAGGTTTCGCGCTTGGTGGCCGAGATCGACAACAGCACCAGCATGGCGCCACACATGAGCGCGCCGTAGCGCGCCGGATCGCTCAGGCGCGGTAAGCCGGCAACGTTCAGGCGCCGCCAGTGCGCCGGCCGCAGGGCCTCAACCCATGGCAGCAGCCACGGTAACAGGGCATAGGGCAAGGTCCAGCAATAGTACAGCAGGGGCTGGCGATGCCCGGTGATGCCGGGACTGGTCAGGCGCTGCACGTGGTTGACATAGGCCCACTCCCAAAGCGCCTGGTTGCCACCCTGCCGCCAGATCGCAAGCCCCAGCAACAGCACCGCCAGGCTCAGCACGCTGATGCCCGCGATCGGTCTGAGCCGCCGCCAATGCGCCGGGCGGTCGATCAATATGTAGGCGCCAAGTCCGGCGCCAATCAGTACCGGACCGATCAGGCCTTTGATCCACAGAGCCAGCACCAGCGCCAGGTAGAACAGCCAACGCAAGGCCGTGCTGTCGCGCCGGGCCAGCAATTCCCAGGCGGCCCAGGCCGCCACGGTGGTACACAGCATCAGCAGCGGATCGAGCAGTACCCAATGCGTGGAAATCAGGAACTGCACGCTGGTGGCCAGCATGAGGGCAGATAGCCAGCCGCAAGCGCGCGAGTGTGCCGCGCTGCCCCAGGCTACCAGCAGCGCCAGTGTGGCCGCGGCAGCCAGCACGCTCACACTGCGCGCTGCCCACACCGAGGGGCCGCCGCTCAGATCGTATACGGCAGCGACCGTCCAGTAATACAGCGGCGGCTTTTCGATGAAGCGCTGGCCGTTCAGCGTCGGGATCACGCTCGGAGCCAGCGCCATTTCACGGCTGACTTCGGCTTCGCGCGGCTCGTCCGGAGTCCACAGTCCGCGGTTACAGCCCAGCAGCGCCAGCAGCAGCAGCGCCAGCGGCGGCAGCAACGCACCGGCACGCTGCGCGAGCGGAAATCCTGTGGACATAAAGACCGACACAGCCGAATTGGCGCGCACTCTAGCAATTTCCGCGCACCCGACCGCCACATTTGACAGCGTCGCGGCGCTGGCGCAATGCTCGCGCACCCTCATGAGCCAGGACCTCTCGCCCGCAGAGCTGCGGCGCTACAGCCGCCACCTCAGTCTTGCCGAGATTGGCGCCTGCGGACAGCAGCGGCTCAAGGCCGCGCGCGTGCTGATCGTCGGCGCCGGCGGCATCGGCTCACCGGCGGCGCTGTACCTGGCAGCGGCCGGCGTCGGCACGCTGGGGCTGGTGGACTTCGATCGGGTCGATGAGTCCAATCTGCAGCGCCAGGTGCTGTACGACAGCGCCAGCATCGGCGAGCCCAAGACGGCCGTGGCACGTGCGCGGCTCGAGGCGCTCAACCCTGCGATCCGGGTGGTGGCACATCAGCTCGAACTGTGCGCTGCCAATGTGCGGCAGCTGTTCGAGCATTACGATCTGGTCATCGATGGCAACGATCGCCTGGGCACGCGCTATCTGGTCAACGACGCCTGTGTGCTGTACGGCAAACCTCTGGTTTCGGCGGCAATTCATCGCTTCGAAGGTCAGGCCATGACCTATGTGCCGCATCAGGGACCGTGCTATCGCTGCCTGTTTGCGAATATGGCCGAGGGCATGGTGCCCAATTGCGCCGAAGCCGGGGTGCTCGGCGTACTACCCGGTGTGCTTGGAACGATCGCGGCCACCGAGGCGATCAAGCTCATCGTCGGCATCGGCGTGCCGTTGATCGGCCGGCTGCTGACTTACGATGCGCTCGAACTGCGGTTCAGCGAATTCCGTTTTGCGCGCCGTAGCGACTGCGCAGTCTGCGGCGAGCACCCGAGCATTACGGCGCCGGCCGATCCGCCGGGATTCTGCACTCTCGAGGAACTGGAGCGCGTGCATCACATCTCCGCCGCGCAGCTGGCGCAGGCGTTGGCCGGGGCACAGCAGCCCATGAGCCTGATCGATGTGCGTGAACCGGATGAGTTCGCCACCGGCCATCTGGCCGGCGCGCTCAACATCCCACTCGCCGAGCTCGAGCATAGCGCTGCGCGGCTGCCGCGGCAGTCCACCGTGTTCATGTGCCGCAGCGGCGCCCGCAGCCTCAAGGCCTGTGCCATCGCCCGGCGCGCCGGTGTGGCAGAAGCGTTGCAGCTCGAAGGCGGGTTGCTGGCCTGGAAAGGCCAGGTAGATCCGTCACTGCCGCTGTGAGCGAATCAGGGCGCCGAGGTCGTTGACGAAGCGCTCGATGTCCGCCGCGCGCGTGGCCCAGGAGCACATCAGCCGGTAGCCGGCCTCGCCCATGAGGTGAAAGTGCCAGCCTTTTGCTGCCATGGCATCGGCTACCGCCGGCTCCAGATCGACAAACACCGCGTTGGCTTCCACCTCGCGGAACGCTCGCAGTCCCGGGATACGCCGCAGCGCGGCGGCCAGCTGCGCGGCCGAGGCATTGGCGTGCGCCGCGTGGCGCAGCCAGGCACCGCCTTCCAGCACACCGACCCACTGACTGGTCTGAAAGCGCATCTTGGAGGCCAGCTGTGCGGCCTGCTTGCAGCGGTAATCGAACTGCGCCGCCAGCGCCGGATTGAAGAACACCACGGCCTCGGTGGTGTTGAGGCCGCATTTGGTGCCGCCGAGGCTCAGCACATCGACCCCGGCGCGCCAGCTCACATCGGCTGCACTGGCGCCGCGCACGCTCAAGGCGGCCAGGGCATTGGCAAAGCGCGCCCCGTCCATGTGCAGCGCGAGATCATGGGCGCGGGCCAGCCGGCTGAGCTCCCCGATCTGCTCGGGCGAATACACGCCGCCCCATTCGTTGGTCTGACTGATGGACACGGCGCGCGGCTTCGAGGAATGCAGATCATCGCGGCTCTCGATGACCTGCCGAACCGCAGCCGCCGACAGTTTGCCTTCGGGGCCGGAGGCCAGCAGCAATTTGGCGCCATGCGTGAAGAACTCGGGCGCGCCGCATTCATCGGTCTGAACATGCGACTGCTCGTGGCAGACGATGCCGTGATAGCTCTGGCACAGCGCGGCCAGACCCAGGGAATTGGCGGCCGTGCCGTTGAACACGAAAAACACCTGCGCCTGAGGGCGCTCGAACAGGGTTCGGATCAGATCGGACGCGCGCTGCGTCCATCGATCCTCGCCGTAGCTGGGCGCATAGCCGACATTGGCCGCCGCCAGCGCGTCCCAGGCTTCCGGGCAAATCCCGGCGGTGTTATCGCTGGCGAATTGCCAGCCCGGTTCGACAGCATCCATGGCTGCTGCTAAGGCTAACCGAGTTTTCAATGCTAGGCTTGAGTCATGTATGCACTGGCCATTCACGGCGGTGCCGGCGCGCTGCCGCGAGCGCAATTGACCGGTGCGCGCGAGCAGGAATACCGCCAGGGCCTGGCTCAGGCGCTGGCGGCAGGTCAGCGTGTGCTCGAGCGCGACGGCTGTGCGCTCGATGCGGTCGAAGCGGCCGTCACGGTGCTCGAAGACGACGTGCTATTCAATGCCGGGCGTGGCGCGGTGCTGACCTGCGAGGGCACGGTCGAGCTCGACGCAGCCATCATGGATGGCGAGCATTTGCGGGCCGGTGCGGTCGCGGCGGTCCGCTACGTCAGGAATCCGGTACAGCTCGCGCGGCGCGTGCTCGAGGACTGCCCGCATGTGTTTCTGGTGGCAGACGGGGCCGATCGCTTCGCCGAGCAAGCGGGGCTGCCGCGAGTGGACAACACATACTTTATTACGCCCTCCAGAGTGCAACAGCTGGCCGCGCTGCCGACGCAGCGCTCGCAAACGGCGCTGGATGAGCCGCCGTTCGGCACGGTCGGCGCAGTCGCGCGCGATGGCGCCGGGCGGCTCGCGGCCGCCACCTCGACCGGCGGCACGGCCGGCAAGCTCTCGGGCCGCGTCGGCGATTCGCCGGTGATCGGTGCCGGCACTTATGCCGACAACCACAGCTGTGCGGTCTCCACCACGGGCCACGGTGAGTGGTTTCTGCGTACCGTGCAGGCCTACGACATTGCCGCGCGGCTGCGCTATGGCGCGGCCACGTTGGCCGAGGCCGTGAGCGACTCGATCGAGCAACGCCTGCCGCGCCTGGGCGCCTCAGGCGGACTCATCGCGGTCGATCATCGCGGCGAGATCGCGATCCGCTACAACACGCCAGCCATGTTTCGCGCCAGCGTGCGCAGCGGCGAGGCGGCCAGCATCCACATCTACTGAAAGCTACTGATTGAAGGAGTAGACCAGATTCAAGGTGGTCAGCGTGTTGATCTTCTTGAGACCGATCGGGGGGCTGGTGTTGTCCTGAAACGTGAAGCCGGCGCTCAACGCGAGCTTCTTCGACATGCTGACCACCAGGGCCAGGTCGTTCTCCAGCGAGGTGTTGTCCGAGCCGGTTTCGAGCAGGAACTTGTCGCTGATCTTGGTGCTGGCATTGAAGACATGCAGAAAATCGAAGCCGGCGGTACCGATCAGGTTGCCGCTGGATTCGCCCGGAGTGCGAGCGATCACCGCGCCGTCCGCATCCATGGTCAGCACCTCGGGCCGCAGGCGGCGATAGCCGACACCGATCTGAGGCGTGAACTTGTCGCTGACGGTGTCGAGCAATTTGTAGCCCAGGCCCGTGGTCACGCTGCCCTGGTACTGGAAACCGCTGAACTCGTCCTGCAGGTAATGCAGCGCGCCGAAACTGAAGGCGCGCGGCGTGATCTGATAATCGGCCTGCAACAGTGTGGCCCACTGTTCGGCGGAAGTGATTTCGCCGCTGCGTCCATACAGTCCCTCCAGGTGAAAGGTGTACTTCCAATCCCCGGCCAGGTCGGCCAGATCGAGCTTGGCATTGGCCGAATCGGTATCGGAAGTGCCGCGCGACATCACGTAGCCGAGCTGTCCTTTTCCAGACCAGCCCTGGGCCGGTGGGGGCGCTGGTGTATCGTCGGCCGGCGCCGTGGACGCAGCAAAACCCAAAATCAGAACAGCAGCTGCCAGCCAGCTTCGAATCATACTTGGCTCCGGAAATGTGTTGCGTCTAACCAACGATCTGTCGCGGCCGAGAGCCTACGAAAGCGGCTCGCGGCAGTCAGTACGGTAGCGCACCGCCGCCGGGCGCGCTCAGGAAGTCAGGATGCGGATCGGATGGCCGTCGAGATAGGCGAGGACGTTTTCGACCGATTCGCCATAGAACCGGGCGAACGTGCGCTCAGTGGTGAAGCCCAGATGCGGCGTCAGTACGCTATTGGGAGCAGTGCGCAGCGGATGCTCGCTCGGTAGCGGCTCGCAATCGTAGACATCCAGCGCCGCGCGAATGCTGCCGGCCCGCAGGGCATCGATCAGCGCCGGCTCATCCACCAGCGGGCCGCGTGAGGTGTTCACCAGCAACGCGCCGGGCTTCATGAGCGCCAGCTCGGGTGCACCCAAAGTGCCTCGCGAGCGATCCGAAAGCACCAGATGCAGACTGACGATATCGGCCTGGCGCAGCAGATCGGTTTTGCTTACCCGCGTGGCGCCGGCCTGCTGCGCCTGCTGCTCACTCAAGTGCGTGCTCCAGGCAATCACATTCATGCCGAAGGCCTGGGCATAGGTGGCCACGCGCGCACCGATGCGCCCCAGACCGATCAGACCCAGGGTCTGGCCCTCCAGCGTGCGGCCAGGGGCGATGCCCGATTGAAAACCACCTGCGCGCATCGCGGCATCGCCGGCGGCAATCTGTCGCGAGGCAGCCAGCATCAACCCCAGTGTCATCTCGGCAGGTGCGGTTGGCGTATAGGCACCCGAACCGCAGCACACGATGCCGTGCTCGGCGCAATAGCTCATGTCGATGTGCGCGGTGCCATAGCCGGTCAGCGCCAGCATTCGCAGCTGCGGCAGCCGGCACAGCAGAGTGCGCGGGAAGCGCAGGCGCTCGCGCATGGGCACAATGACCGCAAAGGGCGCCAGGGCCGCCACTGCCGCCTGCTCATCCGCAAACGGTTCGCTGAAAAAATGCAGCTGCGCACGTGCCTCGAGCGCCGACCAATCGGCGGCGGCGCGCGCCGCGCCCTGCCAGTCATCGGTCACGGCCACCTTGGGCTGCTCCGCGCTCACCATGGCAGCGTATCGATATCGACATTGCCGCCGGTCAGAACGATGCCCACATGCGCGCCGTGCAGTTCGAGCTTGCGTTCGAGTATGGCGGCGTAGGGCACGGCCGAAGAGGGTTCGATAATCATGCGCAGATTCTGCCAGAGCTCGCGCATGGCGCGCACG
>Ga0302311_10005381_pt1 | contig 13540 bp, 15 predicted proteins | sample III_Palsa_N1_3_FD_200449 | JGI IMG/M metagenome (GOLD analysis project Ga0302311, IMG submission 200449) | Peat permafrost microbial communities from Stordalen Mire near Abisko, Sweden - III_Palsa_N1_3 | ecosystem: Environmental > Terrestrial > Soil > Palsa > Peat permafrost | place: Sweden... | reverse complement strand
TGGAGACGTTGCTTTTGCTGGCCTCGGTGGCGATCGAATAGAGCGTGTTGAGCCCCGAATAGAGGGCGAAGAGCTTCTTGTAGTCGGCGCTGGCGTTGGGCAGGTCGAGCTGGGCGGCGCTGGGATTGAACAGCGACTCGCCGCTCATCGCCTGCTTGACCAGCTGGGCCTGGGTCGGATGCCCGGTCTCGTTCCATGGCGCGGTCGGCGCATAGAGCGTCGTGGCGGCGCTCGACGAGGTCGCGGTCGACGAGCTGGTCGACGTCGATGTCGAGGCGGCGTTCGGGTCGGTCCCCGACCCTCCATAGAAGGACTGGTACCACCCGAGTAGCACGCTGGTGCTGATGCTGCCGGCCACTCGCCCTAAGCCTCGTCGTCCAATCCGGTTTTCCGCAGCAAGGATGATGCCGCGGGCGGCGCTTACGGCGGGTTAAGGCGGCGGGAAAAACGCCCGCTAGCGGAACAGCGACAGGATGGTCTGCGGGGCGCCGTTGCCGATCGACGCGTCGCCGAGGGAAAGCTGCTGCTGCACCTGCAGGGCGGCGAGCCGCGCGCCGTCGCTGTCGAGGGTCGGGTTGACCAGGCTTGAGCCGCTCGACGAGAGTCCGGCCTGGGCGACCAGCGCCAGGTTGGACTGGATGGAGTCGCTCTGCGCCGAGAGCTGGGTCACAGCCTGGCCGACGTTGTCGAGCGCCGTATCCAGCTGATCGGCGAGGCTGGCGGCGGTGGCGGGGTCGGCGAGGCTGGCGTTCGCCGGGAGCCCGATCAGCGGGCCGCCGAGGGACAGGTTGACGCCGGTGAGGCTCGCGCCCGGCGCCTGCTGCGCCGACGCCCGGCCGTTCACCGAGCCGTCGATCAGGTTGACCCCGCCGACCTGGGCGCTGGAGACCGCCGCGGCGATCTGCTGCAGGTCGCTCTGGAAGCCGGCGTTCAGCGCCGCGAGGGTGTCCGTCCCGACGTCCGGGTTGGAGGCGCTGACCGCGTCCTGGCGCATCTGCGACAGCAGGCTGGCGATGCTGGTCCCGGCCGCGACGCCCGCGTCCGCGAGCGAGGCGGAGGTCGACAGGCCCGCCGAGAGGCCGCTCAGCGCCGCGGTGGCGCCGCCGCTGACGTCGATGATCGAGGAAGCCGTCGCGCCCGACGAGGTGGCGTCGAGCAGCGACGTCGTGTCGCCGGCGTTGGAAGTGGAGGCGGCGCTGGACTGGCTGGTCAGCGCTTCCAGCATCGCGAGCGCTGAGGTCGAGCCTTGGATATTGATGGTCATTCGGAGCCCCTGAACGGCCTTCTGGCCGCCCGCAATCGACGCGTCCGAGGCTAGGGCCGAGATCGTGAGCGTATGGTTAACGCCGTCTCAAGCGCAAATGCCGCCGTCGCGGCGGGCGACGTCGGCTGAGGTCGTCGTGACGACCGATGCGGCGTCCAGCCGCCTATGTCTGGCGCCAAGGCCTCGTCAGCTGACCGAGTTGATGATCGATCCCGGCGTGTAGTCCGGGCTCGTCCGCATCGCGAGCAACTGTTCCCTGGGGATCTGGGAGACGACTTCGCCGGTGGTCGGGTTGATCGTCATGTAGACGAAGCATCCCGCCGCCTTGTCGTCCTCGATCACCAGTCGCAGGTCGGAATCGCTTCCGGACTGCGCGGGTGAAGCCTGGCTGGTCCCCGACCCCGCCGAAGCGGGCGCCTGCGCGGGTTGCGCGGGCGCCACGTCCGGCGAGACGCCGGGGATCGGTGCTGTGCTGGTCATCTTTCCTCACCGCCGGCGCGCGCCGGCGTCTCCGAAAGAGGGTTGGGCGGCGAGAGCGGGGTGAGCCCCCGCCGCCCGCTTAGCCCTAGCGGAAGAGACTCAGGAGCGCCGAAGACGAGGAATTGGCGATCGACAGGGCCTCGATGCCAAGCTGCTGCTTGGTCTGGAGGGCCTGCAAGGTCGCGCTTTCCTTGGCCAGGTCGGCGTTCACCAGGTTGCCGATGCCGGTCGTCAGCGTGTCCTGAAGGTTCGACACGAAGTTGAGGTGCGTGTCGAGCGCCGAGGACGAGGTGCCGAGACTGGCGAGCGCATTGTCGACGTTGGACAACGAAGCTTCCACCGCCGACAGGGCGCTTGCGGCGGCCGTCGTGGTGCTGATCGTCGCCGTCGCGGCGAGGGTGACGATCGTGCCCCCCAGCGACAGGTTCTCGCCCGCCGTCGTCAGCACCGAGGTGCCTTGGGCGTTGGCCAGAGACGTGATCGAGGTCACGCTGCCGTTCAGCAGGTTCACGCCGTTGAACGAGGCGTTGGCCACGGTCGACGTGATCTGATTGCGCAACGAGACGAAGTCCGAGTTCAACGAAGCGCGGCTGGCGGTGTCCAGCGAGGAGTCGGTCGCGGCCAGGGCCTTCTGTTGCAGTTGCGTGAGAAGGTTGGAGACCGTGGTCCCGGCGGAGTTGGCGACGTCGATGACCGACTGGCCGTTCTGCAGGGACGACTTCACTGAATCGAGTGCGCCGACCGTGGCGCGTTCGCCTTGGGCGATGGCCCAGATGGCGCCGTTGTCCTGCGCCGAGCCGACCGCCAGGCCCGTCGAAACGATGTTCTGGGCTTGTTGGAGCTGGGAGCTGGTGCTGTTGAGGTTTTGCAGGGCGATAAGCGCGCCCGAGTTCGTATTGACGCTAAGCGACATGACTAAGGTTCCTTTTCAGGTGTTCCGGCGCCGTTTTGACAGCCGGGGGCGTTTTGCCCGACCTGAGAGGGAAGCAATTGCCGCGCCATTTTTGCCCCTCGGCAAAATGATATAAATAACTGATTTTATTGAATTAAAGACCTGTTATCCAAGGTCGGTGGGCAATTCCTGCCGAGCCGGCCGCGGCAGGCGGCAGAAGTTGCCGGGCCGAGACCGGCAGAAACGCCACCGCGGCGCGCACGAAAAAGCGGCGGGAGCCAGAAGGCTCCCGCCGCGGGTTCGACAAGCCGGAAGACCGGCGGGCGACGAGCGCCCGCGGGTCAAGGTTACCGGAACAGGCTCAGCAGCGCCGAGGACGAGGAATTGGCGATCGACAGGGCCTGGATGCCAAGCTGCTGCTTGGTCTGGAGGGCCTGCAGGGTCGCGCTTTCCTTGGCCAGGTCGGCGTTCACCAGGTTGCCGATGCCCGTCGTCAGCGTGTCCTGAAGGTTCGACACGAAGTTGAGGTGCGTATCGAGCGCGTTCGACGACGTGCCCAGCTCGGCCAGCGCGTTGTCGACATTGGCCAACGACGTTTGCACGGCCGTCAGGACGGTCGAGGCGGCGGTCGTGGTGCTGATCGTCGCCGTCCCGCCGATGGTGACGATCGTGCCGCCCAGCGACAGGTTCTGGCCCTGCGTGGTCAGCACCGAGGTGCCTTGGGCGTTGGCCAGCGACGTGATGTCGGTGACGGTGCCGTTCAGCAGGTTGACGCCATTGAAGCTGGCGTTGGCCACGGTCGAGGTGATCTGGTTACGCAGCGCCACGAAGTCCGAGTTCAACGAAGCGCGGCTGGCAGTGTCCAGCGAGGTATCGGTGGCGGCCAACGCCTTCTGCTCCATTTGGGTGAGCAGATTGGAGACCGTGGTCCCCGCGGAGTTGGCGACGTCGATGACCGACTGGCCGTTCTGAAGTGAAGACTTCACCGCATCGAGAGACCCGACGGTGGCGCGTTCGTTCTGAGCGATGGACCAGATGGCGCCGTTGTCTTTGGCGGTGGCGATCGACAGGCCCGTGGAAACGATGTTCTGGGCTTGTTGGAGCTGTGAGCTGGTGGTGTTGAGGTTTTCGAGGGCGACGAGGGCGCCCGGATTCGTATTGACGCTAAACGACATGACTTAGGGTCCTTTTCCAGGGAGCCGGCGTCACGGTGACGGCCGGGGGCGTTTTGCCCGACCGGAACAGGAGCAAGAGACGGGCCTATCGGCGCGGCGCGTGTCAATTAGCGCAAGTCATTGATTTGCTTAAGGCCGAGTATCACGCCCGCGACCAAATTATCCAGGCGAATTTTGCCGGGTCGCGGCGCGGACGGCAGAATCTGCCGGGAAGATCACGCCGCCTCGGGGCGCCCGGACAGACCCTGCATCATCATCCGGTTGAGTTCGATCAGGGTGTCGATGTCGCCTTCCCGCCGCATCACGTGGCTGGTGTGGCGATGGACGAAGAGGCTGAGCGAGATGATCTGGGCGCGGGTCTGCTCGCCCAGCGAATTGCCTGGGTGCGAGCAGTCGTCGGCCAGGGTCGCCCAGATGCGGCGGTTCCAGTGCAGCACGTCGATCCACGCGGCGAGATCCTCTCGCGGCTTGGATTTCACGTCCATAAGGGCGCGGGTGACCTGGGCGAAGAGCCGGTACTCCGTGTCCCGTGGCGTTTCAGACCGATGCGCCGCCTGCTGATAGGCGCGGAGCGACATTCCCCAACCTCTCGTCTTCGTATTCGATCAACTTGCGGCAAAGCATGAGGGCTTTGTAATATTCCTTTGCCATCACCTGCCGCGAAATATTGACGCAGTCCGCCAGAACGTCCGGATTGTGAACCGCCCCCATGAACTCCGACAATCGCTTAACAAAGGCGTCCTGATAACGCTCCCATTCCGGCTGATCGAGGTACATCATCATTACCGGAAAGTATATTCGCCGCGCTGGCGTCGTCGCCTCTTCGAACTGCATGATGTCCTTCTCACGCAGCACCGACGCCTTGTTCTGTAGCAGCAGCGCGCTGCGGCGATCCCCGTTCTGCACCACCGCGCCGTTGAGCACGAACTTCTCGCCCGGCTTCAGCGACAGTTTCAGCGGCATGGACCTAAACCTCCGGAGGGCGCGGCTTCGATATCGCTGACGGCCAGGGGCGCGCGACAAACGCCTAACGCCGCGAAGCTTTCGGCACGCTAAAGCGACATGGTTAACGGCGCCTTGCGGGCGACGCCGGCCGATGCCGTTCGCCTTTACTTTCGATTAAGGGTGGGCGCGCGAACTCCCCCCACCCCGCGCCGTTCGGCGCTCGATTCGCCATCGCAACATGCCCCGCTCGTCCGCGAAATCCTCCGCCTCCGCCGCCGCCCTGGGTTTTTCGAAGCCCGAGGCGCCCAGATCCGCGGCCGCCGGCCTCGCGCGGCTCGAGGGCGCGGTGGACGAACTGCGGGCGATGACCATCGCCCCGATGCTGCGCCGCGCCATCGACGCGCTGCGCGCCGAAGACATCCAGACCGGCTCGGAACTGGCGCTCAAGGCGCTCGAGATCGACCCGAAGTCCGGCATGGCCTGGTACGTCCTGGCCGTGGCGCGCGAGCGGGCGGGCGACTTCACCCATTCCATCAAGGCTTATGAGGCGGCGCTGGCGCTGCTGCCGGAAGAGTCCGACGTCGCCAACGACCTCGGCCGCCTCGCCTATCGGATGGGGATGAAGGAACTCGCCGAGGCGCTGTTCCGCCGCTACCTGGCGGCGCACCCCACCGCCTGGGGCACAATGGCCAACCTGGCCACGGTGGTGAAGGACCAGGGCCGCGCCGCCGATGCGATCGAGATCCTCAAGGTCGCGATCAAGGGCGAGCCGACCGATCCGCAGCTCTGGAACACCCTCGGCACGGTGCTCTCCGAGCAGGCTGACTTCGAAAAGGCGGTCCTGTTCTACGACGAGGCGCTGAGGCTCGATCCCGAGCACGCCCACGCCCGCTACAATCGCGGCAACGCGCGGCTGGAGAGCGGCGACGCCGCCGGCGCCCTGGAAGACTGCGAGGCGGCCGTGGCCGTCGCGCGGGCCGAGGACGACAAGGCGATGATGCAGCTCGCCCGCTCCACCATAAAGATCGCCATCGGCCGGATCGGCGAGGGCTGGGACGACTACGAGGCGCGGCTCAATCCGCAATTCGCCGCCGCCACCGTCTTCGTCGTCGACCGTCCGGCGTGGACGCCGCAGACCGACCTGGCCGGCGAGACCCTGCTGGTGATGGGCGAGCAGGGCCTGGGCGACGAGGTGCTGTTCGCCAACATGCTGCCGGACCTGCTGGAGGCGCTGGGACCCGACGGCAGGCTGGTGCTGGCGCTGGAGCCGCGCCTCGTGCCGCTGTTCCAGCGCTCGTTCCCCGCCGCCGAGGTCGTGCCCCACATCACCTATCGCATCCACGGCCGCAACCACCGCGCCGCGCCGGCGCTGGGCGACTTCGGCCGCTTCGACCACTGGGTCCCGATGGCGTCGCTGCTGCGGCGCTTCCGCCGCCGGCTGGAAGATTTCCCGGCGCGCGAACGCTTCCTCGTCCCGGACCCGGCCCGCGTCGCGCACTGGCGCGGCGTGCTGGCGAGTGCGCCTGCCGGCCGCAAGGTCGGCATTCTCTGGAAGAGCATGAAGATCGAGGCGGCCCGCACCCGTTATTATTCGCCGTTCCAGCTCTGGGCGCCGATCCTTGCGACGCCGGGGGTCACCTTCGTCAACTTTCAGTACGGTGACTGCGCGGCCGAGATCGAATGGGCGCGGCGCGAGCTTGGCGTCGATATCTGGACGCCGCCGGGCATCGACCTGAAGAACGATCTCGACGACATCGCCGCGCTCAGCTGCGCCCTCGACCTGACGCTCGGCTTCGCCAACGCCACCTCGAACATCGCCGCGGCCTGCGGCGCGCCGACCTGGATCATCTCGGTGCCCGGCGCCTGGAGTCGGCTCGGCACCGACCACATGCCCTGGTATCCGCAGGTCCGCGTCTTCAACCCGGCGGCGCTCGATCGCTGGAGCGAGACCATGGCCGGCGTGGCGGAGGCGTTGGCGGCGGGCTGACCAACGGAACGCCGCGCCCCGCCCGGGGTTGTTCTCTCCGGACGAGGAGAGACGCGATGCCGGACCCGCAAGACGACGAGATCGAAGGCCAGGATCTGGCCGAGGTGTTCGACGAAGAGAACATCACCGAGGACGGCTACGACATCGTGGCCTCCGACATGCAGCGCGACGTCTTCGATGCAACCAGCGTCGACGAGGACGCCAACGAGGCGCTGGAGCCGGCCGACGACTTCGATCCCGACACGGCGGACGAAGCCGAACTGGAAGAGATCGTGATGGCCGATGAAGATCTCGACGAGCCGCGCAGTTTCGCCCGCGACGACGCCGACCTGGTCGCGGATGACGATCTGCAACCGGCCGACCTGGAGGCCGACAGCCTCGCCGATGACGACCTCGATGCGCTTGGATACGAGGACGCGCCACGCGACGCGGGGTCGCGGCGCGCGGCCGAAGCAGCACGCGACCGCGCTCTCGAAGAGACCTTCCCGGCCAGCGATCCGCTTTCGATCAATCCCGGCGCGGATTGACCCATCCACCGCAATCTGACCCCCGGCTTCGCCAAAGCCGCTTGAATGTCGCGCCCGGGCCTTTAGGGTGGACCCAGATTTGAACAACTGTTCGAGCCTGATCTGGGCCCGGGAGCGATGAATGAGCGAGCGTTTCGAAGGCACGGCCGACTATATCGCCACGGATGATCTCAAGATCGCGGTGAACGCGGCCGTGGCGCTGGAGCGGCCGCTGCTGATCAAGGGCGAGCCCGGCACCGGCAAGACGGTGCTGGCCTACGAAGTGGCCAAGGCGCTTAACGCGCCGCTGATCACCTGGCACATCAAGTCCACCACCAAGGCCATGCAGGGCCTCTATGAATACGAGGCGGTGACCCGCCTGCGCGATTCGCAGCTCGGCGACGAGCGGGTGAAGGACGTGAGGAACTACATCAAGCACGGCAAGCTCTGGGATGCGTTCGAAGCCGAGGTGCGCCCGGTGCTGCTGATCGACGAGATCGACAAGGCCGACATCGAGTTCCCGAACGACCTCCTGCAGGAGCTCGATCGGATGGAATTCTACGTCTACGAGACCGACGAGACCATCAAGGCCAAGATCCGGCCGGTGGTGATCATCACCTCCAACAACGAGAAGGAGCTGCCCGACGCCTTCCTGCGCCGCTGCTTCTTCCACTACATCCGCTTCCCCGACGACAAGACGATGCGCGCGATCATCGACGTGCACTATCCGGGCATCAAACAGAAGCTGGTCGCCGAGGCGCTGCGCATCTTCTACGACATGCGCAAGGTGCCGGGCCTGAAGAAGAAGCCTTCCACGTCCGAGCTGCTCGACTGGCTGAAGCTGCTGATGGTCGAGGACATCGACGGCGACGCGCTGAAGGAAAAGGATCCCACCAAGCTGATCCCGCCGCTGCACGGCGCCCTGCTGAAGAACGAACAGGACGTGCAGCTGTTCGAACGGCTGGCCTTCCTGGCGCGGCGCGAAGGCTCCGGGGCGCGTCCGGGCCAGATGTAGCGCCCGCCCCATGGGGCTCTACGCCGAGAAGACCTGAGGGGCGGCCACGCAAGCGGCCGCCCCTCGGCATTTCCGGAAGGCTCCCGGGGTTCTAGAAGACACCCGGTCCGAAGCGGAAGTTCACCTTGGCCAGCAACTGGTCGTCGGTGAAGCCGAGCCGCGCGGCTTCCGAGGTGGCGTTGGCGGCGCCGGACCCGAGGTTGTAGGTCGACGTGCCGTAGTCTGAGTGCCGGTACTCGGCGCCGATGCTGACCTGCTTGTTCAGCGCCCACTCCGCCCCCGCGCCGACGGTCCAGCCGGTCAGCGTGTTATCCTGGGAGCTGAAGTTGCTGTAGGGCCCGTAGGCCACGCCGGGATTGGCGGCGGCCACGGCCGCCGTCGTGGTCGGCCTGTAGCCATAGACCGCCGACTGGCTCACGTCGGCGATCGCCAGGCCGCCGGTGCCGTAGACCAGCAGCTTGCCGGTCGCATAGCCGACGCGGCCGCGGACGGTGGAGGTCCAGTTCGGACTGGTGAAGTGTCCGATCGTCACCGTGCTGCCGCTGGTCAGGCCGGTCGCCGGCAGGGCGTAGTTGGCGAACTGGCCGGCGTGGCCGCCGACCGCGTCCATGTCGCCTTCGAGGCCCAGCACGAGGTGGCCGTACTGCTTGTTGTAGCCGACCTGTCCGCCGCCGGTCACGCTGCTGGACGAGTAGTCCATCTGCGACGTGCCGAACGTCGCCGCCGGCACGGTGACCGCCCCGCCGCCGGCGCTGACGCCGGTGAGCTGGTTGGTGGTGGCCGTGCCCGGGCTCACCTGGCTGCTGGACCCGGTCCAGCCGACGTTGAGGCCGACGTAGGGGCCGGTCCAGTCGACCGTGTCGGACGCCGGCTGGGCGAGCGCCGGGACGGCGAACGCAAGACCGGCCGCGCCCGCGAGGGCGGTGGTGGCTAAGCTGAACAATCTCATGGGGAAAACTACTCCTAAGCGGCGTGGCCTACTGGCCGAACGAGCCCCCGCTACTGGTGATCACGTCACGCCCGAGAGACGCGGTGTGACGGCGCCAGAAGCATGGCGAGCCGGTGTTTGTTCCTAGGCGGAGCGCCTCATCGTCCGTGTTCCGCACGACTGTGGCGGACGGGCCACGAACGTCGCGGCCGCTTGGCGCCGGCCCTCGGGTCCCGTAAGGCGGCGGCGGGCGCATGGCGCGCCGGACGAGGGACGCGACCATGGATCTGCGGCTGAAGGGCAAGAGGGCGATCGTCACCGGCGCGTCGCGCGGCATCGGCCGGGCGATCGCCGAGACGCTGGCGAACGAAGGCGTCCATGTGGCGATCTGCGCGCGTGGCCAAGGCGGCGTCGACGAGGTGGTGGCGGGGCTGGCCCACAAAGGCGTCACGGCGTTCGGCGCGGCCGTCGATATCGGCGACGGACCGGCGCTGAAGAGCTGGGTGACCGGAGCCGCCACCCGCCTCGGCGGGCTCGACATCCTGGTCTCCAACGCCAGCGCGCTCACCCGCGGCGCCGGCGAGGCCGACTGGAAGCAGATGTACGACGTCGACCTGATGGGCGCGGTGCGGGCGCTGGAGGCGGCCCGGCCGTTCCTCGAGGCCGCCGGCGCCGAGCATGGCGATGCGTCCTTCACCATGATCTCGTCGGTGTCCGCCGCCGAGGCCAGCGCCCCGTCGGCCTACGGCGCGATGAAGGCGGCGCTGATCCACTTCGCTAAGGGCGTCGCCCGCGAGGGCGCCAGCCGCCACCTACGCTGCAACGTCGTCTCGCCAGGTACGATCTATTTCAAGGGCGGCGTCTGGGGGAACACCGAGGAACAGGCGCCGGACTTCTTCAAGACCATGATCGCCCGCAACCCCACCGGCCGCATGGGCACGCCGGAGGAGATCGCCGCGGCGACGGTGTTCCTGGCCAGCCCGCTCTCGGCCTTCACCACCGGCATCAACATGGTGGTCGACGGCGGCATCACCCAGCGGGCGAACTTTTAGGCGCGCGCGACGTCGGTCACCTTGTAGGTCAGGAGGCGGCCGTCCTCGTCGGTGATGCTGACGTATTCGCCGACCGCGAAGCGGTGCTGGCCGAGCCGGAACCCGGGTTCCTCGTCCGCGGCGCCGCTGTCGTCGTAGTCGAAATACCAGCGCGAGCGGACGTGGACGAGCTTGCCGTCGACGGGATCCTCGTCGGGGGCGAAGCGGCGCACCACGCAGGCGGCGCGGGCCTTGGCGTAGGCGGCGGCGTCGAGGTGGCCGTCGGGCGTCAGCGGCGCGACCAGCGAATAGCCGCGGTGGTCGTCGCCGTCGGCGAACTCGGTGCCGGGATTGCGCGCCAGGCGCATCACGACGCGGGACAGGGCGATCTTGGTGTGGGCGCCATCGGCCATGGAACGCAGGTCCTAGTGGGAAATGAACAGGGACGGCGCGGCGGCGGCGAAGAAGGTCCGCGTCGTGCTGCCGAAGACGAACTCCTGCAGCCGCGGGTGCCCGAAGGCGCCGGCCACCAGCAGATTGGCGCCGCTGTCGACCGCGGCTTTCAGCAGCCGCGGCGCGGCGTCGCCCGCGCCTTCCAGCGTCTGGATCTCGGAGGTGACGCCGCGCGCGGTGAGGTAGGCCCGCAAGCCCGCCGGCTCGAACTGGCGCGAGGCGGCGGCCGGGGCGGTGATGATCACCACCTTCGAGGCCTTCTCCAGCAGCGGCACCGCGGTGCGCACCGCGCGGCTGGCCTCCTTGCCGCCGTCCCAGGCGACCGCCACCACGCCGCCGACGGCGAAGCCCGGCCGCGCCACCAGCGTCGGCCGCTGCTCGTCGGCGACGATCTGCTGGAACACCTCGGCCAGCGGACCCTTGCTCTTGGCCGCCGCGTCGTCGAACACCACCACGTCCGAGAGCCGGCTCTGCAGGGCCAACGCCGCCCAGACCGGCGACGGCAGGGTCTTGAAGCTCTTCTTGCCATAGGGACAGCTCTCGACCACCGCATTGGCGGCCTTGGCGCCCTCGGACGCGGCCTCGCGGATCGCGTCGACGGCGCTGGCCTGGACGCCGCCCATGAAGCCGTCGCCCATCCAGGGGATCAGGTCGGCGACGTCGGGCGGGGCGTGCACCGCCGCCAGCTCGGCCCCGAACGGCTCGGCCAAGGCCGCCGCCGCGGCCACCACCTGCCGGTCCGCTTCGCCGCCCGAGAGCGGCGCCATGACTCTCGCCCAAATCATTGCTTCCTCCATTGGCGCATCTGGCGCCCGCCCACGCCGCCCCCCGCATTGATATTTGTCAAGCAATCGGTCATGGCGCGCGGGTGGCCAAGCCCGTCCGACGCCGAAACACCGAGGCCCCGCGCGCCTGGCAGCGGATGCTGTCCGGCCGGCGGCTGGACCTGCTCGACCCCTCGCCGCTCGACATCGAGATCGAGGACATCGCCCATGGCCTGGCGCGCGTCGCCCGCTGGAACGGCCAGACCACCGGCGAGCACGCCTTCTCGGTGGCCCAGCATTCGGTGGTGGTGGAGGAGATCGCCGCCCATGTCCGTCCCGGCCTGGAACCGCGCTGGCGGCTCGCCGCCCTGCTGCACGACGCGCCGGAATATGTGATCGGCGACATGATCTCGCCGTTCAAGACCGCGCTGGGGCTCGACTACCATAGGTTCGAGGAGCGCTTGGAGACCGCCATCCAGCTGCGCTTCGGCCTGCCGGCGCGCATCCCGGCCGAGATCAAGGCGCTGATCAAGACCGCCGACCGCGCCTGCGCCTTCTTCGAGGCGACCCAGATCGCCGGCTTCGGCCACGACGAGAGCCTCGTCCTCTTCGGCGTGCCGCCGCCGGGCTATACGCTCAAGATCGAACCTATGGCGGCGTCTGTCGCGCAGGCGCGCTATCTTGAACGCTACCACCTGTTGGCCGAGGCGGCCGGCTATGCGCCGGCGGCCCAGGCCTTCGACACCGAGTAGGCCGATGACCCTGATCGTCACGCCTCTGAGCCGGCTGCCGCAGGTGCTGCGCGAGCGGGCGCCGTCGCACCTGATCACCCTGCTCAGCCCCGAGGAGCTGATCCCGACGCCGGCCGGCTTTCCGGCCGAGCGGCACCTGCGGCTCGGCGTGCACGACATCGCCGAACCGCAGCCGGACCTGGTGATCCCCGACGCGGCCCTGGTGGCGCGCATCTTCGACTTCGCGTCGGGATGGGACGCCAGCCAGCCGATGGTGGTGCACTGCTGGGCCGGCATCAGCCGCTCCACCGCCACCGCCTTCGCCATCGCCTGCGAGCGCAATCCGCACGCCGATGAACTCGAGATCGCCCTTCGCCTGCGCAAAGCCTCGCCCTCCGCCTATCCCAATCGCCGCATCGTCGCCCTCGCCGACGACATCCTGGATCGTCGCGGGCGCATGACCAAGGCGGTCGAGGCCATGGGCGGCAACGGCTACGTCGTCGAAGGCGTTCCCTTCGACCTCGCGTCCCGCCACTAGCCGCGCCAAATGTCCACCGACGTCGTCATCGGACTTTCGGCGGTGGTGATCGCCATCAAGGACGGCGAGCCCGCCGCCCTCACCGTGCGGCCGCGCGATCACGGCCAGCCCTCGCCGCTGGAGGGCCTGCCGTTCGGCCCGTTCGATCCGGACGGCCACCGCACCTTCGAGATCGCGCTGCGCGAGTTCGTCACCCGCCAGACCCGCTTCGAGCTCGGCTTCGTCGAGCAGCTCTACACCTTCGGCGACAAGGGCCGCGAGGCGCCGCTGGCCGACGTCGGCGCCGGGACCGCGCGGGTGATCTCGGTGGGCTACCTCGCCCTGGCGCCGGTCGCCGTGGAGACCGAGGCGCCGGACACCGCCTGGTCGCCGTTCCTGGCCTTCTTCCCGTGGGAGGACTGGCGGCGCGGGCGGCCGGAGATCATCGACGCGCGCATCGTGCCGGCGCTCGGCGCCTGGGCCGGACGCTCGGAGAGCCGGCTCGCGCGCATGCGGCTGCTGTTCGCCATGGACGGCGCGCCCTGGAACGAGGAGCGGGTGCTCGACCGCTACGAGCTGCTCTACGAGGCGGGCCTCGCGCCCGAGGCCGGCCGCGACCGCTCGCGCGCCTCGGGCGGCGAGCCGGCCGAGCCCGCCGCGATCGGCCTCGGCGCGCCGATGATCTCCGACCACCGCCGCATCCTCGCCACCGGCCTCGGGCGGCTGCGCGGCAAGCTGAAGTACCGCCCGGTGATCTTCGAGCTGATGCCGGAGGCCTTCACCCTGTCGGCGCTGCAGCGCACCGTCGAGGCCATCGCCGGCGTGGCGCTGCACAAGCAGAACTTCCGCCGC
>Ga0302311_10005378_pt1 | contig 13548 bp, 12 predicted proteins | sample III_Palsa_N1_3_FD_200449 | JGI IMG/M metagenome (GOLD analysis project Ga0302311, IMG submission 200449) | Peat permafrost microbial communities from Stordalen Mire near Abisko, Sweden - III_Palsa_N1_3 | ecosystem: Environmental > Terrestrial > Soil > Palsa > Peat permafrost | place: Sweden... | reverse complement strand
CGGAACCTCCTGGCCGCGGACCTGGCGGCCCGCGGCCTCCCGGCCCTACCGCGCCGGACGAGGGTGTGGGTCCGGATGCCCAACTGGCTGGGCGACGTCGTCATGGCGCTCCCCCTCCTGCGCGCCCTGCGGGTTTCCCGGCCGGACGCCGAGGTGACGCTGCTCGCCAAGGCCGCCTTCGTCCCGCTGCTCGAGCGGTGGCAGGTGGCGGACCGCGTGCGGGCCCTCCCCGCCTCCGGGCCGGGGTATTTCCCGGCGTTCCTCGCCCTGCGCGCGCAGTACCCCGACGTCTGGATCCTGTTCACCAATTCCCTCCGCGGCGACCTCGAGGCCCGGCTGGCCGGCTGCCCGCAGCGCTTCGGCATCTCCCGGCCCGGCCGGCGCCGCCCCCTCCTCTCGCACGCCTATCCGCTGCCGGAAGGCTACGACGAGGCCACGCACCACCAGCTGCGCCTCGGGGAGGATTTCCTCCGGCATTTCGGCCTGGAAGGGCCGCTCCCTTTGGAGCCCCTCGGCACCGGGGGGCCGGCGGGGGCCGCCCCGCCCGGCGGCCCGATCGGCCTCATCCCCGGTTCCGAGCACATGCCGGGAAAGCGCTGGCCCGTCGCCCACTGGCGGGCGCTCATCGAGAGCCTGCCCCGGGAGCGCTTCGTCGTCTTCGGCACGGCCGGGGACGCGCCCATCACCGCCGCGGTCGCGGCGGGGCACGGCGGCAGGGTCGAGGACCGGGCGGGCCGCACGACGCTCTTGGAATTCGCGACGGGGCTGGCCGGCTGCCGGCTCCTCGTCGCCAACGACACCGGCGGCATGCACCTGGCGAACGCCCTCGGCGTGCCGGTGATCGGGCTCTTCGGCCCCACCAACCCCGTGCGTACCGGGCCGGTCTTCGCGGCCCCGCACCGCCTCCTCCAGCCGGCCGGCTGCCCGCCCACCGGCGGGGCCGACCTCGCCGACCTCGCCCCGGCCGCGGTCGCCGCCGCCGTCCGGGACTTGCCATGGCCGCCGGCGAACCCCCAGCCTGTGGGCCGTTAATGCCGCTCCTCGCCGTCAACGACCTCCGGACGTACTTCCACACGCGGAACGGCGTCTACCGGGCGGTCGACGGCGTGAGCTTCTCGGTCGAGCGGGGCGAGACCCTGGGGATCGTGGGCGAGTCCGGCTCGGGCAAGTCCGTCACCTGCTATTCGATCATGGGCCTCATCCCCCAGCCCCCGGGGCGGATCGAGAGCGGCTCGGCGATGTTCGACGGCATCGACCTCCTGCGCTGCCCGCCGAAGGTCGCCCGCGCCATCCGGGGCAAGCGGGTGGCGATGATCTTCCAGGACCCAATGACCTCGCTGAACCCGTACCTGCGGGTGTCCGAACAGCTGATCGAGCCGCTCCTGATCCATGAGCACATGTCCCGCCGGGAGGCCCTGAAGCGCGCGCTGGAGATGATGGAGGCGGTCGGGATCAACGACGCCGGCCGCCGGATCCATTTTCATCCGCACGAGTTCTCGGGCGGGATGCGCCAGCGGGTCATGATCGCGATGGCGCTGATCACCCGGCCCGAGCTCCTGATCGCCGACGAGCCGACGACGGCGCTCGACGTGACGGTGCAGGCGCAGATCCTGGACCTCATCCGCCGGCTCCAGCGCGAGCTCGGGATGGCGGTCATCTTCGTGACCCACGACCTCGGGGTCGTCGCCGGCCTCTGCGACCAGGTGCAGGTGATGTACGGCGGCCGGATCATGGAGACGGCCGACGCCGCCACCCTGTTCAAGCAGCCGCTCCACCCGTACACGCGCGCCCTGCAGCGCTCGATCCCGGGCCTGCAGCCCAAGGGCCAGGAACTCTTCACCATCCCGGGCCTCCCGCCCGACGTCTCGAAGCCGCTCCCGGGCTGCGCCTTCGTGGCGCGCTGCGGCTTCGCGGCCGAGATCTGCTCGGCTGGGCGCCCGGAGCTCCTCACCGTCGCCCCCGGCCATGCCCATGCCTGCGTCCGGGCGCAGCGCGGCGAGATCAGCGGGGCCGAGCTCGCCACGTGGGAGGCCCATGCCTGAGGCCATCCTCGAGTTGCGGGACGTGAAGACGCACTTCGCGATCCAGCAGGGCTTCCTGGTGAAGCGCCACGCCGGATCGGTGCGGGCGGTCGACGGGGTCACCCTCTCGGTCCGTCCAGGGGAGGTGCTGGGCCTGGTGGGCGAGTCGGGCTGCGGCAAGTCGACCCTGGCCCGCACGATCCTGCAGCTGGTACCGACCACCGCCGGCACGGTGATCCTGAACGGCCGCAACCTGACCGCGGCCACGCGCGCGGAGCTCCTCGCCTCCCGGCGCGACCTCCAGATGATCTTCCAGGACCCCTACGCTTCGCTCAACCCGCGGATGACGGTCTTCGCGACGCTGGCCGAGCCGCTCCTGGTCCACAGGGTCTGCCGCCGCTCGGAGGTCGCCGCCAGGGTTTCCGAGATCATGCAGCGGGTCGGGCTCGCCCCGCGCTTCGCCCAGAAGTACCCCCACGAGTTCTCCGGCGGCCAGCGCCAGCGGATCGCGATCGCCCGCGCGCTCGCCTTGAATCCGAAGGTGATCGTGGCCGACGAGCCGGTCTCGGCCCTCGACGTGTCGATCCAGGCCCAGATCCTCAACCTCCTGGCGGAACTCTGCAGCGGGATGAAGCTGACCCTGATCTTCATCGCGCACGACCTGTCGGTCGTGCGGCACATCTCCGACCGGGTGGCGGTCATGTACCTCGGGAAGATCGTCGAGCTCGGGCCGGCGGCCGCGGTCATCGACCACCCGGCGCACCCCTACACCCGCGCGCTCGTCTCGGCGATCCCGGTGCCCGACCCGGCGATCGAGCGCGGCCGCCTGCGGATCGTGCTCGCGGGCGACCCGCCCTCCCCCATCAATCCGCCGGCCGGCTGCGCCTTCCACCCGCGCTGCCCGTTCGCCATCGAGGCCTGCAAGGCCGCGCCGCCGCCGCTCAGCCCGGCCGGGCCCGCCCGCGAGGCCGCCTGCATCCGCCTGGGCGAGCTGCCGCCCTCCTAGTCCTCGGCCTGGGCGGCCTCGAGCGCATCGACGCGCTTGAAGAGTTCCGGCAGGCGGTTGCGGAGCGCCAAGATCCGTGCCTCGAGCATCCGGGCCTGGCTCGGGGAGCCGAAGACCGAGGCCTTGACCGGCACGTCTTCCATCACCCCCGACTGGGCGGCGACCTGGGCTTGCGCCCCGACCGTGAGGTGGCCCGCCAGCCCGACCTGGCCGCCGAGGATGACGTAGTCGCCGAGGATGCAGCTGCCGGCGATCCCCGCCTGCGCGCAGATCATGCAGTGCCGGCCGATGATGACGTTGTGGCCGACCTGGACCAGATTATCGATCTTCGTCCCCTCGCCGACCAGGGTCTTCTCGAAGCGCGAGCGGTCGATCGTGGTGTTGGCCCCGATCTCGACGTCGTCGCCGAGCTCGACCGTGCCGACCTGCGGGACCTTCTCGTGGCGGCCGGCCACGAACTCGTACCCGAAGCCGTCCGAGCCGATGACGGCGCCGGGGTGCAGGCGGACCCGCCGGCCGAGCGTGCACTCGGCCATCACGGTCGAGCCCGGCATGAGCCAGCAGTCGGCGCCGACGGCGGCGCCGCGGCCGACGAAGACCCGGGCCTGCAGGTGGGACCGCTCGCCCACCGTCGCCTCCGCCTCGACGACGCAGTGGGGACCCACGGTCGCCGATTCCGGGATCACGACGCCCGGCGCCACCACCGCCGTCGGGTGGACGCCCGGCAGCGGTTTCGGCCAGAGGGCCTGCTCCACCCGGGAGCAGAGGCGGGCCAGGGCGGCCGACGGGTTCTCGACCAGCATGAAGACCTGGCCCGGGGCCGGCGCGCCCGGGAAGTCCGGCGGCAGGAGGACGAGCGAGGCCCGGGTCGTGGCGACGCCCTCCTTGTAGCGTTTGTTGCCGAGGAAGGTGATGTCGCCCGGCTGGGCGGAGCCCAGGGAGGCGATTCCGCGGAGCTCCGCCGTAGTCTCGCCCAGGATCCTTCCCGGGCGCGCGATCGCGGCGACTTCCTCCTGGGTGAAGCTGACCTTCATGGGGTAGAACACAAAGAACCCCGCTTGCGCAACGCAAGCGGGGTTCGGCTCAAAACGGGGCGCGGGCCCGGCCTACTTCGAGATGCCGGGGACCGTGATCTGCGGCGAGGCGCCGGTCGCGGTCGGCGTCGGGGTCGACGCGGACGGGGCCGTCGTGGTGGGCGCCGCGGTGACCGCCGGGCGGTCGGCGTTGATCTTCGCCATCACCTCGTCGGTGATGTCGAGCGCCGGGTCGGCGTAGAGGATGGCCGGAACGCCGGACATCGTCGGGCCGGACTTGTCGATCAGGATGGTGGCGCCCTTCGCCTTGGCGATGCCGACCGCCAGCGTGGAGAGGTCGTCGACCATCATGGTCTTGAAGGTCTGGGAGCGCTGCTGGATGGCGCTGCGGGTGCTCTGGACAAACTGGTTCTGCTCCTGGCGCTTGGCCTGGATCTGGTCGTAGAGCTTCTGGGCCTCCGCCTGGGCCTTGGCCTTGGCGTCCGCCGTGGCGGTCGGGTTCTTGGACTGCTCGTCGGCCTCCTTGAACTGCTCGACCAGGCCGTTGCCGTCCTTGGTGATCGCGGCCAGCTGGTCCTGGGCCTTCGCCTCGTCCGCCTGGAGCTTTGCCATCTGCTCCTTCGTCTTCCAGTGGTTGTCGAACAGCTTGGCGAGGTCGACCGTGAGGATCTTGGGGGCGGTTTGAGCGGGCGCGGACAGCGCCGTGAAGGCGAGCGCGGCGACGGCGACGAGGGACTTAAGGGATTTCATTATGGGAGGTTTGTCTGCGGGTGTAAAAGGACGATCAGATCGAAATTAGAAGCGGGTGCCAAACGAAAAATTGAATTGTCCGCCCTTGCGGTTGTACCGGTCGCCCTTGATCGGGATGCCGTAGTCGAGACTCAGCGGGGAGCCGGCGACCATCAGCCGGAGGCCGACGCCGACGTCGTCGTTGTAGTTGGCCGGGTCGAAGTCATAGGCCGGGGCGTTCACGAAGCCGACGTCGTAGAAGAGGGCGAAGCGGATGGGGTCGACGATGTCCATGGAGTACTCGGCCGTGAACATGCCGTAGGTCTTGCCGCCGATCGGCTCCCCGAAGACGTCCTTCGGGCCGACCTCGTGGTAGTCAAAGCCGCGGAGGTCGTAGGGGCCGCCGAGGAAAAAGGCATCGTAGTACGGCAACACCTTGAAGCTGCCGTAGTTGTCGATGACGCCGGCGCGGGCCACCAGCTCGAGGACCTGGGTCTGGGTCTCGAAGACCTTGAAGTTCTGGGAACCCTTGAATTCGAACGAGTAGAAGTTGTCGGTGCCGCCGAGGACGCCGCCCGCGACGCTGGAGATGAAGTCGATGCGGTTGCCGGAGGTCGGGCTCACCAGCTTGTCGCGGGTGTCGCGGATCATCTCGAACGAGACCTGGGAGACATCGTGGTTGCCGGCGAACTCCTGGATGATCTCCGAGGCCGAGGGGTTCAGGTCGTAGATCTTGATCACCTGGTACTGGTAGGTGAGGGTGCCGTTCCAGAGGCCGAAGAGGTGCTTGCGCAGGTCGACGTTGCCGCCCTCCTGCAGCTCCTCGTAGTAGGTGGAGACGTAGGTCGACTGCTCGCGGAAGAGGCTGAAGCCGAACGCCAGCTGCTTCTCGAACAGATAGGGCTCCTCGAAGCTGAGGACGGCCTCGTTTGAGAGCTCGCCCAGGGACACCTTGATCGAGAACTTCTCGCCGTCGCCCTGGAAGACCGAGCGGCGGTTGAAGAGGTCGAAGTTGGTCTGCTGGATCTGGGCGAAGACGGTGGCGCGCTCGAGCGAGCTGTAGCCCGCGCCGAAGGTGAAGGTGCCGGTGCGGCCCTCCTTGACGGTGACGCGCATGTCGCGGCGGCCGGGGATGTTCGTGTCCTGCGGGGAGATGTCGACCTCGTCGAAGAAACGGGTGTTCTCCAGGCGGTTCTTGCTGATCTTCATCCGGACGGTGTCGAAGACGTCGCCGGGGCCGAGGACCAGCTCGCGGATGATCACGACGGCCTTGGTCTTCGTGTTGCCCTCGATCTGGATCGACTCGACGTTGAACTTCTCGCTCTCCTCGATCTTGAAATCGAGGTCAATGTCATTGGTCCGCAGGTTGGGCCGGCGGGTGACACGCACCCGGGTGTCGAGGTAGCCGTCCTTGCCGTAGTAGTCCTCCAGGCGCTCGACCGCCTTGTCGATCATGCTCGGGGCGAAGACCGCGCCGGGCTTGGCGTAGAGGGAGGCGACCCGGCGCAGGAGCAGGGTCGAGTGCAGCTTGTTGCCGCTGATCGAGATCTCGCCGATCTTGTACCGGCGGCCCTCGATCACCGTGATGGTGATCACGAGCCCGTTGGCCTTCGGGTAGCTGAAGACGATCTTCTCCTCCGGGATCTCGACGTCCAGGAAACCGTGCTCGCGGTAGTAGTCGCGCAGCTTGTCCAGGTCGTCCTGGAAGTCGTCGTCCTTGAACCGGCCGGTGTCGGTGAGCCAGGAGAAGATCCACCACTTCTTGGTGTCCATGACGCCGCGCAGCGCCTTGGTCTTCAGGTGGGCGTTGCCGATGAAGTTGATGGCCAGGATCTTGACCTTCTTGCCCTCGCGGATCTTGAAGGTGACGGTGCCGAGGCCGGAGGCCCGGTCCCGGGAGATGGTGTAGCTGATGGTGACCTGGTTGAAGCCCTCCTTCTGGTAGTAGTCCTTGAGTTTCTCGGAGTCCTCCTTCACCTGGCGCTCGTCGAGCGAGGTGTTCGGGGTGGTCTTCACCTCGCGCTGGAGCCGGCGGGTCTTCACCTGCTTGTTGCCCTCGAACTTGACCGCCAGGACCCGGAACTTGGGGGTCACCTCGATCACGAGGTTGAAGGTGCGGGCGTCCACCGCCTCGCGCTTGATCTCGATGAACTCGAAGAGGCCGGTCTTGTAGAGCGCCCGGATGTCCCGGTCCAGCATGGTCTCGTCCAGGTCGCCGCCCTCGCGGACCTGGATGTTGGCGCGGACCACCTGCTCGTTGACGTTGGCCGTGCCCACAAACTTGATCGCGAGCGTGCCGACCTTGTAGGCCGGGGCGGGAGCGGACGCGTCCGCGCCGACCTCCGGCACGTTCTGGGCTTTGGCTACACCCCCCGCCACCGCGAGCGCCATGACGGCAAGGGCAAGGCGCAAGACCCTGCAAATTACAGGGTTACTGGGTGTAGTTTTCAAATCGGGTGATGTCGCGGAGAAAAGTCAGGCGCAACTCTCCTACCGGTCCGTTTCGTTGCTTGGCAACGATTAACTCTGCGGAATCGGCCGCCACTTGGAACTTTTCGTCCGCGTCCTTGGGTCGGGCGAGCATAAGGACTACGTCGGCATCCTGTTCGATCGATCCAGATTCACGCAGGTCGGCAAGTTTGGGGGCGCGGTTTTCCTTCTCCGAAGAGCGGTTGAGCTGACTTAATACAATGACCGGAACCTCAAGTTCCTTCGCAAGTGCCTTTAATCCCCGGGAGGCTTCGGCGACCTGCTGCTCGCGCGGCACCTTGGAGTCGACCGGGCTCAGGAGCTGGAGGTAGTCGACGATGATCAGGCCCAGTTTCTGGCGCGAGTGGACCCGGCGGGCCTTGGCCCGCAACTGCATGATGGAGAGGTTACTTGAGTCGTCGATGAAGAGCGGCGCCTTGGAGAACTCGTCGGCCGCCGCCACGAGGCGCTGCTGCTCGTCGCCATTCTTCGAGAGGAGCCCGTCGCGCAGCGCCTGCATCTTCACTTTGGCGCGCGAGCAAAGCATGCGGAGCGCGAGCTGGGCCGCGCTCATCTCGAGCGAGAAGATGAGGGTCGGGAACGGCTCGCCCTTCTTGGGCAGCACCACCGCCTCGGCGACATTGAGCGCGAAGGACGTCTTGCCCATGGATGGCCGCGCGGCGAGGACGATCATCTCCTGGCGCTGGAAGCCGAACGTGAGGCGGTCCAGGTCGTGGAAGCCCGAGGGCGCGCCGGTCATCTCGCCCTTCTTCATCATCATCATGGTGACGACATTCATCGCCTCCTTGACCGGGGCGCTCATCGGCTTCGCCCCCTCCGAGACCCGGCTCTGGGTGACGGCGAAAATCCGGGCCTCGACCTGGTCCACGAACTCGTCGATCCCACCGGAGAAGTTGAAGCAGTCCTCGGCCGCGCCGGTGGTTGAGCGGATGATCTCGCGCAGCAGGTGCTGCTCGCGGACCCGCTCGATGAAGTACCCGGCCTGGGCGGTGGTCGGGATGCTCCCGGAGACCCGGGTCAGGAAGGCGTAGCCGCCGATCATCTCCAGCTGCTTGGCCGTCTTCAGCTCCTCGCCGAGGACGGCGACATCGATCGGGACCTGGCGGGTGTAGAGGCTCTGCAGCTTCTCGAAGATGAGGCCGTGGGCCGGCACATAGAAGGACTCGGGCGCGATCCGGGCCTCGAGGCAGCGGGCCACCACCTCGGCCCCATCGATCAGGCAGCAGGACAGCAGGTATTCCTCGGCCTCGACGCTGTGCGGCATGCCCCGGCCCGCGGCCGGGCCAGCGGGCCGCTGCGGGGCATTGCTCTTCTCGTCGGCCATTCGGCTAGACGGCCGTCGGCCCCGGGGGAGGCCGCGGCGTGGTGGGGTGGAAAGGCCGGAAGGGTTACTTCCGCCCCTCGACCTTCCTGTTTTTCTGCTCGGCCGCGGCCTTCTCCTCGGCGGAGGGCTCGATCGGGTTCTCGGACACGACGTCGAACGAGAGCTCGACCGCCACGTCGGCATGGAGCTTCACCTTGACGGTGTGCTTGCCGAGGGTCTTCACCGGCGTGTGGAGATGGATGCGCTTCTTGTCGATGTTGAAGCCGGCCGCCCCGAGCTTGTCGTGGATGTCGTTCACCGTGATGGCGCCGAACATCTTGCCGCCCTCGCCCGTCGTAACCGCGAAGGCCAGGCTGGTCTTCTCGAGCTTGGCCGCCAGCGCGGTGGCGCCGTTCAGCTCCTGGGACTCGCGCTCGGCGCGGCGCTTCTTCAGCGCCTCGACGTGCTTGCGGTTGGCCGCCGTGACCGGCACGGCCGCCTTGCGCGGGAGCAGGAAATTGCGGGCGTAGCCGGCGCGGACCTTGACTTGGTCACCTTCGCCGCCGAGGCCCTCGACGGGCTTGACTAGGAGTACTTCGCTGTGGGCCATGGTAGTGAAAGGGGAGGAGGATTGCGTGGGGGGAAACCGCAATGAATCCCGCACTGGCGGGGGGGTGTCAACGCCGTATTTCCGGCCCTCCCGCGCCTGTTCCTAACCTCGCGTCCGGCAGGCGGTTATTCCCGGCCACTTGGGGTTGCAGCCGCCGGGCAATCCGCGAATCCTGAGCCCTGATGAAATCCGGTCCGCCCGCCCCCGGTCCGAAGGGTCCGTCCATCCCATGCCCGACTCGGTTCTGAACGCGTGGATGGCGGCCTTTCCCGGCTCGGCGCAGCTGCCCTTCCGGCTGGAGTTGGCCGGCGAAGGGATCGACGCCGGTCTCTACACGATCGCCGCCCTCTACGACCGGCTCGACCCCGCCCGACCTGAGACGTGGGACCGGACCTACGATCACGCCAACTACAAGTGGTTCCTGGGCCCGGACGACCGGCCGCGGCCCCTCGCCCTCGAGGAGGCGATCGCGGCCCGGATCCACGATGCGGGCATCGCGTTTGCCATCGACCGGTACCTCCAGGCCCAGGATTCCAAGGTGGTCGGCTTCATGGGGGGCCACAACACGGCCCGGAACGACGGATCGTTCCGGCAGGTGGCGGTGATGGCGCGGGCGCTGCGCCGGAAGGGCCTGCAGGTGGTGACCGGCGGGGGCCCCGGCCTGATGGAGGCGGCGAACTTCGGCGCGTTTGCCGCCCCGTTCGGGGACGACGCCTTCGACCGCGCCCTGGAAATCCTGCGGGCAACCGAGTTCGCGGACGGGAAGGCCCCGTGGCTCGGCGCCGCCTGCCGGGCCCGCGCGAGCCTGCTGGGCGGCGACTGGGCGGCCGTGCCTCCGGCGCAGAGCCGCAACCTCGGCATCCCCACCTGGCACTACGGCAATGAGCCGCCGAACGTATTCGCCACGGCCATCGGCAAATACTTCTTCAATTCCGTGCGGGAGGACGGGCTCATCAGCGTCGCCAGCGGCGGCCTGGTGTTCGGCACCGGCGCCGCGGGCACGGTCCAGGAGATCTTCCAGAATGCCACGCTGAACTACTATCGGCCAAAGGGCACGCGGCCGACGCCGATGGTTTTCCTGGGCGCGGCCATGTGGAACGCGCCCCCGGCCCTTCCCGGGGCTCCGGCGCGGAAGTGGTCGGGCCTGCCGGCGTACGCCCTCGTGAAGGCGGTGGCCAATGACGGGGATTTTGCGGAAGCGGTCCAGCTTTCGGACGATCCCGAGGCCATTGTCCGTTTCATTGAGGAGGCTGACACGGCGCAGCCGACGGTGGCCGAGCGCCGCCTGGAAACGCGCTAGGCCGGACGGGCCCCGCGAAGGCCGCGGCGTCGGGGGCACCGCCCAGTTCCGGCTGGTCCCGGGCCACGCCGGCCCCGGCCGCATGGGTCGGCGGCGGTCCCGCCATGGCCGCCGCCAGGGTCGAAAGCAGCCCGAAGCGCGGGGGGCCGGCCGGCGGGGAGGGCATACCGGATGACAACTCACCGGCGCCCCCGGCGTTACCCGAAATCTGCGGGGCGCCGGCGGCCGCTCGACAAGGGTCCGACGTCGGGACAAAGGTACATCCCTTCCGGCCCGCTCCGAATTGCCCGTACCCCGGCCCATGACCTTCCCGCCGCCCGCCTCCACGCCGCTCTCGATCCGCGCCGCCACCGCCGCGGACGTCGGCCTGATCCTCGCCTTCATCCGGGACCTGGCGACCTACGAAAAGCTGCTCCACGAGGTCGAGGCCACCGAGGAGAGCCTGCGGCGGACGATGTTCCCGGAGGATGGCAGCCCCGTCGCCCGCGTGCTGATCGGGGAATGGGAGGGGCGGCCCGAGGGCTTCGCCGTCTATTTTCACAACTACTCGACCTTCCTCGGCAAGGAGGGCCTCTACCTGGAGGATGTCTTCGTCCGTCCGGAGGCCCGCGGCCGCGGCATCGGCAAGGCCTTCCTCCTGCACCTGGCGCAGCTGGCCGTCGAGCAGGGCCTCGGGCGGGTCGACTGGTCGGTCCTCGACTGGAACGAGCCCTCGATCGCCTTCTACAGGAGCCTGGGGGCCGTGCCCATGGCCGACTGGACCACGTTCCGGCTGACCGGCCTGGCGCTGCGGGAGCTCGGCCGCCGATGACGCCCGGGCTGCCGCTGCATCCGCCGGGCGGAAATCCCCGTACAAGGGAGTAGGCCCCCGGTCCCGGGCCCGACCATGAAGCTTCCCCTGATCGCCGCCGCGCTGCTCGTCCTCCTGCCCGCGCGGGCCGGGGCGGAGGGGCCGGCGGCCGCCCCGGTCGCCGCGCGCGAGCTTGTGATCGTGGTCGTCGATTCCCTCGAGCGCGGGCCCAGCCGGATCACCGACTTCGACCGGATCAGCTCGGTCTTCACCCGCGTCCTCGAACGGCGAAAGTGGCCGGTGACCTTCCGGGTGGAGCGCTTTGCCGGCAACCTGGCGCCCCATGACCTCGAGCTGCGCATCTTCAACAAGGGCATCTACCCGGAGGACCAGGGCGACCTGACCTTTCACGCCTGGATCACCCTCTCCGACCAGGGCCGCAAGTCGGACCTCGGCGTCATCCGCTACCAGTACTACCCCCGCCCGCTGGAGCCGATGGACGATGCCCTCGAGCGCGCGGCGCGCGGCGCGGCCGAATTGACCGCGGACAAGCTCGGCGCCCTGCTCTTCCCGGCCGCCCGCCGCCACTGACCCGCCCTGTACCGTGGAGCGAACCCTGGAAGAGGATGCCGTCGCCGCCGAGGCCGCGCTGGTTGCCCGGATCGGCACCGGCGACCGCCAGGCGCTCCCCCTCTTTTCGCTGGCGGTGCGCCTGGTCGGCGACGGCGGCGAGGCGGAGGAGCTCCTGCAGGACGCCTTCGTGAAGATCTGGAGGCACGCCGGCCGCTACGACCCGCGGAAGTCCCGGCCCTTCACCTGGGCGGTCACGATCCTGCGCCGCGGCTGCATCGACGCGCTCCGGCGGCGGCGGCGCCACCCCGCCGCCGCCGCCTGGCCGGAGGAGGAACCGGCCGCGCCCACGGCCGACGCGGCCGAGGCCGCCGCGGCGGGCGAGGACCACGACCGCCTGCGCCGCGCCCTGGCGTCGCTGCCCGCCGACGCCCGCCGGGCCCTCGAGCTGGCCCTTTTCTCCGGACTGACCCAGACGGAGATTGCCGCCCGCCTCCGCCAGCCGCTCGGGACCGTGAAGTCCTGGATCCGCCGCGGCCTCCTCGGCCTCCGCACCACCTTAACCGACCCGACCGCATGAACCCGAACCGCGAAGAATCCGCCTGCCAGTACGTCCTCGACCAGCTTGAACCCGCCGAGCGCGCCGCCTTCGAGCGGCAGCTGCTCGCGGACCCGGCGCTCGCCGTCCTCGTCCACGACCTCGAGTCGGCCCTGGCCCGCGGGGTCGGCGCCCTCCCGCGCCGCACGCCGCCCGCGGGGCTCCTGGACCGCATCGAAGGACGGCTGGGGACGGCGCGGCCCCCGGGCGCGCTGGGCCGGGTGATCGCGCGGTGGGGAATCGCCGCGGCCATTCTTCTCGCCGTCGGGCTCGCCGGCGTCTGGAAAGGGCGGGGCCCGGCCGCCACCGGTCCCTACGTCCTCTTCGCGGGCCTCGACCCGCGCCAGAGCACGCTCGCCCGCGTGCCGGTGGCCGAGGCCGCTCCCGGGCCCGATGCCCGCTTCGTCCAGCTCGCCTCGCTGGCGCAGGCGTACTGGGACCGCCCGGGAGAGCAGCCGGTGAAGGAGGGCGGCGCGCCGGGCCAGGGGTATGCCGTCTTTGACCCGGGGACCAACCAGGGTTTCATCGCCGTCCGCCGGATCGGGGCGGCCCCCGAGGGCAAGCGCTACCACCTGTGGGTCATCGACACCGTCTCGGGCCGGGCGCGGGAGGCGGGCGCGCTGCCGGCGGCGGGCGACGGCGGCGGCCTCTTCTTCTTCTCGGTCGCGCCCAATCCCGGCGCCAAGGCTGAGCAGCTCAACTTCTCGGTAACGGCCGAGGATGCCGCGGCGGTGGCGCTGGCGGCGCCAAAGGGGCGGGTGGTCCTGGGCGCCACGATCTTCTAGGAACCGCGGCAGAGAAAATTCGGCCGGGCGAAGGAGGGAAGCCCATTCCTCGTCCGCGGCGATCGCTCCGCCGGGTCGCCGCCGACGAGGGAACGCCGACGGAGGGGAGCCCCGCGCAATCGGCCGGCGGATTGACCGTTCATCCAAACGGGGTTGGCAGGGCCGTGCCGCGGAGCCAGCCTCGCGGACAGCCGGTGCCTTTCCCGCAAACCGCCCCGGCCTCCCTTCATGAAGATCTCCCACCCCGTGGCCCTCGCCCTCGCCGCGGCCGCCCCGCTGGCGGCCGCCGCCGAACCCTCCGACCTCCAGGCG
>Ga0302311_10005377_pt1 | contig 13548 bp, 13 predicted proteins | sample III_Palsa_N1_3_FD_200449 | JGI IMG/M metagenome (GOLD analysis project Ga0302311, IMG submission 200449) | Peat permafrost microbial communities from Stordalen Mire near Abisko, Sweden - III_Palsa_N1_3 | ecosystem: Environmental > Terrestrial > Soil > Palsa > Peat permafrost | place: Sweden... | reverse complement strand
CGCGTCTATGCCGACCTGGCCGCCGATACCCCGGCAGATCACGATGGCTATGAGCTATTGAGCGCTGAGCAATGGGTGGCCGCGGGCCGAGTCGCCGACGCCAAGCAGGCCTTGGCCCAAGTGTCCGCCGAAGCCCGCACCAAACAACCGACCTCCCGTGCGCTGGTGGCCGCTGAAATTGCCCTGGCGGACAGCGATGGCGCCGGTGCCATCCATGAGCTCAACGCGATCCCTGTGCCGGACGCGCCCGATCTTGCGCAGAACTATTGGTACATCCGAGGCGAAGCCGCCTTCCTCACCGGCCATCCGATGGAAGGAACCAAGGCCTTCGTCGAACGCGAACGCTTCCTGTCGGACCCCGCGGCTCTGCGAGCGAGCCGCGCCGAGCTCCTCGCCAAGATTCGTACCGCGGCGGAACACGGCGTGTCTTTGAAAGTACCGCCGAAATCCGATCCCATCGTCGCCGGTTGGCTGCAATTGGGACCCGTGGCCGTGGAAATGGAACGCAATCCCGTGCACGGCGCCGCCGCGCTCGAGAATTGGCGGCGCCTGTATCCGCAACACCCCGGCAACGACAGCGTGCTGACGGCGTCCCAGAATCCCAATCCCGCCGCGGTAGCCACCGAGTACCCCAACCAAATCGCTCTGCTCCTGCCGTTGTCGGGCCGAGCTGAAGCGGTTGGCGTCGCCGTGCGCGACGGTTTCATCTCGGCCTACCTCGAACAGGATGCCGCCACCCGCCCGCGTCTACGCATCTACGATGTCGCCGCCGAAACCGTGGCCGGTGCCTTCCAGCATGCCATGCAGGATGGCGCCAGCTTCGTGGTGGGTCCGCTCACCAAGGAAGATGTCGCGGCGTTGGCGCCGCTCTCCGCCGGACGCGTGCCCGTGCTCGCGCTCAATTTTCTCGCCGACTCGGTCAGTCCCCCGCACGACTTCTATCAATTCGCGCTATCGCCCGAGGATGAAGCTCGCGGTCTCGCACGCCACCTCGCGGGCGAGGGCAAGATGAAGGGCGTGGTCATTCTTCCGGATGGCGATTTGGGTAATCGCGTGGGCGCCGCCTTCGCCGATGAATTCACTCATCTCGGCGGCACGGTGCTCGACAGCGGCCGCTACGATGCCGGCCGCGCGGATTTCTCCGACGTCATCAAGCAAACCCTGCAAATCCACGGGGCTAAGGGCGAAGCCCCCACGCATCGCGGCGATGCGACCTTCGTGTTCGTCGCCGGCAGTCCCAGCACCGAACGTCTGCTCGTGTCGCAGCTGAAATTCCACTACGCCGGCGATGTTCCCGCGTACTCGCTATCCGATAGCTATGAAGCCAATCCTGGCGCCAACGGCGACCTCGACGGCCTGTCCTTCTCCGACATGCCGTGGATGGTCTCCGCCGATCCCACCACCGACCGTATACGCGACGGCGTGCGCAGCGCATGGCCCACCCGCACCGCGCGCCTCGATCGCCTGTACGCGTTTGGCTTCGACGCCTACCGTCTAGTGCCCGCGCTGCGAGCGAATACCTTGAGCGAATCCAACACTCTCGCCGGTGTCACGGGCAGACTGCGCCTCGACCAGCACAACAAGATTCGCCGCGACTTGGATTGGTCGCAAATCCGCAATGGCACGCCGACCGAGGTCCCTGCACAGCTATAGACCGTCGCGGCTCTCCCGCGCGGACACAGATCACCGACGGACACAGATCACCGCCCGCGCGCCGGCAATGCCGGCTTCACCCTCGCGATGGGAATCGTCGGGTCTCACCTACGGCCATGAGCGCAAACGCCTCCTCTGACACGCCGCGAGCCGCGCGCGCCGCCGCCAACGCCTTGATGGGATGATCGAGCGGCTCATCCGCCAGCGCAAACGTTCCCCAATGCACACCCACACTGCGCTTCGCGCGCAGATCCACATGAATTTGCACCGCCTCGGCCGGATCGACATGCTGCTCCTGCATGAACCAACGCGGTTCGCAGGCACCCACCGCAATGAGAGCCACATCGAATCCACCGCCGTTCGCCACGCTTTGCCGATCGGCGAAGTGCCGCTGCGTATCCACGAAGTCCGGGCTGTAGCCCGTATCTCCGCTGAAATACCAATGAAAATCTTCGCCCAGCACCGACCATGCGCCCCATAGGGTCTTGTTCCGATCGAACGGCGAACGCGCCGACCAATGCTGCGCCGGCGTGAAATGAAACTCGGTAGCGCGGCTATTCGCGGGCGGGCCACCCGCGGTGCGTCGCTCCGCCGGAGCGCGCTCGCTAGCGGGATGCCGGTACACGTCCCACCAATCCAACTCCACCACGCTCGTAATGCCCAGCCGCGCCATCCAGGCCTTGATGCCTAAGGGCACCAAGAAATGGGGAGGGCCTCCGGGCTGCGCGGCCAGCGACACGATGCTGTCGCTATCGAGGTGGTCGTAGTGATTATGCGAAATCACCACGACGTCGATATGCGGTAGTGCCTGAAGAGCAATGCCCGGCAGCTGCGCGCGCCTCGGACCTGCGAAGCGCAAGGGTGAGGCGCGCTGCGAAAATATCGGATCGGTTAAGACGTTGAGCCCGCTTGCCTGGACCAGCGACGTTGCGTGGCCCAACCAAGTCACGGCTCGCACCATGTCGGTGCCTGCCCCGGCATTGTGCAGAATGAAATCCATATCCGGTGGTGTCGTCGGCGTGGGGATCTCAGGCGGCGGCGGCAGGTTTTTTCGATACCGTTGCCACTGCCAGCGCAGCAGGTCGCGTAGGGACTTCGTGACCGACGCAACATAGTTATTCCGGTAACCAGCGGCCGCGTGATGGTGCTTGTTATTTGTCATGAATACTTCAGTTTGCCATGCGCGCGGCCGAAAACTGTAATGTGCGACGGTGGTCACTCTGCTGTCGGCAAAAAGGTGTGACGTCGCCGCCATTTGGCCGCCCACGACATGCAAACTTAAGGGCCACATACCGTTCTTTCAACTCGAGGACATCGTGCACCCCGCCGGAAGGCAGCCAACTCCACAGACCTGGGCTGCAGCGGCTAAGACTGTAGTCGCTTACACGCTGGCCTACCTGATCGTTGACGTGGCGCTGAATCGCTTCGCCTTCAGCGACGGCTGGACGCTGGTGTGGCCGCTCAATGGGGTCAACGTGGCGTTACTGCTCATGCGTCCTCGCTCCGCATGGCCTTGGATGATACTGGGCATCGAGTTGGGAACCGGTATCGGTGAATGTCTGGACGACAACACCCTCTACATGGCGGCCTGCCTGCGGGTGTGTTCTGGCATCGAAATATTCATCAGCGCGTTGCTCCTGCCTCCCTTCTCGACCCTGGAGCGCTGGTTGCGCACTCCCGGTATTTTCACTCGTTTCTTTTTGGCGCTGGTCCTGGGCCCGGGTATCTCGGGGGTTATCGCCGCCCTATTGTTCCAGATGGCCGCCGGACAGCCCTTCTGGTGGGGCCTCGACGCCTGGGCCGGCGCGGATGCCGTCGGCATGGCGGCCACCATCCCTCTGACTCTCGCTGTGCGTTCGCCGCAAATGCAAAGCTTATTTCAACGCGCGGCGCTGCCGAGAACCCTCGGCGTGTTGGTGTTGGCTTTCGCGGGCGCCGAAGTGATCTTCTCCGTCAGCCGCATTTCGCTGATATTCCTACTGTACCCACTGTTCCTGCTGGTGGACTCGCTGCTGGCGTTCGCGGGATCTTCCATCGCGGTGGTCGGCGTCCTGCTGATCTCGGTGTATTTCACCACCGACGGCCTCGGACCTTTCGGGAGATGGACGGCCGACCAGCCCATGTCCCGCGACGTGGCTTTTCAGCTGTATTTCGGTTTTCACTTGGTGGCGCTATTTCCCGCCTCCATCATGTTCATGGGGCGTCGTCGCATGGCCGATGAGCTGCACGACACCAACGCGCGGCTCACCGTCCTCGCGGCCCTCGACGGCCTCACCGGCATCGCCAATCGCCGCTCCTTCGACGAACGCCTGGCTCAGGAATGGCACCGCTCGGCGCGCCACCGCAAGCCTCTGGCCTTGGCCATGATCGATTTGGATAACTTCAAGCAGTTCAACGATTTGTACGGCCACCTGGCCGGCGATCAGTGCCTCAAGGCGGTGGCGGCCGCGCTGGCGAAGGAAGTGCAGCGTCCGGAAGATTTCGTCGCGCGTTTTGGCGGCGAAGAGTTCGCGCTGCTACTGCCGCACACCTCGGCCGAGGGTGCGCACCATGTTTTGCAGCGACTTCGCGAAGCGATTTACGCGTTGGGGATCGAGCATATCGGCAACTCTTGGGGCAAGGTGACGGTGTCCATCGGGTATTCCGCAGTCACCCCCACGCAGGGTGACGGGCAATCACGACTCATTCAATTGGCTGACGCCGCGCTCTATCAAGCCAAAAGCGTCGGGCGCAATCGCGTCGAATCCATTTCGTCCATCGAAGGGTTGGATGCCGCCAAGTACAGCGGCACCAACACCGGACGGAACCGTATAGTCCGCATCCTGGGGCGCAATGACCGCTCGTGAGCTCTTGACGGCCTCGTGAGCTTTTAACGCCTCGTGACGTTTTGAGGCCTCGTGGCGTTTTGAGGCAAACGCAGCAGCTTTGGCATGGGACGCGTGGCCGCCCGCGCTGCATGCTCGCTCGATGGAAACCCACCTTGAGCGTGGAGCGGCCGCAGAGGCACTCGCCGCCGACCACCTGCAGGCGCAGGGGCTCACGCTCTATGCCAGGAATGTACGCTGCAAGGCCGGCGAGATCGATCTTGTGTGCTACGACCGGGGAGTGCTGGTGATGGTAGAAGTCCGCCTGCGCTCACGTAGCGACTTCGGCGGCGCGCTGGCGTCGGTTTCCTCGCGCAAGCAACGAAGATTTATCCGGGCAGCACAGTACGCCACTCAGCGCGAGCCGCGTTGGCGCGAGCTCCCCATACGCTTCGATGTGGTCGCGATCCAAGGTATCCCAGACGGCTCTCACACCCTGGAATGGGTCAAAGATGCCTTCCGCGCGGCATAGCCGCGCGGCCTTACTTCACGACCTGGAGTTTAGGCCGCTTCGAAGCCGGGGGTGCCGTCCCCGTGGAAATTGGCGTGGCCGGCGGCCCGTCGGTCGGATCGGGATCGGCATCTCCCTCTGGGAAAATCATGCCCTGACCCGTTTCCCGCGCGTAAATGCCGAGAATGGCGCGCACCGGGACGAGCACCGCGAAACTCACGCCGCCGAAGCGCGCCTCGAAACTGACGAAGTCATTCCCCAGCTTGAGCATCTGCGTAGCGGAGAAACTGACATTCAGAACGATCTTCCCATCTTTTACATATTGCCGAGGTACCGTGACGCCTTCCGCAGCGGCATCCACGACGATATGCGGCGTCTCGCCGCTGTCGGTGATCCATTCATGCAAGGCACGAAGTAGATAGGGGCGCCTAGGTTTCAATGGCGCATGCTCCGCTCCGCCTGGGACAGGCAGGAGCGAAAGGTAGATCGAGAAAAAATCGCATTCATATACTTCACGATAGGCTGCGCCTGTGGGGGCAGATCGATTCCATAGGACGGCAGTCGCCACAGGATGGGAGCGATGCTGGCATCCACCAGCGAGAATTCATCGCTCAGGAAAAACGGTTTGGCTTTGAAGACTTCGGCGCTCGCGCAAATTGCCTCGCCCAAGACCTTGCGGCTATGTTCCGAGGTTTTGGACTGCGCGCCCAATTCGATGTCATGCGCCAGGGCATACCAATCCCGCTCGACTCGGTACAGAGCGACGCGAAATTGCGCCCGCGTCACAGGATCGATGGGCATCAAGGGCGGGTGCGGGAATCTCTCGTCCAGGTACTCGATGATGACTCGCGAGTCGTACAGCACCAGATCCCGATCCACCAGCGTCGGCACGCTGTGGTACGGGTTGAGATCGAGCAAGTCTTCCGGCAACTTGAGCGGGTCGACGTTGACCAACTCGATCGCGATTCCTTTCTCGGCAAGGACCAGTCGCGTCCGGTGACTCCACGGGTCAGTCGGCGCGGAAAAAAGAGTCATTACCGAGCGACGTGCCAAACGCTTCTCCTGCGGACCTTAGTACACAAAGGAGATCCGCTGTCGTTCAGTGGACGTCCTTCCAATACTCTTTCTTCAACATGTACGCGAACGCAAAGAACACCAGCAGAAACAGTATCACGAACACGCCCATGGACTGCCGCTTGGCCTTGACGGGCTCTCCAGCGTAGTCGAGGAAGTTCGCGGTGTCCCGGACGAACTGATCATACTCCTCTGGCTTCATCGCGCCCGGGCTCATCGGCTCGACGCCGGTCAGCACCATATTGGCACTACCATGGTCGTCCGGCTCGTTCGTGTAGACCGGTTTCTGCAATCCTTGCAGCTCCGCCAGCACATCAGGCATGGCAGCGCCCGGAAGAATCAGGTTATTCGTGCCCCAGGGACGATTCTTGTCGACGTAAAAGCTCTTCAAGAAGGCGTAGAGATAATCCACACCGCGGGCGCGAGCCATTAATGACAAATCCGGCGGTTGCTTGCCGAACCAAGCCTCCGAATCCGCCGGCATGGACGAATTCACGGTATCGAAGGGCTTATCCGTCGTGAACATCAAATTGGCGGCGAGTTCCGGCTCCGGTATCTGCAAGTCAGTCGACATGCGGTTGTATCGCACGTACTTGAGGGAGTGACAGCCGGAGCAGTAATTCATGAAATTACGCGCGCCCCGTTGCAGCGACTCCACGTCTTTGATGTCCGCGCCGGAACGCGGCAGCCCTTCGCCTTCCTCGGCGGCGGCAACACGAACACCCATGGCGCTGCCCGCCGCTGTGCCAGCGAGCAAGAACGCAATCAATGCCAAATGCTTATGCATGTCCCGTGACCCTCTCCGGCACCGGTTTCACGCTATCGATTTTCGTGTACCAGGGCATCAACAAAAAGAAAGCGAAATAAAGCACCGTGCATACCTTGGCCAGCATGGGATAGATCCCTGAGGGAGGCTTCAAACCACACATGCCCAAGATGATGAACGACACCACGAAAATGGCGAGAGCTATCTTATAGAGCGGCCCTTTATAGCGGATGGACAATGCCGGCGAACGATCCAACCACGGTACGAAGAACAACACCACAATGGCCGCCCCCATGACCAAGACCCCCCACACCTGCGTCCCCGCGAACGAAGGTACGGCACGCAACATGGCGTAGAACGGTGTGAAATACCAGACGGGGGCGATATGCGGCGGCGTTTGCAGCGGATTCGCGGGTTCGAAGTTCGGCCCCTCCAGGAACAAGCCGCCAAAAGTCGGCGCAAAGAAAATCACACCGCAGAAAATCAGCAGGAACCCGGCCACGCCCATCACATCCTTCACGGTGTAGTACGGGTGAAACGGAATGCCGTCCAGGTAATGACCATTGGCATCCTTCTTCTTGTGGATGTCGACACCGTCCGGATTGTTCGAGCCCACCTCGTGCAGCGCCATCAAGTGCGCGATCACCAGGAACACCAGGGCCAGCGGCAAGGCAGCCACGTGCAAGGCAAAAAAGCGGTTCAAGGTAGCGTCCGCAATCACGTAGTCGCCGCGGATCCATTCCACCAGAACGCCGCCTATCACGGGCAAACTGCCGAACAGGGACACGATCACCTGAGCGCCCCAGAAACTCATGTTGCCCCAGGGGAGCACGTAACCCATGAAGGCTTCGGCCATGAGCAGCAGGAAGATCAAGCAGCCGAAAATCCACACCAGTTCGCGCGGCTTACGGGCTGACCCATACAGCAGCGCACGAAACATATGCAGGTATATGACGATAAAGAACGCCGACGCACCGGTGGAATGCATGTAGCGGATGATCCAGCCACCGTCCACATCCCGCATGATGTATTCCACCGACGAGAACGCCTCGGCGGCCGACGGCTTGTAATTCATCGTCAGGAATATGCCCGTGATCAACTGATTCGCAAGAATCAGGAGGGCCAAGGCACCAAAGAAGTACCAAAAATTGAAATTCTTCGGCGCGTAATACTCGGAGACTTGACTCTTCCACAACGAAGTCAGGGGAAAGCGCTGATCGATCCAACCCAATAGGCCCGTGCCGAATTTGGGAGGCTCGGTGGATTCAGGTGCTGCCATTACTCAACCTCTTTTCGTCGTTTTAAGCAGTCTTCGGGGTTTCGTCCACGCCAATCGCAATGCGCGCATCCCCGGAGATCGTGTAAGAAGGAACCGTGAGGTTCTTCGGCGCCGGCATCGATTTGAAGACGCGGCCGGATATATCGTATTTCGACCCATGGCAAGGGCAGTAGAACCCGCCTGGCCAGCCTTGGCCCAGATCGGTGCCCGCCAATTGCGTCGGAGCATTCGGTTCGAACGCGCCCAGCGGCGAGCAACCCAGGTGAGTGCAAACGGCGAGACCCACCCAATACTCGGGGTTGCGCGCACGTGCGGCACCCTTGATGTAATCGGGCTGCAGCGAGTCCGCGGACGTGGGATCGGCCAGCAGGTCGTCGTGACCGCTGAGCCCATCGAGCACCGCCTTCGTACGGCGGACGACGAACACCGGCTGGCCGCGCCAGACTACCTTCAGCATCTGCCCCGCTTCGAGCTTCGATGCGTCCACTTCCACCGGGGCACCCAACGCTTTAGCGCGCTCGCTGGGCAACCAAGACGTTATAAATGGCACGGCCGCGAACGCTGCGCCTATGGCTCCGGTACCGACGGTAGCCGCCGTCAACAAGCGGCGCCGACTGTAGTCAACCTGATCATTCATTCGATTGCCCCTAAGCAATGTTGACAAATCTTCACGCAAACCCCTATGGCGGTAGTGTTTCCCAAAGAATATTGGGAGCGCATTATACACAGATAAGTGGTTGGCCCTGCAGGCATGAGGAGCGATTAATTGCAGAGTGCGCGCGTCTTCATGAGTTTCTTCTTCAGGGCGGTGGTCGTGGGCCTCGCGGCCGCGTTTCTTTTGGTCTGGTGGAAGCCTGCACTATTGGGGGCCACCCCGACAAGCCGACCCGCCGATGCACCGGCACAGAGCATACCTGTCACCACGCCCACTCTCACGTCGCACGGCGCTGCACTGCCCAGTTTTGCCGATGCCGTGGCGCGGGCGGCACCGGCGGTGGTGAACATATACACCGCTCGAGTCGTCACCGAGCGCACCCAAACGCCGCCCATAGATCAACTGTTCGGCGACTATTGGCCAAGCTATCGGCGCCGCGTCGAACGCAGCTTGGGGAGCGGCGTGATCATCGATCAGGCCGGCACCATCGTCACCAATCAACACGTGATCGCCGGCGCCGATTCCATCCGGGTGCAGCTCTCAGACGGCCGCATCGCCGAGGCGGCCATCACCGGCCAGGACCCCGATACCGACCTTGCGATTCTGCACCTTTCCATCGACAAATTACCGGTCATGCCCATGGGCCGCTCCGACACCTTGCGGGTGGGTGACATCGTGCTCGCCATCGGCAACCCGTATGGTTTGAGCCAGACCGTGACGCAGGGCATCGTGAGCGCCACCGGCCGCGGCCAGCTGGGTCTTGCCACCTTCGAGAACTTCATCCAGACCGATGCGGCTATTAATCTCGGCAACTCGGGCGGTGCGCTAATCGACGCCAATGGGGATCTGGTGGGCATCAATACCGCGGTATTGAATCGCGCCTCCGGCGGCCCCGAGGGCATCGGTTTCGCCATACCCGTGAACCTGGTACGCGGCGTCACGGAACAGATCCTGAGCAAGGGTCATGTGGTGCGAGGCTGGCTGGGATTCATGCCTCAGGACCTCTCGCCCGAGCAATCCGCACAGTTGGGTACCGGCGCCGATGGAGGAGTCACCGTGGTGAATATCCTGGTGAAGAGTCCCGCTTTTGAGGCCGGCGTGAGGCCAGGCGACTTGGTGACTGGACTGAACGGCGAGCCGGTGAGAAGTGCCCAGGACCTGGTCAGCCGGGTCGCGGCGCTGGCCCCCGGCGACACCGTCGACTTGGGGGGTCGGCACGCCCGCCAACCCTTCGCCCTGAAGATCCAGGTTATCGAAAGACCCACGCACCTGGCGCAGCAGCACTAGCCGCGCTCGGCCCGCGCCCCTGGCCAGGTGCCAACGGGGCCCTGGCTACCCCCGCCCGCAGCTACGCCCCCCGCCGTCGCAGGGCGCCCCACGCGGGCCGCCCGCCGGGTGCGGCTACGCGCCCCCCCTACCCCGGGGTGCGGCGGATTCGGGCGCCTAGCTGTTGCAGTTTCTCTTCAATGGCCTCATACCCGCGGTCAATATGGTAAATGCGTTCGATCTCGGTCCTCCCCTCAGCGACCAGACCTGCCAATACCAGGCTCGCCGAGGCACGCAGATCGGTGGCCATGACGGGGGCAGCAGTGAGTCGTTCCACCCCTTTGATAATGGCCGTATTGCCCTCCAGGCGAATCTCCGCCCCCATGCGGCGCATTTCCAGCATGTGCATGAAGCGATTCTCGAAAATCGTCTCGATGATGGTACCTACACCGCTCGCCACCGTGTTCAGCGCCGCGAATTGGGCCTGCATGTCGGTGGGAAAGGCGGGGTAAGGCGCGGTCCGGATATCGACCGCCTTGGGCCGGCGACCCCGCATGTCGACCTCGATCCAGCTATCCCCGGTATTCACCTCGGCGCCCGCTGCTCGGAGCTTGTCGGTCACCGAATCTAAATGCTCCGGGCGAGTATTCTTGAGGCGAATGTGCCCGCTGGTAATAGCGGCGGCAACCATGTACGTGCCCGCTTCGATGCGGTCCGGGAGTACCTCGTAGGCCGTTCCATTGAGGCGCTCGACGCCCTGAATCACAATCGTGTCGGTGCCCGCACCCTTGATCTTGGCCCCCATGCCGATCAGGAAATTGGCGAGGTCGACCACCTCGGGTTCGCGTGCCGCGTTCTCCAGCACGGTCTCGCCCTCCGCCAGAGTCGCCGCCATCATGAGATTTTCCGTGCCGGTGACGGTCACGGTCTCAAGCACCAGCCGCGTGCCTCGCAGGCGTCCCGCGCGGGCCTTGATATAGCCGTTTTCGATGTGAATATCCGCGCCCATGGCCTGCAGGCCGGCGACATGAATATTCACGGGGCGCGCCCCAATGGCACACCCGCCGGGCAGCGATACATCGGCCGAACCATAACGCGCCAACAGGGGGCCCAAGACTAAAATGGACGCGCGCATGGTTTTCACCAGCTGATAGGGCGCGAAATACTCCTTGATGGTCGACGCGTCGACTTCGATACGCATTTTCTCATCGATGGTCACCGACACGCCCATGCGTCCCAGCAACTCGATCATGGTGGTCACGTCCTGCAGGTGCGGGACGTTGGACACCGTGACCGGCCCATCCGCGAGCAGACAGCCCGCGAGAATGGGAAGGGTGGCATTCTTGGCGCCCGAAATGCGGATTTCGCCCTCGAGCGGAATACCGCCTTGAATCTGTAATTTATCCACGGCTCTGGCCCGCATATTCTTCCGGTGTGAAAACCTGAAGCGCCAGCGCATGGATCTCATTGCCCACGGCCGAGCCCAAGGTGGCATACACCAATTGATGGCGTTGCACGGCGCGCTTGCCGGCGAAAGCCGATGCAACCACGACCGCCTCGAAATGCACGTTATCGTCGCTTTTGACGGTCGCCTTGGCACCGCTCAGGTTCGCCTCAATCAACTCGGCCACTTGTTGTGGGTTCATGCACTCTCCTCAAAGTATCAAGCACAAGCATACGCGGTATCATTCACGGATGAACCTTGCATCGGCGACCCCGCACTTCACGGACGAATCCCTCGTCGAACTCGGCCGCCAGGCCCTCAACATCGAAATCGACGGCCTGCGCGCCCAGCTGCCACGCCTGGGCGCGGAGTTTGCCCGGGCCTGCCGGATTTGTCTGGACTGCCGCGGCAGAATCGTCGTCACCGGCATGGGCAAATCCGGGCATATCGGCGGCAAGATAGCCGCCACCTTGGCCAGCACCGGCACGCCCGCCTTCTTCGTCCACCCCGGCGAGGCGAGCCACGGCGACATCGGCATGATTACCCGCGAGGATGCCGTCCTGGCCTTGTCGAATTCCGGTGAGACCGAGGAGATCCTCATCATCGTCCCGGTGATTAAGCGGCTGGGCGTTCCCCTCATTGCCTTTACCGGGAATTCCTCCTCCGCCCTGGCTCGCATCGCCAGCGTGCATTTGGACATCGGCGTACCCGCGGAAGCCTGTCCTCTGAACTTGGCGCCGACCGCCAGCACCACGGCTGCGCTGGCCGTGGGCGATGCGTTGGCCGTGGCCCTGCTTAAAGCACGTGGCTTCACGGAAGAAGACTTTGCGCGGTCGCACCCTGCGGGCAGCCTGGGTCGCCGCCTGCTCCTGCACGTCAAAGATGTCATGCGAGTGGGCAAGGATGTACCGCGCGTGGCGCCGCACACGCCACTGGCCGAGGGCCTCATGGAAGTCACCCGCAAGGGATTGGGTATGACCGCCATCGTGGATGAAGCCGATCACGTGCTCGGCGTATTTACGGACGGCGATTTGCGCCGCGCGCTCGACCGGTCGGCGGACCTGCATGGCACGCGCATGATCGAGGTCATGACGCAGCGTGCGAAAACCGTTCGCGCCAATACTCTTGCCGCCGAAGCGGTGCATATAATGGAGACTCATCGCATCACCTCGCTGGTGGTCGTGGACGAGCACGACACCTTGGTGGGAGCACTCAACGTTCATGACCTGATGCGCGCGGGTGTGGTTTGAACAAGCAAGGAGCGCGCAAGGCGGCCCGCCTCGATCGAGTGGAGCTGCTCATTCTCGACGTTGACGGCGTGCTCACCGACGGGCGTTTATATTTTTCCGCCGGGGGCGAGTCGCTCAAGGTATTCCATGTGCACGACGGCCACGGCATCAAGTTGTTGATGGGCAGCGGCGTGCAAGTCGCGGCCGTCAGCGGGCGCCGTTCGGCCGCCGTCACCGCGCGCATGCGCGAACTCAAGGTGCGTCACGTCGTTCAGGGCTGCAAGGATAAGGTTGCGGCTCTGGAGCGGCTCACGCAGCGCCTGGGCGTAGAGCCCTTGGCCTGTGCCTGCATTTGCGATGACACTTCCGACCTGCCGCTGATGTCGGCCGTGGGTTTTGCCGCCGCCGTGGCCGATGCTCACCCGGTGGTGCGTGCGGCCGCGCATTGGGTGAGCAAAGCACCCGGTGGTCGAGGGGCGGTACGTGAACTCTGCGATGCCATATTGCGGGCCCGCGCGCCCCGACCCTAATGCTTTTTAGGCTCTTTACTGTCTTGGCCGTGGTGGCGCTCGCGATCAGCACGTGGATATTGAGTTCGCCGGCGCACCGGCCCAAATCGACCAGCGGCGCGGGCGGTAATGCCTTGCCCGGCTACTATCTGAAACAGGCCGTCCTCACCGAATACGACACTGCCGGCGTCCCCACCATTCGCATGGAAGCCGAGCGCATCGATCAAATCGATCAAAGCTCGGAGGTGGTGCTCACCAATGTCACGGTCCATTATCAATCCCCCAGTGGTCAAGCCTGGGTGCTAGTGGGAGATACGGCTCATGTGCAACCCGGCGGCAAGATCATCGACGTCACGGG
>Ga0302311_10005376_pt1 | contig 13548 bp, 12 predicted proteins | sample III_Palsa_N1_3_FD_200449 | JGI IMG/M metagenome (GOLD analysis project Ga0302311, IMG submission 200449) | Peat permafrost microbial communities from Stordalen Mire near Abisko, Sweden - III_Palsa_N1_3 | ecosystem: Environmental > Terrestrial > Soil > Palsa > Peat permafrost | place: Sweden... | reverse complement strand
GAAATACTTCGACGAGAACAATGCGTTCGGCTCCGGCACGGTGCACTGGTACGTGGTCAAGGTGGCGAATCCTGATCACGCCGACGCGGTGGCCAAGGCGATCGATGCGCTGTCGATCAATTCCGATCATGAGACCAAGGCGCAAACCGAGCAGGCATTCCAGGCATCGTTCATCAAGCAGCTGGTGAATATCGGCCTGATCGTCATGTCGATCATGGGGGCGGTGTTTTTCACCCTGCTGTTGCTGACCGGCAACACCATGATGCAGGCGGTGCGCGAGCGCACCAGCGAACTGGCGGTACTCAAGACGATCGGTTTTTCCAGTCGCAGCGTGCAGGCGATGGTGCTGGCCGAGAGCGTGCTGATGTTGCTGCTCGGTGGCATCATCGGCATGGTGCTGGTATCGGCAATCGCGCCGCGTATCGGTGCGGCCAGTGGCGGCATGATTCCGGTGCATGGCGTCAGTGCCAACACATGGCTGATCGGTGTGGCTCTGATGCTGGCCATCGGCGTGGTCGTCGGCTGGATGCCCGCGTGGCGCGCGATGCGCCTGAATATCGTCGACGCACTCAGCGGTCGCTGAAGGATATCGCCATGAAGAAATTTCTGATCAATCTGGGTCTGCTTGCAATGGTCGCCGTTGCGGTTTACGTGTGGACTTTGCTGCCTTGGTTCGGTGTGCTCGCGCTTGCTGTCGTGTTCGCCGCATGGTTGCTGCTGTCGCGCACGGGGCGCCAGGCTTCCTCGGTAACTGCAGTCGGTGTCAGCACGCTGCGTCAGCGCATCGGTTCCTCATCGGTCATCGTGATCGGCATTGCCGGCGTGGTCGGCGTGCTGGTGGCGTTGCTGGCCATGGGTGAGGGTCTGAGCGCCACGTTGCAGAATGGCGGTCGCACCGATACCGCCATCGTGCTGCGCGGCGGTTCGGCGTCGGAGTCGGCATCGGTGCTGGTACGAGACGATGTTGATGCCATCGAGCAGGCGCCCGGGATTGCCCGCGATGCCAGCGGCAAGCCGATCGCTTCGGCGGAGCTGGTGGTTGCCGCCAATGTCAGCGAGAAGGGCTCGGGCGAGGAGGCCAACGCGCAGCTGCGTGGGGTCGACGACGAAGCCTGGGCGCTGCGTCCCGGCCTGAAGATCATCCAGGGGCGCAAGTTCAAGCCCGGCCTGCGCGAACTGGATGTCGGTCAGGGTGCCGAGCAACAGTTCGCCGGCATGGATGTTGGCGACGAAGTGAAGCTGGGCACGGAATCATGGAAAGTCGTTGGTGTGTTCGCTTCCGGCGATGCCTACGATTCGGAATTGTGGGCCGACCGTCAGACTGTCGCCTCAGCCTATCGCCGTGGAAACAGTGCCGAGTCGGTGCTGGTCAAGCTCACCAGCGCCAGTGCCTTCGACGGTTTCAACGCCGCACTGGCTTCCGATCCCAAGCTGAAGGTTGAAGCCAGCACCACCGCCGACTATTTCGCGAAGCAGTCTGCGGGTCTGGCCATGACCATCCGCATCGTCGGTCTGACGGTCGGCATCATCATGGCGATCGGCGCCGTCTTCGGCGCACTCAACTGCATGTTTGCCGCCGTCGCCTCACGCGCCCGCGAAATTGCCACCTTGCGTGCGATCGGCTTTCGCGGCGTGCCCGTGGTGGTGTCGGTGATGCTGGAAACCATGTTGCTGGCGTTGCTTGGCGGCCTGCTTGGCGCATTGATCGTGTGGTTGGTCTTCAACGGCTACACCACGTCGACGCTGAGTGGTTTCACCCAGGTCGTGTTCCGTTTCAAGGTCGCGCCGCACCTGCTATGGAATGGCCTGAAATGGGCACTGGCGATCGGCTTCATCGGTGGCCTGTTCCCCGCGGTACGTGCCGCGCGGCTGCCGGTGACCACCGCGTTGCGCGAGCTGTAACGTCGTCACGTAGGAGCGCATCCTGTGCGCGAATGCTCTTATTGCGAATAGGCACAAAGCATTCGCGCACAGGGTGCGCTCCTACACAAATATCTACGGCATCACCGGTGGCACATAAGTGAGTGTCAGTCCAAGCGCCCATAACAGACCCAGCACCAGCGGCACGTGCACCACCAATTGCATGAAGGTGTAGCCGACCACGTCGCGCGCCTTCAGTCCCAGCACGCCGAGCAGTGGCAGCATCCAGAACGGGTTGATCAGGTTCGGCAGCGCCTCGGCCGCGTTGTACACCTGCACTGCCCAGCCCAGATGCACGTGCAGGTCGTTCGCCGCCTGCATCACATAGGGCGCCTCGACCAGCCATTTGCCGCCGCCGGACGGGACGAAGAAGCCGAGCACGGCGGAGTAGGCACCCATCACTGCCGGGAAGCTGTCGGTGGAGGCGAGATGCACGAACAGGTTCGACAGCCGATGCGCCAACGTCACGCCGCCGGCACCCGGTGTCCGCGTGAGCAGCGCGGCGATGCCGCCGTACAGCGGGAACTGGATCAGCACGCCGGAGGTGCTGGGCACTGCGCGGCTCACCGCATTGAGAAAGCTGCGCGGCCGCCAGTGCAGCAACAGGCCAAGGGTGAGGAACAGGAAGTTGTAGGTGTTGAGGTTGGCGATCGCGCTGATCGCCGGCTTGCTGGCGAACTCATGGGCCAGCCAGCCCAGGCCGAGCAGGCCGATCGCCAGCGACAACAACGGGCTGTATTCCAGCCACTCGCCGGGACGCGTGCGCGGCGGCAACGCCGGTGTCGAGGTTTCGGCGATGGCGAAATCCTGCGCAGTGCGCGCGTTCGCTTCCGACGGCGCGGTGGTCCAGCAGATCAGCAGCGACACCACGATCAACATGCCGGTCAGCACGAACGACTGCCACAGGAAGATTGTCTCGCCGAAAGGCAGCACACCGGTGATCGCCAGCAGGCCCGGCGGCATGCTGGCCGGATTCGCCTGCAACTGCGCGGCGGAAGACGACAGCCCCATCGCCCAGATTGCGCCGAGGCCCAGGTACGCCGCTGCGCCGGCGGCGCGGTAATCCATGCGCAGGTCGGTGCGTCGTGCCAGCGCACGCACCAGCAATCCGCCAAATACCAGCGAGAAACCCCAACTGAGCAGCGACGCCAGCATGCTGACCAGGGCCACGTAGACGATCGCGCCGCGTCCCGTACGCGGCGCGCGGGCGAGCACGTCGATGAAGCGCGCGACGATGGGTGCAGTGGCCAGTACGTAGCCACCGATCACCACAAATGCCATCTGCATGGTGAACGGGATCAGGCTCCAGAAGCCATCGCCGAATGCGCTCGCCGCCGCGGTGGGCGTGGCGCCGAAGCTGAAGGCCGCCAGCGCCACCACGATCACGCCGAGCGCGGCAAACACCCATGCATCGGGAAACCAGCGTTCCGCCCAGGCGGCGCTGCGCAGGGCTGCGCGTGCCATGAATCCGTCACGTGTCGCGTTCATGCGGCTCTCCCATGGGTCATCCCGACATGGTCACGTGCCAGCGGCTGCCCGGACAAGGCGACGATGGTCGAACGCCTCGTGTGGATTCCGCAGCCGGCGGTTACTCGCGGTCGGGTCGTTCGCGTACGGGATGCTTGCTCAGTTTGCGTTGCAGGGTGCGACGATGCATGCCGAGCCGGCGTGCCGTTTCGGAGATGTTGCCGTCGCATTCGGTCAGTACGCGTTGGATGTGCTCCCACTCCAGCCGGCGCAGCGCCAGCGGTGCTTCGGGAGTATCCGGCAGCTCATGCTCGTCGACATCGTTGCTGTCACCGTCGAGCAGGGCGCGCACCACCGCATCGGCATCGACCGGCTTGGCCAGATAGTCGTGCGCGCCACGCTTGATCGCCTCCACCGCGGTGGCGATCGAGGCGTAGCCGGTCAGCAGCAACACGCGAATATCGGGCACAAGCGCATGCAGCTCGGGAATCAGTCGCAGGCCGTTTTCCTCACCCAGCTTGAGGTCGAGTACGCAGTAACGCGGATGATGCCGGCGCGTCAGCGCGCGGGCCTCGTCGAAATTGGTCGCCGTGATCACCTCGAAGCCGCGCGAGCCGAGTGCGCGCGCCAGCACGCGCACGAAGGTGGCGTCATCGTCGACCAGTAGTAGCGGACGCGCCATGGTGGCTTGGGGCAGCTCGGACATCGCAGCGGTTCCTGGGAGTGAGGCAGTGCCCATTCTTGCCGGATGCGACAATGTGTGCACGTGTGGCGTCGTGTCGCAGTGCACTCACTGCTCCGCAATGACCGCCAGAGGCAGGCGCAGGCATACCTCGGCGCCGTGATCGGTATTGCGGGCGATCAGCTCGCCGTTCAGGCGTTCGGCGGTGGCCTCGGCCAGCGCCAGGCCAATGCCGAGGCCGGTCTGCTTCAGCGAATGGCCAAGCGCTAACGGTTCACCGGTGGCATCAAAACCGGGACCACGATCGAGTACGCACAACTGCAGCCACCCGGCATCGCGTGCGACTTGCAGCACCACCACAAGCGAGTCGCAACTGGCCGAGGCATCGGCGGCGTTGTTGAGCAGGTTGAGCAGGGCATGGCGCAGGCCTGGCGGCGTGCGCAGCATGGTCTGCGAGAGGATCTCGTCCAGTTCCAGGGTCAGCTCCGCCTCCGGCCGCAGCAACTGGAAGCGCTCCAGGCAGCCGTGGATGAACTGCGCCACGCTGAGCCGCTCTGGCTCCTGCGACAGCTGCGCCTTGCCGAACGCGACCATCTCGCGCAGGATCGTGCGGCAGCGATCGACCTGGCCTTCGAGCAAGGCCAGATCTTCGGCCAGCAGGGCATCCGCAGCATGTTCGCGACGCAGCTCGGGCAACAGCGTGCGCATCGTCGACAGCGGTGTATTGAGCTCATGCGCGGCACCGGCGGCCTGGGTGGCGATTGCCAGGATGCCTTCGTCACGCAGCGCCCGTTCGCGCACTCGCTGCACTTCCAGCTGCTGCACGCGCAACGCATGCGCCAGCCGATTGATGAAGAAACCCAGCAGCAGCGCGCTGATCACGAAGTTCACGCCCATGCCGGCCACATGCAGCGAAAAGCCGCCATGCCGTTCGCCTTGCATCGGCATCGGCATCGGCAACGGCAACGGCACATGCCAGCGCAGCAGGACCAGGTAGGCGAGGCCGGTCAATGCGGATACCGCCAGGATCGCGCGTACCGACAGCGCCGCGGCGCTCAGCGCGATCGGCACCAGCAGCAGGGTGATGAACGGATTGCTGGCGCCGCCGGTGAAGTACAGCAGGTAGCCGAGTACCAGCGTATCGGCGCCGATATGGCCGATGGTTTCCCATTCGCGCAGCGGCCACGGCTGGCGCAGTCGCCAGGCGGCGAATACCGAGAATATGGCGAGCAGGCCGATGCCGAGCAGCAGCGGCAGCAGCGGAATCTGCAGCTGCATCCACCAGGCGCAGACCAGCACCGCCACACTTTGCCCGGCGATCGCGCAGAGTCGTAGCCACGCCAGCGTCCGGGCGAGAGCAAACGGGCCGATGCGTGTGGTACTGCGATGGGACATCGCACTCATGGGTTGATCAGAAACCCTGTGGAACCCGCCGCCGTGGCGGCGGGTTCATCGGACTCACGGGTTGTCGAATTCCTCGCTGCGTACGGCGGGCAGCGGAGTGTGGTTGTTCGCCGAATCGGAGTGGCTGGCCGACAGCTTGTTCATCAGCGGCAGCATGACCAGCGCGATCACCACGCAGGCGATGCCCACGAAACCGAGCTTGTTGAACAGGCTTACGTAGATCGTCAGCGACTGCGTCGGATCGGTGATGTTGTCGGGAATGTGCGCATAGTTGGCCACGATGCTGCCGAGGTACTGCGACAGGCCCACGGCCACGAAGTACGCGCCCATCATGAAGCCGCCCATGCGCGAGGGCACATAGCGCGCGATCATCGCCAGGCCGAGACCGCTGACCAGCATCTCGCCCAGCGAATACCAGCCGTAGCCCCAGACCATCGTCCACGACGACACCTGGCCGTTGACGGCGGTATGCGCACCGACGCCATACATGAAGAAGCCGACGGCTACCGCGGCGAAGCCCAGCGCGAATTTCAGTGCGATCGAGGGATCCTTGCCGATCCGGCCGAGCGAGTTGTAGGCGAATACCAGCACCGGGCTCAAGACGACGATCCAGATCGCGTTGAGGTTCTGGTACTGCTCGGGAATCCAGTTGAACAGGTGTGCCCCGAATACGTTGAACGACAGGTCCACGTTGTGCTGCGCGAACAGGTTCAGCGAGGTCGCCATCTGCGAGTAGAAGATGAAGAAGAAGATCGTCTGCACGGTCAGCACGAGTGCCGCGATTAGGCCGGCTCGCTCGCTTGGCTGGCTGGTATAGATCAGATATCCAAAGATGAAGATGATGACGATTCCGGCAAAATAAACACATGCCTCGGCCACGGCTTCGCTCTGCAGAATGAACGTGACGACGAAAATCATCAGGAAGGCCGCCCCGAAGACCGGCAGCGCGCGACGCATGTTCATCGGCAGATAGTCAGCAGGCGAGCCGATGTGCACGAGTGCGCGACGCATGAACACGTAATTGACCAGGCCGAGGATCAGGCCGATGGAACAGACGCCGAATGCAGTGTGCCAGCCCATGGAGTCGCCGTAGCTTGCGGCGACTACATTTCGGATCCACGGCGTGAGCGTCATCGAGATCATCGAGCCGATGTTCACCGCCATGTAGTAGATGGTGAAGGCGCTGTCGATCTTGGTGTCATCACCCTCGTAGATCTTGCGCACCAAGTTGCCCGCGTTGGGCTTGAAGAAGCCGTTGCCGACCACGATCACGCCGAGCGCGAAATAAGTGAGGTTGGCCGGGGTCAGCAATGCCATCACGCCGCTGCCGCCATCGGTCAGGCCCAGTGCCTCCGGCGGAATCCACAGGATGCCGTAGCCGATTGCCAGTACCGTCGCGCCGATCAGCATGGTGCGACGCGTACCCAGCAGCTTGTCGCCGACCCAGCCACCGATGGCAGGCGTCGCGTAGATCAGCGCCGCCGCTGCACCCCAGACGAGGTTGGCCTTGGTATCGACGAAGCCAAGCTTCTTCATCAGGAACGTGACCATCAATACCTGCATGCCGTAGAAGCCGAAGCGCTCCCACATCTCGATCATGAAGACGGTAGTGAAGGAGCGCGTCTGGGAGACGGGCGGGTTCTGGATTGCCATATCTTTTCCGTACGTGATTCAAACTTATGGCGACGCCAGGGCGCCGCCTGTGACATGCGACCCTGAACGGATCACAACCGCCGAAGGGTAACCTATTCGCCATCCTGGTGTAGCTGCACTGCGACATTACGGAATCTTGCGACTGGCGCCGGGTTGTACCGGTTCCGCTTGAGCCACTCCTGTGGCAAGGCCGCCTGTGGCATCATTAACGGCTTGTGCGCCCTATGGAGAGCCCCGCCCGCCATGCCGATCTTCGAGCTTTCATTGCGTGGCCGCCCGTTCGCCGTGGCCGTCCCTGCCTTTCCCGCCCGGCGCTTGCCGGCGTACGCCTGAGCGGTCGCGTCGAGATGGCAGCCGAAGGTTTTCGCGGTCCGAAGCAGCTCTGGCAGGCGCTCCAGTGGTCGATGAAGGGTTTTCGTGCCGGCTGGCGCCATGAGGCCTCGTTCCGGCTCGAAGCCTGCCTGGCGATCGTCCTGATTCCGCTCGGTCTGTGGCTGGGCCATGGTGCGCTGGAAAAGCTCGCCCTGGTATTTCCGTCCATGCTGGTGCTGTCGGCCGAACTGTTCAATTCGGCGATCGAAGCGGTGGTCGACAAGGTCAGTCCGGAGTTCAACGAACTGGCCGGTCGTGCCAAGGACATGGGTTCGGCGGCGGTGTTCGTGCTGCTGGTGCTGGTGGTGCTCAGTTGGGGATTGATTCTCGGCCCGCGCCTGCTTGGTTGAGCCATTGCGGGCATCCCGGCGTGACTGGATTGCGCAGTGTGGTGTGGGATGATGCAATGACTATCCATCGTACCGGAGCGACCTCATGAAACTTCTGCGCAACTTCGTGTTGTTGCTGCTCGTCGTCAGCCTGAGCGGCTGCGGTTACAACGCCATGCAGCGGCAGGACGAGGCGGTCAAGGCGGCCTGGTCGGAAGTGATCAACCAGTACCAGCGGCGTGCCGACCTGGTGCCGAACCTGGTCAATACGGTCAAGGGTTACGCCCAGCATGAGGAAAAGGTCTTCACGGAAGTGACGGATGCCCGCGCCAGGGTCGGCAGCGTGCAGGTCACCCCGGAGCTGGCCAACGATCCGCAGGCGCTGGCGAAGTTCCAGGCGGCGCAGGGTCAATTGGGCAATGCGCTGTCGCGGCTGATGGTGGTCAGCGAGAACTATCCCACCCTCAAGGCCGACGGCCTGTTCCAGAACCTGCAGGCACAACTGGAAGGCACCGAGAACCGCATCACCGTGGCGCGCAACCGCTACGTGCAGGCGGTGCAGGATTACAACTCGATGATCCGCACCTTCCCGAACAATCTCACCGCGAAGATGTTCGGCTACACGGTGAAGCCGAACTTCAGCGTGGATAACGAAAAGGCCATCTCCACGGCGCCGACGGTGGACTTCGGCAACAGCGCACCGGCACCCGCCGCCTCGGCGCACTGATGATGCTTCGGCGCTTGCCGCGCCTGTTGCTGCTGTTGGCGATGGCGTTGCTGTCGCCGGCCTTGCTGCATGCGGACACGGCCGTGCCGAAGCTGGCGCGTCACGTCACCGACCTCACCGGCACGCTGACCGCGGCACAGGTCGACCAGCTGGACACGCAGCTGGTCGCGCTGGAGAAAGCCAAGGGTGCGCAGTTGGTGGTGCTGATGGTGGGCAGCACCGAGCCGCAGGCGATCGAGGATTATTCGCTGGCGGTGGCCGAGGCGAACAAGATCGGTCGTAAGGGCACCGACGATGGCGTGTTGCTGCTGGTCGCGAAGAACGACCGGCGCGTGCGTATCGAAGTGGGCTATGGCCTGGAGGGTGCGATTCCCGACGCGGCGAACGCGCGCATCATCCGCGAATACATTGCACCGAAATTCCGCAGTAATGACTATTTCGGCGGCATCAGCGATGCGGTCGGCGCGCTGACCCAGCTGATCAACGGCGAGCCGTTGCCGCCGCCGGTGCAGGGTGCTCCCAGTCAGGAACATGCCGGTCCCGGGCTGCAGAACGGCCTGATGATCGGCGTGTTCGTGGCGCTGTTTCTGCGCAGCCTGCTCGGCCGGGCCGGGGCGTGGGTGCGTGCTCCGCTGGGCGCCGTGCTCATTGGTGGCCTGCTGTGGCTGCTGGTCTCGATGGGTGCCGGCATCTTCGGCGCGCTGATCGGCGGCGTGCTGATGTTGTTGCCAGGCGGCGCCGGGCGCTCGATCGGCGGCGGCGGCTGGGGCGGTTTTGGTGGCGGAGGTTTTGGCAGCGGTGGCGGCGGCTTTGGTGGTGGCGGTGGCTTCAGCGGCGGCGGTGGCAGTTTCGGTGGCGGCGGTGCTTCGGGGAGCTGGTGATGGCACGCACGCAACGAATGCTGACCAATCTGTTTGGCCACTGGTTCCAGTTGCGCCGACGCTTTCCAGCTGCGCTGCTCGACGAGATGAGCACGGCGATTGCTGCTGGCGAACGTACGCATCGGGGTGAAGTCCGTTTCGCGATCGAGTCACGGCTGGCCCCGTTGGCGGTGCTGGAGGGCCTCGACACGTCAGCCCGCGCACGGCAGGTTTTCAGCCAGTTGCGGGTATGGGATACCGAGCACAACAGCGGCGTCCTGTTCTACGTGCTGATGGCTGAGCACCGCATCGAGATCGTCGCCGACCGCGGCATCGCCGCGCGGGTGACGACGGCCGAATGGGATGCGGTCTGCGCACGCATGCGTGAGTGCTATGCGCGCGAGGAGTGGCGCGAGGGCAGTCTCGCCGGGATCGCCGCCGCGCATGCGCTGTTGATGCAGCACTTTCCCAGCGACGGCACGGACAACCCGGATGAATTGCCGGACCGACCGGTACTGCTCTGACCTTTCGCTGTGCTCCTCCCCTGCATGTCCCGAAAGAGGAACCCCCATCGGTCGCAGGGAGAGGTTGGCTTTTGATTTTCGAGCGAAGAGCGACCCTACCCTCCCAAAAGGGGATTCCCTTCGGTCACAACCCTCCCCTGCAAGCAGGGGAGGGAGCGCAGTTGCAGAGTGTGGCCAGGCATTGCTCCTCCCCATGCTTATCCCGAAAGAGGAACTCCCTTCGGTCGCAGGGGGAGGTTGGGAGGGGGTGAAGCTTTTGATCTTCAGGTAGCGGGGCAACCCCGTTCCCGGTCCTTTCCCGCATGCAGGAGCGGGAGCAGCAGCGCTACAGCGACGGACCCCGCACAGCTACACTTGGTCTTTGCCAACCGCCTCCAAACCATGACGCAGCCTTTCACCGTTCAGTTCAATCCAGTCGCCTTCGGCCTCGGCCCCATCCAGGTGCACTGGTATGGCTTGATGTACCTGCTGGGGTTCCTGTTCGTTGCCGTACTGGGCGAATACCGCCGCCGCCGCGGCCGCCTGCCGGTCAGCCGCGATGCGCTGGGTGACCTGTTTTTCTACGGCATGATGGGCGTGATCATCGGCGGGCGCGTCTGGTACATGCTGTTCTACTACGCCGGCGGCATCCACTGGATCTGGACCGAACCGCTGGCCCTGCTCAAGGTATGGGACGGCGGCATGAGCTTCCATGGCGGCATGCTTGGCGTGCTGGCTGCTGTCTGGTGGTGGTCGCGGCGGCATCGGCTGCATTTCTTCGACACTGTGGATTTTGTCGCGCCACTGGTGCCGATCGGGCTGGGTCTTGGCCGGCTGGGCAATTTTATCAACGGCGAACTGTGGGGCAAGCCGACCACGCTGGCGTGGGGCATGATTTTCCCGAATGCGCGCACCGATGATGTGGCCTACGTCGACAGCCATCCGGCGTGGTTGCCACAGTTGCGGCAGTTCGGCGGCCTCACGCGTCACCCTTCGGAGCTGTATGAAATGGCCCTCGAAGGCGCCGTGATGTTTCTCGTGATCTGGCTGGTGTCGATGAAGCCGCGGCCGCGTTACCTGGTGTCGGGCCTGTTCGCGCTGATGTACGGCTGCTTCCGCATCGCGGTGGAGTTCGTGCGGCTGCCCGATCCGCAGCTGGGCTACCTGGCGTTCGGCTGGGTGACGATGGGGCAGCTACAATCACTGCCGATGATCGTGATCGGCCTGTGGCTGCTCGCCCTGTCGCGGCGTGCGCCCACGTTGCCACTTGCTGCGGTTGCGGTGAAGGCCTGAGTCACATGCGCGCCTATCTCGACTTGTTGCGCCACGTCCTCGATCACGGCACCGAAAAGGCTGATCGTACCGGCACCGGCACGCGCAGCGTGTTCGGCTGGCAGATGCGTTTCGACCTGGCCGAAGGTTTCCCACTGGTCACCACCAAGAAGCTGCACTTGAAGTCCATCGTGCATGAGCTGATCTGGTTCCTGCGCGGCGACACCAACATCGCCTACCTGAAAGAACACGGCGTGCGGATCTGGGACGAATGGGCGGACGCCAACGGCGACCTCGGCCCGGTCTACGGGCAGCAGTGGCGCGCATGGCCTACGGCCGATGGTGGCGTGGTGGACCAGATCTGCTGGGTGATCGAGGAGATCAAGCGCAACCCCGACTCACGCCGTCTGATCGTCAGCGCATGGAACGTCGGCGAACTACCGAAGATGGCGCTGCTGCCGTGCCACAGCCTGTTCCAGTTCTATGTGGCGGACGGTAAGCTGAGCTGTCAGCTGTACCAGCGTTCCGGTGACATCTTCCTCGGCGTGCCGTTCAACATCGCCAGTTACGCACTGCTCACTCACATGGTGGCGCAAGTGTGCGGGCTGGGCGTGGGCGATTTCGTGCATACGCTGGGGGATGCGCACCTGTACAACAACCACGTCGAACAGGCGCGTCTGCAGCTGACGCGTGAAGCGGGCGTGCTGCCGAGCCTGAGGCTCAATCCTGACGTGCGCTCGATCCTTGATTTCCGCTATGAGGACATCGCGATCGATGGCTACACGCCGCAGCCGGCGATCAAGGCCGACGTTGCCGTATAGGGCAGCTTTCGACGTGCGAACACATGTCTGCGGTTTTCGTGCGGCAGCATCGCCGCGCAAAAATTTGCTGCGCATTCCGACTGTCCGCAAGCCGTCGCAAGGCGGCCGTGCAGTTGCCGCCGGATACACCGCATCCTGCTAAGATTCGATGCATTGAACAGCGCCATCCGGATGCGCTGGCCACTCCATCAAACATGCCTTTCAAGGACTTCACATGGCCATTTCGCTGATTGCCGCACTCGACGAAAATTTCGCCATCGGCCGCAAGGGACAGCTGCCGTGGCACCTACCCGATGATCTGCGCTGGTTCAAGCAGCTGACCACCGGCAAGAATGTGCTGATGGGCTACAACACGGCGGTGTCGATCGGCCGCGCGTTGCCGGATCGGGTCAACCTGGTTCTGTCGCGCCGGCACGATGCACCGTTTCCCGGCCAGATCACCGTGCGCTCGGTGGAAGAGGCGCAAGCGCGCACCGACAATACCGGCCTGATGGTGATTGGCGGCGGCCTGGTGTTTACCGAGGCGTTGCCACGTGCAAGGCGCATGTACCTGACCTGGGTCAGCGCCGCCATCGACGGTGCCGACACGTTCTTTCCCGGTGTGCATTTCAGCGACTGGGTCGAAGTTTCCCGCGTGCATCACAAGGCCGATGCCGAGCACGCCTATGACTTCGACATGGTCGAATACCTGCGCAACAGCTGATGCCTGCGCCCACCGCGCCAAAGCCGGTGGTGATGCACGTGATGGCCGGCGTCCTGCTCGATGGCGAGGGACGCGTGCTGCTGGCACAACGCCCGGCCGGCAAGCATCTGGCCGGTATGTGGGAGTTTCCTGGTGGCAAGCTCGAACTTGGCGAAGAGCCACTGGCGGCGCTGGCGCGCGAGCTGCACGAGGAGCTGGGCATCACCCTGCAGCGCGCCGAGCCGCTGATCCGGGTGCCGTGCCATTACATCGATCGCGAACTGCTGCTGGATACATGGCAGGTCGATCAATGGGAAGGCACGCCGGAATCCAGGGAGGGCCAGGCACTGCAATGGCTGCAGCCGGCCCAGGTCGATCCGGCCATCCTCACGCTGGCTGACCGTGCGATCCTGCAGGCACTGCGGCTGCCGCCACGTTATCCGATCACCCCGGCCGATGTATCTCCTGATCAGCGCGGTTTATGGTTCGAGCGGATCGGTCGCGCGATCGAGCGTGGCGAGGCGATGCTGCAGCTGCGCCTCCCACTGTGGCCGCGCGGACTCGTGCGCGAGCTGGCTGCTGGCCTGCTGCCGATAGCGCGGCGACATGGCACGCAGCTGTTGCTCAATGGCGATATCGACGGCGCGCGTGCCCTGGGCATCGGCGTGCATCTCAGGCATGCCCAACTGCTTGTGTTGTCCGAACGGCCGCTGCCGCTGCAGCAGCTGGTTGGCGCCAGTTGTCACGATGCGGCGCAACTGGCGCAGGCTTCGCAGATAGCCGTCGACTTCGCCACGCTGTCGCCGGTGGCTGCCACCCCCAGTCACCTGCAGACGATCCCTTTGGGTTGGCCCAG
>Ga0302311_10005373_pt1 | contig 13552 bp, 15 predicted proteins | sample III_Palsa_N1_3_FD_200449 | JGI IMG/M metagenome (GOLD analysis project Ga0302311, IMG submission 200449) | Peat permafrost microbial communities from Stordalen Mire near Abisko, Sweden - III_Palsa_N1_3 | ecosystem: Environmental > Terrestrial > Soil > Palsa > Peat permafrost | place: Sweden... | reverse complement strand
CGGCGCCGTCCTTGCGCAGCTCGCCGATCAGGCGCTGCACATCGCGGGTGGTGCTGCGGAAATCCTTCTCGCCGGCGCGGCTTGCGTCGTAGTCCTGATAGAAGCTCGGCACCGTGATGACGCCGATCTTCACGTCGCGGCCGTTGCGTTGCACCGTGAGCATGGTCTTGTGAGCGGCCTGCGCGTCGAGCGACACGCGATTACGCGTGAATTCCACCACTTTCTGCGCCGACCCCGGGGCCGCGCCCGCCGGCAATAGCTGCAGCCTCACCACCGTGCCGCCGGGCCCGCGTATCTTCTGCACCACATCGTCCAAGCGCCAGCCGATGACGTCGACCAGTTCGCCGTTCTTGCCTTCGCCCACCGCGGTGATGCGATCGTTCGCGGTCAGCTTGCCGCTGGCGGCGGCCGGGCCGCCCGCGATGACGTCGAGAACGGTCACGTAGTCGTCGGTCAATGCCAGCGAAGCGCCAATGCCCTCGTAGCTCAAGCTCATCTGAATGTTGTATTCCTCGGAATTGCGCGCCGAGAAATAGTTCGAATGCGGATCCAAGGACAGCACGAAGGCGTTCATGAAGGCCTCGAACACATCGTCCGGCTTGCTCTGGTCCATGCGCTTGGCCACGTGCTCATAGCGCTTGCGCAGCATGTCCTGCACCTCCGGCCACTGCTTGCCGGTGATCACCAGCGACAGGGCGTCGTTCTTCACGCGCTTGCGCCACAGCTCGTTCATCTCGGCGGCGTTCGCCGGCCAGGGCTCTTTCTCGCGGTCGAAATTGAAGGACTCGTCGACGTCGAAATCCGGCTTCTTGGCGAGCAACTCGATCGCGTAATTCATGCGTTCGCGGCTGCGCTGCTGATAGCGGCGGAAGATCGCGAACGCGGGCTCGACATCGCCCGCCTTGATCGCATCGTCGAGCTGGTAGCGATAGCGTTCGAATTCGGCGATGTCGCTCGCGTAGAAATAACTGCGCGCGCCGTCGATCGTGTCCAAGTATCGGTCGAGTATCAGGCTGGAGAGACGATCATCCAGGGGAGCGCGCCGGTAATGCTCGCGCGCGACGATGTCGGCGATGCGCCGCGCCACGTAATTCTCTTGATCGGTGGGTTCCAGCGCCGCCGCCGCCGCCGGGGCGGCCGGAGGGGGAGTCATTGCCGCTCCCAGCAATGCCGCAAGTCCGACCGCGCTGGCGCACACGGCAAGGACGGTTATCCAGCGCGAGCGATCGGCCCTAGGCCTAGAAGTCATCACCGTACCCGTTCTCCTGTAAACTTTGAATACCAACCAGCCAAGGCTAGAGCAGCCGATGCCGCAAGCCAAGTGTATATGAGCCCGAGGATATGCGTCCGTTCACTGTTTTGATCGGAATCCTGCTGGGGTCGGCCGCATCGATCACTTTCGGGCTCAGTACGGTCTTGATCGTCTTCTGCATCCTGGCCGGGAAGCACCCTGACCTGGTGCACGAATTGCCGCAGCTGCTTGCCAGCCTCGCGGCATTCACCATATTGACCGCCGCCAGCGCCGGGAGTTTCCTCGGGCAGGCGAAAACCCGTCCGTGGCGCGGCTGGGCGCATCTGGCGACGCTGCTATGCATTGCGGGCGTCGCGTTCATGGTTTGGGGGCGGGGCCGCTGACTTCAAGGAGTGCGTGAAACCATGCGATTTTGGCTTCGAGCGATGGCCGCGATATGCGCCGCCTGCCTGTGCGCCTGCGCCGGGCATAAGCCGCCGCCACCGTCCGCGGAGATCGATGAGACCGGCTACCGTGACGGCGTGCGCATACTGGCGTCGGATGACTTCGAGGGCCGCAGGCCGGGCACGCACGGGGAGGAGAAGACCGTTACCTACCTGGCGGACCGATTCCGCAAGCTGGGGTTGAAGCCCGGCAACGGCGATAGCTATTTTCAGCAGGTGCCGCTGGTGGAGATTGAGGCCGGCTCGGACGCTACCTTGAGCATCGCCGGCCACGGCGCCACACGCGCGCTGGCCTACGCCAAGGACATGGTGATCTGGAGCAAGCGCACGGCGTCTAGCGCGGAGCTGCGGCAGAGCGAGCTGGCATTCGTGGGCTATGGCATCGTCGCTCCCGAATACGCTTGGAACGATTATCAGGGCCTGGACGTCAGCGGCAAGACCGTGGTCGTGCTGGTCAACGATCCTGGATATGCCAGCAAGGATCCGCAGCTGTTCCGGGGCGCCGCCATGACCTACTACGGCCGCTGGAGCTACAAAATCGAGGAGGCCGCAAAGCGCGGTGCCAGTGGGGTGCTGCTGATCCATGATGCGGCAGCGGCGGCGTACGCCTGGGATGTGGTGGTCAATAGCTGGAGCGGACCCCAGCTTCAGAGCGCGACCGCGGACGGCGATACCAGCCAACCGGCGATCCAAGGATGGCTGAGCAACGCGGCATCGCGCGCGCTGTTCGCGCAGGCCGGCCTGGATTTCGACTCCCTGACTACGGCAGCGGCTCACCCTGGATTCAAGGCCGTCGCCATGGGCCTTAAGGCCGATGCCAGGATCAACAACAGCGTGCGCCGCTTCAACTCGGCGAATGTCGTTGCGGTGCTGCCGGGAAGCGGCCACAGCAAGCAATATGTGATTTACACGGCGCACTGGGATGGGTTGGGCCAGGCTTCCGGGCGGGCGGGTAACGCGGTGTTCGATGGTGCGGTCGACAATGCCTCCGGGGCCGCGGGCTTGGTGATGCTGGCACAGTCGTTCAAGCGCACATTGCCCGGGCCCGATCGATCGATCGTATTCCTCGCGCTGACCGGCACCCAATCCGGGCTGCTCGGTTCCGCCTACTATGTGGACAATCCGATTTTCCCGTTGCGCGACACCGCCGGGGTGATCAACCTGGATTCCCTGCACATCGGCGGCCGCACGCGCGACGTGAGTGTGTTCGGTCAGGGAAATTCGGAGCTGGAGGATTACCTGCGGGTGGGAGCCTTGCTTCAGGGCCGCGTGACTCACGGCGACCCGAATCCTGAGCGGGGTTATTACTATCGCTCGGATCAATTCAGTTTCGCCAGGCACGGAGTGCCCGCGCTGTATGCGCAGGGCGGTCCCGACGACAGCGCCCACGGACCCGCGTGGGGCGCCGCGCAGCTGCAGGATTATATTGCGCACCGCTATCAACAGCCGAGCGACAAATACTCCGAGGAGTGGGATACGGGCGGCGCTGTGGACGACCTATGGCTTTACTACATGGTCGGTACGCGCGTGGCGAACACCAAGCGCTTTCCGCGCTGGTATCCCGACAGCGAATTCCGCGCGTTGCATCAGCCGCAGATAGGGCCTGAACAACCGTCTCAGTAGCCTAGCGCTTGCCGAGTCGCGCCCAGGCCTTGTTCCTATCGAAGCTTCCGGAAGTATTGTAGGGGTCGACGCCGCGGTCCTCATGCACGACCTTGACGGCCTCCGCTTCGGCGGGGAGAGCGGGAGTGCTTTGCGCGCGCCGCAGCTCCTTTACGCCCAGAGTGAATTTGGTATCACTCTCGTCGGGTTTCTCTGAATAATCCGCCATACCTTGTCCCCTGTAGATGTTCAATGACCGATGGCGTAGATGTTCCCAAATTGCGACGCCCTTGCTGGGGGGATTTGTCAGAAGTGTGACGCGATTCCAAGCCATTGCGACATAACACCATGTTCGGGCGGACTTTGCGCCGCTCAGGCCGGCTCGGCGCCGGCTCGCCACCACGCCCGAAGGCCTCTGAACAGGAGATACAGTGCGTACGGTCCCAGGATCACGATCCACGAGGCCACCGACCCGGCGGCCGCAGCGTCGAACAGGCTGCCGAAGGTAGCCCTTAGCGAGGCACCCTCGTAGCGGCCGAGGAGGGTGGAGCCGGCCAGAAAAATCAGGCAGGGCATCAGCGCCAACCCCAGGGCTATGCCGATTCCCGCCGCGGCCAGTTCGAGAACCCACGGACGCGCTGCGCCGAACCGCTGGATGATACTGTTGAACGGCATGGTGGGCGATTGTAAACGAAAGCGGCGGCAAGTCGGGCGCACGCGCTAGAATCCGGGGCAAATGCGCACCGCGGTCATCGGCGTCGGCTACTTGGGCCGCTTTCACGCCCAGAAATATGCCAGCCTCGCCAACTCGCAGCTGGTGGGGGTCGCCGATCCCAGTGCCGCGGCTCGATCCGCCGTGGCCGCGGAACTCAAGGTGGCGGCGCATGCGGATTACCGCGAATTGCTCGGCCACGTCGATGCGGTCAGCATCGTGACTCCAACGCCGTTGCATTACGAGGTGGCCAAGGCGTTTCTCGAATCCGGCGCCAGCGTGCTGGTGGAGAAGCCGATGACGGTCACGGTGGAAGAGGGGGAAAGCCTCATCCAGATTGCGCGGCACGCGCAGCGCACCCTGCAGGTCGGCCACCTGGAACGCTTCAATGCCGCGGTGCAGGCGCTGCAACCGGCGCTCACCGTGCCGCGCTTCATCGAGTCGGCGCGCCTGGCGCCGTTCAAGCACCGCGGCACCGACGTGGACGTGGTGCTGGATTTGATGATTCACGACATCGACCTGATCTTGAGCATCGTGCGCTCGCCCGTGATTGCCGTGGATGCGATCGGCAGCAGCATTTTCTCCAAGGAGATCGATATCGCGAATGCGCGCCTGCGCTTCGCCAACGGCTGCGTGGCGAATGCCACCGCCAGCCGGGTGAGCCTCAAGACCGAAAGGCGGCTGCGGCTATTCCAAGATGATGCGTATCTCTCGGTCGACCTGCAGCAAAAGGTGCTGACGGTGATACGCAAGGGCGAGGGCGTCGGCGCGGACGGCATGCCGCAGGTCGTCATCCAGGAGAACAACTACGAACAGGGCGATGCGATCAGGAGCGAGATCGAAGCCTTTCTGCATGCCGCCGCCACCGGCAGCGCGCCGCCGGTGACCGGCGAGGATGGATTGCTGGCGTTGCGCACGGCAGTGAGCATCGCGGAACAGGTGGCGAGCTCACGGCGGCAATTCTCCGGGAGCTAGCGCGACCCTAGTGCGGTGCGCCGGTCGCGTCCGGAATCGATGCAGCGTTGTCGACCACGGTGACGCGATCGACGTAGTAGCGGGTCTCGGCGAAACAGGAGGTCGGCACGCCGGGATGCTCGGTGTAATGCAGCTGAACCCGGTGCCCGACGGCCTTGGTGATCTGTTCCGCGACCGTCTTGTCGCGCACGCTGAAGGCCCAGATCTGCGGGGCAACGCCGCTGACCACGGTGCCGCCGAGGGCGATGTTGTACTGCGCCAAATCGCCCTCGTGCGTCTTGCATACCCAGCCGCGGTTCACAAACTTCTGCAGCAGGCCGGCACGCTCGCCGTCGGCGTACGACCAGGCTAAGGTGAGCCAAGTCCAGAGCCCGACGGCAACCAGCAGGACGATCAGGAAAATAATAAACATTCGCGTGCCGCGACCCGATTTGGCGCGCCGCGAAGAGGAGTTTGGAACCTCAATCCTTGTCATTATCTCTCGCCAAAGTGGTGGAGCCGGGGGGAATCGAACCCCCGTCCATAAGTCCTACGCTACAAGATCTACGTACGTAGCCGCGTCTATTGTTCTCACCGCACGCTACCCAACGGGCAGGGAAAGCATGCAGCCAGCCCGGTAATTTTTCGTTTAACACACCCCAGGCACGTGTGCTCCACTATCTGATGAGCGCTACACCCGAACGTTCGCATCAGCACGAGCCGTTTGGGTTTCAACCGCGATTAGGCGGCTAGAGCGTAGTTGTCTTGATTGGCAACTATAAGTTTGCAAATAGTTTAACGAGGAACCTGCACCTCGGTACGCCCCTGTAGTTTCGCAACCCATGTCGAAACCGGTCGGCCCCAAGGTGTTGAGTCTACGCGCAGTGGCGCCGGCCTCCAAATCGGGCCTGGAATTCTAAAGTCAGCGCCGCGCGGCCTTCATAATGCGGCTCTTGTCGCGCTGCCAATCCCGATCCTTCTCATTGGCGCGCTTATCGTGCTGCTTCTTGCCCTTGGCGAGGCCCACCTCGAGCTTGGCGCGGCCATCCTTCCAGTACAGCTCGAGCGGCACCAGGGTATAGCCGCGCCGCTCGACCGCGCCTAGCAGGTGATCGAGCTGGCGGCGCGTGAACAGCAGCTTGCGCGTGCGGGTGGGATCGGTATCCACATGAGTGGAGGCCGAATTCAGGGCGTTCAAGTGCGCGCCGAACAGAAAGGCCTCGCCATTCTTGAGGTAGACGTAGGCCTCGGCGATCTGCGCCTTGCCGGCGCGCATGCTCTTGACCTCCCAGCCCATGAGGGAGATGCCGGCTTCGAAGCGTTCCTCGATGAAATAATCGAAGCGCGCCTTGCGATTGACGGCGATCGGCGGCAGTTTGTCGGGAGGAGTCTTCACCTGAGGGCTCGAAGTTTAACTGATTCAGCGATGGCGATGCCCGCGCTTTTGCTGGAGAATTCCCTGGTAATGTGGCCGCGCCGCGAGGAGGCAAGGGCTTGAAGGTAGTTGAACGCAGCGCGATCGTGACCTACACGCCCGCGCAAATGTACGCACTGGTGAATGACGTGGCCCGGTATCCTGAGTTCCTGCCCTGGTGCCGGGCCGCGCGGGTCGAGGTCGTTTCTCCCAGCGAGAGTCTGGCCACCATCGACGTGGAGCGCGGGATGCTGCGCGCGGAGTTCACCACGCGCAACGCGCTCGAGCCCGATGCGCGCATCCTCATGCATCTGACGCACGGGCCATTTCGTGAACTGAACGGGCAGTGGCGCTTCGACGCGATCGCGCAGCGCGGCTCGCGCGTGCACTTCCGCGTTGAGTTCGAATTCAAGAACCGCCTCACCGCGGCCGCCTTCAGCGCCGTGTTCGAGTCGATGTGCGGAACCATCGTCGATGCCTTCGCGCAGCGTGCGCAGCAGATTTATGGCTAGATGCCGTGGCGCCTGAAACGATTCTCATCGAGGTGGTGTACGCGGAGCCGAACCGCACGCTAGCCAAGCACTACCCCCTCGAGGCGCCGGCCACGGTCGCGGATGCACTGCGGTGTGCGGCCGCGGATCCAGACTTCAATGGCATCGAGGTGGTCCGCGCGTGCGTCGGCATATTCGGCAAGCCTGCTGCGGCCGATAGGGAGCTCAAGCCAGGGGATCGGGTCGAGATCTACCGGCCGCTGGCCGCGGACCCTAAGATCGCGCGCCGGCAGCGCGCCCAGCAACAGCGCCGTTAACAGCCTAGTAGGTCCTGCCGTTCTTGATTTGCTTGGCGGAAGCATCCTGCTTGGCCGCCTCCTCGTCGGTGGGCTTATCCAGCCTTGCCACCTTCTCGCCGTCGAAATAGACGGTGACCCGGCGCGAGTCGACGTGCCGGGTGCGCCCCTTTTTCAGATAGTAGATGTAGTCCCAGCGGTCCCTGTTGAAGCTGTCGGCGACCATCGGCGTGCCCAGCAGGTAGCGCACCTGGCTGCGCGTCATGCCGGCCTGTACTTGATCGACGGCGACCTGATCCAGGAAATTGCCCTGCTGAATATTGATGCGGTACACGCATGCGCAACTCAAGCAGGCCAGGATCGAAACTGCGCTGACTCGTTGAAAGATTTTCATCAAAAGTGGTGCGTCGCCGTTAAATGATTGATAATCCAGACCGTATCATACAGAGTGGCGCAGCATGCCGCACCGCCTTAAGCCGAGCCCGACTGCTGAAAGCAATGACCTGCGCAACGCGGGTCTCAAGGTCACGCTGCCGCGCCTGAAGATCCTGGACATTCTCGCGGACGGCTCCGCGCGCCATATGAGCGCGGAGGACATTTACAAGAAGCTGCTGGTGTCCAACGAGGACATCGGCCTTGCCACTGTCTATCGGGTGCTCACTCAATTCGAGGCTGCCGGTCTGGTCACTCGCCATCATTTCGAAGGCGGAATGGCCGTATTCGAGCTCAATCAGGGCGCGCATCACGATCACATCGTGTGTGTGGACTGCGGCAAGGTCGAAGAGTTCATGGACGGCGGCATCGAGGAACGCCAGAACGCGGTGGCCAAGCGCCTCGGCTTCGAGATCAGCGATCACTCGCTGATCTTGTACGGACACTGCCGCAAGCCCAATTGCCCGAACCAGAAGCGGCCGGCGCGCTAGCCGCGTGAGCGCTTTTTTCCGCGCGGCTCAGGCGCGGCGCGGGCCAGCATGTCGCGGGCATGGGCGCGCGCCTGCTCGCTGATGTCGACACCGCCCAGCATGCGGGCGATCTCATCCACCCGCTGATCCGGCGCCAGAGGTTCGACCGAGGTGCGGGTGATCTTGCCTTCGCTTTGCTTGGTGACGCGAAATTGGTTGTGAGCCTGGGCCGCGACCTGCGCGAGGTGGGTCACGCACAGCACTTGAGCGCGCGCGCCGAGATCGCGTAGCTGGCGCCCGACGATCTCCGCGACGGCGCCGCCGATGCCGGCGTCCACCTCGTCAAACACCATGCACAGTCCCGAATTCTTCGCCGCCGCGGCGACCTGGATCGCGAGACTGATGCGCGACAGCTCGCCGCCGGAGGCGACCTTGGCGAGGGCTTTGGGCGGCTGGCCCGGATTGGCGCTCACCAGAAATTCGACCTCCTCGCTGCCATGCGCGCTGAATTCCGCCTCGCTGGGGGCAAGGCTCACCTCGAAGCGGCCGCCCGCCATGCCGAGTGCCTGCATGAGCTGCGTAATGCGGCCCGACAACGCCGTCGCGGCGGTGTTGCGGGCCTCGCTCAGCGAGCGGGCCGCGGCTCGATACTCGAGCGTCAGGTGCGCGAGCTGCGTCTCGAGCGCCGTGAGGCTGTGCTGTGCGTTCTCTAGTGCCCCAAGCTCGCGTTCGACCTGTTCGAGCTGCTGCGGCAGTTCGGCGACCGCGCGCCGATGCTTGCGCGCCAGGGCCTCGAGCGCGGCGGCGCGCCGCTCGATCTCCTCCTGGCGCGCCGGGTCGACCTCGAGAGCCTCGAGATAGCGGCGCAGGGATTCTGCTGCCTCGCTCGTGGCGATCATCGCCTCCTGCAGCAGGCTCGAGGTCTTTGCCAGTGGAGGGTCGCTGTCCGCGACGCCGCGCAGCGCTGTATGGGCCTTCGCCAGCAGATCGTGGGCGGCGTCCTCGTCCGACTCGTATATGGCGCTCAACGCGGACTGCGCCGCGCTCGCCAGGCGTCCGCGATCTGCGATGCGCTTGCGCTCGACGAACAACTCCTCGATGCTGGCGAGGCCCGCCAACTCGGTGTTCAGCTCATTCTGCTGGTATCGCAGCAGATCCAGGCTGGCATCGCGATTCGCCGCCGCCGCTTGCAGCGACTCGAACTCGCGGCGGCAGGCACGATAGCGCCCGTGCACATCCGCTACCGCCCGCACCAGTGCCGCGCTCAAGTGCTCATCCAGCAGGTCGCGCTGGGCACTGCGCTTCACCAGATGCTGGAACTCCTGCTGGCCGTGGATCTCGATCAGCATCTCGCCCAACTCGCGCAACGCCTGGATGGGCACCACCTGGCCGTTCACGAAGGCGCGCGAGCGGCCGTCCGCTCCGATCACCCGGCGCACCACGATCTCCCCGTCGTTTTCGATCGCTTGATTCTCGAGCCATGCCACTGCGGCGGGCGGCAGGTTGGCGAAGCTCGCGGCGACCTCGGCACGCTCGGCCGCTTGGCGCACGATGTCGCCGGCCGCCCGGTCGCCGGCGATCAGCATCAAGGCGTCGACGATGATGGACTTGCCGGCGCCGGTTTCGCCGGTCAGCGCCGTCATCCCGGATGCGAGTTCCAGCTCGGCGCGATCGACGATGACCAGATCGCGCAATTGTAGATGCGTGAGCATGCGCGCCTATTCGCCGTCCTGGCCGCCCATGCCGCCCAAGCCCCAGTGCAGCTTGGAGCGCAGCAGGCGGTAGTAGTCATAGCCTGGGGGGTGCAGCAGGGTGATCTGAGCATCGGCGCTCTCCACGTACAGATGATCGCCCGGCTCCAGATCGCCGATGGTGGTGCCGTCGCAGGTGACTTGGGCGCGGGCCGCCGGCCGCTCCAGCAGGCGAAATTGGATCTTGCTGCCGGCGCGCACCACGATGGGCCGGTCGCTCAAAGTATGCGGGCAAATCGGCGCCAGCACCCACACGTCGAGATTCGGCTCGACGATCGGGCCGCCGCAGGACAGCGCGTACGCCGTCGATCCGGTCGCGGTGGCGATCACGATCCCATCGCCGCCGTGCGCCGTGACGAAGCGCCCGTTGATCGAGGTCTCGAAGTCCAGGGTGCGGCCGGTATCAGTCTTGTTGACCACGACGTCATTCAGCGCCAACGCGTGGATCGGCGGGCGGTCGCGCCGCTCCAGCCGCGCGGCCAGAAGCGAGCGCAAATCCTCGCTATAGCCCCCAGCAAGCACCGTATCGACGTCCCTGATCATGGACTGTGGGCTCACGTCGGTGAGGAATCCCAAGCGCCCGCGGTTGATGCCGAGCAACGGCACGGTGTGATGCCCGGCGACCAGGCGCGCCGCATACAGCAAGGTGCCGTCGCCGCCGATGGCGATGATCAGTTCGGCACGCGTGGCGAACGACTGTTCCGGGCAGCGCACCACGCTGTCGGGCGGGAATTCCAGGGCGACTTTGGGATCCACCAGCGCCCGCTGGCCGCGCGAGTAAAAGTGGCTCGCCAGGCTCAGCATGCATTCGGCAACCCGCGGATCTTGGGCATTGCCGACCAGGGCGATGGAGTGAAACGAATGCGGCATTGGCGTCCTTGTAGCATGACCGCGGCGAGGCGGTCACTCACGAAACTCAACATAAACCGCCCGATTGGGCCCGCTTGACTTCGGATGGAGGCGCTAGTTAGCTTCAAACCTGTTATATGGTCCGTACTATGCCCATGACGGTGAGTACCGATGAGTCGCTCAATGAGCGCGCGCAGCTGCTGCTCAAGGCGCTGATCGAGAATTATATTCGCGACGGCCAGCCGGTGGGCTCGCGCACCCTGTCGCGCGATTCGGGCTTGAGCCTCTCCTCGGCCACCATCCGCAATGTCATGGCGGACTTGGAAGAACTCGGCTTCGTCGCCTCGCCGCATACCTCTGCCGGGCGCATCCCCACCGACAAGGGCTACCGGTTTTTCGTCGACACCTTGCTGCAGCTCAAGCCGCTGCATCAAGAGGAAGTCGAGGAAATCGAGCGCCGCCTGGAGAGCAACATATCCAATGGCCGCTCGTTGGTGCAGAGCGTCTCGCAGATGCTGTCCAGTGCCTCGCACATGGCCGGGCTGGTGACCCTGCCCAACCCCCATTACGTCGCGCTGTCGCAAATCGAATTCGTCGGGCTGTCGGAGAATCGCGCGCTGGTCATCATGGTGATGGACAACCGCGAGGTGCAGAACCGGGTGGTGCAGCTCGACCGCTACTACTCGGCGGAGGAGCTGCGGCGCGCATCGAATTACTTGAACGAGGCTTTCGCGGGCCGCTCGCTCCCGGATGTTCGCGCGCTACTGGTAGGGCAGATGCAGGAAACCCAGCAGCATATGAACCAGGTCATGGCGGACGCCATCCGGGTCGCGCAAAAGGTCTTCGACCAGGGGTCGGACGAGCCGGTGGAGTACGTGATCGCGGGCGAAACCAACCTGATGGGGTTTGCCGAATTGTCCGATGTGGACCGGCTGCGCCGGCTGTTCGAGGCCTTCAACGAGAAGCGCGACATCCTGCGGCTGCTGGACAATTGCCTGCGCGCCGACGGTGTGCAGATCTTCATCGGCCATGAGTCCGGCTACCGGATTTTGGACGATATCAGCCTGGTCACGGCCCCTTACATGCAGGGCAACCGGGTGGTGGGGGTCTTAGGCATCATCGGCCCGACCCGCATGGCCTATGAGCGGGTGATCCCGATCGTGGACGTCACGGCAAAACTGCTCGGCTCGGCCTTGAACGCGCGCAAATAGCCCCCAAATCGCGACCTTAAGCGCGATTGAGGCGCCATTCCTCCGAGGGCTTTGCAAGTGAATGAAACCAACCAGTTCGAGGCCGGCCCGGCCCAGGAAAACGGCGCTGCGGAGCCCGGCTCGGCGCTGGCCGCAGCCGAGGCGAAGGCGCAGGAGAACTGGAACAGCTACTTGCGCGCGGTGGCGGAAATGGACAACTTCCGCAAGCGAACCGACCGCGAGCTCGACAATGCCCGCAAATTCGCGGTCGAGCGCTTTGCCCAGGAACTGGTGCCGGTGGGGGATGCCCTGGAGGCCGGCATCCAGGCCGGCGGAGACAACCCGGGACCGGCCTTGCTGGAGGGCGCGCAGGCCACCCTGCGTCAGCTGTACCGGGCCTTCGACAAGGCCGGCATCAAGATCATCGACCCGGCCGGCCAGCCGTTCGACCCGGCCTGGCACGAGGCCATGGTGGCGCAGGAGAGTCGCGACCAGCCGCCCGGCATGGTGCTGTCCGTGATCCAGAAGGGCTATTCCCTGAACGGCCGGTTGCTGCGCCCGGCACGGGTGATCGTCAGCAAGGCTGCGGCGGGCGATTCGAATTGAAAAATGCGTTATCTCCCCCATGGTAGGGGGATGGTTTTTGGAAAATTTAGAGGGTATTCATCATGGGTAAATTGATAGGCATCGATCTCGGCACGACCAATTCGTGCGTCGCGATCATGGAAGGCGGCAAGCCGAAAGTCATCGAGAACAGCGAGGGCGACCGGACCACGCCGTCGATCGTTGCCTTCACCAAGGACGGCGAAGTGCTGGTGGGCCAATCCGCCAAGCGCCAGGCCGTCACCAATCCTCAAAACACCGTGGCTGCCGTCAAGCGCCTCATCGGGCGCAAGTTCACCGACGATGTGGTCAAGCGGGACATCAGCATGGTGTCCTACAAGATCGTCAAGGCCGACAACGGCGATGCCTGGGTGGAAGTCCAGGGCAAGAAAATGGCGCCCCCGGAGGTCTCCGCGCGCGTGCTCATGAAAATGAAGAAGACCGCTGAGGACTATCTGGGCGAGCCGGTCACCGATGCGGTGATCACGGTTCCTGCCTATTTCAACGATTCCCAGCGCCAAGCCACCAAGGATGCGGGCCGCATCGCGGGCTTGAACGTCAAGCGCATCATCAACGAGCCGACCGCGGCTGCGCTGGCCTACGGCCTGGACAAGGATGGCGGCGATCGCAAGATCGCGGTCTATGACTTGGGCGGCGGCACCTTCGATGTGTCCGTGATCGAAATCGCGGCGGTCGACGGCGAGCGCCAGTTCGAGGTGCTGTCCACCAACGGCGACACCTTCCTCGGCGGCGAGGACTTCGACCAGCGCGTCGTCAACTATCTGGCGGATGAGTTCAAGAAGGAAAGCGGCATCGACGTGCGCAAGGACCCCTTGGCCATGCAGCGCCTGAAAGAGGCTTCCGAGAAGGCGAAGATCGAACTGTCGTCCAGCCAGCAGACCGAGATCAACCTGCCGTACATCACGGCGGATGCCGCGGGTCCGAAGCATTTGAACATGAAGCTGACCCGCGCCAAGCTCGAGTCCCTGGTGGAAGATCTGGTGCAGCGGACCATCGAACCCTGCCGGATCGCCTTGAAGGATGCGGGCCTGTCCATGAAGGATGTGGGCGAGGTAATTCTGGTCGGCGGCCA
>Ga0302311_10005355_pt1 | contig 13572 bp, 15 predicted proteins | sample III_Palsa_N1_3_FD_200449 | JGI IMG/M metagenome (GOLD analysis project Ga0302311, IMG submission 200449) | Peat permafrost microbial communities from Stordalen Mire near Abisko, Sweden - III_Palsa_N1_3 | ecosystem: Environmental > Terrestrial > Soil > Palsa > Peat permafrost | place: Sweden... | reverse complement strand
GCTCGATGCGCTGCTGCGCATCGCGCTTGCCGAGACCGGCACCGTGGCGCGCGAGCAGGTTGACCTCTCCGAGTTGGTCGCGAGCATGGTCGAGCTGTACGCGCCGGTGAGCGAGGAGCGCGGCATTGCCTTGGAGAGCGCCGTGGCGGGCGGCGCGCAAGTCCAGGGAAGCCGGCAGCTGCTCGCGCAGGCGCTCGCGAATCTGCTCGACAACGCCATCAAGTTCACCCCCGACGGCGGCCATATCCGGGTGCTGCTCAGGTCGCAATCGGCGGGGCCGCCTGCGCCCGGGGCGCGTCCGGGTGGACCCGAGGTGATCGTCGAGGACGACGGTCCGGGTATTCCGGCGGACAAGCGCGAGGTCGTGCTCGGCCGGCGCGTGCGCCTCGACGAGGCGCGCAATGTGCCCGGGTCCGGGCTCGGACTTTCCCTCGTAGCGGCGGTCACCAAGCTCCACGGCGCGCGCCTCACGCTCGACGACGCGGCGCCGGGGCTGCGCGTCTCGCTGCAGTTCTAGGCACCCGGACCGTCAAATTCCCGGCGCCGATCCGGGTAAACGGCGGCGTCCGGCGTCGGCGCGCCCCAAAGGCTCCGCTCGGCGTATTTACAAGGCCATGAAAAATATAGAGAAGCGGGTCGAGCGCTGCCATGGCATAGAACTTGCTCCGTGCTCCTTGCGCGAACTTAAGACGCACGAGGAATGCCATGGCTGATGACGCCGAAGAGACTCGACCACCGCCCCCGCAGAAGTCAGGCGGCGGCCTTTTCATGAATGCCATAGTCGGCTTCGTGATGGCGCTGCTCGCCGTCATTGCGGGCGGCTTCATCAATGCAAAGCTCCATCCGCTTCCCGACCTCAAACTGAGCAAGGACGGCCTCATCACCGCCGTAGCGCCCGCCGCGGGCGCCTCCGCGGAAGGCGGAGAAGGCGGCGGCAAGAACGCGGCCCTCTATTACGCGTTCGACCCGCCGATGGTGGTCAATTTCGAGGACGGCTCGGTGGTCAGATTCCTGCAGATCAGCATGGAAGTCATGGCGCACGATCAAAAGACGATCGACAGCGTGACCAAGAACATGCCGTTGATCCGCAACAACTTGCTGCTCCTCATGAGCAACCGCAACTACCAGTCTCTCATGTCGCGCGAGGGCAAGGACAAGCTGCGCGCGGAGGCGCTTGCCGAGATTCGCGCCGTGCAGACGAAGCAGGGCGGCGGAGACGTCGACGACCTGCTGTTCACCAGCTTCGTGGTGCAGTAATGGCGACGGCCGAAGCGCCCGCCGGCGCGAGTGCCATCTCCGAGGAAGAGGTGTCCGCGCTCCTGGAAAAGCAGGCTCCGGAGGCGGTGCGGCCGTTCGATTTCTCGGCGCAACGCATCAACCGCACCCAGCTGCCGATGCTGCAGACCATCGCCAAGAGCTTCGCGCCGCGCGCCGCGGGCACTCTGTCGGGACTCATCGGACGCGATGCGGCCGTCGAGTTCACTTCCATCGAATCGATGCGCGTGGGCGATCTGCAGGCCTCGCTCCCCACACCGGGAATCGTCGCCGCCGTGCGCCTGAAGCCGCTTGCCGGATTCGCCTTCGTGGTCGTGCAGCCGAGTCTGCTGGTCGCGCTTCTCGATGCATTCTTCGGCGGCTCGGGCCGGCCCCAGACGGACACTCAGGCGGCGGTCTCGGGGGCGGCGCAACGCTTCCTCACGCTGCTGCTCAAGAGCTTCGGCCCTGATTTCACCGCCGCCTGGACGGTGGTGTCCCCCTTGGAGCTCGAGCTCGCGAAGCTCGAGACCAATCCGCGGCTGGTGCAACTCGGCTCGGCGCAGGACTCGGTGGTCGTGGTGCGCTTCACGTGCGAGCTCGGCGCGCAGAGCGGCACGATCGATTGGATGCTCCCCGATGCGCAGCTCACGCCCATCCGCGAGGCACTTGCCTCCGACACCGGCAAGGCGCAAACGGCGCGCAAGCAGGATGCATGGGCCCCGGCGCTCACCGCGGCGCTGCACGAGGTCGAAATCGAGCTCCGCGCGGTGCTCGGGTCTGCCCGCATCAGCCTGCGCGAGCTCGTGAGCCTCGCGCCGGGCGACATCATTCCCATCGAGACGCCGGAGGACGTGACGCTGCTGGTGGGCGATGCGCCTCTGCGGCGCGGCCGTTTCGGCGTCTCGCAAGGGCGCAACGCATTGAAGATTCTTCCCGGAGGTTCCGCATGAGTGTTCCCGATCCCAAGGCAGCCGCCGTGGCGCGCGCCCAGTTCAACGATCTCGGCCCGAAAGGCGCCGCGCCGGCCGGTCAGGAGATGAACCTGAACGTGATCCTCGACGTCGCAGTCACGCTCTCGCTCGAAGTGGGACGCGCGCGCATGGCGATTCGCGAGCTCTTGCAGCTCGCCCCGGGCGCGATCGTGGAACTCGACCGAGTCGCGACCGAGCCGCTCGATGTGCTCGTGAACGGCGTGCGTATCGCGCGCGGCGAGGTCGTGGTGGTGAACGACAAGTTCGGCATCCGTCTCACCGACGTCGTGAGCGCGACCGAGCGGATGGAACAAGCGCGGTGAACGGTTTGGTCCAACCCGCCTCTCCGGTGTCGGTGGGTAGCATCGCGCAGCTCGCTCTGAGCCTGGCGGCGATCGTCGCTTTGATCCTGGCCGTGAGCTGGGTGCTGAAGCGGCTGAAGCTCGGCACCATACGCGGCCGGGGCGAGATCGCCGTCATCGATCAGCTCGCTCTCGGCCCGCGCGAGCGTATCGTGCTGGTACGCGTCGGCGAGTCCCAGGTGCTGATCGGTGTCGGCTCGGGCGGCGTGGTGGCGCTGACCCCCCTCACGACGCCCATCGCGATCAACAGGGCGCCCGATTCGCCGGCCTTTGCCGACCGCCTGCGCGAATTCATGAAGCGTCCCGGAAGCAACTCGTGAGCGCGCGCATCGTGCGTGCGGGGCTCGTCGCGTTGAGCCTCGCGTATTTGCCCGCGGCCGCGGCGCTCGCCGATCCGAGCCTGCCGGCGCTCGCCATAAAATCCGGCGCGGACGGCGTGCAGACCTACTCGCTCACCTTCCAGGTCCTGATCCTGATGACGGTGTTGACGCTGTTGCCCGCGATACTGCTCGCGATGACGGCGTTCACCCGCATCATCATCGTGCTCTCGATCCTGCGCCAGGCGCTCGGCATGGCGACCACGCCCTCGAACCAGGTGCTTACGGGGCTCGCGCTGTTCCTGACCTTCTTCGTGATGAGCCCGACCCTCGACCTGGCCTACAGCAACGGCATCAAGCCCTACATGGACGGTCAACTCGCGGGCGAGACGGCCATCACGCGCACCGTTCAGCCGCTCAAGAAATTCATGCTCGCGCAGGCGCGCGAGAACGATCTGCAGCTCTTCACGAAGCTCTCCGGCAAGGAGCAATTCGCGAATCCCGACGAGGTGCCTTTGAGCGTGCTCGTGCCGACGTTCCTCACGAGCGAGCTGAAGACGGCGTTCGAGATCGGTTTCATGGTGTTCATTCCCTTCCTCGTGATCGATCTCGTGGTGGCGAGCGTGCTGATGTCGATGGGCATGATGATGCTCTCGCCTGTGCTGGTGTCGCTCCCCTTCAAGATCATGCTGTTCGTGGTGGTCGACGGCTGGACGCTGCTGCTCGGAACGCTGGCAGGGAGCTTTCATCGATGACGCCCGAGATGGTCATGGACCTCGCGCACAGCACCCTCACGGTGACCGCGATGATTGCCGCGCCGCTCCTGCTCACCGCGCTGGTGACAGGATTGCTCATCGGCATGCTGCAGGCCGCGACGCAAATCAACGAGGCCACTTTGAGCTTCATCCCCAAGCTGCTCGTTCTGGTGCTGGCGCTGTTCATCACCGGACCCTGGATGCTGCGGGTGCTCATCGATTTCACCCACAATCTGTATGCCGGCATTCCGGCCATGATCGGCTGAGCGCGCGATGCAGCCCATCACCCTCAACGTTGCCGACATTTCGCAAATGGTCGCGCGCATGTGGTGGCCGGTGCTGCGCGTCGGCGGCTTCGTGGCGACGGCGCCGGTGGCGAGCGATGCCACGATTCCCGGCCCCGTGAAAATCGCGCTCTCGATCGGGCTCGCCTTCATCTTGGGACCGCTCGCGCCGGTTCCGCCGGGTCTGTCGATTTTCTCCGGAGCCGGCGCGCTCGCGGCCGTTCAAGAAGTGTTCATCGGCATCGCCATCGGGATGGTGATGCGGCTCGCGTTCGAGGCGCTCACGTTCGCCGGCCAAAGCATTTCGATGACCATGGGCCTCGGGTTCGCGAGCCTGGTGGATCCGGCGCACGGCGCCGAGACGCCGGTGCTCGGGCAGCTGTTCACGATATTCGGCACGCTCATCTATCTGGCCGTCAACGGGCATCTCGCCCTGATCGCAGCGCTCGCCATGAGCTTCAAGACGCTGCCCATCGGCGGCCCGAACGTCGATAGGAATCTGCTCTGGTCGCTCGCGGTGTGGGGCGCGCGGGTGTTCGAGACGGGACTTTTGATCGCGCTGCCGGCCGTGATCGCGCTGGTGATCATCAACGCCGCCATCGGCGTCGTTACGCGCGCCGCGCCGCAGCTCAATCTGTTCGGCATCGGTTTCACGATCACCTTGATCTCGGGGTTTCTCGTGCTCATCGTCGGCCTGGATGGATTCATGGCCGGCATCTCGAGTCTCATCGACAGTGCGCTCGCCGCGGCCGCCGATCTCGTCGCGGCGCATCCGCAAGGGGTGCGCTGATGGCCGAGGAAGCAGAACAGGGCGGCGAACGAACCGAAGAACCGTCGCAAAGGCGCCTGCAGGAGGCGCGCGAGAACGGCCAGGTGCCCCGCTCGCGCGAGCTCACCACGTTCGCCACCATGATGGGCGGGAGCGTTGCGCTGATCATGAGCGGATCGGCGCTCGGCAGCCGCATGAGTGAGTTGATGCACCGCTGCATGGCGGTCGATGCGCAGAGCCTCGATAACCCGCAATCCATGTTTTCCACGCTCGCCGCGGCCGCGACCCTGGCGCTTTCGGGCCTCCTGCCGATATTCGCGGCGCTCATCGTGGTGGTGCTGCTTGCCTCGATCGCACTCGGCGGGTGGAACTTCGCGCCAACGGCGCTCGTACCCGACTTCACCCGCATGAGCCCGTTCGAGGGCATGAAGCGTCTCGTCGGCATGCGCGGCCTCACCGAGCTCGGCAAGGCTTTGCTCAAATTCGCCTTGGTGGGCGGGGTGTGCGCCGGGGTGGTGGCGCACATGTTCGGCGAGGTGCTCGCGCTCGGGCGCATGGCACCGCGCGCGGCCATCGGACACGGCGCGGGACTTCTGTCCTGGGCATTCGTGTGGCTGTGCTCTTCGCTCGCCCTGGTGGCGGTCGTCGATGTGCCGCTGCAGATCTATCAATTCAGGCGCACCTTGCGCATGACCCGCCAGGAGGTGCGCGACGAGCACAAGGAGCACGACGGCAACCCGCAGGTCAAACAGCGCATCCGGCAGATGCAGCAGGCGCAGGCGCGCAGGCGCATGATGCACAATGTGCCGACGGCGGACGTGGTGATCGTCAATCCGACCCACTTCGCCGTGGCCTTGAAGTACGAGCCGAAGAACATGCGGGCGCCGCAGGTGGTCGCGAAAGGCGCCGACCTGGTCGCGCAGAACATCCGCCGCATCGCGGAGGAACACCGCGTGCCGATATTCGAGTCGCCGCGGCTCGCGCGCGCGCTGTACAAATCCACCGACCTCAACCGCGAAATTCCCGCGGGCCTGTACATGGCGGCGGCGCAGGTTCTTTCCTATATCTTCCGGATCCGCACCTTGAATCCCACCGCCGCTGCGCGCATGGCCCGGCCGGACCCGAAGCTCGGTCCTGAGTACGCCGACGTATGAACCGTCTGGCCGGCATCTTGGGAGAGTTCGCCCGCAACGGATTGGGCGTGCCGATCCTCGTCATGGTGATCCTCGCCATGATGGTGCTGCCGCTGCCGGCGTTTTTGCTCGACGTGCTGTTCACGTTCAACATTTCTCTGTCGTTGATGGTCCTGCTCGGCGTGATCTATGTGCGCCGCGCGCTCGAGTTCGGAAGCTTCCCCACCGTGCTGCTGGGCGCAACGCTCCTGCGGCTCGGTCTCAACGTCGCCTCCACCCGCGTCGTGCTCATCAGGGGCCACACCGGTGCACACGCCGCCGGCCACGTGATCGCGGCCTTCGGTGAATTCGTGGTCGGCGGCAACTACGCAGTGGGCCTCGTGGTGTTCACGGTGCTCGTGATCATCAACTTCGTCGTGATCACCAAGGGCGCGGGGCGCATCTCCGAGGTGAGCGCACGCTTCACCCTGGACGCGATGCCCGGCCGGCAGATGGCGATCGACGCCGATTTGAACGCCGGCATCATCACGCAGGCCGAGGCGATCGTGCGCCGCCAAGAGGTGCGCGAGGAAGCGGATTTCTACGGCGCGATGGACGGCGCGAGCAAATTCGTGCGCGGCGATGCAATCGCCGGCATCTTGATCGTGTTCATCAATCTGTTCGGCGGCATCCTCATCGGCGCCGTGCAGCACGGCATGTCGCTCTCCGATGCCGGACACACCTATGCGCTGCTCACCATCGGCGACGGCCTGGTGGCGCAGATACCGGCGCTGCTCCTGTCGGTGGCAGTCGCCATCCTGGTGACGCGTGTGTCGAGACCGCACGACATGAGCCAGCAGATCATGAGCCAGGTGTTTGGGTCTGCGCGTGCGCTCGGAGTCACCGCGGGCATCCTGACCTTGCTCGGCATCATCCCGGGCATGCCGAACTTCGTGTTCCTGGCGATGGCGGCCGCGTGCGCGGCGGGTGCTTTCTTCACCGCAAAGCGCCGCGATGCCGAGAAAGCCGCCGCGGCGGCGCCCCCGCCGAAGCCCGCGGGCGTACCCAGCGAACAGCGCGAGCTGTCCTGGGACGACGTCGAAGCCGTCGATGCCGTGGGACTCGAGGTGGGTTACCGGCTGATTCCGCTGGTCGACCGCGCGCAGGGCGGCGAACTCATGGGGCGCATCAAGGGCGTGCGCAAGAAGCTGTCGGAGGAGATCGGGTTCCTCGTGCAGCCGGTGCACATTCGCGACAATCTCGAGCTCGGCCCCAACTCTTACCGCATCACCGTGCTCGGCGCGCCGGTGGGCGAATCCGAAATCTTCCCCGACAAGGAGCTCGCCATCAATCCCGGCCAGGTCTCCGGCACCCTCCCGGGAACCGCGACCAAGGACCCGGCATTCGGGCTCGAGGCGGTGTGGATCGACAAGGCACGGCGCGATCAGGCACAGGCGCAGGGCTATACGGTCGTCGACGCCGCCAGCGTCATCGCCACCCATCTGAGCCACTTGCTGCAGTCGCATGCGCACGAGCTCTTGGGCCACGAGGAAGTGCAGCAGCTCTTGAACCGCCTCGGCAAGAGCGCGCCGAAGCTGGTCGAGGATCTCGTGCCGAAGATCCTGCCCATGAGCGTGGTCGTGAAAGTGATGCAGCTGTTGCTGCTCGAGCGCGTCCCCGTCCGCAACGTCCGCACCATCTGCGAGACGCTCGCCGAGCTCGCACCGAAAACGCAGGATCCCGCGGTGCTCGTGGCTGCGGTGCGGGTCGCCCTGGGGCGCAGCATCGTGCAGAACATCGGCGGCCTGCGCGAGGAGCTGCCCGTCATCACGCTCGATCCCTCGCTCGAGCAAGTGCTGCAGGACTCGATGGCGGGCGGCGCGGATGCGCCGGGCTTCGAGCCCGGTCTCGCCGACAAGATCCAGCAGACGCTCATCGAGAGAACGCGCAAGCAAGAGGCCGCCGGCGAGCCTGCGGTGCTGTTGGTCGCGCCGAAGATCCGACCGTGGGTCGCGCGCCTGATGCGCTATGCGAGTCCGACGCTGTCGGTGCTCGCTTACAACGAAATTCCGGAGAGCCGTCGGATCCGCGTGATCTCGGCGGTTGGACGCTGATGAATCGGACTCATGGAGGTCGATGTGAAGATTAAGCGATACATGGCGCCCAGCATGCGGGCGGCACTCGATCAGGTGCGCGCGGAACAAGGCGCCGATGCGGTGATCCTGTCGAGCCGCCGCGTGCAGGAGGGCATCGAGGTGATCGCCGCGGTCGACTACGACGAAGCGCTCATCGCGGGTGCCGCACGGCAATACTCGATCTCCCTGGCCGCCGCCGCGCCGCCCGAGGTGCAGGTTCCGCGACCCGAGGCGCAGGTTCCGCGACCCGAGGTGCAAGCCCGAGCCGCTGCGCAGCGCCCCGCGGCGCCGCCGCTCCTGCGGCCGAGCCCTTCGCAAAGCGCGGCACAAAGCCCTGCCCGTCCCGCTCGCCCAGCCCCTGCGGCTGCGCGCGCGGCCCCTGCACAGGCGCCGGCGCCCGCGCAGGGCGCGGCGCGTTCCGTGCGGGCACCGGCACCGGCGGTGCGGCCCATGCCGGCACCGGCAGCCGACGAGACGCGTCGAGGGTTTGCAAGCATGCAGAGTGAGATCAAGGATCTACGCAGGCTTCTCGAGAGCGAGCTCGCGCACATCTCCTGGAACGACAAGCGCCTGCGCGAGCCTTTGCGCGCGCGCGTGCTCGAGGATCTGTCGTCGATGGATATCGCGCCCGACGTGGCCGCGAAGCTTGCAACGCTCACGCCCCGGCGTACCAATCTGGGCGATGCGTCCAACATTCCGATGGCGCTGCTGCTCAAGCATCTGCCGATAGTCGATAAGCTGAGCACGGTGAATCCGGGCGTGTTCGCCCTGGTGGGCCCGACGGGCGCCGGCAAGACCACGACCATCGCCAAGCTGGCCGCGCGCTGGACCATGCGGCACGGCAGCCAGGATCTCGCACTGGTGAGCACCGATTCCTATCGCATCGGGGCCCGCGAGCAGCTCATGACGTACGCGCGCATTCTCGGCGCCTCCGTGTACTCGGCCAACAGCGGCCAGGAGCTTGCCCGTGTTCTCGAGGGGCTACGGTCGAAGAAGCTCGTGCTGATCGACACCGCCGGCATGGGGCCGCGCGATGTGCGTCTCAGCGAGCAACTCGCCGCGCTCGCGCAGGGCGCGGGAGGCGCGAAATTCATGCTTGCGCTGCCGGCGCAGGGCGAAGGACTTGCGCTCGAGGAGATCATCCGCGCGTTCGAGCCGGTGAAGCCGACGGCCTGCATCATCACCAAGGTCGACGAGGCGGCGAGCCTCGGTGCGGTGATTTCGACGACGCTCCGCCACAAGCTCAAGATCGCCTATCTCTGCAATGGACAACGCGTGCCGGAGGATGTGCACTCGGCCCATCACCGCCGCGTCTGGCTGGTGCGCGCCGCGCACGAGCTCACGCGTCGCGCGCCCCGGTCGCGCGACGATATCTACTATGCCCGCAACTTTGGACGAGCCCCTGCCCATGCGTGACGATCGACTCGATAATACTCAGGCCGCAAGGCTGCGCGAGCTCAACTCCTCGCGGCCGGTCAAGGTGATCGCCGTGACCGGCGGCAAGGGCGGCGTCGGCAAGACCACGGTCTCGTGCAATCTCGCCGTGTCGATTGCGGCAACCGGACGCGACGTCATGCTGGTCGACGCCGATCTCGGACTCGCCAACGTCGACGTGCTGCTCGGCTTGCACACGCGCTTTCATCTCGGGCACGTGGTGAGCGGCCAATGCACGCTCGAGGACGCGATCGTCACCGGTCCCCACGGCCTGCAAATCGTGCCGGCAGCGTCCGGCATGCACCACATGGCGAGCCTCTCCACGGCCGAGCATGCCGGCATCATCCGGGCGTTCAGCGATCTGTACCATCGGGTCGAGGTGCTGATCGTCGACACGGCAGCGGGTCTGTCCGACAGCGTGCTGACCTTCAGCCGCGCCGCGCACCATGTGCTGATCGTGGTCTGCGACGAGCCCGCTTCCATCACCGACGCCTACGGCCTGATCAAGGTGCTGAGCCGCGAGCACGGCGTGCAGCGTTTTCAGATTCTTGCCAATCAGACGCGGCGCTCGGGCGAAGGACCCGCCCTCTTCGAGAAGATTTCGCGCGTCTGTGACCGATTTCTCAATGTCACCCTCGAGTTCGCCGGATCCGTACCGTATGACGATTACTTGCGCAAGGCGGTGCAGCGCCAGTCAGCCGTCGTCGAGGCGTACCCCGCCTCTATTTCGTCCATTGCGCTCAAGAATCTTGCCTCGAAGGCCGATAAGTGGTCTGCGCCACAAGGTGCGCGAGGCCACCTGGAATTCTTCGTGGAACGGATGGTGGGGGCCCGGATAGGTCCTGCAACGGTATTGCAATGAGAGCAAGCACACAGTACTCAAATTCCCGCAGGCGGACGCCCCGTCCGGCGGTAGACGCGGCGTTCGAGGAGCTGCCCAATCAAGAGCTGGTCTTGAAGCACGCGGACCTCGTGAAGCGCATCGCCTATCATCTGGTGAGCCGGATGCCGCCCAATGTCGAAGTGGACGATCTCATCCAATCCGGGATGATCGGGCTGCTCGACGCCGCCAAACACTACTTGCCCGACAAGGGGGCGAACTTCGAGACCTATGCCGGCATCAGAATCCGCGGCGCGATGCTCGACGAAGTGCGCAAATCCGACTGGACGCCGCGCTCGGTGCACCGAAACATGCGCGAAATGGCGGACGTCGTCCGCAAGCTCGAGAATGCCAAGGGCCACGATGCGACGCCCACGGACATCGCCCAGGCGCTGGGGGTCTCCATGGAGGAGTACCACCGGCTGGTGCAGGATGCGGCGAGCTGCCGTCTGTTCAGCTTCGACCAGGTGAGCTCGGGTGAGGACGAATCGAGCCCGGCGGATCACGCGCGCGACGAGGGGCCGGGACCGTTCGATCACATCGAGGAGGCGGGTTTCCGCGATGCGCTCGCCGGCGCGATCAACGGTCTGCCCGAGCGCGAGAAACTCGTGCTATCGCTTTATTACGACGAGGACATGAACTTGCGGGAAATCGGCGAGGTGCTCGAGGTGTCCGAATCGCGTGTCTGCCAGATTCACGGGCAGGCGCTCGTGCGCGTGCGCGCCCGTCTCACGGAGTGGCTGGCCCCCGCCTGACGTCATGGACATACTCAGCATCATCGGCATCATTTTGGCCCTGATCGCGATCATCGGAGGCGCGATCTTGAAAGGCTCGAGCGCCGGTGCGCTCGTCGGCAGCGCCGCGTTCGTGATCGTGGTCATGGGGACGCTCGCCGCGAGCCTGGTACAGACGCCGATGTCCACGTTCATACGTGCCTGGCGCATCGTGTCGTGGGTGTTCAAACCCCCGGCCGCCGATCCGACGGCGATGATCGAGAAAATCGTCGAGTGGAGCAACATCGCCCGCAAGCAGGGCCTGCTCGGACTCGAGCCCGCGGTCGAGCAGGAGAAGGACGAGTTCTTGAAGAAAGGCCTGCAGTCGCTCGTCGACGGCGGTGAGCCCGAGGCGATCCGCTCCAGCATGGAGATCCAGCTCGACACCATGGAGCACTTCGATACTCAGGCGGCCAAGGTGTTCGAGTCCATGGGTATTTACTCCCCGACACTCGGCATCATCGGGGCAGTCATGGGACTCATGGCGGTGATGCAGAATCTCAACGACCCCTCCAAGCTCGGGCACGGCATCGCGGCCGCCTTCATCGCCACCATCTACGGCATCGCCTTCGCGAACCTGCTGTTTCTGCCGATGGGCAACAAGCTCAAATCGGTGATCCACGGCCAGACGCAGGTGCGCACCATGGTGATCGAGGGGCTCATCGCCATCGCGCAGGGTGAGAACCCGCGCAACATCGAGTCGAAGCTTCAGGGCTATTTCCACCACTAGCCCAAGGGCTAGGGTCGGCCGGCATGGCGCGCAAGAAAAAGCACGAGGAACATGCGAATCACGAGGCCTGGGCCATTCCCTACGGCGACCTCGTCACGCTCTTGTTCGCGTTGTTCACCGTCATGTACGCCATGTCCTCGGTCAACGAAGGCAAGTTCCGCGTGCTGTCCGATTCGCTGATCGCGGCATTCCACGGGGCACCGAAGACCTTGGAGCCGGTCAATATCGGCGAGAAGCAGTCGGGCAAGGGCGGTGATAAGCCTCTGGCCGGCATCACGCCCACCGTGCTCATGAAGATCAAGGAGCAGAAAGCCCCCGGGGAGGGCCGCTCGCCGCGCGATCCCGAGGTTGCCCAGCCGCCCGAGCCCGAGGCTGCGCCTGCGGCGCTCATTCGCATGGAGCGCGAGGTGCAGAACGCCATGCAGGGGCTGATCGACGCCAAGCTCGTGACGGTGCGGCGCGAGAGCTTGTGGCTCGAGATCGAGATCAACACCGACATCCTGTTCGGGAGCGGTGAGGGGGATTTCTCGCCCGCCGCCGTGACGGTGCTCGACAAGCTCGCCGATGTGCTCAAGCCTTTCCCGAATCCTGTCCGCGTCGAGGGGCACACCGACAATCGGCCGATCAAGACGAGTGCCTTCCCGTCCAACTGGGAGCTTTCGGCGGCGCGGGCGGCGAGCGTCGTGCACGAATTCACCAAGGACGGGATCGATCCGCTGCGTCTCGAGATCGTCGGCTTCGGTGAGTTCCACCCGCGTCAGGCCAACGACACGACCGAGGGGCGTAATGCCAACCGACGGGTCGCGATCCTGGTGCTCGAAGCCGTGGCCCCCGGCGATCCCGTGGTCGCGAGGACCCCCGCCCCGATTGCCCAGGACGCGACCCCGGGCGTCGCCGAGGCGGATGCGTCGGATGCCGCAAATCGGCTACTATGGCGCGTGCCGCCGGCGGAGCTCGCCAAGACCGTGCTGGTCAAGGATCACCCCGCTGCAGCAACGGCTGCGCCTGCGGGGGCAGCGGCGGTGAAGGAAACAGCAGGGCAGGCCGAGGCAGCGCCCGTGCCGGCGGAGGCCCCACCGAGCCAGTGAGCGCCGAGCCAATGAGGGAAATCACTCATGAGCGAAGTTGATCGGCTGAGCAACTCAGGTCTCTATCCGGCCTTGCCGATTGCGGACAAGAGCAGTCGCAAGGGTGGCTCGGGGGGAGGGGGACAGCCCGCCGCCGATGGCAAGAGGCCCGTCAAGCCGCCTCCTGAATCGCCGGCCGCCGAGACCCGCGACCCCGGGCGTCCGCCGAAATCGCTGATCGACGATTACGCCTGAAACGAGCGAGCGCCCGGCCGCCGCGCCGTGTCCGACGTCGCACACGATTGGATGATTTGCCGCCACCGGTTTTCCGCAACGGGCAAGAGCGCCGTGATCGCGGTGAACGCGACGCTCGCGCAGCGCCTGCGTTTCGCGGAGTATCCCTCCCACGTCTCGCTCGCCATCGAGGCCGCCGCGCATGCGCTCGACGCATCCGGCCGCATCAATGCGCACGAGAGCCAGCATCTTCTGCATCTGAGCCACGTGATTCGCGAGCACCTCGAGTGCGAGGATCAGCATTTGATGGTCATCGTGCACGGCGTGGGCGCGCGTACGCTCGAGTTCCATGCGCGCGACGGCGAGGCCATGGCGCGCCGATTGACGGCCTTGAAGCAAGAGAAGACCTGGGATCGCGCGTGGACCTTCGAGATCCGGTCCGATCCCGCCGGCAAACTATTCGAAGGATGGCGTAACATCGTCGAGGCTTCC
>Ga0302311_10005353_pt1 | contig 13572 bp, 10 predicted proteins | sample III_Palsa_N1_3_FD_200449 | JGI IMG/M metagenome (GOLD analysis project Ga0302311, IMG submission 200449) | Peat permafrost microbial communities from Stordalen Mire near Abisko, Sweden - III_Palsa_N1_3 | ecosystem: Environmental > Terrestrial > Soil > Palsa > Peat permafrost | place: Sweden... | reverse complement strand
CCGCGGTGGTGTTCGCGGCACTGATCGGCGCCATCCTCTGGAACCTGGTCACCTGGCTGCGCGGCATCCCGTCCAGCTCCTCGCACGCGCTCTACGGCGGCCTGATCGGCGCCACCGTGGTGGCCGTGGGCATGCACGGCGTGGACTTCGCCGTCGTCGTCACCAAGATCATCATCCCGGCGGTCGCCTCACCGATCGTCGCCGGCGTCGCCGCCTGGGGCGCCACCAGGCTCGCCTACCGGATCACCCGACGCAGCAGCGCCTCGGCCTCCGGCAAGGGCTTCAAGGCCGGCCAGATCGCCTCGGCCTCACTGGTCTCGCTGGCCCACGGCACCAACGACGCCCAGAAGACCATGGGCGTGATCACCCTGACCCTGGTCAGCGCCGGCGTGCTGGCCCCGCACTCGGCCCCGCCGCTCTGGGTGATCGTCGCCTCCGGCGCAGCCATCGCGGCCGGCACCTACCTCGGCGGCTGGCGGATCATCCAGACCCTCGGCAAGGGCATCACCACCATCGAGGCCCCGCAGGGCTTCGCCGCCCAGACCGCCTCCGCCACGGTCATCCTGACCTCCTCGCACATGGGCTACGGCCTGTCCACCACCCAGGTCTGCTCCGGCGGCATCCTCGGCGCGGGCAAGGGCGGCGGCACCGGCCAGGTCAACTGGTCGACCGCGCGCCGGATGACCTACGCCTGGTGCCTGACCCTGCCGGCCGCCGCCGCGCTGGGCGGCGCGGGCGCACTGCTGGCCGACCGGGGCACCTGGGGCGTGGTGCTGCTGGGCGCGCTCGGCGCCGCCGCCTCCGGCTGGATCTACCTGATCAACCGCCGCCGCCCGATCGACGCGAGCCATGTGGTCGACGGGGCCGCGGCCGACGGGAGCGCCCCGGCCACCCCACTGGCGGTCGTCCCGGCCCAGGCGCCGGCCCCGACCACCACCACCGCCGCCACCACGACCGCCGCGGCCTGAGCGCCCGCACCGGACCGGAGTCCCCACCATGACCATCAACTGGGCCGCCCTCGGCAGCACCTTCGGCGTCAGCGTCCTGATCACCCTCGTCGTCGCCGGTGCCTTCTGCCTCGGCATCGCCGCGCTCTCGCAGCGCGAGACGGCCGTCGCGGACGGCGCCGGCGGCAGCCTCCGCGGCGCGACCGCGCTGGTCGGCGTGGTGCTGTCGTTCGCCGCCTGCGCGGCGGCCGTCGGCTACGGCCTGTACCTGATCGCCGGCTGACCCACCAGCACAGGGGCCGCGCACCGGATCGTTCCGGTGCGCGGCCCCTCGCCGTCCGCCCCTGGTCCGGAGCCGCCCGGCTCAGGCCGCCCGGCCGCCGACCCCTTCGGCCTCGCGTCCGCCGCGCGGGCGGACGGCGGTGACCGCCAGCGTGATCGCCACGCCCACCACCGCCCAGACCGAGACCACGATCAGCGGCACCGCGATCCGGGTCCCGTCGAAGTAGGCGATCGACCGGGCGGCGCTGGTCGCCGCGCCGTTGGGCAGCCAGGGTCCGATCGCCCGCCAGAACGGCGGCATCAGCGGCGGCGGGTAGACGCCCCCCGCACTGGGGTTGCCGAGGACCACGAACAGCAGCACCGCCAGACCGATCCCGACGATGTCGAAGACGCACTGGAGCGCCATGGTGAAGGCGCCGACCGCGAAGACCAGCAACGTCCCCAGCCCCCAGAAGGGGAGGACGCCGCCCGGCAGCGCGTTCAGCACCGGGCCGACGATCACGATGCCGCCGATACCGGCGGCGATCGAGAAGAGCGCCAGCGTGCCCAGCCGGATGGCGGCCCGCTTCAGGTTGGCCGGGCGCGAGCCGGCGCTGATACCCAGGATCGAGGCGACCAGGTAGCCGCCCACGCACCAGCCGATGACCAGGTAGAAGGAGGACAGCCCCTCGGCGTCGCCGGAGGCCAGCGGGACGATGTCCTCGACCACCACCGTGCGGTGCTGCAGCGCCTCGACCCCGGTGATCACCTGCTGCACCGCCGTGGCCAGCGCCGGACCGGAGGCCTGGGCGACCAGCAGCCGGTCCCTGGTCCCGGCCGGGTCGAACACCAGCGCCGCGTAGTACTGCTGACCCTGGATCTGCCGGCGGGCCGTCGCCTCGTCGGCGACGGCGGTGGCGTGGAGGGTGTCCTTGGGCAGCGCGTTCAGCTGGCCGACCAGCTGCCCGGCCACCTCCTTGGGGGCGACCACCGCGATCGCCGCCCGGTGCGGATAGGGATGGTGCAGCGCCCCCACGTAGGAGACGATGAAGCCCAGCACCAGCGCCAGCACACCGAACACCAACAGCGTGGTGCGGACGCTCACCGCGTCCCGGAACTCCGATGCGAATCCCCGCTCGCGGCTGGTGCCGCTCAGTCCACTCGACATACTGACGATCCGTCCGCTCGCTACAGGTGTACAAATCAGACAATTCGTAACACCGTCGCGTCGCGCTACCCGTGTCCCACGCCGACCGAGGCCGGATCGTCCATGATCCGACGGATCGTCACCAGGGCCGCGCCCAGCAGCGGACCGCGGCGCCCCAGTACCGAGACCGACAGCGCGCCGTCCTGCCAGGGCCTGACCACCACCCGTTCCGACAGCTCCCGCCGCATCCCCGGCAGCAGCCACTCCCCCAGTTCGGCGTAGGCGCCGCCGAGTACCACCGCCGACGGGTCCACCAGGTTGACCGCCCCCGCCAGCGCCGTCCCCAGCGCCGTGCCCGCCCGCTCCAGTGCCGCCAGCACCCGCGGGTCACCGGCCGCGGCCCGCTCGGCGAGCACCCCGATCCGGTCCTCCCTCGGCGACACCTCGACCCCGGCCGCCGCCAGCACCGCCTCCTCGCCCGCGTACTGCTCCAGGCAGCCGCGCGCCCCGCAGGTGCAGGGGTGCCCCTCCGGGTGCACCGGGACGTGCCCCAGCTCTCCGGCGAAACCGCGCGCACCCCGGAACAGCCGGCCGCCGACCACCAGCGCGGCCCCGATACCGGCCCCCGCCGAGACATGGACGACGTCCTGCGCGCCGCCCTGCCACAGCTCGGCCAGCGCGCCCAGGTTGGCCTCGTTCTCCACCGTCAGCGGCAGCCCCAGCAGCGTCGACGGCAGCGCGACATCCCGCCAGCCCAGATTGGGGGCGTGCACCACGGCGCCGGACGCCGCGTCCACCAGGCCGGGGACGGCCAGAGCCGCCCCGACCACGCGCAGCCCGTGGCCCCGCGCCGCCCGGACGACCGTGTCCGCCAGCGCGTCCAGCTCGGCGAGGACGGGACCGGGCGCCCGCCCCCGGTTGTCGGCGGCGACCCGTGCCTGCGCCCTGACCTCCCCGCTGAGGTCGGTGACGCAGACCGCCAGGTGTTCGACCCCGACCTCCAGGCCGAGACCGGCCGGGCCCTCGCTGCTCAGGGTGAGCGCATTGCCCGGTCGGCCGACGCGCCCGCTCGGCGCCGGACCGAGCTCGACGACCACCCCGTCCCTGATCAACTCCACGACCAGGCTGGAGACCGCGGCGCGGGTCAGCCCGGTGCGGGCCGCGGCGTCGGCGCGCGACAGCGGGCCGTGCGCGGCGACCGCGCCCAGCACCCGCGCCAGGTTCTGGCGGCGCATGCCCTGCTGGGAGGCAGGGCCGCGGTCGTCACTGCCGATCATGGAACCCCTCGGTACTCGGACGGTCTTCCGGACCGCTGCAGGGTATCGGCGATCCGTATTCGAGCACCCGGTGTGAGCCCGCTGTGAGCTTGCCGATAGCATCCCAGCGAACTTGCAGCAAAGTCACATTGTCATTTCGTATGCCTTCTGCCGAGAGGCCGACCAGCACCCATGCCGCCCCGCCTCTCCGTGGTCGTGCCCTTCTACAATGTCGAGCTCTACCTGCGGGAATGCCTCGCCTCCCTGGCAGAGCAGAGCTTCACCGACCTCGACGTGGTGATGGTCGACGACGGTTCATCGGACACCAGTGCGTCGATAGCCGCCGAATTCGAGGCGGCGGATCCCCGGTTCCGCCTGATCCGGCAGGTGAACAAGGGCCTCGGGGCCGCTCGCAACACCGGGGCCGGGAACATCTCCCCCGACAGCGAGTACCTCGCCTTCGTCGACGGCGACGACCTGCTCCCCGCCGACGCCTACGCCTCCCTGGTCGACAGCCTGGACAGCACCGGCTCGGACCTGGCCAGCGGCAATGTGCAGATGTTCCGCTCCACCGGGGCCCACCCCTCGCCGATGCACAAGAAGGCGTTCGCCACCACCAGGCTGAAGACCCACATCAGCCGGGACCGGGTGCTGATCAGCGACCGCACCGCCTGGAACAAGGTCTTCCGGCGCTCCTTCTGGGACACCCACGCCTTCGCCTTCCCCGAGGGCGTGCTCTACGAGGACGCCCCGGTCACCGTCCCCGCACACTTCATGGCGTCCTCGGCCGACGTGCTGAACCGCCCCGTGTACTACTGGCGCCAGCGCGAGGCCGGTGCGCCCTCGATCACCCAGGACCGCACCAACCCGGTCGGCCTGCGCGACCGGATGGCCGCCATCGACGGCGTCAGCCGGTTCCTGGCCGAGCGCCCCGAGTTCGCCCAGCAGCGGGACTGGTACGACGAGACCGCGCTGACCACCGAGATCCCGCTGTACTTCGATGTGCTGGGAGATCTTCCTGGACTCGGTCGCCGACTACACCAGCCGGGTCTCACCGCAGGTCATCGCCCAACTCCCGGTCCCCATGCGGCTGATGCTCCACCTCACCGGCGAGCGCCGGCTCACCGGACTGCTCGCGCTGAAGGAGTTCCAGCGCGAGAACCACGACTCCCTGCCCACCAGGCGCCGTCGTCTGAACCACTACGCCGACTACCCCTTCCTGCGGCGGAGCGGGATCCCGGACAGTGTGCTGCTGCTGGGCCCCGAACTCCCGCTGCGGACCCGGGTCGACGAGGTCGGCTGGAAGGGCGGCACCCTGCGGGTGGCCGGCCACGCCTACATCCGCAACCTGCCCCCGTCCAGGCGCCGCCGAGATCTCAAGGTGGCGATGCTGCGCGGCAAGGGCAGGCGGCCGCTGGTGGTTCCCGCCAGGACCGTCTTCCGCCCCGAAGCGACCGCGGCGACCGGTCAGACCCTGCACGACTACGACTGGTCCGGATTCGAATTCACCCTGGACACCGACCGCCTGAAGACCGGCGGCCGGTGGGTCGACGGCGTCTGGAAGCTGACCATCGGCGTCCTCGGCTCCGGCGGCACGCTGCGCCGCAGCCGGATCAAGGTCGGCGGCAGCAGCCTCCATCTGCCGGCGCTCCATGTGGACGAGGGCATCCGGATCGTCCCCGTCGTCTCGGACGACCACCTCGACCTGCGGGTGGAGACCATGGCCGCATGGCTGACCGGGCACCGGCAGCTGGACGGCGCCGTGGAACTGAGCGGCGAACTGCGCAGCGAGGCCCCTGCCGAGGGCGCCACCGGGACGCTGCGGCTGCTGGCCGGACCGTCGGGCAGGGCCGGAAAGGCCGACACGGGAACGGTCGGCTTCAGCGCCGGAGCCGAGGGCCGCACCCGGTTCACCGCGCTGCTCGACCAGGACACCTGGGCCGCCGACCGGGACGCCGAGCCCCGGTCGGTGCAGCTGGTGCTGCCCGGCGGCAGGGCGCTGGACCTCGCCGTGGACAGTCGGCTCCCCGCCGTCAGCGTCCAGTACCCGTGGGCGGACGCCGCCCTGTGCCTCAGCACCGGTGCCGACGGACAGTTGACGGTCTGCCGGCGCGCGACGCAGGCCGTCGCCGACCGGGTCGAATGGACCGGCCCCGACCTGCTGACCATTGAGGGGACCTACCCGGTGCCCGGCACGCCGCCGATGGAGCTGGTGCTGCGGAACACCAAGCAGGCCGAGGAGTACGCCTTCCCGGTGGAGGCGGACGGGCAGCGGTTCCGGGCCGAGTTCCCGCCCGCCCCGCGCCCGGTGTCCCACGGATCGCTCCCCCTGCGCCAGGGCCAGTGGCAGGTGCTGCTGCGCCCGGTCGGCGCGGCCGGCACCGAGGGGTTCCCGCTGGTCCGGGTCGCCCCGCAGCTCCACGGCGCGTTCCCGGCCGAGGCCACGGTGCGCGGCAAGCGCTGCACCGTCAGCCGGCGGCTCCACGACCAGCTGCTGATCGAGACCCACTCCGACCAGCTGCCCTCCGAGCAGGGCGCCTACCGCCAGCGCGAGTGGCGCACCCGCCGCTACCCCGCCGCCCGGCGGGAGCCGCTGCGCGAGGCGGTGCTCTACGACGCCTTCTCCGGGCGGCAGTTCTCCGACTCCCCGCGCGCGATACACCGGGAGCTGCTCCGCCGCGACAGCACGCTGGAGCACCTGGTGGTGGTCCGCGACCACCAGGTCGAGCTGCCCGAGGGCGTCACCCCGGTCCGCTTGGCCGGGCCCGAGTGGTACGACGCGCTCGCCCGCTGCCGCTACATCGTGACCAACACCCATCAGCCCTCCTGGCTGGAGCGGCGTCCCGGCCAGGTCATCGTGCAGACCTGGCACGGCACTCCGCTGAAGAGGATCGGCCACGACCTCGGCGGCACCCAGCCCGCCGACCGGCAGTACCTGGCCAGGCTGGCGGCGGAGACCCCGCAGTGGTCGTTCCTGCTCTCCCCCAACCGCGCCTCCACGCCGATCCTCCAGCAGGCCCTGGACTACCGGGGGGAGATCCTGGAGTCCGGCTGCCCGCGCAACGACCTCCTCTTCGCGCCCCCGGCCGAGCGGCAGCAGCGGGCAGCCGAGGTGCGCGAGCGGCTCGGCCTCCCCGAGGGCAAGAAGGTCGTGCTCTACGCGCCCACCTGGCGCGACGACCGGTCCTACGGTGCCGGGCGCTGTGCGTTCGACTTCCATATCGACGCGGCGAAGGCGGCGGCCGAGCTGGGCGACGACCATGTGCTGCTGGTCAGGAAACACCCCCATGTCGTGGACACCCTCGCCGACCACGGCGACGGCTTCGTCATGGACGTCAGCTCCTACCCGGAGCTGTCCGAGCTGTTCTTGGTCACCGACGTCCTGGTCAGCGACTACTCCTCGCTGATCGTCGACTTCGCCCACACCGGTCGGCCGATGGTCTTCCTGACCTACGACCTGGCGCACTACCGGGACACCCTGCGCGGCTTCTCCTTCGACTTCGAGAAGTACGCGCCGGGGCCACTGGTCGCGACCTCGGCCGACCTGGTCGCCGCGATCCGCGACCTGGACCGGGTGTCGGCGGAGTACGCCGAGGCGTACGAGGAGTTCCGCGGGAAGTTCTGCGACCTGGACGACGGCGGCGCGGCCGGCAGGGTCGTCGACCGGATGCTCGCCCCCTGACGGCGCCGCCCCCGGGTCAGAACCTGGGGGCCCGGCGCTCCAGGAACGCGGCCAGCCCCTCGGCGACGTCCGGCGCGGTGCGCGACGCCCGCTCCCACACCGCCACCGCCGCCTGCGGGTCGCGGCCCTCGCCGACCGCCGCGACCACGTCCTTCACCGCGCCCTGCGTCTGCGCGGACCGCGACGCCAGCGTCCGCGCGAACTCCAGGGCCCGCGCCTCCACGTCCTCGGCCACCTCCTCCACCAGGCCGAACACCAGCGCCTGCGCGGCCGTCACCAGCTCGCCGGAGAACAGCAGGTACTTCGCCCGCGCCGGTCCGAGCAGCCGCGCCAGCCGCGCCGTGGGCACCGCCGGGTAGACGATGCCGAGCTTCGCCGGGGTGATCCCCAACCGGGCGTCCGGCGCGGCGAAGCGCAGGTCGCAGGCCACGGCGAGCTGGCAGCCGCCGCCCACGCACGCACCCCTGACCACCGCGACCGTCGGATGCGGGAACTCCGCCAGCGCCTCCTCCGCCACCACATTGACGGCGTGGTAGGCGTCGGCGGTGCCCGGGTCCGCGTAGACGTCGCGCAGCTCGGAGATGTCCGCGCCCGCGCTGAAGGCCCCGCCCGCCCCGGTCACCAGCAGTACCCTCAGGCCCGGCTCCTGCGCCAGCTGCCGCAGCAGTTCCGGCAGTGCCGCCCACATCGCCGCGGTGAGCGCATTGCGCTTCTCCGGACGGTCGAGCGTCAACACGGCGACACCGTCGTCACCCAACCCGACCCTCAGTCCGGGCACCCCGTACGCCAACTCCTTGCGGCCCTCGTGCACCGTCTCCCACCCTCTCGTCACACATGTCGACCGCAACTGTACGGGTCCCCCGAATGCGTGCTCACCGTGCGTCGTTCTCTGATCACTCTAGAGTTCATACGGTGACCCCTTTCGACCGCCGCGGACTGTTGCGGCTGGCGGCCCTCGGCGCAGCCGGAACCCTCACCTCGGCCTGCGCGGCCGCCGGCGCGCCCACTCCCGCCACGGCCACGCCCTCCGCCGCAGGGTCTGCCGCGGGCGGCTCCGCCCCCGCGCCCGCGGCGGACGCACTCCCCCGGCTCGCGTCCGGACTGCCGTTCGAGATCGCCGGCGGACCGCGCACCCGTGCCGCCGTCGCCCTCACCTTCCACGGCCAGGGCGACCCGAGGATCGCCGAGGCGCTGCTCGCCGAGGCGGCCCGCGCCGACGCCCGCCTCACGGTGATGGCCGTCGGCAGCTGGCTGGACGAGCAGCCCGCGATGGCCTCCCGCATCCTCGACGGCGGCCATGAACTGGGCAACCACACCCAGAACCACCGCGCCATCTCCACCATGAGCGCGGACCGGGCCTACCAGGAGATCGCCCGCTGCGCCCAGCGCCTCAAGCAGCTGACCGGCAGCCAGGGGCGCTGGTTCCGCCCCTCCCAGGCTGCCGACTGCACTCCCACCGTTGCCGCGCAGGCCCGCCGGGCGGGGTACGCCCACTGCCTCGGCTACGACCTGGACTCGCTCGACTACACCGACCCCGGCGCCGAGGCCGTGACCCGCACCGTGCTGGCAGCGGTCCGACCGGGGTCGGTGGTCAGCATGCACTTCGGGCACACCGGCACCGTCGCCGCGCTGCCCGCCATCCTCGACGGCCTGCACCGGCGCGGACTCCGCGCGGTCACAACCTCGGAGCTGCTCAGCTGATGCCCTCCTCCCGCGTCTCCGCCTCCGCCTCCGCTTCCGCTTCCTCCTCGGCCTCCACGGTCACGGTCCTGTCCCGCCGCCGGCTGCTCCCGCTGTCGGCGCTCGCCGCGCTCGCGGGCGGCAGCCTGCTGCTGGCGTCGGCCTGCGGAGCCCCGTCCAGGAGTCAGACGGGGCAGGAGCTGGACGCGCGGGCGTCCTCCCCCGCCGGGCGCACCACCGCGGCACTCGGCCTGGGCGCCCTGCTCCCGGGGATGCCGCCGCCACTCTCCGCCACCGACCTCTACGCCGCCGACCGCCCGGATGCACTCTCACCGGTCGTGCGCGGCTTCCCGGCCCGGATCTACGTCCCCAACACCCTCTCCGACACCGTCTCGGTGATCGACCCGGCCACCTACAAGGTCATCGAGACCTTCCCGGTCGGCCACGAGCCCCAGCACGTGGTGCCCTCCTGGGACCTGAAGACCCTCTGGGTCAACGACGACCTCGGCAACGACCTCACCCCGCTCGACCCGGCCACCGGCCTGCCGGGCAGGCCCGTCGACGTCCACGACCCCTACAACCTCTACTTCACCCCGGACGGCAGGTACGCCGTGGTGATGGCGTCCAACGACCACGCCCTGGTCTTCCGGGACGCGCACACGATGAAGGTCGTGAAATCCGTCCCCTCCCAGTGCGAGGGCGTCAACCACGCCGACTTCTCGCCGAACGGCCGGTACTTCATCGTCTCCTGCGAGTTCTCCGGCGACCTGCTCAAGGTGGACACCGAGACCATGCGGATCGTCGCCAAGCAGCGGCTCCCCTACCCGGGATCGATGCCGCAGGACGTCAAGATCTCCCCGGACGGCAAGGTCTGGTACGTCGCCGACATGGTGGCCAACGGGGTGTGGGAGCTGAACGGCGACACCTTCGCCACCCCCACCCTGCTGAAGACCGGCGCGGGCGCGCACGGGCTCTATGTCAGCAGGGACTCCAAGGACCTCTACATCTCCAACCGGGGCGAGGGCTCCGTCTCCGTGCTGGACTTCGCCACCGGGCAGCTCGTCCACAAGTGGCGGATCCCCGGCGGCGGAAGCCCGGACATGGGCGGGGTCTCCGCCGACGGCAAGGTGCTCTGGCTCTCCGGCCGCTACAACTCCGAGGTCTACGCCATGTCCACGGAGGACGGCCACCTGATCGCCCGCATCCCCGTCGGCAACGGCCCCCACGGCCTCTGCGTCTACCCCCAGCCGGGCCGCTACTCCCTCGGCCACACGGGAGTCTTCCGCTAGTGCTCCATCTCGGCGCGCGCGGCCGCGATCTCCTCGGCCGAGATGGTGAGCGTCTCGGCCGGGTCGGGGCGGGGTTCCAGGTCGGTGCGGCCGGCCGCGTCGCTCAGCTTGATCATCAACGCCACCATGATCCAGTTCGCCACCATCGACGAACCACCCTGCGCCAGGAAGGGCAGCGCCTTCCCGGTCTCCGGGATCAACCCGATGACACCGCCGACCACCACGAACACCTGCAGGATCAGCGCCGCGCCGAGGCCACCGGCCATCAGCTTGCCGAAGGGGTCGGTCAGCCGGACCGAGGACCGGAAGCTCCGCTCCGCCAGCAGCACGTACAGCATGATGATCACCATCACGCCGGAGGTGCCCAGCTCCTCGCCGAACGTCGCCAGAATCCAGTCGCTGCGGTCCGCGAACCCGATCAGCCACGGCTGCCCCTGCCCCAGCCCGGTCCCGAAGAACCCCCCGTGCCCCAGCGCGAACAGCGCCTGGGCCTGCTGGTCCGAGGTTCCGTTCTTGAACGCGTCCATGGGGTGCAGCCAGCCGGTGATCCGGCCCTGGACGTTCGCCGACGTGGACCCGACGACATAGGCGCCTGCGGCCGCCATCCCCGTACCGAGGACCACCCATCCGGTGCGCTCGGTCGCCATGTACAGCATGATGATGAAGATGCCGAAAACGATCAGCGAGGTCCCCAGGTCGACCTCGAAGATCAGCACCAGCAGACTGACCACCCAGACCGCGATGATCGGGCCCAGGTTCCGGCCCCGCGGGAAGCTGATGCCCCAGACCTTTCGCCCGACCAGCGCCAGCGCGTCACGGTTGGCCATCAGATAACCGGCAAAGAAGATCACCAATGAGATCTTGGTGAACTCGTCCGGCTCGATGGTCTGGCTGCCGATGTAGATCCAGCGCTTGGCGCCGTTCTGGGCGGGGAAGAAGGCCGGCGCCATCAGCAGCACCAACGACCCGGCCATAAGGATGTAGGTGTAACCCTGGAGCACCCGGTGGTGCTTGATCACGATGATGACACCGGCGAACACCACCACGCCGATGACCAGCCACTGGATCTGCCCCCCGATCAGCGGCGCCCGGTAACCGGGCGGAGCGTCCACCGCGTCCGAGATGTCCAGCCGGTGGATCATCATCAGCCCGAGGCCGCTGAGCAGCACCGTGATCGGCAGGATCAGCGGGTCGGCGTAGGCCGCCCACCGCCGCACGATCAGGTGCGCCACCAGCGCCAGCGCCGACAGCGCGCCGATCTGCAGGGCGAAGCCGCTGGGCATCTTGTCCGTGAGAGCCAGCACCGCCTCGGCGTCACCGAACGCGGGGATCGCGATGGCGAACACCAACAGCAGCAGCTCAAGGTTGCGCTTTCGGCTGCTGCCGGGTCCCGGACCCCGCGTCGCTGCTCCTCGTGCGCCCATTGCCCGATTCCACCCGCCCACGTCGCCATCAGAACCGTCGCATTCTCGCAGGTCCCGTCCCCTCCCAGGACAGCCCCCTCACCGCAACGGTTCCCAGCGGAGAAGCGCGGCGCTTCTGCCCCAATGAAACAGGGCAACTGTCGACGGAGGCATCGAGGCTGTGTCCCACAGGGTGACCTGGCCTCCCCAGTCCATGCGTTTCACCAGAGCAAGGCTCCTGAAGCACGGTTCGCCGAGCGGCACACTGCTGTCCTCGCCACCCCCTATCCACGCCCGGCCCGACGCATGGACCTACGCCCAACCGCACCAACACAGGGACGGCGCGACGCCACTCCGCCTAACACCACACACCCAATCATCACTGCGGGCAACCGCCTTGTAGAGAAAGCTACCCGTCACAGCAGCCGCACCCCCGACCCCGTGGGACGGTGCAACTAGCCTCGCGCTTTCACGAGTGGGTCTGTCCGGGTCTTGATCAAATAAACGGAGAGTGCTTCTGCCGAGTAGCCGGGAGGGATCTCACCTCCCGGCTCTCACAGAACCGTGCGTAAAAGTCGCCCCTTACACGGCTCTTGTCGCTCTGATCATCAGACCAGTACGGCGCTCGTAGTCAGCCGCCAGTGCGCGAACATGCGGGGGTATCGCTTCGCGATCTCCTGCATCTTCGCGATGGCCTTCCGCTTGGCCGCGAGCCGCTTGTACTTCTGGCGGATCCAACGCACCAGGTAGGCGTTGATGCGCATCAGGAATCCATCCAACTCCCACGGCCGGTACCGGCCGTAGTAGTTGATCCAGCCCGCCACCACAGGATTGATCCTGCGGGCGAGCTCATGGAAGGACAGGTCGGAGCGGTTGCGCAGGAGCCGGCGCCGGGCCTTCCACTCGGGGTCGGTGGCCCGCCCGCGCCGACCGCGCAAGCGGGCGGTGGTGCGACGGCGGACGAGGTCCAGCATCTTGTCCGCGAGCTGGACCACGTGGAAGTGGTCCACGACCACGGTGGCGTGCGGGAGGCCGGTGCGGACGGCGGCGCGGTAGCTGGCGGACATGTCGATGGCGACGTAGCGGATCTGCTTGCGCCACTGGAGCGGGGTGGTGGTCAGCCAGGCCAGGACGTCGCTGGGGGCACGGCCCTCGACCTGCCCGAGCAGGCCCTGGACGCCGAACGCGTCGACGAAGCCGGTGTGCCACTGGTCCGCCAACCGCTCCCAGCGGTGTGTGTCCGGGTCATGCCGCCACTGGGTGCGCCCGCGCCGGGTCTCGTCGATGCCCAGCACCTCGACCGGTTCCAGTGCGGCTGTCGTCACCTCGGTTCCGGCGGTGCGGAAGGCCTCCATGACGGTGGGCCAGGACAGGTGCAGGTCACGGGCAGCCTGGATGACCTTGGATCCGGCGTCGCAGACCCGCCGCCCGGCCGCGGCGTGTAGGCGCCGGGTGATCCACGCCCGCGCGGGGACCTGGCGGACCTGCTCGGTGAACGACGTCGTCGGACACAGCGGCTCGCGGCAGTACCAGCGCCGCTTGCGCCAGACCAGCTCCAGCCCGCGCTCGCCGTGGGCCAGATCCCGGGGCCGGGTCGGGTCCCCTTCACCCGCGCAGCAAGGACCCCGCACCCCGGACAGGCCCGCGCACTGTCCTCGGCCGTGACCAGGTGCACCCGCCGGGTGCCGTCCTCCAACCGCTCCACCGAAGCGACGGCCAGGCCGTCCAGGTCGAGCAGCAACGTCGTAAAATGATCCATGCCCGTGGTCCGTGATGATCTGGTTGCGTAGAGAACATCCATGATCACCGCTGGCCACGGGCACCTCACACCCGGGGCATCAACCACAAAGACCTGCACCTGTAGTGACGGGTGGTCAGCCTACGAGACGCCCGCACCGCTCAACTTC
>Ga0302311_10005351_pt1 | contig 13574 bp, 12 predicted proteins | sample III_Palsa_N1_3_FD_200449 | JGI IMG/M metagenome (GOLD analysis project Ga0302311, IMG submission 200449) | Peat permafrost microbial communities from Stordalen Mire near Abisko, Sweden - III_Palsa_N1_3 | ecosystem: Environmental > Terrestrial > Soil > Palsa > Peat permafrost | place: Sweden... | reverse complement strand
TGCCGCTGATCTGCGTGACCTTGGCGATCAGGCCGTCCGGGGTGGCCCGGCCGATGCCGACGACGATGATGTCGCCGACCTCGATCGAGACCGGCGCGCTGAGCGAGATCGTCATGGCCGTCCCGGTGGTCGTCACCGCCGCGATATCGGCGGCGGCCACCGGCCTGGTGGTCGCGGGGATCACCGCCGCCGCCGCCGTGGCCGTGGCCGACGTCGGGTTCGGGTGCGCCGCAGTCCTCGTGCGCGCAGCCGCGCTCGCCGCGCCGGGCACCGCCGCCAGCGCAATGAGTACGACTCCGGCCGACACGGCGAACGCAATACGGCTCAACGTATTTCACCATCCAACCACGAAATAGACGGAAAAGAGGATTACCCGGACACAGTAACTGACCTGGCGAAACTCCCTCTATCGCCGCGCCCTGCGCCCTAGTGTGGAGGCAGTCGGAGCCGTTAGCCAATTCGTCAGGGAATCCAAGACTTGCGAAACCGCGGATTGATTCGCCTCGTCCCTCAATTGCGCGCCGCGGCGGGCGCGATCGCGCTGGCCCTGCCGATCGCGGTGGTCGCCAGCTCGAGCGTCTCGGCCGGGGTCAACCTGGTCGTCAACCCCGGCCTGGCGCAGTCGGGGGCCGGTTTCCCCGCGTGCTGGAGCAAGTCGGCGACGGGAACCCTCGGCGCCTCTTTCGGCACCACCAGCGAGGCGTACTCGGGCTCCACCGCGGTCCGGCTGTCGGTCTCCCGCTACACCAGCGGCGAGGCGCTGGCGATGATCACCGAGAACCCGGCGTGCGCGCCCGCGGTCTCGGCCGGGCGCCAGTACAACCTGGGCGTCTACTACATGTCGAGCAGCCCGGACGCGGTGATCGAGGTCTACCGGCACGACGTGAAGACCGGCTGGCAGTTCTGGATGGACCTGCGGAGCCTGCCCGCCGCGGGCAGCTACCGGGAGGCGTCGGTGCGGACGCCCGCGATCCCGGCCGGCACGACCCAGATCTCCTTCGGCGTCGCGCTCTACGGCCGGGGCACGCTCATCACCGACGACTACTCGATGACCGACGCGACGGTGGCGGCCAGCGCGGTGACCTGCACGGCCGGCGTGGCCTGCGCCAAGGGGGTATGGCAGGTGCTGCCGTTCCCCTCGCCGGTGCGGGCCATCCACACCGTGCTGATGTACAACGGCAAGGTCCTGTTCGTGGCGGGGTCGGGCAACGACCCGAGCGAGTTCGCGGCCGGGACCTTCGAGTCGGCGGTCTACGACCCGGTCACGGGCAAGTTCCAGGTCATACCGACGCCCGACGACTTCTTCTGCGCCGGGCACGTCCAGCTGGCGGACGGCAACGTGCTGGTCCTCGGCGGCAACAAGGCCTACCAGGTCCCGGCGTCGGGGAAGAACCCCGGCCACAACTACTACGGCCTGGACACGTCCTACATCTTCGATCCGCTGACGGACAAGTACGTCAAGGAGAACGACCTCAACGAGGGGCACTGGTACCCGTCGGCGACCGAGCTCGGCAACGGCGACGTCATCTCCTACGGCGGGCTCAACCAGGTGGGCCAGGCCGCCACCGACATCGAGTACTTCAGGTACGACAAGTCCCCGGCCGACTCCACCCCCGACAGCGGCACGGACGGGAAGTGGCTGCCCGCGGGCGACATCAACGGCGACAACCCGGGCAACACCAACTACACCGGCTTCTGGGGCCTGTACCCGGCGATGATCCTGACCCAGAACGGCGAGCTGTTCTACACCGGCAGCCACGCGTTCGGGAACAACGAGACACCGGTCGGCGAGGCCGGGACCAAGAGGGGCAAGGGCGGCGCCGGGTTCCTCAACATCGCCGCCATCCTCAAGCCCGGCCCCGGGACCGACCGGGCCACGCCGGTCGACGGCCTGCAGGACACCCCGGGCGGCCCGGCCGGCGCGGACATGACCGACCAGTCGATGTCCGTGCTGCTCCCGCCGGCCCAGACCCAGCGGGTGTTCCTGGCGGGCGGCGGGAACATCAACAACCTCAAGCCCGGCACCCGGCTGACCGACCTGATCAACCTCAACTCGGCCGACCCCGTCTACCGGGCCGGGCCGTTGCTGCCGCGGGGCGCCCTGTCCGGCGGGCAGCCGGAGCCGGCCGCCGACGGCAAGATGTACGTCTCGATGGTGCTGCTGCCGAACGGCAACGTCTTCGAGACCGGCGGCGGCCTCGTCAACCGGGAGGACCCCGTCTACGAGGCGTCCATGATCAGCACGCAGGCGCTCGAGGCGGGCGACCCGGCCGCCCGGGTGTACACCGAGATGGCGGTCGACCCGGTGCCGCGCACGTACCACTCGCAGTCGTTCCTGCTGCCCGACGGGCGCGTCATCTCGATCGGCGACAACCCGGGCGACGGCTCCTTCAACATGCAGATATCGGTCTACTCGCCGCCGTACCTGTTCGACGGCGCCCGTCCCGTGATCGACAGCGTGGCGAGCGAGACCAACTGGACCTACGGCCACGGCTACCCGATCAGGACCAGCGCGCCGATCACGTCGGCCGAGCTGATCAGGCCGGCCGCGGTCACCCACCAGTCGGACCCGAACCAGCGCTACGTCGCGCTGCCGATCAGCGGGGCCGGGGACGCGGTCAGCCTGAACCTGACCAGCAGCCCCGACACCGCCCCGCCGGGCTGGTACATGCTGTTCGTCACCGACGGGAAGAACGTCCCGTCGGTCGCCAAATGGGTCCACGTCGGCTGAGCAGGGGGAGACCGAATGAGCGTGACCACCAGGGCGGGCCGGGCCCTCGCCGCCATCCGGCGTCACCCGGCCCGCACCGCCGCGGTGTGCGCTCCGCTGCTCGCGGCGGGCATCCTCGGCGGTTCGACGATCGCCTCGGCCGCCCCGGCCCCGACGCTCGCGGTTCCGCCGGCCGCGCTGCACGCGGGGCCGGCCCCGCACGTGCTGCTGTTCGGCAACGACCGGCGGACGCCGACGCCGACGCCGACCGTGACAGTGACCGCGCCGGTGCTGGACTGGCACGTGACCGGCTGCGATTCCGACTACGGGACGGCCGGCCAGTGCGTGCCGTGGACGATCCCGGGCTCGTCGTCGCGGGCGAGATGCGCCTGGCTGAGGTCGAATGGCTTCGGGCCGCTGCCCGTGGCCGGGACCAACCGCCAGGGCCTGATGGAGAACGGGCGGGGCTATGTCTGCGCGTCGGGAACGTGACCCGGTGGCCCCGCTGACGCGCTCACGCCGCCGACCGGCCCGGCTGCTGGCCGCGTCCGCGGCGGCGGCCCTGGCGGTCGCCGCCGCGGCCGGCTGCGCCAGTTCCACCGCCGCGACCCGCGCGAGCAACGGCAGCCCGGGCATGGTGCTGATCAACACCAGCCAGTACGACGGCAACATCATCACGCCGGTGGTCAAGCCGTCGGGCACGCTCACCGCCGATGACGGCAGGTCCTTCAACCTGCGGGCCGACACCAGGGGCATCGTCACGCTGCTCTACTTCGGCTACACCCATTGCCCGGATCTGTGCCCGCTCACCATGTCCAACACGTCGGTGGCGATGCGGATGCTGCCCAGGGCGGACCAGGCCAAGATCCGGGTGCTGTTCGTGTCGGTCGACCCTGGCCGCGACACGCTGCCCCGGCTGCGGTCCTGGCTCGGCGGCTTCGACCCGGCGTTCATCGGGCTGCGCGGCCCGCTGCCGGAGGTCGAGGCGTTCGAGCGGCAGACCGGCCTGCCGCTCGGCCCGGTCTACCAGGATTCTGCCGGCTACGTGCAGCTTGATCACGCGACCGAAATGTTCGCGTACAGTACCAATAACGTCGCGCACGAGGCCTTCTTCCCGTCCACGCCGCCCGCCGAGATGGCGCACGACCTGAAGCTTCTGGTCGCTGGCGGAGTTCCCTCCTAAGCTCCTGGTCACCGGTCACCACCCCTGACCGGTGACCAGGTTTTTTTCTGAGCCGGCAGCTCTCACGCCTGTTCCCAGCTGCGGTGTCGCTGGGATACGGTCTTCAGGACATGGGCGGGTCTACGGTTTGGGGGGATTTAATGCTGGCGCCGGGCGGCTGGGTGACGGTGGGCATCGACAATGGGGGCACGGCGAACAACGGGACCGTCCTCGACGACCGCGGCCGGTTTCTCGTGGACACGATGGCGGAGCTGCCCAGCCTGGTCCGCGAGGGGCCCGACAAGGCGATCACGGCCCTGGTTGACTCCTTTGACAAGGTGCTCGCGATGACCTCGGTGCCGAGGGAGCGGGTCGCCGCGGTCGGCCTTGACACGCCCGGCCCGGCCAGCGCCACCGGTGTCCTGATGACCGGCGGCGCGACCAACTTCGGCCACCCGGACTGGTCCAGGTTCGATATCAGGGGCGCCCTCGAGGCCCGGCTCGGCATCCCGGTTGTCTACAACAACGACGGCAACGCGGCCGCCCTGTACGCCCATCACGTGCGGCACGGGGCTAACGCCGCCGCTCGCGGGTCGGTCTCCGTCATCGTCGGCACCGGATGCGGCGGCGGAGTGGTGCACGCGGGCCGGGTCATCACCGGCGCGGCGGGGATGGCGGGCGAATTGGGGCACATGATGATCCCGCTTGAGGGGCTGCTCGAGGAGGGCCAGACGCTGCCGTCGTGCAACTGCGGTCAGTTCGGCGACGCTGAGTCGGTCGCCTCGCTGACCGGGATCACCCGCAACCTGCTGCCGTACTGGCTGACCAGGTTCCCCGGTCACGAGCTGGCCGAGGTGGAGATCGGCCGGGCGGCCAAGCTGGTGCGCGGCTACGCCGAACGGGGCGACGCGATGGCCCTGGAGATCTTCCGGCAGCAGGCGATGGCGATCGGCCGGGTCTTCTCCATCGCCGCCAAGTTCACCGACCCGGACACCTACTTCGTCGGCGGCGGCGTGATCGAGGCGGCCCCGCACTTCCGCGACTGGTTCGTCGACACCGTCAAGGAGAACACGGTGTTCTACGTCGAGCAGGCCGAGATCGCGGAGATTACGCTGGTCCCTGACCTGGACATGGCCGGCGCGCGAGGCTCCGCAATCGCTGCCAAGGAGTGGGCGGAGACGCGCTTATTAGTCGTCGCCGGTGCCCGGGTCCTTGAAGATCAGCCCGCAGACCTCGAGGTAGAGCTGCTCCGGGTAGGGCAGGTGGTCTATCTTGCGAAGCGCCTGATCCTGGCCCGCCGACTCGACAATGAACGTGCCGTAACCCAGCAGCCGTCCCATCGCCGAGCGCTCGAAGCGCATATCGGTGACTTTTGTGAGCGGCATCATGTTGACAGATTTCCTGATGACACCTGTGGCGAGCAGTAGGCGCTGCGAAGTTACCACGAAGTAATCTTCTAGCCATACGTAGATCGCGTAAAGCAGCCTGATCAGGAGAATGAGCCAGGCCAGCCAGATGACTAGCAGGACGGCGCCGTCGAGGCGGGTGATGGTGGAGAGCAAGCCGGCCACCGCAAGCCCGGCGAGGGCGAAGGCGACCGGCTTGATCAGCACCGCAGGGTGGAACCGAACGGTGATCACCCGGCGCTCGTGCGGCAGGAGGACCCGGTAGATACTGGCCGGGACTGTCTCGTTCGGTACGACCCTAATACCCATTGCTAATGCCCGCTCCCGGCGTCAGATCGACGCCACGAAATTCGAGAGACCGTGCGCAGCGCTGCTGAGCAGCGTCCCGATGTTATGCACCAGATGCGCGGCACTCGTCGGCTGCTGGATCACCCACCATACGACAAATGCGATGGCCACATAGGTGAGGATCTTGCTGAGTTTCACTGCCGCCTCCCTGGAAGCGCAGAGTTCTCCATCGTGCCAGTTCCTTAATAGTAGACCGAAACGCAGCTTGGGTGGGGGACCACCAAGCAGGTGCGGCTCTGGCCATGCCGTCCTACCGCGTCCAATTATGCCCGCATCTGGCGCGCGCTACGCATGACCCGGAACGGGAATACGCCGCCCTGCGCCCAGTCTGCCCCGACCTGCGGAGAAGCGGAAGAAGCCACGCCGGGGGGCCGGAGACGACTCAGCTTGGTCACCATCACCCCCGTCGATCTGACAACCTTCCTCCCGGCAAGGCATGCTTGGACCATGGCGATGCCTGAGGTGAGCGAGACTGATTTTGCGATCGTCGTCTTCCGCGAGGACGACGGGTGGAATGCCGACGTCCTGCCGGTGGCGGTGACCGATGACCTGAACGGGTTCATCCGGGCGCTGCGCCAGCAGCCGAGTCTCGCGGGCACGATAGGACTCGCCGGGATCGACGACTACTTCTTCGTGGCCGTCCGGATGATCGGCAACCAGGTCTCGGTCCTGCTCTCCGACATCGGCGCGGCGCTGGACTACCCGCTGGCCGAGCAGGTGCTCGACTACCTGGACATCCCGGTCCCGGACGAGGACGACCTGGACCAGGTGCTGCCGGTCGGCGACCTGTCGATCTTCGCCGACCTGGGCCTCGACGAGATGGACCTCGCCGCGATCTGCAGCAGGCTGGACTTCGATTCCGAGGACGATCCCTGGGATCACGTCGAGGACGCGGTGGAGTCGATCGCGGTCCGGCTCGGCGTCGGACCGGCGATGGAGCGCGCGCTCGACGTGGCCCACGGCGCCTGACCGTTGCCCACCGGGTACCTGGCCTCGTTCGAGCCGGCCATGCGGGCCGCGCTCGAGGAGGCTCGCGCGGCGCCGGAGACGGGGGACGTCCCGGTTGGCGCGGTCGTCCTCGACCCCTCGGGGGCGGTGATCGCCCGCGGCCGCAATCGCCGAGAGGCCGACCGGGATCCGACCGCGCACGCGGAAATCGTCGCGATCAGGGCAGCCGCGCGGTCGGCCGGCCAATGGCGGCTCGACGGCCTGACGCTGGTGGTGACGCTTGAGCCCTGCACCATGTGCGCGGGCGCGATCACGGCCGCCAGGCTGGGCCGCGTGGTCTTCGGCGCGGCGGACCCGAGGGCGGGCGCGGTCGGCTCGCTGTGGGACGTCGTGCGCGATCAGCGGCTCGCGCCGGTGCCCGAAGTGATCGGCGATGTGCTCGCCGACGAGTGCCTGAACGTAATACGAAGGTTCTTCTCGGAACACAGGTAGTGACCCGACTCGTTGTTTCAGGCGAACGTCAGGTAAGCTCACCGGCGGTGGAGTCGCCTAGTGGCCGAGGGCGCACGCCTCGAAAGCGTGTGAAGGGGCAACCCTTCCGTGGGTTCAAATCCCACCTCCACCGCCATACATGGTCCCCGGCTGATCTCAGGCCGGGGACCGCCGCGAGGAGTATTGGTGCTTGAACCTCAGGGAACGCTGTTCCTTATCGTGCTGCTGTTGGCATTCGGGGGGCTCATCACCTGGGTAGCCCTGGCCAAGCGGGCCGTGTTCCGGATCATCGCCGCTTGTCTCGCCTTCATCCCGGCCATGGTGTTCGGTATCTTCGCGGTCAACAAGTACTACGACTACTACCAGACCTGGGGCGCCCTCTACAGCGACCTGTCCGGGCAGACGACGTCGATACCGCACCTGACCGCGGCCGGCCTCGGCAAGGGCACCGCCGGCTCGCTGAAGTCGCTGATCGGGACCGCGAACGACTCCCAGATCGACGAGCAGTACGGGCTGCTCTTCAGCGCCATCATCGCCGGCCGCCACACGCGCATCAGCCGGACGGCGTACGTCTACCTTCCGCCGCAGTACTTCCAGAAGGCGTACGCGAACTACCGCTTCCCCGCCATCGAGCTGCTGCACGGCTCGCCCGGTGACCCCCAGGCGTGGGTCAACGTGATGAACGTGGTCCCGATCTACCTGAACGCGATGGCGAGCGGCAAGGCCAAGCCCGCCGTGCTGGTGATGCCGAACACCGACGGCGGGCAGCAGTACGGGCTGCAGTGCCTCAACGACCCGGGCGGCGTCCAGGACATGACGTACGTGGCCGAGGAGGTCCCGGACTGGGCCGTCGCCAACCTCCGGGTGCAGCCGGCCGGCCCGGCCTGGGGCGTCGCGGGCTACTCCGAGGGCGGCTACTGCGCCGCCAACATCGCCCTCCAGCACCCGAACCTGTTCGGCTACGCCGGGTCCCTCAGCGGCTACTTCTCGCCGGTCGCGAGCCAGGTCCCGCTGGGCGGCAAGGCCGGCGGCGCGCCGGTCGACGTCAAGGACTTCGCGCACAGCAAGAAGCTGATGCTGCTGAACTCGCCCGACGAGTACATCACGCGGGTTCCGGTCACGGTCAGCGTCCCGCAGTTCTTCCTCGCGGCGGGCGCGGCCGATGAGGGCGATGTCCAGGCGGCGGAACTCTTCAAGCAGGAGCTCCTGCTCAGGGACGCCGACGTGCCGCTGTCGATCATCCCCGGCGGCGGTCACCAGGCGACCGTCTGGCGGGCGGCGCTGACGCCGATGCTGGACTGGATGACGCCGCAGCTGGCCCAGCAGGTGGTGAACGCCGAATGGTCGGCGAAGCATCACAAGGTCGACAAGGTCGACAAGGTCCACAAAGCCGTCAAGCACCCCGTAGTCGCGAAGAAGGCGGCCGCGCTCACCTGACCTGCGTCGACTCGCCCGCTTTCATCTGACCCAGTGTCACTGCCGTTAACTCACCGTGCGCTATCATCACGCAACGACATCGATTGAATTCGTAGCGTGAGGGGATGTGCGATGCTCGACGGTCGTAGACGGCAATCGGCGATCCTGCTGCTGGTGCCGGCCGCAGTGGTCGGCGCCAGCCTCGCCGGGTGCACCGGCTCCAGCGGCAGCCACGGGGCCAGCGCTTCGCTGTCGGCGGTCAAGGGGGACTCGTTCAGCGCCTCGAAGCTCCGCGGCGCCCTGCTCACCCGGGTCAACGGCGTGGGGGCGGCGGCGGCGGCGACAAGCGGCGGCTACACCGCGATCTCCGCGCAAGTGGCAGCCGGGCAGTCGGCCGGCGGCGCTCCGAAGGCGTGCGCGCAGGCCGTCGCGACCGGCCTCGACGAGGCCGTGCTGGCCGGCGCGACGGCCGCGTCGGTCACGTTCAAGGTGGGCGGTAACGACGTCTCCGAACTAGTCGCGGCCGCGCCGGGCACGGCCGCCGCGAGCGCGCTGGCCGGGCGGCTGCCGGCCTCGTGCGCGCGCTACAAGGCGACCGTCGACGGCAAGTCGGTCACCTACAGCGTGACCGAATCGGCCCTGACCGGGATCGGCAAGCAGGCCAAGGTCCTGAACGTCGCGTCCGCGGCCGGCGGCTCGGACGCCCAGTGGTCGCTCGTCTACCGCGGCGCCGGGTTCGTCGGCGCCGTCAGCGTGGCCGGCCCGAACGCGTCCAAGACCGCGGTCCGCCAGCTTGCCGAGCAGGCCTACGCGTACGCGGCCAAGTCACTGTCCTAGACCGGCACGGGCGGCGCCGGCAGTGACCTGCCGGTGCGAAACTGGTAGGCATGACTGACGTATCGCCGCGCTTCCGTCCGGTGCTCGACACCGTGCCCGCCTACAAGCCCGGCCAGGCGCCGACCGCCGTGGCGGGCGAGGCGCACAAGCTGTCGTCCAACGAGTCGCCGTACGGGCCGCTGCCGTCCGTCGTCGAGGTCATCGCGGAGGCCGCCCGCGCCGTCAACCGCTACCCGGACAACGGCGCGGCCGCGCTGACCGACGCGATCGCCCGGCGGTTCGGCGTCCCGGTGGGCCACGTCGCCGTCGGCTGCGGCTCGGTCGGCGTGCTGCAGCAGCTGATGGAGGCCGTCGGCGAGCCCGGGGCGGAAGTCCTCTACGCCTGGCGCTCGTTCGAGGCCTACCCGCCGCTGGCCGACCTCGCCGCCCTCACCTCGGTCCGCGTTCCGCTCCGGGATGAGACCCACGACTTGGCCGCGATGGCGGCCGCCATCACCCCGCGGACGAGGCTCATCCTCGTCTGCAACCCGAACAACCCCACCGGCACCGTCGTCCGCGAGCGCGAGCTGACCGAGTTCCTGGACCAGGTCCCGGCCGACTGCCTGGTCATCCTGGACGAGGCCTACCGCGAGTACATCCGCGACAGCGACGTCCCCGACGGCATCGGCCTTTACCGCGACCGGCCGAACGTGGCCGTGCTGCGCACCTTCTCCAAGGCCTACGGCCTGGCGGGCCTGCGCATCGGCTTCCTGATCGGCCACGAGCCGGTGGCCGAGGCCATCCGCAAGACCATGCTCCCGTTCACCGTGAACGCGATCGCACAGGCCGCCGCGGTGGCCTCTCTCGACGCCGAGGACGAGCTCCTGGAGCGAGTGGAGACCACAGTCAAGGAGCGCGACCGCGTCCGCGAGACGCTGCGGGCTGACGGCTGGACCGTCCCCGCGACCGAGGCGAACTTCGTCTGGCTGCGGCTGGGCGACCAGACCGCCGCCTTCGCCCAGTCGTGCGACGCGGCCGCGATCTCCATCCGGCCGTACCCGGGCGAAGGCGCCAGGATCTCGATCGGCACGCCCGCCGCGAACGACGCGTTTCTCGCGGCGGCGCGTGCCTTCCCTTACCGGGCGTAGCCCTTAGGGCTCGCCGATCTCGTGCTCCTCGGCGGTGACGTCAGCGCCGAGGACGCGCAGCCGCTCGGCGAAGTTCGCGTGCCCGCGGTCGATGAGGTAGCCGGGCGAGACCACGGTCTCGCCCTCGGCCGCGAGGCCCGCCAGGATCAGCGCGGCGCCGCCGCGCAGGTCGGGCGCCACGACGTCGCAGCCGCGGAGCACCGACGGACCGTGCACGATCGCGACGTTGTTGTCGATCTCGACCTTGGCGCCCATCTTGTTCAGCTCGGGCACCAGCGCGTAGCGGCCGTCGAAGATCGTCTCGCGGATGTAGCTCGCGCCGTCGGCCATCGTCGCCGCGGCCATGATCGGCTGCTGCAGGTCGGTCGCGAAGCCCGGGTACGGGCTGGTGATCACGTTGATCGGCCGCAGCGGCTTCTCCCGGTTGACCTGAAGCACCGCGCCGCTTGACGAGAACTCCGCGCCCATCTGCTCGAGCTTCCAGCGGGCGACGCCGAAGTGGTCGATGTTGGCCCCGACCAGGTTGATCTCGCCGCCGGCGGCCACCGCGGCCATGGCGAACACGCCCGCGTCGATCCGGTCGGACATCACCGTGTGCTCGACCGCCGAGAGCTCGGACACGCCGTGCACGGTGATGAAGCCGGTGCCGCCGCCGGTGATCTCCGCGCCCATCTTGGTCAGGAACGAGATCATGTCGAGCACTTCCGGCTCTTGCGCCGTGTTGTCGATGACCGTTGTCCCCGGCGCGAGCGACGCCGCCATCATCAGGTTCTCGGTGCCGGTGTGAGACGGCGTGTCCAGGTACAGGTGCGCGCCGCGGAGGCCGTCCGGGGCGGTGATCCTGATCACCGACTCGCCCTCGTCAACGGTCGCGCCGAGCCGGGCGAACCCGCGGTAATGGAAGTCGAGGTTCCTGCTGCCCAGGTTGCAGCCGCCGATGCCCTCGATGACGGCCTCGCCGAACCGGTGCAGGAGCGCGGGCACGAACAGCACCGAGCCGCGGAAGCGGCGGGCGATCTCGGCCGGCAGGACCGGCGAGTTCAGCGTGGAGGCGTCCACCACGAGCGTGCGCTCGGTCTCGTGGAACTCAACCCGGGCGCCCACCGCCTGGGCGAGCTCGACGGCGCGGTAGACGTCCTCGATCGGCGGGACGTTCCTGAGCACGGTGCGACCCTTATCGGTCAGGAGGGCCGCTGCGATCATCTTCAGGGCCGCGTTCTTCGCGCCCTGGATGAACACCGTGCCTTGCAGCGGCGCTCCGCCGCGAACACGGTAGCGGATCTCGGTGCCCTTGGTCATGTAGATACAGCTCCTGTCCGAGGGGGAACGGCGAGAACGGCGCACTCAGTGAGCGCGACCGAGCGAACGCGTTGTCCAGTATGCCATCCGATGCGGGTGCTCAAGTGAGCTCAGCCAGACGAGCGAAGACTTCACCAAGCCGCTCGACGTAGCTTTCTGCGCGGAATGCCCGGTCAAGGGCGGCCTCATCAAGCACCATGTTCCTGTTCTTACCCTGAGCAATCAGAGAATCACGGAACGGAGTCTGGGTGTCCCAGGTATCCATCGCGGCGGCCTGCACCAGCGCGTACGCGTCCTCCCGGGAGAGCCCGCCGCTCACCAGCTCGAGCAGCACCGACGAGGAGAACAGGAGCCCGTGGGTGACGTCCATGTTCGCGCGCATCCGGTCCACGTCGACCACCAGGCCCTCGACCAGACCGGTGGTCAGGTGCAGGAGGTAGTCGGTGCCGATGGCCGCGTCGGGCAGCGCGATCCGCTCCACGCTCGAGTGCGAGATGTCGCGCTCGTGCCACAGCGGTATGCCCTCGGTGACTGGCGTCACGTAGGACCGCACGACCCGGGCCAGCCCGGCGATCCGCTCGGACCTGATCGGGTTCTTCTTGTGCGGCATCGCCGAAGAGCCCTTCTGCCCGGTCCTGAACGGCTCCGCGAGCTCGCGCACCTCGGTCCGCTGGCCGTGCCTGACCTCGAGCGCGATCGCCTCGCAGACCGTGGCCAGGATGGCCAGCGCGGACACCCACTCGGCGATGCCGTCGCGGATCACCACCTGGGTGGCGACGTCGGCGGCGCGGAGCCCGAGTTCCGGCATCACCTCGGCCTCGATCGACGGGTCGATGTTGGAGTAGCTGCCGACCGGACCGGACAGCGTGCCGACCGCGACCGCCTCGCGCGCCCGCCGGACCCGGTCCCTTGACCGGGCGGCGGCGAACGCGAAGTCGGCCACCCGGTGCCCCCACACGTCCGGTTCCGCGTGGATGCCGTGGGTCCGGCCGGAGCGGAGCGTGCCGGAGTGCGCCAGCCCGTGGTCGCGCAGCGCCGCCACCAGCCGGTCCGCCTTCTCCAGGATGAGATCGGTGGCCTCGACCAGCTGCAGCGCGAGCGCCGTGTCGAGCAGGTCAGAGGAGGTCATCCCGTAGTGCACGTAGGCGGCGGCCGAGCGGGGCTCGGTATTGTCGGCCCAGGCGGTGAGGAAGGCGATGACGTCATGCTCGGTCACCGCCTCGACCTCGGCCACCGCCTCCGGGGTCGGCGGCGGCGCGGCCCGGACCGGGCCGACCGCCTCGGCAGGCACCGTCCCCGCCCGGGCGTTGGCCTCGAGCACGAGCGTCTCCACCCGGCACCAGAGCTCGTACTTGTGGGCCTCGGACCAGACCCGACCCATGGCGGGCAACGTATACCTGTCGATCATGCTTCTACGGTAGCCGCCCGCTGCTAGCCGCGGGTTACCCGCCCGCGGCGCGCTCGGCGATGTCGTCGCGGTGCCAGCCGCCGCGGAAGGAGGCGCGGGCGGCGGCACCGTAGGCGGCGGTGCGGGCGGCCGCCAGGTCGGGGCCCGAGCCCACCGCGTTGAGCACCCGGCCGCCCGCCGTCACCAGGTCGCCCCCGGCCAGCGCGGTGCCTGCCTGCAGGAGGTAGCCATCGCCCCGGTCGGAACCATCGATGGTGATCGTGTCGCCCTTGACCGGGGACTCGGGGTAGCCCTCGGCCGCGAGCACCACCGTCACCGCCGTGCCGGGGCGCCAGCGGAGCGCGGGCGCGGCCGCCAGCCCGCCGACGGCCGACGCGTGCAGCAGGCCCGCCAGCGGCGTCGTCAGCCGGTCGAGGACCAC
>Ga0302311_10005349_pt1 | contig 13574 bp, 16 predicted proteins | sample III_Palsa_N1_3_FD_200449 | JGI IMG/M metagenome (GOLD analysis project Ga0302311, IMG submission 200449) | Peat permafrost microbial communities from Stordalen Mire near Abisko, Sweden - III_Palsa_N1_3 | ecosystem: Environmental > Terrestrial > Soil > Palsa > Peat permafrost | place: Sweden... | reverse complement strand
TAGCCGTCACTCATGAAAGATTGGAGTATCCATCCATGAATCCGTATTCATCATCGATAGGCACACATACTCCCAGGGCCCTTACAACACTGGAGACAGCGGCATTGAACGAACAGGACTATTTGAATAGAGCGGATCTCGTCGTTTTCGAGGCAGCAAAACGAGTTGAGCCAAATCTGGCGGCGATTCGATACTGGTACACAGAGACGCCAATTCACGCTCTTGGCGATCGTTGCGCAGTTGAACTGGTTCATGATGGTGCTGTAGCCGACGTATTGGCGTTTATTCAATCAATCGATTAATGACACCTTTTGTGCGGTGACTCAAGCGCAGACCAAGCAAGCGATCCGACCGTCTGGCGTGTCGTTTGTTGTCCCAGACGGAAACTGCCAGTCACCGTCATGCTCGTGAGAAAACGAGTCAAACGCGGAAGGGAGTCCGCCCACGAAACCGGCGACAAAAGTTCTGCCCGGTCCCACTTCCTAGCCCTCGCTGCTGGTTATCCGCTCCAGAATGCGGCGAAGGTGCGCCAGGTCGGTCTTGGAAAGGTGTTGGACGGCTGGCGGTGCGTCGTCGCGCACTGTACGGCGTGCCAATTCGATGAGCTTCCGACCCGCTGGCGTGAGCGACACCAGTTTCGCGCGTCGGTTGTCCGGATGGGGATACCGTTCGACCAGTCCACGATTTTCAAGATCGTTTACGGCCACGGTGGTGGCGGGTGCATCGATGCCGGAGACTGCTAACTGCTTCAAGGTCTTCGGCTCATCGACCAGCCGCCACAGTATGCGTACGCGGCTGAAGGGCAGGCCGGTGGCATCGCTGACTTTTCGCCGCCATTCACCGCGGGTTTCCCACACCAGACCAACCAGCATCTGCCAGATGAGATCGGCTTCGCTGCCGCTGTTGGCGTGCCCCATCATGCCGGCGCTCCAGCAGGTGCTTCTTCCAGCAAGTGCGCCGCGTGGCGGGTGGTGCCATGCGCCCATCGCGTATTGGACAGCCACGCCAGCAACAATACGGTGACGCCGCCACCCGTGATCATCCACCAGAAGGGATGCGAGGCTTCGGCGAACCCGTTATGTATGTGTGCGCCCAGGATGGTGCCCGCAAGGGCTACGCCGAGCGACGCGCCGACCTGTCTGCTGGTGGAGGCAACCGCCGCAGCGAGACCCGCCTGCGCCTTGGGCATGCCGGACACGGCAGTGTTGGTAATGGGCGCATTCACCATGCCAAAACCGATACCAAAGATCACATACGTCAACAACAACAATGGCAGCGGAGTCGTGGCCGTCAGCTGCGTCATCATCAGCGCGCTGACGACCGTGGCTGCACCGGAGGCTAGCAACGAGGGGCGTGTGCCGTGAGTGCCGACCAGCCGCCCGGAGAGGGGCGAGCAAAGAATCGTGGCCAGCGCGAGCGGCAACGTACACAAACCGGTCTGGAAGGCTGACAGACCGCGCACTTCCTGCAAGTACAGCGCATTGAGAAACAGGAAGCCGGAAAAAGCTGAGAAACTGCATACGGCGATCAAGGTTGCGCTGCTGAAAGGTGCACTACGAAAGAACCGTACATCGATCAACGGTTCGTGACGCCGGGGTTCATAGATAAGCAAGGCGATCAGCGAAAACGCGGCAGCCGCGAACAGGCCGATAATCGTCGTCGAGCTCCACCCAGCATGGGGACCTTCGATCACCGCATAAGTCACCGAGGCCAGGATGACGAATACCAACAGTTGTCCGATCGGATCGACGCGTCGCGGATGCAGTGCCTTGGACTCTGGAATGTAGCGCGCGGCGAGCAGCATCGCCGCAGCACCAACGGGCAAATTCACCCAGAAGATGGAGCGCCAGCCGATACTTTCAGTAAGCGCGCCACCAATCACCGGGCCTAGCGCCATCGATACACCAGCGACCGCACCCCAGACGCCGATGGCGCGTGCGCGCGCTTTCGGTTCGTGGAAAGTGTTCGCAATGATCGACATGGCGACTGGATTGAGCATCGTCGCCCCCAGCGCCTGCACAATGCGAAACGCAACCAGGCCATGAATACCCGGAGCAACGCTGCACAGCAGCGATCCCAGCATGAATAGCGCCATACCCGACTGAAACACGCGACGACGCCCGAAGCGGTCGGCCATCGAACCGGCCAGCATCAGCAGGCTTGCCACCACCATGGTGTAGGCATCGATTACCCACTGCAGACCCGATATCGACGCGCCGAGATCGTGACGGATCGAGGGCAGCGCGACGTTGACGATGGTCGCGTCCATCGCAACCATCAGCAGGCTCAGGCAGCAAATGCCGAGAATAAGATTCGGATGGGTCTTGGCCCGTCGGGCGTCAGCAAGAGTTGTGTTCATACAACTATTGTAAATTGACAACTATCGTCCGTCAAATGACTCTTGCTTTGCCTGTCATCTTCGCGCCGATGGGCCGCGGCACGCCAACGTAGCCGATTCGAAACAATTCCGTGGCGCAAAAAAACGCTGCCTTTCGGCGGAGCCCTTTACGTTTTCGCTATCTGCGCAAGCGAAAACTTCTGTTAGTGCCAAAGTTTGTACGTACCCCTGAACACCAAGGTCTGTGCACTTTTGCGCCCCATAGTTTGTGGCTTTGGAGGCCCACCGATAGAGACTATGTGCACATTTGGCGCTCATAGCCTTTGCACGTCCTTTTGGATCAATTAAGTTGCCAATCGGTTGAAGTCGCGCAATGTAGCCCGACTTGGCCGCATAGTGTGTGCAATCGCCCAGCTCTCTCGGAATCCCTGGATATCGGCATAGGACTCGCGGTGGCTCCGTGCTACTCAAATTGGGGGGCGACGTCACATGCAGCCGGTGCCCGACCGCTGATCCAAGTGGACGGCTTTAGCTCACGAACTCTCGTCCATCCGTGATCGACACACTCTGTTTTCAGCATTGTCCCAACGACCTTATCCCTTGCCACCCCCGGCTAGCATGGCGCCCCTGCCGCTGGCCTCGCTGGGCGCGTAACCGAAGTGCGCCTTGAAGGCGCGACTAAAGGCGGCGTCTGATGCATAGCCACACCGATAGGCAGCTTCCGTCACTTTCAAACGGCCGCTGCGCAGCAGATCGGCGGCGATGGTGAAACGCCATCGCGCGAGATAGCGCAGTGGCGGCTCGCCGACTGCTGCGGTGAAGTGTTCGGCGAAGGTGGACCGCGACATCGTGGCGATGCCGGCCAGCGACTGCACCGTCCATCGCCGGAATGGGTCGGCGTGCATCGCACTCAAGGCGCGGCCAATCCGCTGTTCGCCCAGGCCGCCGAGCCACCCCATGCGGGTCGCCTGACTGGCTGCCCAGCTGCGGAGCGTGCGGATGACCAAAAGGTCGATCAGGCGGGAGATCATCAATGATGAGCCCGGGTCGGGCTGTTGCGCTTCATCAACCAGAAAATGGGATATCGCGGCCAACCAGGCCGGCGCACCAGCGTCGCCCCGAGGGATGTGAATCAAAGGCGGCAGAGCTGCCATGACTGCCGGAAGTGGGCTGCCCTCGAAGCTGAAAAAACCGTTGACCAGTCGGCTGGTCGGCTCGTTGCCGCCGTGGCGAAGCACGAGCTTGTCGCGATCGAAGTGGTCAGGCGCAACCGCTTCGACATTCAAGATCGGCGAATCCAAAGTGTCTGAGATCGTGTGGCCCTTGCCGAGCGGCATCAGCACCAAGTCACCCGCCTCGACCCGGGTTGGCGGCTGGCCTATGGGGGTCACCCACGCGGCGCCGGTCTCGACGAAATGAAAGTGGGCCGGCCCAGGCTGAAAGCGAAGGCCCCAGGGCTCACCCAGCAGGGCCGTATAGACCAGTTCGCCGCGGAGCCGAATCAGGGTCAGCACCTCTGACAGCACGTCATTGCGCGCTGCCGACATTCCAAAATCCTGAGTCATTCCGGACGAGCCCTCATGTAATTCACAGACTGCGAAATAGCCCGCGCGACCTTGAGGGACATTGCGGTTTCGCGGCATCCTGCCAAGTGAAGTGCTGCAGTGGAGATGGACAGTATCAATCCCGGATGGCCACGCCCGCCCCGAACGCATAGGCCGCCGCCCGGTCGACTGGGGCGGTTGGTTGCCCTTGCGCCGTTGAGCCATCGCCCTCGAGTCAAATGATGATTCGGACGATCGATCATGAAGTTCGGAGGCGCTGGCATAGCCCATCCTGCCCTCATAAAGATACCTTTCTCACCACGGCATCCGAACGGCCGCCGCCTTGAAACATCATCCCACACATAGACTTAAGGAATACCGAAATGAAAATGATTCTTTCCGCCCTGGCCCTCGCTACGATCTCACTCGGCAGCAATGTCATGGCTGCAGAAAAGCCGCCGATCGCCCTCGTCCATGGGGCCTTTGAAAACGCCCAGGTCTGGGGCCACGTCTCCGCCAAGCTGAAGGCCGATGGCTATGACGTCGTGGCCGTCGACCTGCCGGGACGCCCGGGTGCGCCAATGGCTCCCGACAAGGTCAGCCTAGATCTCTATCGGGACACCGTACTCAAGGCACTGAACAAATTTGATCGGCCTGCGGTTGTAGTCGGCCATAGCTTCGGCGGTATCGTTATCTCCGCCGCCGCCGAACAGGCACCGCAGAAGATCAAGACGCTGATCTATGTTGCCGCCTATCTGCCGCAGGACGGCGACTCACTCTTGTCGATGGCACAGCACGATGCGGACGCCAAGATCGGTCCCCATCTGCAGATCCAAAAGGACAAGGGTATTGCCGTCATCGAGTACTCAGCCCGCGCCGATCTGTTTGCCAATGGCGCGCCTGCAGGTCTGCGAGCCGCAATCCCTGATCTGATCCTGCCGGAGCCGCTTGGACCGTTGGTCACTCCGGTACACGTGACAGCCGCCAGGTTCGGTCAGGTCGACAAGGTTTATGTTCACACCGCCGAGGACCAGGTGATCAGCCCGTCGTTCCAGAGCAAGATGGTCGCCAGCACCCCGGTTCGTCTTGAGTTCTCGGTGCCGACCGGCCATACGCCGTTCCTTACCGATCCCGACGACTTGGCAAAAGCGATCGAGGCCGCTGCAAAGTAAGCGCTTCACGATCGATCCAGGACACGAGAACAGGGCGGCTTGGTCGCCCTGTTCTTGCTACCAGGACGCGGACCAAGCCTCCCGCAGAGCTTCCGAAAGCCTGCTCATCAATGTTCAACAAGACTCCGAGGATATGGGTATGACGCGCCAAACAGAAAACAGACCCTTCCAGGGCATCCGCACCGAGGTCACCACATCGGTCGGCTTCGACGAGGTACTGGCACGCCTTCGCGCGCAGATGGGCAGTGCCAAAGTGCAGGAAGTCGTCGCCTTGGCCAAGACACCAATGACTGAAGCGGAATATGTTCGGGAAGTGGAAGAGCGATTCGTGGGTGAAAGCGGCTTCATGCTCTTTGCAGAAATAGATCATGGCGGTTGGTTGCCGAAGTTCGGGATCAATCGACGTTCGGTGCGCTGGATCCTTGGCAATCTGCTGATCGCCATCACCATGATTCGGCACGACATCACTGCGGGCCTGTTTGCGCCCGTCGAGCTTCTGGTGACCGAGGCCAAAGATGGCCATGGTGCGACATTGACCTATGTGCGGCCGTCCACCCTGATGGTCATCGATGAAAATCCGCCACTGCTCGACGCCGCCAAGGCGCTGGATGAGAAGTACGACCGCCTGGTCGCCAGTGCTGCAGGCCCCTAAATTTGGCCATAAGGCGCTGGTCCAGGCCAAGGTTGTCGGCTTCTACTTCTTGTGAGCGCGCTCACTCGCAAGACCGGCGATCAAGATGTCGATGAGCCGATAGGCGCGCGTAACCCATTCGCGCTGATCATCGGATTTTGAAAAACCGAATACGGCATAAAGAAGATCGAGCGCGAGAACATCGTCACGGATGTCACCGTTTTCGATAGCGTGAGCAACGAGTTTATTCGCCGAATCGATGATTTGCGCCGAAGAGTATTCAAGCAACGCCGTGCTGTCGCTCGTTGCCGCATTGAGTGCGGGGATAATGAGCTTTTTCGTGCCCACGTATTCGACGAACAGGCGTAACCAGGCGCGCAGTGCTTCCAGCGGCTTCGCCGATTCGAGCAAGCGAGTGGCGGCCTCGGCCAGTTGTTCCACTTCATGGCGATAGACCGCTTGCAGCATGGCATCGCGCGTGGGGAAGTGGCGATAGAGCGTGCCGATGCCCACGCCAGCGCCTCGCGCGATCTCATCCAGCGTGACGTCGCTACCGCGTTCGGCAAATGTCTTCTTCGCCACCGCCATCAGGCGATCACGGTTGCGTTCGGCGTCAGCTCGCGGTTTGCGCGGCGTAGCAGACTTTTTTTTGGCAATGACCATGCGCGGCTCTTGAAAAACGGAGGAATCCTCCGTATATATATCCGGAGATGCCCTCCGGTTTGTCGCAATCATAGCCGAACGCACTCCCAGCGTTCGCCCGCGACAGCCGGATTCCCCGCGATTTTCAGTAAAACGAGGCAATGATGACCAACGCATTCAGTGCAACATCGACCACGGACCAGGTGCTCGAAGGTGTGGATCTTCGAGGTAAACGCATACTGGTGACCGGCGTCTCCGCTGGCATTGGCGTAGAGACGGCGCGCTCCCTGGCCGCTCATGGCGCCCATGTTGTCGGCGCGGCGCGCGATCTGGCCAAAGCAGAGTCGGCCACCTCACAGGTGCGCGCCGATGCGGCAGCCCATGGTGGTGGCTTTGAACTTATCGCCCTGGACCTTGCTGATCTGAAGAGCGTACGCGCCTGCGCCGACGACCTGCTTGCAAAAGGGAAGGGCTTTGACCTTGTCATCGCGAATGCCGGTGTCATGGCGACGCCCTTCGGTCATACCACCGATGGCTTCGAGACCCAGTTCGGCACCAATCATCTCGGTCACTTCGTGCTGGTGAATCGCTGCGCACCGTTGATGGGCGCAGGAGCGCGGCTGGTTAACCTCGCCTCTTCGGGTCATCGTTTTTCCAACGTCGATCTGGACGACCCGAACTTTGCGCAGACACCTTACGATCCGTTCGTTGCCTACGGTCGTTCCAAGACAGCAAACATCCTCTTTGCGCGCGCGTTCGACGAACGTCACCGCAGCCGCGGCGTGCGTGCTACGGCAGTCCATCCGGGAGGCATTCAGACTGAGCTTGGGCGGCACATGGATGACAGCCAGCTCGACGGCATGATTGAAAAGATGAATGAGCAACTTGCTGCCGAAGGCAAAGCTCCTTTTCAGTGGAAGACCATCCCGCAAGGCGCAGCAACTTCGATTTGGGCGGGTGTGGTCGCTCCAGCCGAAGCGGTTGGCGGCCGGTATTGCGAGAACTGCCACCTCGGTGAAATCGTGGCCGATGACGTCGTCATCAGCGCCATCAGCGAGGGTGTTCGCGGCTACGCGCTCGACCTCGCCAACGCTCTGGCCCTGTGGGAAAAAAGCGAGGAAATGGTTGGCGAATCTTTCCCTGCGTGATCAGAGCGACGCGCGACGATTGCCTATGGGTTTGTATAGCGTATGCCGCATATGAACCCATTCGCCATAGCGGCAACAGAGGACGGCGGGGCGATTAGCCAGCGGACGTCAGCAGCAGCGGATTGACGGATTTTCCTCATAACTATCGCCATGTCCCGGAAGGGATACGTAGCGTTCAGAGCCACTGGCGCCAAGTACGCCAGTCGGTCAATGATCCGTCTGGAGACATGGGCACATATTCGCTGGCTCGTTTATGGGAGAAAGGAATGCAAGGTTTTTGGGCAATATTCATCGTTGCGGGCTTGGGGGTCATCATGCTGGCCCAGCTCGGCGCAGCAATCCTCTCTTTTAGCGTTAACCCAATGAAAGGTTTTGCTGCGCTTTTCGTTCCAGGGTATCTATTTGTTGCGCTACGACAGACACGCTACTACCTGCCGGTGATTGGCCTATGGGGCTCCGGCGTATTAGCAGTCGCGGCGGGAACCATCGCACTATCGTGACACGTCGATCCGGTCTGATCATTGGTTCGGGTTACGGCCCGGGATAGGTGTTCATCAAATCATGACAAGCTCAAAACCCCCTTAGGCATCTGCGCGGAAGCGTGTGCGTCTGCTCTAGAGTTGGGAAGAGGAGCGGCGTATATCCATCGTTGCGGGCCCCCTTATGTACTCGGCTCTTAGCCGTAAGGCCTAGTACCAGCGCTTGGAGCTGCTCCATTAAAACTTCCATGCTTCGCGGCGGCGCGCGGAAGTTGCACGATGGTCGAGTGGCTGGCACGCTGCCAAGGTCAGCCACGCCGAGTGGACGCTTGAGCAAACAGCCACCAACTCGATCAACTGAGCGTTTGACCGACACGACCTGGAGCGGACGCTTCAGGCCATGGGGCAAACTTGGAGTTCGGCTATGACGGAGTCGCCGCAAGCGAATTATCGCTTGCGGAATTTCTGCTCAATGGAACTTTGCCTCACCCATGGTCGCAGTCGTAACGCGGCCTCTCACTCGACGGTACAGCGCGTGTCCATTGATTGCGCCGCCATGCTGCGGGTGGCGCGCCGAACTCGCGGCGAAAGGCACGACTGAAGGCCGTGTCGGTTTGATAACCCACGTCTTCTGCAATGCGTGCGAGAGGTGCGTTGCTTCGACACAACAGATTGGCAGCCAGCAACATGCGCCACTGCGTGAGATATTGCATGGGTGAATGTCCCACCAAGCTATGGAAACGTTCAGCGAGTACCGATCGCGACGTGCCGATCGCTTTCGCCACCTCTTCGAGCGTCCAGGCTTGCGCGGGGTACGCATGCATGGCGTTCAAGGCCGGGCCAACAACGGGATCGCCCAGCCCGGCAAGCCAGCCAGTACGGTCGTCGCGCTGTTCGTTCGCGTATAAGCGCAACACCTCGATGACCAATACTTCAGCGAGTTTGGAGAGCACACCGGCGCCACCGGGTCGCGGCGAACGTGCTTCTGCCAGCGCGTAGCGCACGGAGGCTTCCAGCCACGCGCCGACATCCGATCCGCGTACATTCACTTTTACCAGCGACGGCAAGCCTGCGAGCAACATTCGCGCGAGGCGCGCGTCGCACGCAAGGTAGCCGCAAGCTATGCGTGTGCGCGCGCCACCACCGCCGTAGGCAAGTTGGCGCGGGCGACGGGACAGCACCACATCCAAACGCGTACCGGCCGTAGGTTCAAGCCCAGGTTGCGAGTTCATTCGATGAGCATCGCCGCGAGGAAACAGGACAACATCGCCAGCGATCAACCGCGTGGGTGGTTGATCGGCCAACTCGACGAAACATTCGCCTTCGGTGATCAGGTGAAAAATCACTACACGCTCGGCACTGGGTTCAAGCAGCGGCGCTACGGAATCAGCACATGGCGATTGATAGCTCCAAGGCGCTGTAAATTTGGCCTGGATGAAAATGGCACCGACCAGACGCACCACGCGGAGAATTTCCGAAAGGGCGTCCATCAGCCGACGTCGATATCGATGTGGACTGCCACCGGTGTTGCACATTGCACCGCATTGGGTATGGGCGAACAGGGTTGACTGCTTTTCACCAATGCTTTTAATCGCTCCGCTGTGGCGTTATGCGCGCCGATGCGCACATGCAGTCGCACTTCGCTTGGACCAGCGAAAACCGCTTTGCCGTTTGCGTCCCTCACTCCCAACAGACCGCGCGAATCTGAGCGACTGGTCGCCAGTACCTCAAGCGTCGTTAGTTCGATGCCTTCGTCAGCGGCGCCCATCGCTATGCATGTCGCAAAACACGAGGCGAGCCCGGCGCGAAACAACCACCCAGGAGTGACCTGATCGCCGCTACCGCCCAGCTCACCGGGCATGTCCGTCGATAGGTGTATGCCGTTGGCATGACTCGACACGATCCGCGTGCCGCCTTGCCAACGCGCCGTGGCGGGAGCGTCATCGTGAAGGGCCATCTCGGGGTGCCGCTGCAATACTCTTTTTGCGCGCTGCATAGCTATTGCGATGTCGTGCGCGGTCATGGCGACGCCCTCCACATTTGCCTGATGCACGCCGATTGTCGTCGCCCCGCAAGGCGCTGCCAAGGGGCGTAAAGGCCGACATCCCTGACCTGGACGATCGGCTAGGTCACAGCGACGCTCGGGTAGGACAGCAGCGGGTCCGGAGATCACTGTATGCCTCGCGCGACGATCAACATCACTGGCGCCAACGGGAGAAAAAAGCGATGCCATTCGTAAACGTAAAACTGATTGAAGGCGTTTTCACGCCAACCCAAAAGCGGGACATGATTCGCAAACTTACCGACACAATGGTCTCAATCGAAGGTGAAAACATGCGGCCCGTAACATGGGTGGTAGTAGAAGAAGTGAAGAGCGGCGACTGGGGAATCGCCGGCAATCCGCTAAGCACGAGCGATGTGAAAGCGCTTGCGGCGGGTGAGGTGACTGCCTAGCGCTCGCGATGATCGTTTCATCAAGCAGTTACGAGGCGTTGCCAGGAAAGGTCTACTTCACACAAAGCGGACGCTTCGCTGCGAGATGTTCTCTACCATTCACGCTGAGACGGTGAGCCGCTTGCGCCAGCTTATCCAGCCCACCACAAGTGACCATGTCGCCAAGACGAGTGGCGGCACAGCGTGCCCGTATTCGCCGTGGATGATGACGGTCGCGAGGGCGGCAAACATGACGGCGCAGCCGGGCGCCGCGCCCAACAGGCGACTCCGCGCACGGAAAACCAGAATGGCAGCCGTGTGAGTTCCAGCGATCCGGTCACGAAATGGAACCAGCGGGTATCCGACTAGTCTGAATACCAAAGTATGTGCGCTAAGGGCTGCGCCAAAGTTTGTACAAGAAGTACAGGCCTTGGGGTTCGGTCCACTGGACAGAACTTCAAAGTCTGTGCACTTTTGCGCCCCATAGTTTGTGCTCCGGACCGAACACCGACACAGACTATGGCCTCAGTTAAGACTCATAGTCTGTGCGTGCCGTTCAGGATCAATGGGTTAGCCATTGCATGAGGTCGGAAATTTTGTCCTACATGACACCATAGTGTGTGCACTTAGCCGTAGGATCCGCGCTCGCGTAGGCCCCCATCCACGCAAACGTACGGCGCCGCGAATGACCCCGCTGGGAGGGCATTGCAGCGTGAGTAAGGGGCCATCTGGGTGATGCTAAGGTCGGCATTCGGCCAAAAGCAATGGGATGGACTCCTCCTCACCCTCGGCATCTTGGAGTACCAGACTGAAGGTGCGAACCGCAGTCACCAGTGAGAAGGAGTCCACACATGAAGCTTATGCGCATTGGGGTCGACTTGGCCAAGAACGTGTTCCAAATCCACGGCGTGGATCGCCATGAGAAACCGATCTGGCGGCAGCGTTTGTCGCGAGATCGCTGGCTGCAAACGGTGCTCGAGAAGATCGAGCCGGGCTGCGAGATCGGCATGGAAAGTTGCGGCGGCGCGCATCACTGGGCGCGGCAACTGCAGGCACGCGGTTATCGAGTGGAACTGATCGCGCCACAGTTCGTCAAGCCATACGTTAAGAGCAACAAGAACGATGCCAATGATGCCGAAGCGATCTGCGAGGCGATGAGTCGACCAAGCATGCGCTTTGTCAGCGTGAAGACGATCGAGCAACAGGATATCCAGGCCACCCATCGCATTCGCGCCGGACTGATCGATCAGCGCACCGCGAAGGGCAATCAGATCCGTGGGCTAGTGTCGGAGTACGGATTAGTGGCGCCCAAAGAATTACTGGCCCTTCGTCGCGCGATACCGTGCTGGCTGGAAGATGGTGACAACGGTCTGACCGCACGTTTCCGTCGTTTGCTCGATGGCGTGTGGAGCGACCTTCGTACCCTCGATGCGCGTGTTGCCGAACTGGATAGCGAGATCGCGGCGATCGCGCAAAGCGAGCCGGCGGCGGTACGGCTGCAACAGCTGCGGGGCGTTGGCCCGATCACGGCCACTGCCCTGGTGGCGACGATTGGTGATGCCAGCCAGTTCGCAAATGGCCGCCAATTGGCCGCGTCACTTGGCTTGACCCCGCGACAGCACAGCTCCGGCGGCAAGGATCGCTTGCTCGGTATCAGCAAGCGTGGCGATTCGTATCTACGAACGTTGCTCGTGCACGGTGCGCGCTCGACGCTACGTACCGCCAAATCCAAAGAGGATCGACTCAGTCAGTGGGCGGTTCGTCTGGCCGAGCGATCTCATCACAATGTCGCAGCGATAGCACTGGCCAATAAGACCGCACGCATGGCCTGGGCGATGCTGCGTCATGACACCGACTATCAACCGGAGCGGGCGGCGGCCTGATTCATCACGCATTACGCCTTGAAGTTACTCTCAATCCACGATTGCGAAGCAACCTGAGCGATGGCAAACCGGTCGAACCGGCGTCGGCAAAACCCTCCAATGTCTGGGTGCGAAAAGCACGGAAAAGCAGTCGGGAGCTGACGCGCGAATAGCCCATCATGGTCCAGCATCACAACGATGCCGCGGTTAGAGACCGGATATACGTGTGCAGTCGGCACGGGGCGCCAGAGCAAAGGAGGCTTGCAATGGGGAGGAGTCCATATACAGAAGTTAACGCCCCAGCTCAGCCGTGGAAGCCGGGACCTCTGGAGCGCCTAGCTGGGTGGTACGCCAGAGATGAAACAGGAGGCAGCACCCCACAAATGCCGGTGCCGCGCCGAAAACGAAGTTATCTAGCGTGATCACAGGAAGCGTAAACAGAAAAAACACCGCGGCGAATATGCCACCGCTAAGTGCAAGGTAGTGAATTATCCGGCCAGTCTTGGAACGGATGCCAATGGCGAAGAACGTGAGCCAACCACTGACCGTACCAAGAATGGCAACTATAAAGAGAACCGTGGTGAGCGTGGCTTCCAAATGGTTCGTTTCATATGACGTGTGTGCGGCCCAAAAAGTTGAGGGCAAGAAGACGAGACATAGCGCAGCGAGGCAGAGGGCAGGAATGCCGCCGGCAAGGAGATACACGACCCGCAATGGCAATGAAGAAACAACTGACTTCATCTTCAATTTCCCTGATGGCCTAATGTTTGAGCAGCGCCCCAACTCAAGCGATGGGTTCCCGGTCATCGCTTTTAGGTGCAGTGTGAACGCTTTGCCACCAAACGCGACGTCTGCTGTGGGTCCAGGCTGTGTGAAAACGCGAAGCTGCCATCAAGCATGTGCCTCCTACGCGAATTCTGGACAACTTACCAAACGTCAGAGCCTCAGAAAGGTTCTTTCTACCTGATACCTCGCGTTGCCGATCGAACTCGAGTCATATAGCCAAACTAGCAGCATAGATCGCTACGGCGAGCGACGGTTTCGTTGCGTTTTGGCATCGATGCGACCCGAAACGCAACAAACTGCCGGGGCGAGATCAGGCGCAAGCTTCAGTGAAGTTTAGGCATGACCCGTCCCGCTTCGACGCGCTCCCAGCCTCACATTGAGGTCTGTTCAAGGGCGTCGGGACCGATGCTATCCATATGACTGTCTGTGATGTTCAGGAGTAGAGCTGCCAAGTGTTCGATTGCCGGGTCGCCACGAAGTGCCGAACGGACGAGATGAAGGGGCACTGCATTTAGGTCTGGAAGGCCAAAAGCACCATC
>Ga0302311_10005347_pt1 | contig 13578 bp, 10 predicted proteins | sample III_Palsa_N1_3_FD_200449 | JGI IMG/M metagenome (GOLD analysis project Ga0302311, IMG submission 200449) | Peat permafrost microbial communities from Stordalen Mire near Abisko, Sweden - III_Palsa_N1_3 | ecosystem: Environmental > Terrestrial > Soil > Palsa > Peat permafrost | place: Sweden... | reverse complement strand
TGGACCAGCGACGTTCCGCAGACGGATTACGACGCGCGCTGGACGGACGAGGACCCGGCTGCTTTCCAGAAATTCTCCGCGGTGATGTTTGCGAAGAATGTCACGACTCCGTTATTGATTCTGCACGGGGAGTCGGACGAGCGGGTCCCGTTCTTTCAGGGGATAGAGTACTTCGAAATCCTCGCCGCACGCGGGAAAACAGTGCGCATGGTGGCATATCCCGGATCTCCTCATTTCCCAGTACTTTGGGAACAGAGACTGAATGTTTTCCAGGAAGTGTCGGATTGGCTCGCGAAGTACGATAAGTGACGCGGGACGGCTTTTGTTCTGCCGCTGCAGGTGGGTTAGCTGGCCAGTTTCGCCAGCGTTCTGGCCAACACGTCCACACCCCCGGCAATCCATTCCGGACTCGCATACTCGTCCGGGCGATGGCTTACGCCACCCCGGCAAGGCGTAAAGATCATGGCCACGGGCGCAAAGCGTGCCACGAAAAGTGAGTCGTGATAGGCGCGGCTGACCATGCGCCTGCTGGTCAGTCCGGACGCCTCCACAGACCCCTCGATGGCATCGAGGATTGCGGCATCGCAGGTTGCCGGAGGGTCGGCGTTCACGGTTTCGAAAGTAATGCGCACGCCGCGCCGGGCGCCGACCTCTTCGGCGATGGCTTTCAGTTTTGTCACTACGCCGTCGCGTCGGTCGCTGTCGGTGTCGCGGATGTCGGTTTCCAGGCGAACTCGAGATGGGACGGAGTTGACGGCTCCGGGGAAGACTTCGCATACGCCGACAGTGCCCACGGTGTCGATGACGCCAGTGGACTTGGCGGCAGATTCGAGCCCCAGGATCAGCTCGGCGGCCGCGGCGAGCGCGTCGTGCCGGACCGGCATGAGCATCGCACCGGCATGGCCGCCTTCCCCCTCGATCAGAACCTTCAAGGATGCCGGGGCGGCGATGTGGGTCACGATGCCGAGGTCGATCCCTTCCCGTTCCAGTAGGGGACCCTGCTCGATGTGGAGTTCGACAAAAGCGTGAAAGTGGCCGGGCGTGAGCAGAACCGACTCCAAATCGCCGGTAAATCCTGCCTGCTTGCGGAGCTCTTCGAGGCCGCGATCCTCCTTATCCCTAAGAGTCCGGGCCTTCTCAGGGGTAAGGACAGCGCCCATCAGCCGGCTCCCCAAACACCCGATGCCGAAGCGGGTAGGCTCCTCCGAAGTGAAAAGTACCAGTTCGATAGGCCGGCGAGGCTGAAAGCCGGAGCGCTGCAAGGCCCGGATGGCTTCGAGGCCGCCGAGTACACCAACCACCCCGTCATAAGCTCCGGCGTTGGGGATGGCGTCAATGTGCGAGCCGGTGGCGACGGGAGCCTGATTTGGATCGGTCGCGGGCGTTGTCCAGCGCAGGAACGTGTTGCCGACCGCGTCTTCGCGGAGGGTGAGCCCCGCGGCAAGGCACAGGTCTTTGACGTAAGCCCGGCCACGCAGATCCGCTTCGCTGAAGACGATACGGGTTACGACCGGCGGCTCGGCTTCCGAGATATGTGCCAGGGTGGCGATCTCAGCCATGAATGCGTCATTTTTGATAATCGGTTTAATTTCAATCATTTTCGGCATATTCCTGTTGCGCTTCTTTCATTTGCCCAATGGGTGACGGTACCAGTCCTTATAGATCAGATATTTGGCCGCCGTCTTGCCCAATGCTCCGAACCACTGCGGACAATAGGGCGCCATCCAGATGAAGTCGCCGGCAGTGACCGGATACCAATGCTCACCGAGGCGGTAGATTCCCCCGCCCTCCAGCATGAGTAAGCCGTGCTCCATAATGTGGACTTCGACCATGGCGAGAGCTGCACCGGGATCGTAGGTCATGGTGTTTACGGCGAAATCCCAGGTTGGGCCGTCGGGCATGAGATGTCGAACTTGGAGACCTTCGTCGCCACCCAGCGCTTCTGGTTTGATTCTGATCTCATCGCCGATGATAACCTCCGGCCGGTTTGTCTCCTGACCGGTATCGAACGTGGTCCGCGGGGACGACTGGAAGAGCTTTTCGATGACCACGGCGCGAGAAACCTCGTTCGCCCGGAATTGGTGCGCGGTATCAGGAGGGATATAGGCGAACTTTCCCGGCGTAAGTGCTCCACTGGTTCGGCCCCCGATCACCTCGAGGTCGATCTGCCCATCGAGGACGTACAAGAATCGTTGAACGCCGGGTAAGGCGGGAGCCAGAGTCCCGTTTCTGGCGAACTCCGCGGTCATCTGGGTGAATGCTGCCCGGGCCCTGGGAGCAATGTGGACGATGAACTCCACGTCATTGGCTCCCGGCAGGGGGATGCGGATGAAGGTGTCTGGAGTCTGGAGCAGATGGTCTGCTTTCAGGCTGCTTCTCGTGTTTCCCAATCCATGCAGCATAGAGACTCCTCTTTCGGTATTCCTTATAACTTGTTCAATTCATTCGGAGTTAAGTTTCATTTGTGCATTCATGCGTCGCATGAAGAACTCACCGACTTTGATAGCGGCTTCTACATCGTCTTCGAGAACTGTTTCCGCGGGGTGGTGGCTGATGCCGCCGGGGCTGCGGAGAAAGAGCATCGCGGTAGGAAACCTGGTCGCCATCACCATAGAATCATGTCCGGCGCCGCTGGGTATGCGCCGCGCAGGATGGCCGGCGGCTTCGACAGCCGCTTCGAGATCGGCAGACAAGAGGGGGTCCATATGCACGGTGCGCTCACTCATCTTTTGGACCCATTCCAATTCGAGCCCACGCTTATGCGCAATATCAGTTGCAGTGCGTGTGAACTCCTGGACGTAGTGAATTCGCTCCCGATTCCGTAAGTGCCGCACATCCAGACTTACACTGACAACGCCGGGAATTACGTTTCCGGCGTTTGGTTCGAGCGCGATCTTGCCTACAGTGGCCACCAACCCCTTTGCTTCGCGAGCGGTCGCCTCCACTGCGCACATCCACTCCGCCGCTGCCGCCAGAGCATCTCGACGCAAATGCATTGGAGTTGTTCCGGCATGGTTTGCCTGCCCGGTAAAACGAAGTCCCAACCGGGATTGGCCCGCGATTCCCTGCACTACAGCGAGAGCAAGCCCTTCTGCTTCCAACACGGGACCCTGCTCAATATGGAGTTCGACGAATCCCAACACGTCGTCCTCAGCCCGGGCTTCAGAGATTCTGGCGGGATCCAATCCGAACGCCCGAATGGCGTCGTCCATGCGAACGCCCTCGGCGTCCTCGTAGGCCATCATTTTTTGATCGAAGATGCCGGCTACGGCGCGGCTGCCCAGAAAGGGCACTTGATAGCGCACCCCCTCTTCCTCGGAAAATGCGATGACCTCGATGGGCCGTGGCATTCCGAGAGCCTGGGCCGCTCGAACCCATTCGAGAGCCAGCACTACGCCCAAGACTCCGTCGAAGGCCCCGGCATCGGGGACAGTGTCGATATGGGAGCCGAGAATGAGGCGCTTGTGATCGCCGTCAGTTGGCTTCCAGAGACCGCGCAGGTTCCCGGCAGCGTCTACAGTGACGGTCATGCCCAGAGCTTCCATCCTCCCACGCAGGTGCGCGTGAACCTGAGCAACCGGAGGAGTCAGGAAGCGGCGCGTGGTGCGTCCCGGCTCTTCGCTCATCGTCGCGATGAGGCGGCACTCGGCTATTGCCGCCGCGGCTCGGGTCACTTCGGTGGTGGCTGCCGATTGGGTCATACGGTTCTGCGCAGCTCCTGTCCGTGGGCTTTGGGGTCGACAATTCCGCCTTTGCTGCGGCCCCAGAAGATGCACTCGCCGCGCAGGTAGGTTTCGAGCACCCGGCCGCGCAGCTGTGTTCCCAGATAGGGTGAGAGTTTATGCCGGAAGCGCAGGTCGTCTTCGGTGACAGTCCACTCGCTGTCCGGGTCGAGGACGACGAGATCCGCGTCGTGTCCGGCCGCCAGCGAGCCTTTGTGTCCGGTCAGTCCAGCGAGGCGGGCGGGTTCTGTCGCCATCCATTTGGTAAGGGATTCCAGGCCGCCTCCACGCTGGTGTAATCCTGTCCAAATTACCGGCAAAGCCAGACCGAGGCTTGCGATTCCACCCCAGGCCTGGTCAAAACGTCCGGATTCCGCTCGGCCTGCCTCTCGGTTTTTCATCTCCGGCGGGCACGGGGAGTGGTCGGTTGCAATCAGATCAATGGCGCCTTCGCGCAGGGCTTGCCACAGGGCTTCGCGGTTAGCGGCGCTGCGGATGGGCGGCGCGCATTTGTATTCAGTGGCGCCGTCGGGAATCTCTTCCGCAGTGAACGCCAGATACTGAGGGCAGGTTTCGACGGTGATTTTGAGCCCAGCTGCGCGCGCCCGTTTGAGCGCCGGGAGCGCCCGAGCGGTAGCGAGATGCACGATGTGCAGCGGCGTGTCGAAGATAGCAGCCAGGCCGATCAGCTGCTCGATGGCCTCAAGTTCCGCTTCGTCGGGCCGCGAAGCAAGATAGGTGGAATAGCGGCGCCAGTCGGCCAGCCCTTCAGAGGAATTGATCTCGGCGGTGGCGCGATCGATCGGGCCGGCTACCTCCGCGTGGGCCAGCAGCGGCAGACCGGAGCCGCGGAGCATGGCCAGCGCCTTGCGCAACTGAGCCTCATCGACCCAGGCAAAGCCGTCGATCCCAGAGTGCACAAGAAAGCATTTGAATCCAGGGACCCCGGCTGCGATCAGTCCGGGTAGCTCGGCTTCGTTGCCTCCCGCTCCGTTGTTGCCGACGACGCCACCCCAGGTCATCCAGTCCACCCAGGCCTGGCCGGAGTCGGCTGCGGCCCTTTTTTCCTCCAGAGCCGCGACGGAGGTGGTTTCCGGCATGCAGTTGAGGGGCATGTCGACGAGGGTGGTGACGCCGCCGGCGGCCGCTGCCTGGGTAGCCGTCTTGAATCCCTCCCAGTGGGTGCGACCCGGCTCATTGATATGGACGTGGGTGTCGACAAGACCGGGAAGCAGGACATAATCGCCGTAGTCCCTGAGATGCGCGGTGGCGGGAACGCTCTCCCAGTCGGCCACTTCTGTAATTCGCCCGGCCTTGACGAGCACGGTTGCCGGGCGCAGTCCTTCGGGCGTGACCACGCGCGTGGAGCGAAAGGCCCACAGCAGTTCAGACTTCCAGGTCGATTTTCGATCTTGGATTGCGGCCTGTGCCATACTGTCGATATTCCCCGAGTCTCAAGTGTATCGGAGGTCTCAAGCTCAATGTCGCAGCAACCCAACCCTGCGCATATGCGCCGCGCCATCGAACTCGCAACCCAGAACGCGCTGGCGGGCACAGGCGGACCGTTCGCTGCAGTCATCGTGCGCGATGGCGAGGTGATCGCCGAGGCTGCGAACTCCGTGACCACGACCAACGATCCGACAGCGCATGGAGAGGTAAATGCCATCCGCAAGGCCTGCGCGGCGCTCGGGACCTTCTCGCTCGCCGGATGCGAGATCTACTCCAGTTGCGAGCCATGCCCGATGTGCCTTGCAGCCATCTATTGGGCGCGGCTGGGCGCAATCTACTACGGCTGCGGCCAGCAGGATGCAGCCAAAGCCGGCTTCGACGACGCGTTTCTGTACGAGGAATTTCGCAAGAGCAGCCAGAACCGGAGCATTCCTTCGGTTCAATTGCTGCCGAGCGAGGCCTGGGAAGCATTTGCGACCTGGCAAACCATCCCAACCAAAGTTGATTACTAAGATATTTTTGAACAGTCGGCAGCGGGTCAATTTGAATCCACGCGTGGAATCACGGATCGAGTACGCAGCCAATTGCCAGGCAGCCGGCTAAGCAGAGTGAAGTGACAACAGCGGCGTTTCAGAGTACCTATCTCGGTCTAAGAGGTATAGGTCACACCTGAATGGAAATTTGAAACTGTCCAGGGAGTTGGTTGAGGCTACTCATGAGAGAGCGTAAGCGCGTAGATTTCGTGTCTTCCGATGTCGCGCATGACCATTGGGGTGTCCGCCGGGTCGAGTCCGAACCAGCCCCACCAGCCTGCCGAGTATTGCTCTGTCAGATGGATCACCACCTCGGGTTTTCCGTTTGGCACGCGCGATCGGCAAATCGACTGATCGTCCGACGATTTCGTAATCAAGTAGTAAAGCCACTGTCCATCCGCAGACCAGGTGGGATAACTCGCAAAAATATCTTCCAGCGGGGGTAACCAGGTTTGCGTACGGGTATCGAAGAGTTGCAGGGCCGGTCCTTTGTGATTCAACGCGACGATATATCTACCGTCCGGTGACCAGCGGGGCGACCACATGCCCTTCGATCCAGGAAGTTCATTCACGGCGTTCATGGAGAGATCGACTACCTTTACGCCATTGTTGGGCGAGGCCGGCGCGGAATCGCCGAAAGCAATCTTCTTGCCGTCTGGTGACCAGGTTGCGTCGTGCTCATTTTCACGATCGCCGGGAATCACCCTCTTTGGCACACCGCCGTAGGAAGGAATCACGTAGATCGCGCGCGGGTCCGACCGCGTGTCCGTAAACACAATCTGCGTACCATCCCGCGACCACATAGGCAGGAACACCGCGAACCTGGAATCGGTCAACTGCACGGGATTACTGCCATCGGCATTGGCCCGGAACAGGAATTGATCCGGCCAGGAGACATAAATCACCGACTGGTTATCAGGTGAGAATTTCGTGCCCTCGACCGAGATCCCGCCCAACAGAGGTTGAAACCGCCGAGTATTTTTGTCGAGCCGGGAGAGCTCACCGCGCTGCGTTTCGCCGGTTGCATACAGAGTCTTGCCATCTTTCGCGGGGAGGATGCTGGTCCAGTTGGTCGGTCCGGTTGTCAGACGGATAGGAACGGTGAGGGAGCGGCGAAACAGGCTGTGCCGTTCATCGAGAGCCCAGATCTCTTGCGAGATGGAGCTCTTGATCTGGCTGAGGAATATGTAAAAGCTGCCGTCCGCGGTCCAGCGGCCGCAACATTCCATTGAGGAATCCTTCCAGTCGGTAAGCAGTTGGTGAAGATTCGAACCGTCGGACCGAACCTCCCAGATATGTCTTCGCAGGGTGAACCGGATGCGGTTGCCGTCCGGCGACCACGCGAGCGCCCCCGGATTCCCACGCAGGGAAGCGATCTGGTGGACTCCCGCGCCATTGCTCCCCACAAGCCAGATGCCGCCATCATCGGTGGCGTAGGCCACGCTTGCTCCGTCCGGAGAAAAAACGGGCCCGTTTCCGTCGGGCAGAGGAAGGAGGGGAACACCGTCTATGGCTCGCACGGTCCACATGTGGCTGTGCCTGGTGTTCACCACGAATTTCGAACCGTCTGGGGAGATGTCAAAGAAGCCAACTGGAGCGGGAGTTCCAATAAGGAGTTTCGTGCTTTCGCCACCGGAGGCAGGCACCTCGAAGATCACGTCGCGCACGGAAATGTTGCGGCTGAAGTAGAGTCTCTGGCCGTCGGTTGCGAGTATTTCCTTTTCTCCTCCGTCGGTGGTGATCTGGCCGTAAGCGGAAACGGTAAGCGGGGGCAGAGGCCTCACTGCGTACCACACGCCCGCGGCTACCAGGAGCGCCAGATTCCCGCAGAGTAGCAGCCACATCCAAGTTGCATTGCGTCCGCCCAACCGCAGCGGTTGACTCTTACTCTCTGCTGCAAGCGGCTCCGAAGCCACCGCTCCCGTCTTGCCGCCGTCCCCGCAGACTGGAGTTCCGTTTCCATGTGACTGCGCCGGATCAAGGCCGCTGACTGCACTCCTGTTGGCTGGGGATTCCTCGGCAATCTCGACCGGACAAATGAACCGATACCCGATGCTGGATACCGTCTCGATGAATCGCGGTTCGCGCGGGTCATCGCCCAGTAGTCGCCGGAGCAATGCGATGTTACGTGCGAGTGAATTCTCTGTAACCGCGGTTTCGCCCCAGACCGCACTTAGCAGTTCTTCCTTTGCGATCAGCTTGTTGGGATTCTGAATCAGGATCAGGAGCACCCGAAAAGCCTTTGGCTCGATGTGCAGCGGCTGGCCTGCCTTGAAGACTGCAAACTCCCGTTCGTTCACGGTCATGTCCGCGAACCTGAAAACAGACGGCTTATTTGCGATCGTACGCGCCATCACAACTTCTTCAGAAAGAGTTCAGGGCCTTTTCAAGACGGGAGCGCGGGGATTGGCTCAGAGTCGCATCAACGCGGGGCTCTGGAACTCACGCTTGGTTTCTTCTTCTTGTGCTGCAGCGTTTCGCCAGGCGTGGGCTCCCAGTCCGGCGAACCCTCCTGGACGGGGAATGCCGCAAGTGTACTCCAGAGCACCCCGGACGCTCATGAAATTGTGTGGCGGCCCACAGGTGTTCTGCGTCCCTCCGACATTCTCCTGCTCCAGCCAGGGATTCCCATCGACCGAAGTCCATGAGCCGCAGGCGACGCAAGCCACTGCTTCGTTCTCTTGCGGCCCGATTCCACCAGATCGGAACCCACAAAGGGAGCCATCCAAATGACGAAGCAAATCGCACACTTGTCTATCGCGGCGTACGTGGTTGTCGGCCTGTTCGCAACTGCTCGCGCCGGCGCCCAAACTGCCGCTGCCGAGTCCAACCCCGCCAGCATAGCGAACGTGACGAGCGCGGACTCAGACGGCGTTGAATTCAAGACTCTCTACGCCTTCGAAGCCCCAGCTCCCAATACATTGACCAGTCCTCTGGGGTCCCAACCGGACACCACTCCGGCTGTGGGTCCCGACGGCGCCATTTATGGCATGACCTCTCTCGGCGGCGACTTTGGAAATGGCGTGATCTTCCGCTTTGACCGCTATACACACCAGTACTCGGTGCTGCATACCTTTAGCGCCTTGGATGCGAATGGAGACAACGCAGACGGAGCTTCTCCTGGCAACGGACTGACGGCAGGTCCCGACGGTATGTTTTATGGCATGGCCTATCTAGGCGGCCCAAATGGCACTGGCACGATTTTTAGTATCACCAGGACCAGGGAGTTCCATGTGCTGCACGCATTCAGCGCCTTGGATGCGAACGGACACAACCCGGACGGGGTCTATCCCTTGCGCAACATCATCATTGGCAATGACGGCAATCTTTACGGCACCACCCGGCGTGGCGGGCCCAACACTTGCCTCTTCACGGGTGGTTGCGGGGTCGCGTGGACGATCGATCGCAACGGCAACTTTCGGGTCATACATCAGTTCACCTCTTCCGAGGGCCACGCAGCATCGCTGACTCAAGGTTTCGATGGGTACCTTTATGGCTGCGCGGTGTGGCCAGCCACCTCCCTGCCGGCCGGGCCTTTACCCTCGGGGATCCTGTACCGGCTGGCGCCCTCGGGAAACGACTTCCAGGTTCTCTACACGTTCAGCCAGACGAACGCGAGCGGCGAGAACATGGATGGCGCCGACTGTTACGAACCGGTTGTCGAAGTGAGGCCCGGAGTTTTTTATGGTGCAGCCGGTTTCGGAGGATCCAACGGCAACGGTGTCGTCTTCCGGTATTCCCTCTGGAATCCAGGGATCGTCGAGGTGATGCACGACTTCAGCGCCAGGAACTCGGCCGGCCAGAATCGGGACGGGGCGACCCCGGATGGCCCGCTGGCCCTCGGACCACATGGGAGGTTGTACTCGAACGCCGAGGCCGGGGGCGCTAACGGCAATGGCGTGCTTTACAGTCTCCGGGAAGACGGCCGCTTCGAGGTTCTGCACACCTTCAGTGCAACAAATCCAACAACCGGAGCGAATTACGACGGCGCCAACGCCGATGACGGCTTGATCCTGGACGAGAATAAGCTGATCGGAATAGCTATCTATGGCGGCAACGGCAGCCCCGCCGGTTACAACAACAGCGGCGGCACGCTCTACGAGTTGACCTTGGACGACCGTTGGTATCGAAGTGAACGTTGATCCTCAAGGATTGGCCTAAAACGGGGGTTTGAACTGGGATTTGTTTGTAAAGGAACTTCGGCGCCGGCCGAACGCTCTGAATGGTACGTCCCGAGGCGTCACTTCAGGTAAGTTAGGTAGCCGGATATCTCCTTGCATGTGGTGGCGCAGATGAGTCATGGGCACCTCCTTGGGTGTCCATGACTTTTTCCAAATGCCTAATAGGCATTCCATGAGGCGTTTACGGTTTTGTGCGAAGGGACTCACCTGAAGCCAATAAGTAACGGTATGTCGGCTTGTGGGAAGCGGCCTGCGAATGCGCCATCCGTTTGCTGGGTCGTGGGGTAGGCGGAGGGTATTATCCACGGCTGCGAATTCCGACGGAACCACTACCGAGCAACAGACCCTTTCCGGGTGAAAGTTGACCCGAGCGCGACTTCGACTAAGACTTTCGGTGGATGCCGCGCATGGCCTCGCAAAGTACTATTCCCCCGTGGCGGCTTCCTCAAAACTTCAAAATCCTCAGCGGCAGCTGGGCCTCGCTGCGGCGATTGCCGTTGTGACCGGCGAGTCGATTGCGCTGGGAATCTTCCTGACGCCCGCCGCGATGGCCAAGTCGCTCGGATCGCCCTTACTGCTCGGAGCGGTGTGGCTGGGGATCGCGCTGATGGCGATGTGCGGCGCGCTTTGCTACTCCGAACTGGCGATTCGCTTTCCCGAATCCGGCGGAGAATATGTTTATCTGCGCGCCGGCTATGGCCGGCAAGTCGCGTTCCTATATGGATGGATGAGTTCGATTGTCATGTATCCGGGGGTTGTGGCGGCGCTGGCAGTTGGCTCGGCGCCCTATGTGGCGCAAGTCTTTCCGGTCGGGACAGCGGGATTGCGCATAATTCCAGCCGTGCTGCTTTGCGTCTTCGGCGGAATCAACCTGCTGGGCACGCGCTTAAGCGGCGCCGTCATGTCGCTGGTGAACATTCTCAAGCTGGTCGTGCTCTTCGGCCTGGTATGCTGGGCTGCGATCTCAGGCCACGCGCACGTCAGCAATCTTTTGCCGCTCGCAGCGCGCCGGCCAGGTTCCGATCCCATCTTCGCGGCAGTCGTCGGAGGCGTAGTCAGCGCCTTCTTCAGCTTCGGCGGCTGGTGGGAAGCCAGCAAAATTGCCGGCGAAGTTCGGAATCCAAAGCGCACGCTGCCTCTTGCCTTTATCGGCGGCGTTTCCTTGGTCACAGCTGTCTACCTGCTGATCAGCGCAGCGTTTCTTTCCGTATTGCCAATCGAAAAAATTACTTCGAACACGGCCTTCGTCGCCCAGTTCGGCGAAGTGCTCTTTGGAACCGCTGGCGCTCGCGTTCTTTCCGTCTGCGTGCTCATCTGCGTCTGCGGCGGCATCGCAGCGATCAGCATGGCAGCCCCGCGCGTCTGCTACGCCATGGCGCAGACCGGAGCGTTCTTTCCTGCCTTTGGCAAGCTGCACCCCAGGTTAGGAACGCCCGCGAATGCGATCCTCCTGCAGACCAGCCTTTCGCTTGCAGTACTGCTGCTCGGAGCCTTCGATCGCATGCTCTCGTACATCATCTTCTCGGTCATCCTGTTTCTTGCGCTCGCCGCGTCCACGCTCTTTCGCAAACACGCGCTAAGCGGAACACCGGTGCGAGGCTGGTGGTTTCCAGTGGCCCCAATTCTATTCATCGCCATCAGTCTGATCATCGCATTACTGATCCTCATGCACGACCCGGTGCCTGCCTTGATCGGCGTTGGCATCGTTCTTTGCGGCATCCCGCTGCGGAAGTTGTTTATGCTGGGACGCTCGCCAACCTCTTCGACGGCACCAATAATTTCCTAGATATCCGAAAGGAGTGGATACCAACCATGGCCCACATTGAACTTCCCGCTGGACTGCAAGGCATTCGCGGACCGATGGCATTTCGGCCCGAGACAGCCAAGCCGCTGAATGAACTTGCCGAGATCCTCTTGCATCAGCCCAACTCGCTCGCCCCGGGGGAACGCGAGTTAATCGCAACCTATGTCTCTTACCTCAACGATTGCTACTTTTGCCAGACAGTGCATGGGGCGATCGCCGCGGCCCATCTCGATGGCGACGAAGACCTGGTTCGCCGAGTAAAAGCGGACTTCTTTCACGCCGACATCTCCGCCAAGTTGAAAGCGCTGCTGGTCATAGCGAGCAAGGTGCAGCGCGGCGGCAAGCACGTGACAGCTGGCGATGTCGAAGAAGCGCGCAATGCCGGCGCCACCGACATCGAGATTCACGATACGGTGCTGATTGCCGCAGCCTTCTGCATGTACAACCGCTATGTCGATGGCCTCGCTACGTGGCAGCCGGAAGACGAAGATCTCTACCGCCAGCGCGGCAAGAAGACAGCCAAAGAAGGCTATGTCCAGATGAGCCGCGAATACATTCCGCAAGCAGAAACTCGAGAACTCGAAGTAAAGGGAGCCTGAACCATGCCGCACATTGATCTGCCTCAAGACCTGCCGGGAATCAGCGCCGGTTTTGCCTTTCGCCCCGAGACGGCCAAGCCCATGCGCGAACTGGCGCACATTCTGCTCCATGAGCCCAACAGCCTCGAGCCAGGTGAGCGCGAGCTGATTGCAACCTATGTTTCTTCGCAAAACGACTGCTACTTCTGCCAGACCAGCCACGGCGCCGCGGCCGCGGCCCATCTGGGAGAGTCGAACACGGTGAAGCAGGTGAAGACCGACTTCAATCACGCGCCGATCTCGGAAAAACTGAAGCGGCTATTGGTGATCGCGGGCAAAGTGCAGCAGGGTGGCAAGAACGTCACCAATGAAGATGTGGAAGCAGCGCGTAACGCTGGCGCAACCGACATGGAGATCCACGACACCGTGCTGATTGCCGCAGCCTTCTGCATGTACAACCGCTATGTCGACGGCCTCGCCACCTGGCAGCCGCGAGAGGAGTCCATGTACGCGCAGATGGGCAAGCACCTCGCAACCGAAGGCTATCGCACACCGTCGATCAGGCCGAGCGCAGCAGACTAAAGCAGTTCTCCCTCAGAGGTACACCGAAGAAGCAAAGCAATTCGTGGTTTTTCCTCAAGAAAAACCACTCTTCGCGAGAATTCAAAGTGCATACCAGAGAGAGAACTGCTCTAGCCTGCGACCGGCACTTGCGATGTCTGCCAGCCACCCAGTTCGAGAGCGACCGCCATGCATCCCTCGCGCAACTCATCCGCGAGGGTGCGGTCGTTCATAGCGCGGGCCACGACCATGCCTCCGATGCACATGGCCGCGATGGCTTCGGCCTTGTTGCGGCGTTCGGCTTGCAACTCGGTTTCGGACTCAAGGATTCCGCGCTCCAATACATTCACCATGGCGCTGAATACGGTTTCGAAGGCTCTTTTGGCACCTTCGCTGCTGCGGGTGACATCGGTCGGCAGCGCGACCATGGGGCATGAATTCTCGATATCTTCGAAGTGCTGCCGTGAAAGGTAGGCGCGAACCACCTGCGGCCCAACTTCAGAAGACGCCAGATCCACTTCCACTCCCTCCCAGCAATTCTTCCATTCCGGGTCAGTAAAGAAGCAGCTGAGAACTTCGGCGTAAAGTTCGCTCTTGCTATCGAAGTAGCTGTAAAAGCCCCCGCGCGTAAGCCCTGCGCCGGACATGATGCGATCCAGGGACACGTTGTCGAAGCCGTGGCGATTGAAGAGTCTGCGCGCGCTGTGGACGATTCTTTGACGGACTTCGCTGCTGTGACCGGCAGGGTAG